>Ga0335074_10014154_pt1 | contig 11197 bp, 12 predicted proteins | sample Lox_Sample_23_FD_206715 | JGI IMG/M metagenome (GOLD analysis project Ga0335074, IMG submission 206715) | Soil microbial communities from Loxahatchee National Wildlife Refuge, Florida, United States - Lox_Sample_2.3 | ecosystem: Environmental > Terrestrial > Soil > Wetlands | place: USA...
CCGTCGTGGGACCACGAAGTCGACGTCGTCGTGCTCGGCAGCGGCGGCGCCGCCCTCACCGCCGCACTGACCGCCGTCGGCAATGGTGCTTCGGTGGCGGTGTACGAGAAGGCAGCGACTGTCGGTGGTACCACCGCGGTTTCGGGCGGCGTGGTGTGGATCCCTGCGCACAACCGCTCCCCCGACGGCGAATTGACGGTCGACGACGCGCTCAGCTATCTACACGCGCAATCGCTCGGCTCGATGGACGACGCGCTGGTCGACACCTTCGTGCGAACGGGCCCGACCATGCTCGACTTCGTCGAGGCGCACAGTAGTTTGCGTTTCGAGATCGCCACCGGCTTCCCGGATTACAAGCCCGAGCTGCCCGGTGGCCGTCCGACCGGTGGTCGCTCGCTGAGTGCGGCGCCGTTCGACCTGAACCAGCTCGGCGAATGGAGCGGGCGGATCACGGCCTTTCCGCAGGACTGGTCCAATGTCGGATTCGACGCCGAAACCCGGGCCCGCCTGTATGCAGGGGGGGACCCGAATGCGGACCTCTGCGTGGCCGGCACGGCGCTGATCGCCGGGCTGCTCAAGGGGTTGCTCGACGCCGGCGTCACCCCGCAGACCAACGCCCGCGCCGAGCAACTGCTGGCCGAGGGCGGCGAAATCGTCGGCGTCCGCATCCCCTCGGGCAGTGAGCAGTTCACCGTCCGTGCGCGGCGCGGCGTCGTCCTCGGCACCGGCGGCTTCGAATGGGACCCGTTGTTGGTCAACGCTTTTCTGCGTGGCCCGATGCACGGCCCGGTCTCGCCACCGAACAACACCGGCGACGGGTTACGCATGGCGATGGCCCACGGCGCCGATCTGGCCAACATGGGTGAAGCGTGGTGGGTGCCGATCGTGCAGATCCCCGGCGACACGATCGACGGGCACCAGCGCAGCCGCAGCGTGCGCCTGGAGCGAACGCGGCCGCGCAGCATCATCGTCAACCGGGCCGGAAAGCGATTCGTCAACGAGGCCTGCGACTACAACTCGATGGCCGGCGCCTTCCACTACCTCGACCCGCGCGGCGGCTATGTCAACGATCCGGCCTGGATGGTTTTCGATTCACAACACCTCAAGCGATACGGGTTTTTGGGCGTCGAGCCCGACGGCCCGGTCCCGGACTGGTTCTGCGCGTCGGCCGATCTCGACGAATTGTCCACCAAGACCGGCATCGCACTCGACGGGCTCGCCCGCACGATCGAGGACTGGAACCACGACGTCGGCGAGGGTGCCGATCCCGACTTCGGCCGTGGCTCAAGCGCTTACGACGGCTACTGGGGCGACGAGCACGCGACGACGCTTGCCGGCAAGACGCTCGGCGCGATCGACACCGCCCCGTTCTACGCGGTGCCGATTTCGGTCGGCGCGATGGGCACCAAGGGCGGACCGCGGACCGACCGGGACGGACGCGTCCTGCACGTCAGTGGCGAGCCGATCCCCGGCCTGTTCGCCGCGGGTAACGCGATGGGCGGGGTGACGGGGCGGGCCTACGGCGGCGCGGGCGGGACCATCGGTCCGGCAATGGTTTTCGGGTTCCGCGCGGGCCACGCCGCGGCCACCGGCAAGTCGGTCGACTGAGTCAGGCGAGCAGTTCAGGCCGAACGGCCAGTCGGCGCGATCTCAAGCCGCTAGCTGAACGCCTTGGCGATGGCGGCCATGTCGAAGTAGTCGCGCCACGCCGCGATCTTGCCGTCGTGCACCTCGAAGACGCCCATCACCGGCAGCCCTACTTCGCCGCCGTCCTTGCGGTGCATCACATCGGTGCGTTCGTTCATGACTACCGTGCCGTCGCTGACCTGCCGGTGCACGTTGAAGTCGATCCCGTCGACCGCGGCGACGAAGCCGGCGATGAATTGCTGGATCGCCTCGCGACCCTGCACGGGATCCATGGGAATGTTGTGGTAGACGGCGTCATCGGTGAAAAACCCGGCCAGCTCCTCCGGGTTGGGCGACGACCACAGCTTGCAGAATTGGGTTACCAGCTCATCGGCAGAACGTGTCATGACCTCATGGAACACGCTGCGTCATCGATTGGCTAGCGCTTTGGCCAGATCGATTGTGCCGCTTTTGATTGCGCCGACCACGCCGCCGTCGACCAGGAGGTCGGTGCCGGTGATGAAGGCAGCCGACGGGCCGAGCAAGAATTCGGTGGCGGCCGCGATGTCCTCCGGGGTGCCAAGACGCCGAAGACCGGAGTTCTCGACCATGGCTCTCATCAGCGCACCGGACTCGCTGTCCAGCTCCAGTCGCCCCATCGCCGTGGAGATGACACCGGGGCTGATCGAGTTGATCCGGGCTCCGCGTTCGCCCCAGGTGAGGGCGGTGGCAGCCACTCGAATTTGGTTGGCCCGCTTGGCGAATGGGTAGGCCATCTGGCTGCTGGTGATGGTCGAGCAGGCGTCAAGGCCAAGCAGGTCCTCGGCGGGCGCGGTCGCCAACTTCTGTTCGAGCGCCGGGTCAAGAGCGGGCTGCATGTGGCCGGCCATGCTGGCTATGACGACGCCGGCGCCGCCGGGCTCGATCACCCGCCCAAATTCGTCGATGGAGAGCGCGACGCCGAGCAGGTCGACGGCCAGCACCGCCGCGGCGGATGCCTGCTGCGGTGAAAGTCCGGCGGTATGAACAACCGCCGTCACTCGACCGGCCGCCGCGGCCATGTCGGCGACCGCCGCCACCGAACTGCGGGAGGTGACATCGACTTCTCGGGTCAGCACGTGATGCCCGTCGACGGTCAATGCATCCGCCGCCGCGCTCAGACCCGCGGCGTTGATGTCCGCCAGCACGATCGTCCGCCCGGCTCCGACACGGCGGGCGATCGAGATACCCATTCCGCCGACACCGACGATGACCAGAACCTCGTTGTTCTGCGTTGACATGCTTCTCCACTTCGGCAAGCGGGGGCGAGGCGCCCGCGGCGATATGAGAACATTATTCTCTCAGTTCGAGAGTATGAGTTGCAAGAAGGGAAACACCCATGCAAATCAGCGGTAGCTCGGCGGTCGTCGTCGGCGGCGCCGGCGGCCTGGGCGAGGCCACGGTTCGCCGGCTGCACGCCGCGGGAGCCAGGGTGGTGATCGCCGACCTGGCCGACGACAAAGGCAAGGAACTCGCGAGCGAGCTCGACGCCCGTTACGTGCGCACCGACGCCACCAACACCGACGACGTGAACGCGGCATTTGCCGAGGCGGAATCGCCTGGTCCACTGCGCATCTCGGTCGACGCCCACGGCGGTCCGGCCAGCGGCGGCCGGCTGGTCGGCAAGGACGGCTCGCCGCTGGACCTCGACGGCTTCAAAACGACCATCGACGTGTACCTGACCGGTGTGTTCAACGTGCTGCGGCTGGCCGCCGCGGCGATGGCGCGACAGGAAGCGACCGACGAGGGCGCGCGCGGCGTCATCATCAACACCGCGTCGATCGCCGTGTACGAAGGCCAGATCGGCCAGCTGCCGTACGCGGCGGCCAAGGGCGGCGTTGTGAGCATGACGCTGGTCGCCGCCCGCGACCTGTCCCCGCTCGGCATCCGGGTGGTCACCATCGCCCCCGGCACGTTCCTGACGCCGGCCTACGGCAAGGCGGGTGACCAACTCGAGGCGTACTGGGGCCCGCAGGTCCCCTTCCCCAAGCGGATGGGCCGGTCCGCCGAGTACGGCGCCTTCGTGCAGAGCATCGTCGAAAACGACTATCTCAATGGCGAAGTCATCCGGCTCGACGGCGCGCTACGCTTCCCACCAAAGTAGGAGCACGCTGCGGTAACGTGGGTCGCCCAGCCGGAAGGGCGGTCTCGATGAGGTTCGTAGCGACAGTTGGTGCTTGCATCGCGCTGCCGGCGCTGGCTTTCGCCGTGCCGGCGAATGCCGACCCCGCCAATCCCGACCCGTTCAATCCCGGGGATTGCGTGGCGAACGCCAGCGCCGCATGCAATGCCGGCCCCTATGGCCCGGACAGCCCGAGTAATCCGAACAGCCCGACCGACCCGCTGAACCCGAATAACCCTGCCAGCCCGCTGAATCCGAATAACCCGGTTAACCCGTCCAGCCCGCTGAACCCGGCCCACGTCGGCTTCTGACGCGCTACAGACCCAGCGAGCTGAGGTCGGCCAGCAGGTTGCTCAGGCCGAAGTCATCGGAGGGCGTGAGTGCGGGGACGCCATTGACTCCGATTGCCGCGCGCCCGATACTAGGCATCGGCGTCGGAACCGTTTGGCGCTTACCAGATTTCGGAACTTGCATCCGATTCTAGGAGCCATTCAAAAATGCACAGCGGTCCTGCTACCAGGCTCTCTATACGTTCTCTATGAATCGGCCATGCGGCTGCGACTGTCGTCAGTTCTTGCCCGCGTTGAATTTGGCGACGATCGCGCGGAAGTCCTCAGTCTGCATGGACTGGTTTTCCGCCGACAGCGCGTAGTCGATCGTCGCCAAGACGGCACGCTCGAGGTGCACGTTGAGGACACGCTTGGTGCTCTCGACGGCCTGCTGCGGCAGTTCCAGGATCTTCTTCGCGGCCCTGATGGCCTCGGCCACCGGATCGTCCACCGCGTGGTTGGCCAGACCCAGTTCGACGGCGCGCTCGGCGGAGATGCGGGCGCCGGTCAGCGCATACTCCTTGGCCAGCAGCAGGCTGATGTGCAGCGGCCAGGTCAGCGGCCCGCCGTCGGCGGCGACCAGACCAACCTGCACATGCGGGTCGGCCAGGTAGGCGTCTTTGGCGATGTACACGATGTCGCTGAGCGCAACCAGGCTGCAGCCCAGCCCGACCGCCGGACCGTTGACCGCGGCCAGCACCGGTACGCGGCAGCGCGCCATGCCCAGCACGATCTCGCGCCCGTCGGTGATTGTCTTGGCTCGCAAATCCGCATCGTTGGCCAACTCTTCGAGATATCCGAAGTCGCCGCCTGCGGAAAATGCCCGTCCCGCACCGGTTATCACCGCTACACGAGCGGTGAGGTCGTCGCTCATCCGCTGCCACAGCTTCGCCAGCCCGTGGTGCAGATCGTCGTTGACCGAGTTCAGCGAGTCGGGCCGGTTCAGCGTGATGATCCGCAGCGGGCCATCGGCTTGGACGTCGATTTCGGTCGGCATGTCGTACACGTCAGGCTCCTAGTCCCAAGATTCGTGCGGCGATGATGTTCTTCTGGATCTGCGATGTTCCACCCATCACGCTCTGCGCGCGGCTGTACAGGTAGGCGTGCAGCAGGTCGGGATCGTCGATGCCACCGACGGCCAGTGCGGCGTGGCCGACCGACTGCTCGACCCAGGTCATCAGCAGCTTGTCCAGCGACCCGTCGGACGTGTGCGTCACGCCGTCGAGTTGCTCGGACAGCCGGCGCCGGACGTGGTGGGTCAGCATCTCGGTTTGCACTGCGGCCCAGGCGAGTTCCTCGCTCGGCCGACCGTCGGTGCGCTTGGCCAGCTCACGGACGAGCTTGCCGTAGCGCGCGGCGTAACCCAGCGTGGAAGGCTCGCGTTCGTGGCCGACCACCGTCATGGCGAGCGGCCAGCCCTCGCCGGGGGCCCCTACCATGTGCTCGACGGGCACCGAGGCACCGTCGAAGAACACCTGGCCGAATTCGGTGGTCACGCCGTTGATCATCTGGAGCGGACGCTGTTGCACGCCAGGCTGTTTCATCGAGATGATGAACGCCGAAATGCCGCGGTGGCGCTTGGCGTCCGGGTCGGTGCGGGCCAACAGCAGGCACCAATCGGCGACATCGGAGTAACTGGTCCAGATCTTGTGGCCCTGGATGACGTAGTTGTCACCCTCGCGGGTCGCGGTGGTGGTCAGCGACGCGAGGTCCGAGCCGCTGCCGGGCTCGCTGAATCCCTGACACCACCGTTCGGTTCCGTTGATCATTCCGGGCAGGAACCGTTGGCACAGTTCTTTACTGCCGTGCCGGGTCAGGCCGGAGACCAGGTAGCCCAGGCTCGGCCGGGGCGGCGCCGCGGCGCGGGCCAGTTCCTCGTCGAGGATGACGTCGTACACCGGCGGCAGTTCGTGTCCCCCGTATTCACGCGGCCAGGAAAGTCCGAAGAAGCCGCCCTCATACAGCGCGCGATGCCACTCACCCTGCTTGGCCCAATACTCGTCGCCGGAACTGGGAAACTCCTTGGCGTGCACGGACAGCCACGACCTCAACCGGTCCCGGAAGGCGGCCTCTTCGGGCGAATCACGGAAGTCCAACGTCGATCTCCTCCAGCTTGACGGGCCACAGCGTGGTCGAGGTGAGCGCGCGCCGCAAATAGACATGCGCGAGGCACTCCCAGGTGTTGCCGATGCCGCCGTGCACCTGGATGGCGGTCTCGCAGACGGTTCGCGCGGCACGCGCGCAGTAGACCTTCGCGATCCGGCCGGCCCGGATCGCCTCGGCGGGGGCCAGTTCGTCGACCGCCCACGCGGCGTGACGTAACACACTCACCGAACCCTCGATCAGGGCAAGGCTTTCCGCGAGCAGGTGCGCGATGGCTTGGTACGAGCCGATCGATTTGCCGTACTGTTCACGGATTTTCGCGTAGTCACACGCCAGGGTGTGCGCACCCCGGGCGGTACCGACCAGGTCCGCCGACGTGGTGGCCAGCGCCAGCGCCAGCCAGCGTTCGGCGGCATCGGAGTCGAGATCGCCGACGGCGGAGGCTGTTCCAGTGATGTCCGCGGCGGCCCGGGTCAGGTCGACCGCGGCGCGAGCGGGACCCAGATCGGCGGCCGACACCGTCGTCCCGTCCAGCAGCAACGCCCGGTGATAGCCTCGCGCGTCGACCGCGTGGCCGTCCACGGCGATCGTCGACTTCGTTCCGTCCGCGCCGATTCGCCGGGCCAGATCGTCGGCCAGCACCGGGCCAAGAAATGCGGCATCCACCAGTCCGCGGCCGAATTCCTCAGCGACGATGGCTACTTCGACTCCGGAGGCTTCGTCGGAGCGCAGCGACCGCCAGCCCGTCAGCTCGATCTGCTTGTCGAGTCGGGCGATTCGATCGTCGTCGGCGAGGTCCTGCACGGATCCGGGCCCGAGGTCGTCGGCCAGTTTGGCGGCGGCGTCGCGCAGTTGTTGTTGTTCAGCTGTCAGACGGACATCCATAGCGCTCCTTGAGAACTCGGCGTAGCACCTTTCCGGAAGGCAACCGAGGTATTTCGGGCACGAACACCACACGGCTCACGCGTTTGTACGATGCCAGATGCTCCCCCACCCGCGCGGTGAGTTCGGCGGCGTCGACCGGTGCGCGCGTCGCGACCGCGGCGACGACCGACTCCCCGTCGGCGCCGTCGGGGACGCCGAACACCGCGCAGTCTTCGACGGCGGGATGCCCGTGCAGCACAGCCTCGATCTCGGCGGGCGCGACCTGGAACCCGCGGACCTTGATCATCTCCTTGGACCGGTCGGTGATCCGCAGCCAGCCGCCAATGTCCAGATAGCCGACATCACCGGTGCGATACCAGCCGTCGCACGACACATCCCGCGTTGCCTCGGCGGGCAGATACCCTGCCATCAGCGACTCCGACCGCGCCTGGATCTCGCCGACTTCACCCGGGCCGACCGGCTCGCCGGTCTGCAACGACGCCACCCGCACCTGCACGCCCGGCACCGCCCGCCCGACCGAGTCGAGCCGGGCGCCGTCGAGCGGATTGCAGGCGATTACCGGCAACTCGGTCGTCCCGTATGCCGGCAACCACGCCACCCCGGTTCGCCGGGTGACCGTTTCGGCGACGCTGGCGCTGACCGGCGTGGCGCCCCACATGATGAAACGCAGCGACGACAAGTCGTAGGACTCGAGGTCCGGATGCGCTGCGATGGCCAAAGCGATTGGCGCTACGGCCATCTCGACGGTGATCCGATCGGACTGGATGTGCTGCAGCATCCGGTCGATGTCAAAGCGGCGATGCAGCCGCATCCACGCGCCGGTCTGCAGCGCCGTCACGATGTTGAGCAAGCCGAGGATGTGCGACGGCGGTGTGGCGATCTGAATCCGGTCCTCCGCCGTCAAACCCAAGGCGTCGCGCCAATGCCCGACGGCAGCGTGCAGCGACGCGTGGGTGTGCCGAACCGCCTTGGGCAGACCCGTCGTTCCCGAGCTGAACGCCAACACCGCATCGGCATTCGGCGGCGGCGCACCGTACTCGAGCCGGCCCGGGGTGATCGGCTCGTCGAGGTGCAGCATCGGCATGAGTTCGGCGAGTACCGGCTGATCGCCGACGGCATGCGAGGGATTCGTCAACGCCAGCGCGTGTTCCACCTCGTGGCGTTTCCACGCCGGGCTGATCAGCACGACCACGGCGGCCAGGCGCCAGATCGCGTGCAGCGCGACGACGAACTCGGGACGGTTGGACGCCATCACCGCCACCCTCGCACCTTGCGTCACGCCGCGTCCGCGCAAAGTCACCGCCAACCCGTCGGCCAGGGCCTCGAGCTGTGTCAGGGTGTACTGCCGGTCGTCGAACACGAGCGCGGTCTGCTCGCGCAGCGACGACCCGGGCAGCGACATTGAGAACATCCTATCGTTTTGAGAGAATAGTATTCTCTGAAGTGAAGAACGCAAGTGTGGAGGGTGCAGGCATGGCGGAACGCCACGTGTTCCAACGGGCCACGGTGACGCGGATCGTCAAGGAGACCGCCGACACCCGCACCTACGTGCTCGCCCCGCACGAGCAGCCGTTTTCCTACCACGCCGGGCAGTTCTGCACGTTCCACGTGACCGTCGACGGCGAGGAGCTGTACCGGTCGTACTCGATGTCGAGCGCACCGGAAACCGACACCGAGCTGATGACCACGGTCAAGCGGGTGGCCGGCGGCAAGGTGTCGAACTGGATCGTCGACAACGTGGTCGAGGGCGACGAGCTGACCATGACGAGGGCCGCGGGAACCTTCGTGTTGAGCCCGACCTCAGCGCCGTTGCTGGCCTTCGCCGGCGGCAGCGGCGTCACCCCGATCCTGTCGCTGGCCAAGAGCGCACTGGCGACGACCGACCGCAAGGTGCGGATCCTGTGCGCCGACCGCGACCGCGCGTCGGTGATCTTCGAGGCGGCCATCGACGAGTTGGTCGAGCGGTATGCGGGCCGGCTGTCGGTGTACCGGCACATCGACGCCGAGCAGGGGCTGCTGCAGCCCGCCGCCGTGACGAAGTTCGTCGGCAGCGACACCGCTGCCGACTGCTACGTGTGCGGACCCGAAGGATTCATGGCGGTGGTGCGTTCCGCGCTGCCGGACGGCGCGCGGGTCCTCGTCGAGGACTTCGACGCATCACCGCCGGTGAAAGCGCTGGCACCGGCCGTTGCGGCCGGCGACGCCGAAGCCGGCGGCACGGTGACCATCCGCCTGGACCGCAAGAAGGCGTCGGTGCCGCGGGTCGCCGGCGAGACGCTGCTGGAAAGCGCGCGGCGGGCCGGTCTGTCGCCGCCGTTCAGCTGCGAGGCGGGCAACTGCGGCACGTGCATGGCCAAGCTCGTCGAGGGCGCCGCCACCATGCGCACCAACGACGTGCTCGAGGACGACGAGATCGCCGACGGCTACATCCTGACCTGCCAGGCCGTTCCCGACACACCGTCGGTGACGGTCGAGTACGAATAGGGAATGGAACGAGGCGTTCCAGGGCTGAAGCGATCAGGTTTAAGCACGAAAGGACCTCGACAATGACCGATCTGCCCGCATTCGAGAAGCTCGCCTCTGCCGACCAGGGGCTCGTCGTATTCACCACGTTGCGTCGCGACGGCAGCGCCCAGTCGTCGGTGGTCAACGCCGGAGTCATGCCGCACCCGTTGACCAACGAGCCGGTCCTCGCGCTGGTGGCGATCGGCGGCGCCCGCAAGCTGGCGCACCTGCGCGCCGACCCGCGCACCACGGTCACCGCCCGCAGCGGTTGGCAGTGGGCCTCCGTCGAGGGGACGGCGCAGCTGATCGGACCCGACGACCCTCACCCCGATGTCGACGCCGAGCGGCTACGTGTCCTGCTTCGCGAGATCTTCACGGCGGCCGGCGGGACCCACGACGACTGGGACACCTACGACCGGGTGATGCGCGAGCAACGTCGGACCGCGGTGCTGATCTCGCCGGACCGCGTCTACTCGAACCCCTCTAGGGACTAGCTGTAATGCCCATGACCGTTGTTGACGGCGTGGCTGGTGGAATTTAGACGACCTCCGTGCGAGGTGTGGAGCTGTTCAGGTCTTCACCCCATCGCACGGAGGTCTTGGTGTCTCACGCTAATGCTCGTTTGACGGTTCATGCTCGGTTGGAGTTGGTGCGTCGTGTCCTGCAGGACGGTCGGCCGGTGGCCCATGTGTCTGCGGAGATGAATTGTTCTCGCGCAACGGGTTATAAGTGGTTGCGCCGATGGCGCGAGCACGGAGCGGCCGGCCTGGCTGATCGATCATCGATTGCCCATCGACTGCCGGGTAAAACTCCAGCTGGGCTGGAAGCCCGCATCGTGGAATTGCGCCAATCACGAAAATTGGGGCCGGCGCGGATCTCGCCATTAGTGGGCGTCGCACCGTCGACGGTGCATGCAGTGCTGACCCGCCATGGGCTGCAGCGGCTGGCCTGGCTGGACCGCCCGACCGGACAGGTCGTGCGCCGATACGAGCGCGCTACACCCGGTGAATTGATCCACGTCGATGTCAAAAAGCTCGGTCGGTTGCGTGATGGCGGTGGCTGGCGCGTCCACGGTCGAGACAGCGATCAATTCCGTCGAGCGCCCAGCCTGCCCCGCGTCGGCTTCGACTACGTCCACTGCGCCATCGACGATCACAGCCGCCTGGCCTACGCAGAAATCCAGCCCGACGAGACCTCACTGACCTGCGCCGGGTTCTTGCTACGCGCAGCCGCGGCCTTCCGCGTCCACGGCATCAACCGCATCGAACGCGTCATGACCGACAATGCGCTGGCCTATCGGCGCGGCCGCGCCTGGGCGGAAGCCCTAGACACCCTCGGTGCTCGCGCGGTTTTCACCCGCCGATACCGCCCGCAAACCAACGGAAAAGCCGAGCGCTTCAACCGGACCCTGCTCGATGAATGGGCCTACGCCCGACCATTCACATCCAATACCGAACGCGCTCAGGCCTTGCCAACCTGGCTACACACCTACAACCATCACAGATCACACACCGCGCTCGGAGGCCACCCACCCATCAGTCGCGTCAACAACCCGACTGGGCATTACAGCTAGAACCTTGGGTGCTGC
>Ga0335074_10014155_pt1 | contig 11197 bp, 10 predicted proteins | sample Lox_Sample_23_FD_206715 | JGI IMG/M metagenome (GOLD analysis project Ga0335074, IMG submission 206715) | Soil microbial communities from Loxahatchee National Wildlife Refuge, Florida, United States - Lox_Sample_2.3 | ecosystem: Environmental > Terrestrial > Soil > Wetlands | place: USA...
GGCTCGCTGGCGCCGAGCAGCTCAGTACCAGCACGGCCAGGTCGTCGTCGAGCTCTCCGCCGTTGAGCTCGCGGGCCTGCGCGATGACTGAGTCGACCATCTGCTCGGCCACCTGGCGGGCCGGGACCAGCGTTGCCGGGTCCTGCGCGAGCTCCTTCTCGATCAGCCTGATCAGGCCGTCGCTGCCAAGCCGCTCCGGCCCGCTGCCGACCCGCCCCTCAATCAGGCCGTCGGTGTACAGGACCACCGACCAGCTCTGGCCGAGTTCGACGTCGGCGCTCGGCCACCGCGCCGTGTGGCCAATCCCTGGCGGCAGGCTGACCGGGGCACGGAGCTCTCGAACGCCGTCCGGAGTGATCAGGACTGGCTGCGGGTGCCCGGCCAGGTGAAGGCGGCCCGTGGTCCGGTCCGGCGCCACCGACAGCATGCAGATCGTGGCGAACAGCCGATCATGCTGCCGTTCGTTCTCCAGGACCTGCTGCACCGCGTCAAGGATTTCCGGCACAGGCCGCCCGGCCAGCACCATCGTGCGCCAGGCGACCCGGAGGAAGACGCCGAGCGCGGCCTCGTCGGGCCCGCGGCCGCAGACGTCACCGACCATCGTGTGCACCCAGCCGTCTGGAGCCTCGACCACGTCGTAGAAGTCGCCGCCGAGCAGCATCTGCCGGCCGCCTGCCCGGTACCGGGCAGCTACTGCCAGCCGACTGTCGGAGATCAGCGGGGACGGCAGCAGGCCGCGCTCGAGCCTCGCGTTCTCCGCTGCGTACAGTCGCGCTTCACGGAGCTGCTGCTGGGTCTCCTCGGCACGGCGGCGCTCGATCGCGTACCGCACAACGCGCTGCAGCAGGAAGCCGTCAACCTGGCCCTTGACCAGGTAGTCCTGAGCGCCGGCGCCGACCGCCACCTCACCGAGGTGCTCGTCCGCGATGCCGGTCAGCACGACGACGGCCAGGTCCGGCCTGGTTTGCTGGAGCCACCGGACGCCGTCAAGCCCGCGGGCGTCCGGGAGCTCGAGGTCCAGCAGCACGCAGGCGGCGCCATCAAGCCTGGGCTCCGAGTCAGCCAGGGAGCGAGCGCGGCTCAGCAGGAACTGCACGCCAGCGTCGAGGAGCAGTTCCTCGACGAGGAGCGCGTCACCGTCGTCATCCTCGACCAGCAGCACGGGGATGCGGTCAGGCAGCGACGAGCCGGTGACTCCTGCGGTCACGTCGTCTGCCAGCATCTGAACGTCGCTCGTCTCATTGGTCCTGGGTGCCGGTAATGATCGGGTCCGAGCCAGCATAGGACGATCCGCGAGCATGCTAGCGGTCGACCTCGAAAGTGCGGCGCAGTGTTGTCTATGACGTCAGGACAGTGCTGTCTATGACGTCAGGACAGTGCTGTCTATGAGGTCAGGACAGTGCTGTCTATGAGGTCAGGACAGTGTTGCCGAGCGAGATCCGGACGGAGGCTGAGGCCCGCTGCCGGTCGCGTCAAGCAGGCTCGCCACGCCGTTGATCGCGCGCCACCAGCCAGGGCTGCCGGCCCGGTGCCTGGACACCTCGCGCGCGGCTGCCACGACGGCCTGGTCAGCCTCGGGCAGCAGCTCGCTGATCCGGTCCCAGGCATGACTCAGCGCCGAGGCGCTGGTGTAGTCGGACGCATACCGGGCAAGGTCGTCCAGCACCCCGAAGAGCCTGCGAACGCGCTGCTGATCCGGTCGCACCTGGTCAGCCGGAATCGACGCGGCCTGCACCGTCTGCTCACCCCTTGTCACCGGCTCCAGGGGGTAGCAGAGCCGACGCACTTCTGAGGGCCGGACGGCCGCTGCTGGTCAGATCCGGCCCGGCTGCTTTCAGGCCGGCCCGTCCGGTGCGCCGCACCTGCTACCCAGTAGATGTTGCATCGAAACAATCCCGGGTAGTGCCCTGCGCATGGTTACGGTCACGAGGGAGTTTGCGGAACGTATCGCGAACATGGCCGAGCAGCTGCTGTCAGAGGATGACCCCGACGCCCTGCTCCGCCAGCTTGCCGAGCTGTCGCTTGCTCTGATCCCGGGGAGCGCAGCTACCGGCGTGGTAGTGGCGGGGGATCGCGCCTGGACTTTCGTCGCGTCCGACGACAGCGTCGCGGCGCTGCATGAGGAGCAGTTCAGTGCCGGCGACGGACCAGTTACTGAGGCCATCAGGTACGGCGAGGCACGCAGGATCGACGATGCCGAGGCTGAGGACCGCTGGTCGACCGCGTGCGCCAAGATGGCAGCGGAGGGGTTCCGGAGCTGCCTGGTACTGCCGCTGCGCACCGATCGGCAGCCCGGCGGCGCGCTTGCCCTGTACGGGAGGGAACCACGCGCGTTCGCGGGCACCGCACACGATGTAGCCCTGCTGTTCGCTGCGCAGGGCGGTGCGGCGATGCGCACCGCGGCCCTGTACCGCAACTGCCAGCGCCTGGTGCAGAACTTGCAGGTCGCCCTCGAATCGCGAGCGGTCATCGAGCAGGCGAAGGGCATCCTGGTGGCAGAGTACGGCTGCTCACCGGACGCCGCGTTCCGGCGGCTCTCCGCTCTCTCTCAGAACACCAACAGGAAGCTCAGGGAGATCGCGGCGGATCTGGTTGCGGGACGCATCCAGCGGCGTCAGCTTGCTGGCGATGAATCGCCGCCAGGCGCCGGGCCAGGATCCGCCGAAATGGCGTGACGACGGTGCCCGCGGGCGGCGCGGGGTGCCCGGCCGGGCGGCAAGAGCGCGCATCCTGGTGCTTTTCGTGCGGCACAGCTAGCACGGTGACAAGGGGCTCGGGTTTGGCCGCTACCGCGTCAGGTAGCTAACCGGGACCAGATAGGCGAGCTCGGGGAGATGGCTGACGATGAGCGACAAGATCCCGGTGCGCTCGCTGCGGGCCGCAGCGTACGTAATACCGACAGACGCGCCTGAAGCGGACGGAACGCTTGCCTGGGACAGGACGACTCTCGTTGTCGTGCACGTCGCGGCCGGGGACCAGGCCGGCACTGGATGGACGTACTGCGACGCGGCAGCGGTGCCGCTGCTGACCGGGGTGCTGGCCGGCGTCGTGACCGGTCAGGACGCGCTCGACGTGCCCGCCATCAACGGGGCCATGCAGCGGGCCGTCCGGAACTTCGGTAACTGCGGGATCGCGGCGATGGCGATCTCCGCTGCGGACGTTGCGCTGTGGGACCTCAAGGCCCGGCTCCTCGGTACCGCGCTGAGCAGCCTGCTCGGCCGGCCTGGGCCGGTTGCCATCTACGGCAGTGGCGGATTCACCAGCTATGACAGCCAGCGGCTGAAGGACCAGCTGTCCTTCTGGGTCGACGGCCTGGCGCTGTCCCGTGTCAAGATCAAGATTGGTGAGTCGTGGGGCAGTGACGTAGCGCGCGACCTGCGGCGGATCGAGGAGACGCGCGCTGTCATCGGGCCGGACACCGAGTTGTACGTGGACGCCAACGGCGGATATACGACCCTGCAGGCGGCTGACGTCGCCGCGAGGATGGCGGAGTTCCGGGTGAGCTGGTTCGAGGAGCCGGTGTCCAGCGACGACGTGACCGGGCTCGCGTCGCTGCGGGCGCAGGTCGAGCCCGATGTCGCGGCCGGCGAGTACTGCTGGAACCTGACTGACGCGGCCCGGCTGGTCACGAGCGGCGCGGTGGACTGCCTTCAGCTCGATGTGAGCCGCTGTGGCGGCATCACCGGTTTCCAGCGGGCCGCGCAGCTCGCCGCCGCGCACGGCCTGCAGGTGTCCGGCCACTGCGCGCCGAACCTGCACGCGCACGCCGCCGCCGGCATTTCGAACTTGCGTCACGTCGAGTACTTCCATGATCACCAGCGGATCGAGCAGATGCTCTTTGACGGGGCACTCCCGCCGGTGGGCGGGACGCTGACCCCGGACCTGGGCATGCCGGGAATGGGTGTCGAACTGCGAGCCGCGGACGCGCAGCAGTACCTGGCCGCGGGTGCGGATGCCGGGCGGTCCGGCGGGTGATGACGGCCGCAAGATGCGGCTGGTAGCGGACGGAGCAGGGCTGAAGCGGATCTTCGCGGTGACCGGCGTCGGCGGTTTGTTCCAGGTCTACGAGAGCCTCGACGACGCGCTCACGGCTAGTTAGCTCGCAGTTGGGTAGTTGGTGGCTGGGCGGCGGGCGAGAAGCTGAAACAGTCAGCCTAAACCCCATGACGCTGTGATTTTCTTCGTGAGCCATCCCATCGGGGACAGCTGTAGCCTGGCTCGCAGAGTTGACCCCAGCTTTACCTAGCGCGAATGTCTGGAGAGCGCGATATGGAGACCCACAGCGATCTGCAGCGAATGGCGGCTTACCTGCGCGAGCAGGCCGACGAACTGCTGAAGCGCTGGGCGGACCTGGTGCTGACCGGCAGCCGTGGCCTTACCAGTGCCGACGACGTCAGGCGTGAGCTTGATGACCTGCTCCATCTCGTGCTGAGGTCGATGACCGACGCGGACGAGCTGGCTGGTGGCGAGCTCAGGGCCGCGCTGGCGGAGTTGTCGAGGTCGCGAGCGCGAAGCGGCTACAGCCCGAGCGAAACGGCCCTAGCCGTCTTCGCGCTCAAGGACGCCGTCCACGAGTTTGTCGCCGATGCCGCCGAGCTCGTGCCGGAGTTCCTGGCGTTCAGCCGCATGATCGATGATCTCGGCCTGCACACCTTCGAGACGTACGCGGCCGCGCGTGAGGAAATCATCGCCGATCAGGCCGAGGCCATGCTCGAGCTGTCCACGCCGGTGGTGCGGCTGTGGGATGGAATCATCGCGGTTCCGCTCATCGGTACCCTGGACTCCGCCCGCACTCAGCTGGTCATGGAAAAGCTGCTTGACGCGCTGCTGGCGACCGGCGCTGACCATGCGGTCATCGATGTCACGGGAGTCCCGACCGTTGACACCGAAGTTGCCCAGCACCTGCTCAAGACCGTGATGGCCGCGCGGCTGCTCGGCGCCGAGTGCACTATCTGCGGGATCAGGCCGCAGATCGCCCACACGATCGTCTCGCTCGGCATCGAGTTCGGCGACATCACGACCAAGGCGACACTGGCGGACGCGCTTGCGTACGCACTCTCCAGAGCCGGACTCAAGATCGGGCCCGTCTGATGGACCGGGTGCCCATCCTCAAGATCGGGCAGGTCTTGTTTGTCTCCATCCAGATCGACCTCCAGGACGACAGCGTCGTGCAACTGCAGGAGGACCTTGCCGATCAGCTCGCTGCCACCAGTGCGCGCGGGGTGATCATCGACATTACGGCAGTGGAGGTGGTCGACTCCTTCATCGGCCGCATGCTCGCGATGACTGGCTCCATTTCCCGGCTGTTCGACGCAGAGACTGTGCTGGTTGGTATGCGCCCCGCTGTCGCCATCACGCTGACCGAGCTCGGCCTGTCGCTGAAGGGCGTCAGGACGGCGCTGAACGCGGAGAAGGGGCTGCAGCTGCTGGGCGGGACCGGCGATGGATGAGCTGCCGATCGCGTCGGGCGACGACGTAGTGCGGGTACGGCAGCATGTGCGGCAGGTGGCGGCCGCCAGCGGCCTGTCGCTGGTAGACCAGACCAAGCTGGTCACCGCGGCCAGCGAGCTGGCCAGGAACGCGCTGGTCCACGGGGGCGGCGGCGTCGCCAGGATCGAGTCCGCCAGCCCTGCCAACGGCCGGACCGGGGTGCGGATCACTTTCTCCGATTCCGGTCCTGGTATCCCGAACATCGAGCTGGCGCTCACCGATGGCTGGACCAGCGGCGACGGCCTTGGTCTGGGCCTGTCCGGGGCACGCCGGCTGGTGGACGAGTTCGAGCTGACCTCGGCGCCGGGCGCCGGGACCAGCGTCGTGGTCGCGAAGTGGTCACGCTGACCTGGCTGACCGCGCCGGAGCCGCGTGACGTCCGGTGGCAGCGCGTCGAGGAGGCCAGCGCCGTCGCTGCCTGCCGCGCCGCGGCAGTCGCCATGGCGGGTCAGCTATCTTTCCCTGCCGTCCGCAAGGACGAGGTGGCTCTGGCCGTCACGGAGGCAGCGTCGAACCTGCAGAAGCATGCGAGGAACGGTGCGCTTATGCTGCGTGCCACCGCTGGCATCGCGGGTCAGGCCGGTGCCGGCCTCGAGCTGGTGACCGTCGACACCGGCCCCGGCGTTCGCGATGTCGGCGAGGCCATGCGGGACGGCCACTCCACCGCCGGATCGCTGGGCATCGGTCTAGGCGCCATCCGCAGGCTGGCAAACTTCTGCGACCTGTACTCCGCGGCAGGCCGCGCCACCGCGCTTGCCGCCCGCTTCGGGCCCGCGCCGGGGCCACCGGCAGAAGCAGATCCGACCCGCTGGGCAGGCCTGGCCAGACCGATTGCCGGTGAGGCCGAGTGCGGGGACGCGTTCGGGGCGGTGCGCGACGGTGACATCATCACCGCGGTGCTGTGCGACGGACTAGGCCACGGGCCGCTGGCTGCCGCCGCGTCGAAGACCGCGGTGGATGCGGTACTGGCAGAGCCACGCGAGGCGCCTGCCGCGCTGCTGGCGCGGGCGCACGAACGGATCAGCCACACCAGGGGCGGTGCGATTGGCATCCTTCAGCTGGCCGGCCAGGTGGCCAGTTTTGCCGGCCTGGGCAATGTAGCCGGCTGGATACTCGGCGACGGCGTGCGGACCGGAATGGCGTCTGTGCCGGGCATCGCCGGCCACCACGCCAGGAAGTTCCGCCAGTTCGACTATGCGGTACCCGCCGGCGCCGCGGTCATCCTGCACTCGGACGGCCTCAGCAGCCGCTGGGACGCGCTGTCGCTGCCTGGCCTGGCTGCCAGAGACCCGCTGCTCATCGCGGCCGTCCTGCTGGCCGAGGCCGGCGTGCACCGCGACGACGCCGGCATCCTGGTCGTGACCGGATGAGCGTGCTGACCCGCCTTGACGTCCGCGACGCTGCAGGCGTGTTCGCGGCACGCCAGCTTGGCCGGCTGGTGGCGAGGGAGCTTCAGCTGGACGGGCAGGACCAGGTCCGCGTGGCAACGGCGCTGAGCGAGATCAGTCGCGGCGCTGTCGTAGCGGGTCAGTCCGCAGCAGTTGAGTTCGAGCTAGCGCCGGACACGCTGGTGCTGACGATCAGCCTGGACGGCGAGCCGCCGCCGGACGCGATTGCTGCGGCCGAACGTCTGATGGACAGCGTCAGCGTGGACGGTGTCAGCGTGGATGGGGCCAAGGCCGGCGGCACCGGCAGAACCGCCACCGTCGTACGGATGGCCAAGAGACGGCCGGCCGGGGTCCGAGCGGACCCAGCGGCAATTCGCACGCACGTCGCTGCGGTCAACCCAGCGTCCGCGCTCGACGAGCTCCGGCGGCAGAACCAGGACCTGATCTCGGCGCTGGACGACCTCCGGGCGCAGAAGGACCAGCTGCTGCGCCTGAATTCGGAGCTGGAGGAGACGAACCAGGGCGTCATGGCGCTGTACGGCCAGCTGTCAGACGAGCTGGAGCAGACCAACCGCGGCGTAGTGGCGCTGTACGCCGAGCTGGACGAGAAGTCTGAGCGGCTGCGCGCGGCCTCGGAATCCAAGGACAGGTTCTGGGCCAATGTGAGCCACGAGCTGCGCACTCCGCTCAACTCGATCATCGGGCTCACCCGGCTGCTGGCCGGACCGGATGGGAGCGGGCTCGGCGCTGAGCAACTCCATCAGGTCGAGCTGATCCAGACCTCGGGCAAGACGCTGCTGGCGCTGGTGAACGATCTGCTCGACGTGGCGAAAGCCGAGTCCGGCCGGGTGCAGCTGGATCCTGCGGAGGTCGAGCTTCCGGCGCTGCTCGGCCGGCTGCGCGCGCTGCTGCGGCCGATGGCCTCTGACCGGGCGGTCGAGGTGGTCGTGACCGACGCCGGGGCGCCCGCCACGGTCCTCACTGACGAGCTGGCCCTCACCGCGATCCTGCGTAACCTGCTGTCCAACGGGATCAGATATTCCGACGGCGGTGAGGTGCGCCTGTATGTTCAGGCTGACGAGACGTCGCTCGCCATCAGCGTGGCCGACACTGGCATCGGGATCCCGGCGGCCCTCCAGGAGCATGTGTTTGAGGAGTTCTATCAGGTGCCCGGCGTCCGGCGGGGCGGCACCGGACTCGGCCTGCCGTACGCGCGGCGGCTGGCCCGGCTGCTCGGCGGCGACCTGACCCTCCGCAGCGAGCCCGGCGCCGGGACGACCGCGACGCTGACGCTGCCGCACGGTCCGGCCAGGATCGGGACAGTGCTGGTCGCCGACGACGACGAGGGCTTCCGCGCCGTGCTCCGCGGACTGCTGGCCGGCATCGCGGACCGCGTCGTCGAGGCCAGCGACGGACGTGCGGCGCTCGCTGTCCTGGCCAGCGAGCATGTTGACCTGCTGCTGGCCGACATGATGATGCCAGACGTCGACGGGCCTGCCCTGCTGGCGCAGCTGCCCGGTGCCATTCCTGCGATCGTCATCACCGGCCTCGAGGTGGATCGGCCGCGACGCGCTGCCGCGCTCCTGCGCAAGGACGAGCTGAACCGGGACCGGCTGGCGTTCGCCGTCCGCGGCGCGACCCGGGCAGCACGATGACCGAGACAACAGCCGCCGAGCCATCGGCCGCCGCGGGCCGGCTGCTCCTGGTCGACGACGACGACGTGAAGCGGTATGTCATCGGGCGCTGGCTCCGGCAGGCCGGCTACGACGTGGTGGAGGTAGCCACCGGCGGCGATGCGCTCGCCCGTGCCAGCGAGGCTGATCTCGTGCTGCTCGATGTGAACCTGCCCGACATCAGCGGGTTCGAGGTGTGCGCGCAGCTCAAATCCGACCCGAGCACGGCTGCCATCCCGGTCATCCAGGTCTCCGCCACCGCCGTGGAGGTAACCGACCGCGCCTACGGCCTGACTCAGGGCGCCGATGCCTATCTGGTCGAGCCGACCGAGCCAGAGGAACTGCTGGCTACGGTCAGCGCGGCACTTCGCTACTACCGCGCCCGGCGGCGTGCTGAGAGGACGGCATCGCTGCTGTCGCGGCTCACCCGCGCGACACTCGAGATCAACGCGGCGCAGACCTTCGACGGCCTGGCCCGTGCCGCGGCGTCGGGGGCCGCCGCCGTCTTCGACTCGCCGGTCGTCGTCATGCTGGTGCTGCCGGACGGCCAGCTGCGACGTATGTCGTCGTCCCCGGAGCACCGTGCTCCGGTGCCCAGAGGAGGTCCGGTCCAGCTCGCCGAGCGAGTGGCTGCCGAGCTGCTTGGCCCCGGCGACGTGAGCGCGGCCGCCATGGTCGACCAGGACGCCTGGCTGCGGCTCGTCCCGGACAGCACGCTTCGGTGTGCCGTCTGCGTCGCGGTGGCCAGGACGAAGCCGGACCGGCCGCCGGTGGCCCTGACGGTAGCCCCGGCCGGGGTATCTGTCGCGGAGGAGATGCAGATCCAGCGGCAGCTCGTTCTGTCGGTGGCGCTCGCGGTGGAGGCGCTGCGCTCGTATGCCGAGGAGCACCTGGTCGCCATGACCCTCCAGCGCAGCTTCCTCCCGGCGGCGCTCCCTGCCGTGCCTGGCCTCGCCATGGCCAGCCGCTATCTTCCGGCCAGCAACCAGGCCGAGATCGGCGGTGACTTCTACGAGGCCCTGTCGCGTGACAACCGGGTGCTGATCGCGATCGGGGATGTGCAGGGCCACTCGCTGCGGGCAGCGACCGTGATGGGCGAGCTACGGCACGCGCTGCGGGCTTATGCGAGCGAGGGGCACTCGGCTCTGACGATCACCGGGCTGTTGAACGAGTCGCTGCAGCGATACCACCCGAACGTGCTGGCCACGCTCTGCCTGGCAGAGCTCGATCCGGCCACCGGCGAGATGGAGATCGTCAACTGCGGCCACATTCCGCCGCTGATCGCATCGGGCGACGGCGCTGCGTATCACGGCGAGGGCGGGCTCATCCTCGGCCTGCCGATGCACGATCCGCATACCGAGCGGGCGGCGCTGCCCGTCGGCGGGACAGTCGTGCTGGTCACCGACGGCCTCATCGAGGACCGTAAGGCCGTCCTCGATGACAACATGGAACGGCTGCGGTCCGCCGCGCACGAGGCCAGCGGGGCCGATGTCGAGGCGTTCAGCAATCAGCTGATCGCGCTGTTCGGCCAGCGCGAGGACGACGTAGCGCTTATCGCGGTGCGCAGGGTGCCGCCGGACCACCGCTAGGCCTTGAGCTGCTCGATCTTGTCCCGGAACAGGGTGGATGCAATGGTGGCCTTGCGCGGCTGGCCGCGCAGGAACGCCTCGGCGAACTTCTTCGCCTGCTGGTACTCCACCTTGCCGGGCAGCGGCGGCTCGTCCGGGTTGACGTTGACGTCGACCAGCGCCGGGCCGTCGTGCTGGAGCGCGCGCTGGACGGCGGGCCGGACGTCGCCCGGCGTCGCTACCTTGATGCCGAGGCCGCCGTTCGCGGTCGCGAAGGCCGCGTAGTCGACGAATGGCTCGTCGTGCCGGACGCCGTACTCGGGGTAGCCGAGCACCATCTGCTCCCAGAGAATCTGGCCAAGCGAGTTGTTGTTGTTGATCACGATCTTCACCGGCAGCTTGTGCTTGACGGCGGTGACGAACTCGGCCATCAGCATGGCGAACCCGCCGTCGCCGACGTAGCCGATGACCTGCCGGCCGGGGAAGGCGTGCTGGATCCCGACCGCGTACGGCAGGCCAGGCGCCATGGTGGCCAGGTTGCCGGACAGGAAGAACTCCCGGTTGCCGCGGATCTGCCAGTGCCGCGCGGCCCAGGTGGCGATGGTGCCGCTGTCGCAGGTCAGCACGGCGTCGTCGGCGGCGAGCTCGTCCAGCACGCTAACCACGTACTGCGGCGCGATCGGGTCACGGTCGGCGTCCTGCAGCGCCGCCATGTTCTTACGCCACTTGTCCATCTCGTGCTGGTACTTCTCCAGGAATCCGGTGTCGCTGCGCCCCTTCAGTAGCGGAAGCAGCTCGGCCAGGCCCTGCCTGGCGTCGGCGACGACGGGCGCCTGGGTCGGCATACGGCCGCCGGCCCTCGCCGGGTCGGCTTCGATCTGCCCTACCCGCACCTTGCCGGCGGCCGGCAGGTGTGCCGTGTACGGGAAGTTCGTGCCGACCATGAACAGGGTGTCGATCTCCGCCATCAGGTCCTCGGACGGCTTGGTGCCGAGCAGCCCGATCCCGCCGGTGGTATAGGGCGAATCATCGGGAATGACGGCCTTGCCGGACAGCGTCTTGACGACGGGCGCGGCCA
>Ga0335074_10014156_pt1 | contig 11196 bp, 9 predicted proteins | sample Lox_Sample_23_FD_206715 | JGI IMG/M metagenome (GOLD analysis project Ga0335074, IMG submission 206715) | Soil microbial communities from Loxahatchee National Wildlife Refuge, Florida, United States - Lox_Sample_2.3 | ecosystem: Environmental > Terrestrial > Soil > Wetlands | place: USA: Florida...
CCCATGCGGACACGATGGCCGCGTTACCGGCCCAGGCCTGCACCCAGTAGCACCAGCCGGTCAGGTACCCGGCGAAGTCGCCGAACTCGTGCCTGGCGTAGGCGTACAGACCGCCGTCGGAGTTCGGTACCCGCTTGGTGAGCTGGCCGAACAAGACCGCCAGCAGCATCGCGCCGACCGCGATGACGGCCAGCGTGGCCAGCGAACTGGTTCCCGCCCCGGCCAGCACCGCCGGCATCGCAAACACTCCGGTGCCGACGATGCTGCCGACGACCAGCCCGGTGGCCGACGTGACCCCCAGGCTCCCGGCCTTCTGCTGATTACGCGGTGACATCTGCGTGATTGACTCCGGTTGCGCCCGGTGCCAGAGGCGGGCGCCGACATGAACGGACATCGATCCCTCCCAGAACGGGTCGCCAGGAGAGCGCTCCCGCGCGACCTGGCCGTTAGCCTCGCTAACAACCCTGGTGTGCAGGGAGCGCCGTCCACAGGGGCCTAAGTCCTTAAGGCGGCCTGCGAAGGTCTCTACTTGGGTTTCGATCCGCTGGTCAGACCCGGGCGGTCAGCCCTGGGCGGCCGGGCGGGCGGATTGGTCGAGCGAGAGCCGCCATCCGAGCCCTATACCGCCGGATATGATCTCGGCGTCAATGCCGACGCCGATCTTCCTGGCCCGTGCGAGCAGTTCCGAGAAGTCCTGTCCGGAACCGAGCTCTTCAGCCTGATGATCGCGGGATGACGCGTCGATCGTGACCAGGCAAGCATCACCGGCAACGCTGACGTCGACGCCGAGGGCAATGCAGTCCGCTCCGGCTGGTCGAGATCCTCTACGGATGCATCGACGCGGCGCCGTACCTCTGGTTCGGCGGTCAGGTCCGCGGCGCTTTGCAGGGTCAGCCCGGCCGCGAAGATCCGCTGGATCACCTTCTCGCGAAGCATATCCGCGATTCGCTCCCGGTCTTGGATCACCGTTAGCTCCCTGAGCTGATCCTGGAGCCGGTCCCGGTCTACTTGCGCACGCGCGGACCCGGTCCCCCAGGCCATGCGTGGCCACTGAAATCAGTGTGCCGAGTGATGCCCACAGCAATATCCGGCGCGCTATCACGGAGTCAGCCACCGCCACGGGGGTGAGCGAGATGATCACCTCTACGGCCACGATGGCGAGCACGACGCACGCGGATTCCCAGCGGCGATGAAACAGAGCGGCCCAGATCAGCGGGATGAGCAAGACGATGCCTACGCCCGATGTTGCGCCTGCGGCCAGAATCGGTGCCAGCACCGACGCGGTGCAGGTCAGCGGCACGAGAACCGGCATCCACGCTGGGAGGCGGGGCCAGAGAAGCAGGAAAAAGGCGGCAGCGGCCAATAGCAACCCGAGGCTGACGATCACCGCCCAGGACGACTGCGGCCCAGGCGGGAGCGCCAGGCTGGCCTCGGCCAGCGCGACGACCACGGCGAACGGTGCTGTCTTAGTTAGCCAGCAACCCGGGCTGGTCAAACGGCGAACGGTTCGAATCGTTGGGTAGCAGCCGTGCGACGGCGGGCGTCGAGGCTGTTGCTTCGGGCCTCATCGGCGGCCTCCGACCAACAACGCGAGCGCTCTTATGCCGGCTGAATTTTACGCCGACGTATCACGCTTGAACAGATGCTCAATTACCGGGCATACGTCGCCTCCCCGGAATGGCGACCTGGGCGTCGCTCCGGCGATTTGACCCGCCAGTCGATTACATTTAGGAGTTCAGTAATGACGATGTGTACATCAAGATTGGCGATGCCAGGGAGCGTTGATGTCCGAGGACGCGGCCGTGCCCCTCGAGGGCGAGGCTGACGTAGTGTCACGCGTGGCAGGCCTGGCTGGCGGCCAGCAGCTTTCACAACTGGCCGCCATCGTACAATCCTGCGACGATGCCATCATCGGCAAAACGCTCGACGGGATCATCACGAGCTGGAACACCGGTGCGACGGCCGTGTACGGCTACACCCCAGAGGAGATGATAGGACACAGTATCGGCGAGCTCATCCCGCCGGATCGTGCCGGGGAACTGGACCCCATACTCGAGCGACTGGGTCGCGGCCTACGGGTCGATCATTTTACGACCAAACGCGTCCGCAAGGACGGAACTGTTATCGACGTATCGGTATCAATATCTCCGATCCTGGATGCTACGGGTAAGGTCGTCGGCGCGGCATCGGTAGCGCGGGAGATATCCGCGCACGTCCGCGCAGAAGCCAAGCGCAACGTCATGCAGATGCGCCTGCGAGAGTCCGAACGGCTGGAGACTGTGGGCAGGCTGGCCGCCGGGATCGCCCACGACTTCAGCCAGATCCTGAGCGTGATCTCGGGCTACGCGAGCTTGCTGTCCGAGCGACTGGCCGACGATCCCGAGTCGCAAGAAGATATACGCCGGATCGAGAGCACGGCGCAGCGTGCGGCGCGCCTGACCAGGCAATTGCTGATCTTCAGCCGACGAGACGCTCCGCGGCCCGAGGAGATCGACCTCAATGATGTGGTCGCTGGCCTGCGGCAGCTTCTCGTCGGAAGCCTGGGCGGGATCGAGCTACGGTTCGACTTGCGGGACGTGCTGCCGCCGGTGAGGGCCGATCGCCGTCATATCGAGCATGTGCTGCTGAATCTAGCGGACAACGCCCGCGATGCCATGCCGGCGGGCGGAACGCTCACGATCGGCACCACCGTGACTGAGCTCAGTCAGGACTACTGCGCCACGCATCCGGGCACTCCCCCCGGACAGTACGTGGAATTGTCCGTCAGGGATACCGGAACCGGCATGAGCGCCGAAGTCATGGGGCGCATCTTCGAGCCGTTCTTCAGCACCAAGCCCCTCGGCCGAGGGACCGGGCTTGGGCTGTCGACGGTGCGAAGCCTGGTGGCCGAGGCGGGTGGCAGCGTCAACGTCGCCTCGCAGATAGGTTCGGGCACCGTTTTCCATGTCTTCCTCACGCCCGCCGACACGTCGGCGCGAGGTGCGCCGGTTCGCACCACTTCAACCGGCAGGAAGCGGATCCTGGTCGTGGACGATGATCCTGAGATGCGCGAGATCATCGCGCGGATCCTGCGCCTCGGTGGCTATGAGATCGTTGAAGCTCGCAACCGAGAGGAGGCGATGTCACGCCTTTCCTCGCGTGATCTTGGCTTTGACCTCCTGCTGACCGACTCACTCTGGCCGGAGATCGGTGTCGGGCTGGCCGGACGGCTGCCGGAGGTGAAGCCCGGTTTGCATATCTTGTGCCCGGTCGGCGACAGCGCAGACGATCCGACGCCGGTGGGCAGGGGGCGTTGGCAAAAAGCGTTCATCGATAAGCCGTTCACGACATCGGAGCTACTGGAGAAGGTGCAGTGCCTGCTCGCGCCTCCGCCGGCCGGCTGAATCTGGGTTCGCTTATCCCGGGACAAAGGTCCCGGTACGACAGGGCTCCGGACTCCTGTCAACGCCATGTCGGCGCGGCATGCTGATGGCGAAAGCAGTTCCCGGAGGTGGTCGGCATGGGCGCAGCCGGACACATGATCGTCATTGGCGACGAGCGGCTACCACGGTGGCGCTGGGCGCGGCACGGCTCTGTGAGCCATCTGCGCCGCGCGAACTGTCCCGTTGTGATCGTGCCTCCGGCAAGGAGCACGACCGAGGCGCAGCGCCGATCGGGGGGGTGGCCATGACGCAGCAGATCTCGGTGCTCGGCGCCCAGCCTTTCCTGCGCGGTATGCCGCGGACGCAGCTGGCCGCGCTGGCCGGAACGTGCGAGCACATCGCGATACCGGCCGGGGAACGGCTGTTTGAGGAGGGGTGCCTTGCCGACCGGTTCTACATCATCGACGCCGGTCAGGTGACCCTTGACGCGGACGTGCCGGGCCAGGGCCGCGTCATCATCGAGTGCCTCGGGCGCAATGACGTGGTTGGCCTGTCGTGGATGCTTCCGCCGTATCGATGGCGGTTCGGTGCGATGGCGACGCAGCCGACGCAGGCCTTCGCCTTTGGAGCCGCCGCAGTGCGCGAGGCTTGCCGCACCGACCCGGTTCTAGGGTATGAGCTCGGCCAGCGGTTCTTGGCCGTGGTGGTACGCAGGCTTCAGGCCACACGGACTCGGCTGATCGATGTGTGTGCCTGCCGAGGCTTAAGCTCAGATGCTGATCTACATTGACTAGTGGCTGGCGCACTTGATCAGAACTGGGGACAATCCATGCCCGAGACGACGAGCGGCCCTGGCTCAGGCCCGGAGTCAGGGAGCGAGCGGGCGGTACTGGCCGCGCTCGACGAGGCCGAGTGCCTGCGGCTGATCACGCCGGGCGGCATTGGGCGGATCGCATATTCCGGCCGGTACGGTCCTACGGTGTTTCCGGTCAACTACCGGCTCTACCAGGGAGCGATCGTGTTCCGCACCACCCAGGACAGCCCGACAGACGAGGACCTGCGGACCGGCATAGCCGACGCCGCATACAAGGTCGCCTTTGAGATCGACGACTTCGACAGCGTCGCCCGGGTGGGCTGGAGCGTCCTCATCCAGGGTTCAGCGCACCATGTGGCATCCGATGCCGAACGCGCCTCGATGTCAAAGGCCGGCGTCGAACCCTGGCCGGGCGGGGACCGAGAGCTGTTCCTTCGCATCGTCCCGAGTCGGATTACCGGGCGACGCATTCTCCGGGCATAGACCCGGCGACCGGTCGCTTCCCTTGTCACAAGGCCGACCGCGACGGCGGTCGCGGCATTCCCAGTGGGACGGGTTCGCCTGCTGAGCGGCCCCCGCTGAGTTCGACCGGAGTCAGGCGGCCACCAGAGAACGTCGCGGTGTCATAGCCGCCGGTGAAACGGTGCCAACTGTGGCCGAGTTCGGCCCAGAGTGCCAATCCCAGCCGGGCCGCCAGTTTCGGCCGGAGGGCCAAGCGGCCGGCGCCGGCCCATTTCAGCTCGTTGATCCCGCACAGCGAGGCCTCGTTGGCCTCATCAACCCGTTGGCGAATGACGGCCAGTGCATGGTCTCGCTGTTCCGGCACGAGCCGGGTGGCTTGATCGATCAGGGTCAATGTTTCCTGGGCGTCTAACAGATGACCACGCACGATCTGGTAGGTAGTCTCATCGATCAGGTGCCGGGTTCGCTTCAGGTCGTTGAGCCCGTGCGCGACCTCGTAGGTCGTGTCTACGATCTGCTCGGCAGACATCGCGTCGCTCTCGTATGACAGAAGCTGCTTCCAGCTCGGCGCCAAGAGAGCCTGCCTGTGCGCTTCGAGCGTGGTGAACCGTTTGCGGTAACCGAAATCGGGGTCCTCGAAAGCACGACTGCCCGGATCGAGGAACGGTGCGAGTGGCGCCACATAGAATTGCAGGCGCGGGTCATTGCCGAAACGGGCAGCAAGGTTGTCGCAATACTGGACCGTGGCGAGGGCGTGGTCTGGGTGCTGACCGGGGATGCCGACCATGAAAAACAGGTCGAGCTTGTGACATCCGTGACGGAGCGCGCTGCCGATGGTGGATTCGATGGCCGAATTAGGATAATCGAATTTGGCGTTTCTCGCGCGCAGCTTCTCATCTGGAGACTCGATCGTGAGCTCCAAGCTGAAGGCCGCTGTTGACTTGGCGACCATCTGAAAGAACTCGTCACCAGCGGGATAAAAAAGCTCGAACACGAATTCGTTGCGCGCTTTCTCGCGGGCCAGCAACTCGAAGAACCGTGTGGCACGGTCCTCGCCTCCGACCCTGGGGTCGTGGACCATAAAGATCGGCGCGTCTGAGAAGCTGCGGATGACCCGGACATCCTGGATAAGCTTCTCCGGCGACCGGAACGCGGGCGCCGGGCGCCCGACGACCCGGGCGTACGCGGAGGCGGATCCGCCGCATACGGAGCATTGCAGCGGACAACCGCGGGAGTTGAGCAGCATCGTGGTGGGGTACTGCGGCCACTCCCGGTAGGGGACCATCTTGGCCATGCTCGCGTACTTGAAGACGGCTTTGGTCGCGAACCGGTACGCCGGAACATCCACGTAATCGAGGTCGGCAGGTACGAAACTGAGCTGGTTGATCTGAATCCGCCCATCAGTGTCTGTCCAGGTCAGGTTCTCCACATCCGCGAGTGGCGAGTGAGTCCGCAAGGCAACGAGGAGTTGCCGACAGGGCTCCTCGGCCGAGTCACCTCGGAGCACAAAATCGACGAACGGATAGGCGACGAGTTGTTCGTGGTAGTAACTCGCCGACAAGCCTCCCATGACAACTGGAATGTCCGGGTGACAGCGCTTTACGATCTCGGCGACGGCCAAGGCGCCTTGCGCGTGCGGCAACCAGTGGAGGTCAATCCCGAATATACGCGGATGCAACCTGGAGAGATAAGATTCGACGTCGAAGCTCTCATCTTTAAGCATCAGGTATGCGAGGTTGACGATCCGCACGTTGTAGTGGTTGGCGGAGAGGTACGAAGCGATACTCGTGAGGCCGACGGGGTACATTTCGAACTCGTTGGTGGAAGGCACCGCGTCGGCAATCGGTCCGTGCATGACCACCCGGCTGCGGAAGTCGTAGACGGAAGGAGCGTGCAGAAGCACCAGGTCAGTCTTGAAAACGTCTCTCAGGCTCATCGATGTGCTCCGGCATCACAAGGGGGTTAGCGCAGCCTGCGAAGGTATGGATCGCCGGGCCGGGCCGGAACCACCCGCACCCGCGCGTCGACCACGTGCGCGCCATCGGCGCGGGCGATCACGGGGTTGAGGTCGAGCTCAGCGACCTGGGGAAGGTCGTCGGCGAGCCTCGAGACGCGCAACAGGATGTCCCGCAGCGCGATCAGATCGGCCGCCGGCAAACCGCGATGGCCGAGCAGCAGCGGCGCCGCGCGAACGGAGCGGATCAGCGCGTCGGCGTCGGCGTCAGTGAGTGGGCTAAGCCGGGCGGACCTGTCATCAAGCACATCGGTGGCGACGCCGCCGAGGCCGAACACCACCAGCGGGCCGAACACTGGTTCCTGCACGACCCCGATGATCACCTCGGCTCCCCCGGCGATCATCGGCTGGATCATCGCAGCGGACATTCTCGATCCGAACCTCTCCGCAAGTGCGCGATACCCCTGTCCCACCTCGTCCGGGCCGTGCAGATCGAGCTCCAGGGCCCCTGCCTCGCTCTTATGCACCAGGCCCGCCACGTCGGCCTTGAGCACAACCGGGCCGCCCAGCCGCGCGGCCGCGCTCACGGCGGCCGCCTCAGTGCCGACGAGCTGGGTGCTGACCTGCGTTATCCCGTAGCAGTCGAGCAGCGCCTCGGTCAGGGCTGGGTTTAGCCACCCGCCGTCGGGCGAGCGCCAGAGGAACCGGCCGATGAGATCACGAGCGTGGTCGGGCCGCAGGTCAGGAAACACCGGGAAGTGGCCGGGCACGCGGGCGCGCTGCGCCCCGTACCGGGCCGCATAGGCCAGCGCCCGGGCGGCGCTGCCTGGATAGGCATACGCCGGGACGCGGCCGCCATCGGCGCCCGGCAACAACTGGACCGATTCGGCCTGGTTCAGGATGGACAAGACGAGCGGCTTGGATATTTCGGCCGAGCACGCCGCCGGGACCAGGTCGGCGACCGCGGTCGGCACGGTAAGCGCCAGGACCGCGTCCACGGCGTCGTCTCCCGCGACCGTTTCCAGACACTGGCGGAACGCGTCAGGGGACACCGCGGCGGTGGTGTCTATTGGCCCGGCAACAGCCGCGCCAGCGGGCAGTAGCCGACGAAGCGTGTCCTGGGCCGGGCCGCCGAGCACCACGGCACGCAGGCCCGCGTCGCAGCAGGCGTCCGCGGCGAGCACCCCGGCCCCGCCGGCGTTCGATACAACGGCGACCCGGCCGCCGACCGGGACCGGCTGGCTGGCCAGCAGCGCGGCGGCGTCGATCAGCTCGCCGATGTCACGAGCAGCGATCATGCCCGCCTGGTCGAACAGCGCCTCGCGGGTGATCACCGGGGTTGCCGCAGCCGCGGTGTGCGAGGCCGCGGCCCGCTCTCCCTCCTCGGATCGGCCCGCATCAACGATCAGAACCGGCATGGTGGCACCGATATGACGGGCCGAGCGGCCGAACTTGCGCGGGTTTCCGAACGACTCCAGGTAAAGGATCGCCAGCCTGGTGGCCGGATCTTGTTCCCACCACCGCAGCAGATCATTACCGGATACGTCGGCCTTGTCGCCGAGCGACGCAAACGACGAGACACCGATGCCCAACCGGGACAGCTGCTCGAGCAGAGCGCTGCCCACCCCGCCGGACTGCACAGCCAGGCCAGCGCCACCCGGCACCGGATGGCGGGCCGCGAACGTAGCATCCAGCGAGACCGTAGGCGCGGCGACGCCGAGGCAGTTCGGGCCGACCAGCCGCATTCCATGGCGACGGCAACTTTGGAGCAGTGCGTCCCGGAGCTGAAGATCCAGTCCCGAGGTGATCACGACGAGCGCCCGGACGCCCAGCCGTCCGCATTCCTCGGCCTCCTTCGGCACCGCAGGCGCCGGGACCGCTACCACGGCCAGATCGACCGGGCCCGGCAGCGCGGCGACCGACGGAACGCACGTGATGCCCTCCAGCTCACTGGCGTGGGGATTCACCGCATAGACCGGACCGGCATAACCACCGCTGATGATGTTGTGCAGGATCGACCGGCCAACCGACCCGGGCCGTCGGCTGGCCCCGACCACGGCCACCGATGTGGGCGCGAACACGTACCGCAAGCTCGCCACGTCGGCGCGGCCCTCCCGCTCGGCCACCGCGTCGAGATACGAGGCCCAGGCCGGGTCGGCATCATCGCCTGGCAGATTGAAGACCAGCTCGGTCACGCCATCGGCCTGCGTGCGGCGGGCCCGCAGGCCCGCGCTGGCGAACACCTTCAGCATCGCCGAGTTGCCGGGCAGCACTTCGGCGGTGAAAACCTGGACTCCGCTGCTGCGGGCGGCTGACACCAGGTGTTCCAGCAGCAACGTCGCCACCCCGCGGCGGTGAGCGTGATCGGCGACGGCGAAGGCTATCTCGGCCGTGTCCCGCGAACCCGCGACCTCGTAACTGGCCACGCCCACGAGTTCCCCGTCCAGCCAGGCCAGCAAGGCGGCGTGGTCGGGCCCGGCCTCGCGGCAAACCCGCCGGGCCTCGCCTTCGGCAGCCACCGGGCTCATGCTGAAGAATCGGAAGTAGATGTTGTCGGGTGACATGGCGCGATGCATCTGGACCACGGCATCCAGGTCTGCGCTGGTCGCGGGCCGGATCAGGACGGTGGCGCCGTCGATCAGCAGGGCATAGATCCCGCCCCGCTGGGTGACACCGCCGCTTTCCGCGTTCGTACCCATAGCTGTCTCCTCAGCAGGCCTGATCCAGATCAGCACAGCCGCTTCGCTGAGCAATAGAGTCCTGAGCCCGCTGGACGGATGACCTTCGTCCCTCCCGGAAATGGCGCCAGGAATGCAGCCTGGTTCGATGAAGACACCCGGGCGTCCCCCGGCCGGCGATCCCGTCGCCGCAACCGGCTCGTTCCGCCTGGTGCTCATGCGGCACGGCCAGAGCGAGTGGAACGCGAGGAATCTCTTCACCGGCTGGGCCGACCCGGACCTGACCGCGACTGGGAAACAGCAGGCGGTTCGCGCCGGCCAGATGCTGGCCGAGCAGGGACTACTGCCTCACGTGGCGCACGCTTCGCTGCAGCGGCGGGCGATCCGCAGCGCCGACCTTGCCCTGGCAGCCTGTGGCCGTAGCTGGATCCCCCTGCGCGGCTCTTGGCGCCTCAACGGGCGTCACTACGGCGCGCTGCAGGGACGGGACAAGGACGAGATTCGCCGGGAGTATGGCGAGGAGCAGGTCCTGTCGTGGCGGCGCTCCTTTGATGCGGCTCCCCCGCCGTGTGCAGCGGGCTCATCCGTGCCCGGCACGGCGCAATACCCTCAACTTCGGCCCGAGGACGAACCCCGGTCCGAGTCCCTCCGTGACGTCACGGCGCGACTGTTGCCGTACTGGCATTACGCGGTGGTGCCGGACCTGCGCACCGGCGCATGCGTGCTGATCGTGTCGCACCGAAACACACTGCGGGCGCTGATCAAGTACCTCGACGAGATCGGCGATAACGAGATCGCAGCGCTAAACATCCCCAACGCTATCCCGCTTCTTTACTGCCTGGGCTCAGACATGCGACCGCTCGTCCCGGGTGGCAGCAATCTGGCTGACTAGGACTGCACCGGCACTCGCCATTCGAGTATGGTGCCGCCGCCCTCGGCAGGATCGGCGCGCATGGTCCCGCCGAGCATCACGGCCCGTTCGGCCATATTGGCCAGACCGCTGCGTCGGCCGGTATCAGTGATGCCGATCCCGTTGTCGCGGACTACCAAGATCAGCTCCGGCCCGGCCTCGACCGTCACCTCGACCTCGCTCGCGTTCGCGTGCCGGGTGGCGTTCGACAGCGCCTCGCGCAGGACGCTCAGCAGATGCTCGCCGACCTCTTCCGGAAGGTCATCCAGCAGCCCGGACATCCGGAGCGCGGGCGCGAAGCCCAGCGCGCCCGTGGCCTGATCCACAACATCCACAATCTGAGCGCGAAGGCCGGTGTCATCCGGCCCCGGACGTGAGTGCAGCGAGAAGATCGCCGAACGGATCTTCATGATCGTCTCGTCGAGATCGTCCACCGCGCCGCTCACGCGCCGGCCGTTGTCCGAATCGCCCAGCCGCGCGTAAACGCCCTGCAGCGACATACCGGTCGCGTACAGCCGCTGAATGACCTGGTCGTGCAGGTCCCTTGCGATACGATCCCGGTCCTCGAACACCGCGTACCGCTCCGCGTCCTGCCGGCGCGCGGCCAGCTCCAGGCCGACGCCCGCCTGCGCGGCGAAGCTGAACAACATCTCCACCGCCGCCGAGGCCATCGGCATCGAGCCTGGACGGCGCCCCGCGGTCAAGATCCCCCGGACGTTGCCCGGCGCGCCCAGCGGGAACACCACCGCAGGCCCGAGACGCAGACGCTCGCGGGCGGCGGGAGCCACCCGCTCATCGGCGCTGAAATCAGCCACGCTCAGCGGCTTGCCGCTATTCAGCACGGTTCCCGACGCCGAGGCACTCACCGGCAGCACCAGTCCCAGCGCCTCTTGCGCACCCTCGCCGACCGCGCGCTTGATCACCAGCTCCGTTCCGCCGCCCGCGGGCAGGGCCAGGACGACCAGATCGGCGCCGGACATCTCCAGTGCCTGCTCGGTCACGAGGGCGAGCACCTC
>Ga0335074_10014159_pt1 | contig 11195 bp, 9 predicted proteins | sample Lox_Sample_23_FD_206715 | JGI IMG/M metagenome (GOLD analysis project Ga0335074, IMG submission 206715) | Soil microbial communities from Loxahatchee National Wildlife Refuge, Florida, United States - Lox_Sample_2.3 | ecosystem: Environmental > Terrestrial > Soil > Wetlands | place: USA: Florida...
TGGGTAACCGTAAAGCCTGGGCTCGACGTTTCGTGGCAAGCGGGGACAGCCGATGCCTTCGTCCACGGCATGCAGTGGGGGCCAGCGCTCGACTTCACTTACGGGCCGTACGGTTTCGCAACCTTCCTCGAGCCGTTCTACCGGTCGACCTCGCTCATCGCCTTCCTCTACGTCCTAGTTGTGACATGGTGCCTCGCCGCCTTGCTCGTCCTGTCGCTCCGGAAGTACTGGGGCCTCGGCCCCGCTGCGGTGGCGGCCTGGGGCGCGATCGCTTTTGTCCGAGAGCCTTTGCACGTTGCCGACTTCGCTTCTTTGGTCGCGTTGGGCCTGGCGATGCTCTTGCTCCGGTCGCACGAGCAGTCCCTGCGGGAAGTACTGGCGGTTGTCCTCGGAGCGCTCGCGAGCTTCGCGTTCCTCGTAAAGCTCAACACCGGCCTCGTAATAGTCGCCCTTCTCGTTGTTGCATTGGCCGGCACGAGCTGTAGCGGGCGCGAGAGGCTTGCCGCTTGTGGCGGGGCGGCGTCGGCAATGATCGTGATGTTCGTTGCGGCTTGGGCAGCGGCCGGGCAGAGTTTTGCAAACATCGCCAGCTTTGCTCGCGAGTCTGTTTCGCTCGTGCTCGGTTACAGCACCGCCATGGGGAGCCGTCTCGTGCCACCGGACGCCAAGTGGTGGGCCATCCCGATCGGGGCGGCGGCAGCGGTGAGCTTGGCGGCCGGCATCCGCGGATGGCAGCGCCGCCAAAGGGCAGCCGGGACCTTGCTCGTGATGGTGTGGGGCTGGGCCGTCGTCAAAGAAGGTTTCGTGAGCGGCAACCATTGGCCGTTGTTCTTTGGCCTCGCGCTCGTTGCCACCGTCCTGGCAGGCCTCGCGTCGCCTCCCAAGCTCCTCTACACGGCCGGGATGGTGCTGGCTGTTTGCATCTTCCTCGACGCGCCGTCGCTGCCGTCGATATCGAGCCCTTTGAGCAGTACCAAGGCGTTTTTCACCGAGATCGGCGACCTCGCGGTCCCCGGTGACTTCTCCCGGGTGCAGGCAAACGCCCGCGCCCGTACCGTGGCCGAGGAGCCCTTGGCGGCCAGGACGCTTTCGCTGCTGCGGGGCCACACGATCGCGATAGAGCCCTGGGAGGACCTCGTCGCGTGGGCCGACCCCGCTGCCCAGTGGGATCCCGAACCCGTCGTCCAGTCCTACAGCGCCTACACCACAGGGCTCGACCGCCTCGACGCCCGCTTCATCGGTTCCAAAAAGGCGCCTCAGCGGATCCTCGTGCGCCGGTTCCCGAAAGGCTTCGACGACCGCGACTTCTTCATGGACCCGCCCGCAACGACCGAAGCTGTCTTCTGCCACTACAGCCAGCTGGCTCTCCAAGGCCCGTGGCAGGTGCTCCAGCGTGGTCCCGACCGGTGCGGGGCCCCGGTCGAGCTCGAGCAGGTGCACGCTGACTTCGGCGAGCCGGTCAAGGTCCCGGTGGCCCGGGGCGATATGGTCGTCGCAAGTTTCCGGTTCAGCTTGCCCTTGGTCTCCAAACTCGTCGACGTCCTCCTGAAGCCGCCTTTCACCTACCTCACGACATGGGTCAACAGGGGCACTCCGGCCACATACAGGTTCGTAACCGGCACAGCGCCCGACTTCCACGTGCTCGCCACCCCAGCGGCGCTCGGTTACACGGGCCGCTTCGCGCCACCTTCGGTCAGGCAAGTCGAGCTCTCGGGAGGAGGATGGCCCACCGGGAAGGGGAGCCTCACCATCGTTTTCTGGGGCGTCCCGATCAAGTCCTGAATGTTTATACGTTAGGATGTATAATCATGGTCGGTTGCCCTCGGGCAGGCGCCAAGAGGTCAAGGTGAGGACGCCCAAGGTGAACGAGCAATGGTAAAAAAGAAGTCAGTCGCGGTACTCGGTGCCTCGGGCTATGCGGGCGCCGAGCTGCTCAGGTTGCTCGCGGTCCACCCCTACCTGGAGGTCGTCTCGGTCACGGCGAGCTCTCACGAGGGCACGGTGGTCGCCGACCTGTACCCGTCCCTCGCCGCCGTATACCCCGGCCTCACCTACGGGCCCAATACGGCCGGTGCCGCTGCCGGCTCGGAGCTCGTGTTCATTGCCCTGCCCCACGGGGCGTCGCAACGGCTCGTGCCCGAGCTGCTGGGAGAGGTCGGCCATGTCGTCGACCTCGCGGCCGATTTCCGCTTGAAGGACGCTGCCCTTTACCCCGCCTGGTACGGGGAGGAGCACACCTGCCCCGAACTGCTCGCCGACGCCGTCTATGGCCTGCCCGAGCTTGGCCGCGAGCAACTACGCGGTGCCCGTCTCGTGGCGGCACCCGGCTGCTACGTCACTGCGGCCGCGCTCGCGCTGGCCCCTCTTGTGCGCTCAGGACTTGTGCAAACGACCGGTGTGGTCGTAGACGCCGCCAGCGGCGTTTCGGGTGCCGGGCGCAAGGTGGCCGACAACTTGCAATTCTGTGCCGTGGACGAGGACTTCGTTGCGTACGGGCTCCTCACGCACAGGCACACTCCCGAAATCGAGCAAGCCAGCGGTGCGCAGGTGATCTTCACACCCCACCTCGCCCCGATGGACCGTGGCATTCTCGCCACCTGTTACGCCCGTGCCAACCCCGGGAGGGACGAGGACCCCCTGGACGTCCTCGACAAGGCCTATGCCGCCGAACCTTTTGTCGTGGTCTCGGGCAGGAGCCCTTCCACCAAGGCGACCCTCGGCTCCAACACGGCGCACCTCACTGCTCGCCGTGACCGGCGGACCGGTTGGGTGATCTCGCTCTGCGCGCTCGACAACCTCGTGAAAGGAGCCTCAGGGCAAGCCGTCCAGTGCGCCAACGCAGTCTTCGGCTGGCCCGAGGAGGTGGGCTTGCCCCGGGCGGGGCTCTCACCCTGAGCTCCCGAAGGGCTGCGGGAGGGGTAACTTTTGGCTATGGAGCTGCTCGACGAGGGCACCGTCGACGCCGCCGTCGCCGCCGGCCTGGGCTGGCGGCGGGAAGGCAAAGAGCTGGTAAAGGTGTGGTCAGGCAAGGATTTCGCGGCTTCGCTTGCGTACGTCAATGCGGTCGGGGCCCTGGCCGAGGAGGCCAACCACCACCCCGACATCGACATCCGCTGGGGCCAGGTGACATTGCGGCTGTCGACTCACTCCGCCGGGGGTTTGACGCAGGCGGACATCGACCTCGCCCGGCGCGTCGACAGCCTCGGCGGCTGAGCCGGACCGGCCTGGACCGCCATACCGCTGGTACGGACGTGCCTCTGGACGTGCGGCTACCCCTCGGGTAAGGTGCGCGGCAACGGCCGAGGGAGGGCAGCATCACCATGAGCGGGCGACGAGAGCGCAACCGGCGGTGGCCGGTATTGGCCGTGGCTGCGGTCCTGGCCCTGCCCGTCGGGGCGTCCGGCCTGGTAGGCGCTGGGACTGCCGGGGCGACAGCGTCGCCACAGTTGACCGCGTCGCCACAGTTGACCCCTGCGTGTGCCTCGCTCCGCGACGTCATCGACATCGTCACCGAAAGCCTTGCATCCGCTGAGAGCCAGTCGCCCGGGTGGCCGCCCATCCAGAAAAACGGCTGGACCGTGTTCGCTCCCAACGGCAATTGGACTTTGACGGCCAGCGACGCCGGTGCAGACGTCAACTCGCCCGACGGTCAACAAGACGCCAGCCTCCTCACTTGGTACTCGCTCGACGTCCCGTGGACGTTGAAGACATTGGGCGCAAAGTTCCTCGGTCACCTGACCCGCGTCCGCGACCTCTGCCAGACCGCGGTCGCCAAGGGCGCCTCCGGCGAGTCGCAAGCCACCGAGATCACCGGCTTGTCGGGCCATGAGCAGTTGCGAGCTGTACTGGTCGACTCGATCCTCGCCCAGACGACGGAGACTTCGGTGGGGGAGAGCCGTTACGTCTACACACCGGCTTCGCAGTGGAGCACCGCCAATGCCGAGACGCTTGCATTGATAATCAGGCGAGCGGTCCAAGTCCCCCAAAGCCTGGGAGGCGACTGAGGCCAACCAAGCGTTCGTCGGCCTTGGCTTGAGGCGCGGCGTGGCTTCCACCTTTGTATTTATATGCAGCCTGTTGTATACTCACGCACATGCTCCAACAGGCGGCGGCACTTGACGGGACAGCGCACGAGGTGGGCCCGGGTGCCTCCCCCGGGGCTGAGGCAGCCTCTTCCAAAGCGGAGGTGTTGCTCGAGGCCCTGCCTTACATCCGCCGTTTTTGGGGCAAGGTCGTGGTGGTCAAATACGGGGGCGGCGCCTTGGCGGGCGGCGAGGGCGAGGCCGCAAACCTGAAGGGGCTCGCAGCAGACATCGTGCTCATGAGGTCGGTGGGCATGCGCCTGGTCGTGGTGCACGGCGGCGGCCCGCAGATCGGCGAGCTCATGGGCAGGTTGGGCAAGACGCCCGAGTTCAAGGACGGGTTGCGGGTGACCGACGCCGAGACTCTCGAGATCGTCCGCATGGTCATGGTGGGCAAGGTCAACCGCGACCTGGTCGGTGCCATCAATGCTCACGGCCCGCTCGCAGTCGGGGTTTCGGGTGAGGACGGCGGGTTGCTCCAGGTGTCGCCGAAGGACCCCGCCCTCGGCTTCGTCGGTGAGGTGTCGCGGGTCAACCCCGAGCTGCTCGAACGCCTTGTCTCGGAAAACCTCGTGCCCGTCGTCGCTACCATCGGCAGCGACGAAAATGGCCAGTCCTACAACGTGAACGCCGACACTGCCGCAGCCGCGATCGCGCAGGCTCTCGGGGCCGAAAAGCTCGTTTTCCTCAGCGACGTCGAGGGGATCCGGGCCGACAGAGCCGATCCCGCCAGCCTCATGACCCAGTTGACCCTAAGCCAGCTCGACGCGGCAATCGGCGATGCGACCGTGGTTGCGGGCATGGTGCCCAAGGCCCGTGCGGCGGCCGACGCAGTCCGGGGAGGCGTCCCGCAGGCCCATATCCTCGACGGCAGGGTGCCTCATGTCCTGCTGCTCGAGTTCTTCACCCGCAGCGGGATAGGCACGATGGTGCTGCCATGAGCAACTTGATGGCCACCTACGCGCCGCCTTCGGTCACCTTCGTCAAGGGGGAGGGCTGCTACCTCTGGGACCTGGACGGGAAGCGTTACGTCGATTTCCTTTCCGGGCTCGGCGTGACCTCGTTGGGCCATGCCCACCCTGCCGTTGCCGAGGCAGTCTGCCAGGCAGCGAGGACGCTCCTGCACACTTCCAACCTGTACGGCACGGTGCCCGGCCCCGAAGTTGCCGGTACCCTCGACCGTTTGCTGGGTGGTGGCGGCAAGGTCTTCTTTACCAACAGTGGGGCCGAAGCCAACGAATGCGCTCTCAAATTGGCAAGAAAATGGGGGGGCCACGGGCGTTATGTGGTGCTGAGCGCCTACGGGTCGTTCCACGGCCGCACGCTCGCCACGCTTCACGCAACGGGCCAACCGGCCAAGCACGAAGCCTTCCAGCCGCTGCCCGAAGGCTTCCGCCACGTTGCATGGCAGGATCTCGAGGCGCTCGAGCGGGCCGTGACACCCGAAGTGGCGGCGGTGATCCTCGAACCTGTCCTCGGGGAAGGCGGTGTTTGGCCTGCGGGAGAAGAGTATTTCAGAGGTGTGCGCAAGATCTGCGACGAGCGGGGCGTGCTGTTCATCGTGGACGAGGTCCAGACGGGGCTCGGCCGTACGGGGAAATGGTGGGGCTTCGAGCACTACGGCGTCCGGCCCGACGTTGTCACGATCGCCAAGGCACTCGGCAACGGCGTCCCGGTAGGGGCCTGCTGGGCCACCTCCGAAGTGGCCGCGGCCTTCTCGCCCGGGGACCACGCCACCACTTTTGGGGGCCAGCCTCTCGCAGCGTCGGCAGCACGGGCGACCCTCGCCGCGATGGAGTCCGAGGACGTACCTGCGAGGTCCCGCTCGGCCGGTAGTTATATCCGCAGCAAGCTTGCAGGTAATCCCCGGGTACGCGATGTCAGGGGGCTCGGTCTCATGCTCGGCGTCGAGCTCGTCGACCGGGACGCGAGGCAGGTCGCAGAGGAATGTCTCGCCAGAGGGCTGGTGGTGAACGGGGTCACCGCCACCGCTCTGCGCCTCGAACCGCCGCTGCTCATAACCGACGGCCAGGTTGACGAGGGACTGGAAATCCTCGACGAAGTGCTCAGCGCTCGCTCACCCTGAAGAGGGCAACCCCGTGTGGCGGTACCTCGGCCTGTACCAAACCGGTGCTTGCGCTCGACTTGCCGTCCCAGAGGTCGATCAGGTGGAACGTGGGCCCGCCCGGCGGGCCGGCAGCCGGGACGGGCGCACCGGGGCCCGGCTCAGGCAAGTGAAAGCTTTTGACGTTGGCCGAGAGGAGCTCGGCCCGTGGGCCGGTGTTGAACAGGCCGACAACAATGTCTCCATTGCGCTCCCTTTTGGCGAACGTCTGGCTGAGCGGGCTATCGGCTACTCGCGATGCGTCGATGCCATCTTGGTCGACGGCTATGACGGCCTTGTTGGTGAGCAGCCGAAGGTCGACCCGGTCGAGGTGGGTCAGGTCGGTGCCCAACAGCAAAGGTGCCGACGCGAGTGCCCATAGGCTCAACTGCGACTGTCTTTCGGGCAGCGTCAAGCCGTCGTTGCTGCCGTTGCCCACCTCGATCGAGTCGTAGTCGTTGAAGGCGCCGGGCCTCCCGTACGGCTGCCATGCCGCAGCCTGCTCGAAGCGGAGGGCGACATTTGCCCAATCGGTGAGCGGGTAACTCGACCCGTCCTGCTCGCAGGAATAGCACTCGATGTCGTTGCCCGTCCTCCACCCGTTGGCGTACTGCGACCAGGTGCCAGCGTCGCCTATGGCGAGGTTGTTGGAAAGTTCGAGGTGGATCGGGCGCCCGGTCTGGCGGAGGGCTTGCGACCACCCGATGACGTCGGCAATGTCGAAGCTACCGACCCCGTCCAGCTTCAGGTAGTCGATGCCCCAGGACGCGAACTCGTCTGCCCACGAGTCGAGGAAGTCCTGTGCCCCCGGCGTCAGCACCTGGGTGCCCGGCGGTGCGCCCGGAGCATGGCCCGGCATCGTGTCGAGGTTGACCATGCCGCCGCAGTTGTAGTTGTACTCGGCTGAAACTCCCGCGATCTGGTCGGCACGGTACCCGGACGGCTTGCCGTTTGGGCCGAGCACGACGGTGTTCTCGTCGACGGCGTGCAGGGATATGCCGGGCGTCACGTACAAGCCGAACTTGAGCCCCAGGTGGTGCACGTAGGCGGCGAGGGCCTCGATCCCGTTCTGGCCTCCAGGGCCGGAGGGGAAGTTCGAGTTCGGCTCCCACCGCCCGTAATTGTCGACAACGGGGCCTTGTGGGCCCGGGCAGATGTACCAGAAGTCGTCGAGGTTGACGTAGTCGTAGCCCACCCTGGCGAGCCCACTGCTCACCAGCGCTCTGGCTTGAGCCTCCACGTTGGCTTCGGTTGGCCCCTTGCGCAAGAAGCTCCAGCTGCTCCAGCCCATTGCAGGCACCAGCCCTACTCCGTTCGGCTCCGCTGAAGCCACGGTGGCGTTGAGCCCCGCCGGCACTTCGACTGCCACGGCCGCGGGCGCAAGCACCCCGAGCGCGACGGCGATCGCCGCCAGTCGCGGGCCCCCGCCAAGACGCACGTCCCACATGATAATTGCGCCAGGACCCCTTCGCCCTGCGCGCCCGTCGGCCGCCTTTCCCCGCCGACCGGCCGGCTTAGCATGACTAACCATTGCAATGTATAATTACTCGCTATGCCCCGCCATCTGCTAGACATCGACGACCTCGGCCCCGGGGAGCTCTCAACCATCTTGGACCTGGCGGTGGACGACTACCCGCCCCGCGTCCTCTCCGGACGGGCAGTCGCCCTTTTGTTCCAGAAACCTTCGGCCCGTACCCGGTGCTCCTCCGAGGTCGCGGTCTTCCATCTCGGAGGCCACCCGCTGACCCTGAGAGGGGAAGAAGTCGGGATCGGCACGCGCGAGACGGCCGAAGACCTTGCCCGGACGCTTGCCCAGTACCACTGCGCGGTGGGCGCCCGCGTGCTCGACCACGACGTGCTCGTGCGAATGGCAAGGGTTTCGACGGTGCCCGTCATCAACCTTCTTTCCGACCGGGCGCACCCCCTCCAGGCGATCGGGGATCTCTTGACGCTCCGGTCGCACTGGGGCGGCAACCTGGCGGGGGGGCGCCTCGCCTGGGTGGGCGATGGCAATAACGTCGCCCGTAGCCTTGCCCTCGCTTGCGCTATGACCGGTGTGGCGATGACGCTGGCGGCGCCGGTGGGCCACGACCTCGACCAGGCGACCATAAGGGCGGTGAGGGAGCTGGGCGGGGAGCTCACCCAGACCGACGACCCGGCTGAAGCCGTGAGGGGGGCGGGCGCCGTTTACACCGACGTATGGGCTTCGATGGGCCAAGAGGCTGAGGCCGAGGAGCGTACGCAGCTGTTCCGCGCCTACCAGGTGGGTGCGCCACTTATGGCGCTCGCCGCACCGGGTGCGGCTTTTCTCCACTGCCTGCCCGCCAAGCGTGGTCAAGAGGTGACCGACGAGGTTATCGACGGGCCATCGAGCGTGGTTTGGCCCCAAGCTGCCAACCGGCTGCGCGCGATCAGGGGCTTGCTCCTGTGGATGTTCGGCGAGACATGAAGCTCACCAAGACCCAGCGCCAGCACCGGGTCGGCCAGTTGCTCGAAAAGGGAGCCGTTACGAGCCAGGCTGAGCTCGTCAGGCTTCTGTCCGAGCAGGGCGTCGAGGCCACGCAGGTCACGGTGTCGAGGGATCTCGAAGAACTTGGTGCCGTAAAGGTGCGCGCGCCAGGTGGCGGCCTCACCTACGCCCTCCCCGAGGGCCCCAACGAACGCCCCTCCCCCGAGGTCCACCTGAGACGTGTCCTCGGCGAGTGGTTGGCGGAAGTGGCAAGCTCGGGCAACCTCGTGATCGTCCGGACCCCGCCCGGGTGCGCCCACGTCGTCGGGTCGGCCCTCGACCGGTCGGGCCTGCCCGAAGTGGTCGGGACCGTGGCCGGGGACGACACCGTCCTCGCCGTGGTCGCAGAAAGTTCGACGGGTGCCGCCTTGGCCCGCAAGCTTGCGCGCATGGCCGGGCGTCCCAAATAAGGCAGGGGCGCAGCGGGACAAGCCCGGGCGATACCGGCGAGACCGGCGAGGCCGAACAGGAAGACAAAAAGGAAGGAGCAGTTCGTGGCAAAGAAAGTGGTGCTCGCTTATAGCGGCGGTCTGGATACGTCTGTCGCAGTGCGCTGGATGACCGAAGAGATGGGTGTCGAAGTAATAGCTCTCGCGGTCGACCTCGGCCAGGGTGGCGACTGGGAAGCGGTGCGGGAGCGCGCGCTCGGCGCAGGCGCCGTCGAGGTAGTCGTCGCCGACGCCCGCGACGAGTTCGCCCGCGACTTCGTGGCGCCCGCGATCAAGGCCAACGCTCTTTACGAGGGCAAGTACCCGCTCATCAGCTCGCTTTCGAGGCCGTTGATCGTGAAGCACCTAGTGGCGGCAGCGAGGCTGCACGGGGCGGACGCCATCGCCCACGGCTGCACAGGAAAAGGCAACGACCAGGTGCGTTTCGAGGTTTCGAGCAGGGCGCTCGCCCCCGACCTCGAGGTGATCGCGCCTGTGCGGGTTTGGGACTTTACGCGTGAGGACTCGATCGAGTACGCCCACCGCTTCGGCATCCCCATCAGCGCCACAAAGGCGAGCCCGTATTCGGTAGACCAAAACCTCTGGGGCCGCACGGTCGAATGCGGCATCCTCGAAGATCCCTGGGTCATGCCACCGGCGGATGTCTACGAATTGACGGCTGTTGCGCCCGGCACCCCTCCCAACGAGATCGTGATCGGCTTCGAGGGGGGCCTCCCGGTCTCCGTCGACGGTGACGCGATGCCTCTCGGCGAGATGGTCCCGGCCCTCGACCGCTTGATCGGGCCGTACGGCTGGGGCCGCGTCGACATGATCGAAAACCGCCGTGTCGGGATCAAGAGCCGCGAGATCTACGAGTGCCCGGGGGCGTTGGCACTATTGCTGGCGCATGCCGACCTCGAGTCGATGACGCTCGAGCGGGATGTGGCTCACGAAAAGGCCCGCCTCGAGCCTCGCTGGGCCGAGCTCGTCTACGACGGCCTGTGGTACTCGCCGCTCAAAGTCGCCCTGGACGCATTCGTGGCCGCGACCCAGCGCTATGTTTCCGGGGAGGTCCGGCTACGCTGCGAGGCCGCCGAGGGTACTGCCGGGACCGGTAGTTGCCGCGTGGTCGGCCGGCGCAGCCCGGTGGGCCTGTACGACCACGACCTCGCCACCTACACTTCCGCCGACAAGTTCCGCCATCAAGACGCCGAGGGTTTCATCCGCATCTTTGGCCTCGGTGTCGAAACCTGGGCGAGCCGGCAGGGGGAGGCTTAACCGGGCCCTCGCCGAGCACGAGCGGACCGCCGTGCCACCAAGGCCAGCTCGAGAGCTCTTCGGGCCGCCTCGACCGCCCGAGGGCCGGCGGCGGCCTGCACCAGCTCCGGCGGCAGTACCCAGGCATCGCCCAGTTCTGCGTCGCTGGCCGGTTCGAACTGGGTCAGCCCCGACCCGGGGTACGCCGTCAGCTCGCCGAAGTACGCCACGCCGCCGACGTCGTAAAAATCGATGCGAACGAAGTCGATGCCCTTGCTGAGCGCCCCGGCGGCCGCCAGCATTTCCTCGAGGGCGGCAGGGGGCGGTCGAAGTGGCGCCTCCGGCATGACCGAGCAGACATGGACCGGTTGCCACTGTGGGGTGTAGTACCTCTGCGCGTGGTCGCTGAAGCGCGAGTAATCGTGCTGGACGAACACGACCCTGCCGTCGAAGGCGTACAACTTGTAGTCGTCGGGCGCCTCGGCGCCGTCTCCGAGCATCTCCTCGACGAGCAGCAACCGCCGGGCGCGGGAGTAAGCCCACTCGAAGTAATAGCCGCCGTACTCGTCGAGCCATCCTGCCGTCGCCTTTTCCAGGGACGCCAAGTCGGTTGCCGGGCCCCGCCCGAAGTAGACGTCCCCGCTGCGATGGTTTGGCTTGAGCACCCAGCGATCGGGCAAGCCGGCACCGGCGAGCCGGGACAGGTCCGTCCCCGACCAAAGAAGTTCCGGCATGCGCAGTGCAGGCAGGACGGCGTGCACATGTGCCCTCGCGGCCAGCTTGTCAGCCATCATCGCTATTACCGGGCGCCGGTC
>Ga0335074_10014160_pt1 | contig 11194 bp, 10 predicted proteins | sample Lox_Sample_23_FD_206715 | JGI IMG/M metagenome (GOLD analysis project Ga0335074, IMG submission 206715) | Soil microbial communities from Loxahatchee National Wildlife Refuge, Florida, United States - Lox_Sample_2.3 | ecosystem: Environmental > Terrestrial > Soil > Wetlands | place: USA...
TTACCGAGCCGGTGCTGCAGTCGGGCATTGAAGTGAATGTGCCCAAGACGCGGACAGTGCGAGAGATTACGCAGCAGCGGATGGTGGTGACGATTGACCGCGACAACAACATTTTTCTGAACGATCTGCCGGTGAATATTCACGATCTGCCGGCAAAGCTGCACCAGGCGGGAGTGGACCCGGCGCACCAGGCGATCTACTTGCGCAGTGACGAGCGTGTGACGTTTGGAGCCTTCGCCAACGTGATGGACGCGGTGAAGCTGGCGGGTATTACCAACGTTTCGATTGTGACGCAGCCGCTGGAGGGGAAAACGGCCGCCAGCCCTTAGCGGAGTTAGCGGCGTTAGCGGTGTTAGGCGGAGGTCTGGAGACTTCCACGACAGCTGGTCTGGAGACCGGCGGTACAAAATGATGGACAGCGTTCTTGAGAGCGGCGGACATCTGGAGCGGGAGCTGGAGGGGGAGCCCTTTGCAGGTCCGGCGGCGGGCTCGCTGGGGCTGCATCTGGCGCTTCTGGCGACCATCGCGTGTTACGCGTGGATGCTGGGATTGTTTCATCACAACTTCTGGGGCAATCCCGGCGCGGGCGGATCGATGCAGGTGACATTGGTGACCAGCGCGCTGCCGCTGCCCCCCGATGAATTAAACAACAATGTGTTGGCGACGGAGACACCCAGCCCGGCGCCGGCAGCACCCAGCCCCAAGCAACAGCAGCACGTGGACGAGACTGCGATTCCGATTGCCGGCAAACCGGCAAAGCCGAAGAAGCAGACTACGCCGAAGACGCAGATGCACCAGCCGCAGCCGCGCCAGAATGTTGCAGAATCCGGCGAACAGCAGGGGTCGTTGATGCCGCGCCAGATGCAGGTGGGGTCGCCCGGGCCGACGACCGTGGGCGACAACAACTTTGCCAGTTTGTACCCGTGGTACGTTGACCAGATCAACCGCAAAATGGGTCAGAGCTGGGACAAGCGCGAGGTGGATCCGCGCACGCCGAGGGGTGCGAAGGTGTACTTGATTTTCACGATTCACCGCGATGGGACCGTGAGCGGCATGCAACTGGACCGCTCCAGCGGCAGCCCCACGCTGGACACCTCGTGCGAGCGTGGCGTGCAGCGTGTCGACACCTTTGGCGCGCTGCCACCGAACTATAATCAGAGTACGTTGAAGGTTTCGTATTACTGCGAGTACTGAAAAACAGAGACCAGAGAACAGAGATTAGAGGTCTGTGGTCGGCCGGGAAGGTCCGCGGCGGCTTGACGGCACGATTTGGCTGACGCCCGGAGCGGGAAATGGCATCTAACATTAAGTGGCACTTCGCGTTTTGCAGCTAAATTACTCGAGGGCGAGCGCATCACCATCCGATACCGAACGGGAAGGATTGCACATCGCATGAGGGCAGCATTCCGGCTTTTGCCTTTGCTTCTGCTTTCTCTGGCGTATCTTTCAGCGCCGCAATTGACGGCTCAGGACTGGGTGCACACTGGAACGAACCTGGGCAATGAGCGCATACGGCTTGCCTCCGCGGACTTCAAGCCGGTAGGCAACGATCCCCAGACTCCTACGCTGAAAGCTGTTTTCGACAGCACGCTGTTCAACGATCTGAACAATGCGGGCATCTTTGACATGGTGTCGAAGAGCCTGGCGCCACAGGCCATGCCGGGCTCACCGCAGGAGATTGTGCCCGCGCAGTGGTCGGCGCCGCCCGCCGACGCCGCCATGGTGGACTACGGCGCGCTTTCGGCCGACAACGGCCGCCTAGTGGTTTACGGCTGGTTGAGCGACGCACGCACCGCCGGAAGCGCGCCGGTGCTGGCCATGCAATACAACGAGGCCGCCAGCGAAGACATGGCGCGCACGGTGGCGCACCGCTTCGCCGACGCAATCATTTCCCGGCTCGGCGGGGGCCTGGACGGCATTGCCGAAACCAAGATTTATTTTGTAAGTAACCGCACTGGATCCAAAGAGATATGGGTAATGGATTACGACGGCGCCAACCAGCACGCCGTCACCCATGCGGGCAGCATTTCGATGTCGCCGCGCATCTCACCGGATAACTCCCGAATTGCCTTTTCCTCACTTCTGCCAGGCTCGGGATGGGCGATTCGCATGTATTCGCTGGACCTGGGCCGCGCTGTGACCTTCCCCGGCGGTGCTGTGGGGGGAAGTAACTTTACGCCGGCGTGGGCGCCGAATGGGCTGAAGGTTGCGTTTTCTTCAGCGCGCTCCGGGCATCCGGAAATCTGGACAGCGGATGCGGGCGGCGGCAATGATCACCAGATCACGTCCTTCGGCTCCGACGATTCGCCGTGCTGGAATCCGCGCACCGGCGCGCAGCTTGCTTTTGTCAGCGGCAGGACCGGCGAGCCGCAGATTTACATCATGGACGCGGATGGAGCCAATGTGCAGCGCATGACCGACAGCGGCTACGCAACCGGCCCTTCGTGGGCGCCGAATGGCGGCTTGCTGGCGTTCAGCTGGGACCGCAAATACGGCCCCGGCGATCCCGGTGCCTATGACATTTATGTGATGGATATCGCGAGCAAGCGCTGGCTGCAGGCCACGCACGAAGCGGGAATCAACGAGTCGCCGTCATGGTCGCCGGATGGGCGTCACATTGTGTTCCAGCGCCAGATCGGGCATCGCACCCAGATCTGGTCGATGCTGGCCGACGGCACCCAGCAACAGCAACTGACGCACAGCGGCGATAACTCAATGCCGAACTGGAGCTGGAAGTGATTTTCGCAAAAAGAATTTCGGCGGGCGTCACGATCCCGCATAGTAACCGGTTTTCCTGCATCGTTGGACTATCATTTTAGGGGGGCTGAAATCCGGCAATTGCATGCTGTGCGATGGTTCGAAAGGTAAAACTGAACGGTTTGATTTGACTTTTTTCGGAAGGAGTACTCCCTTGAAGCTACGCAACTCGATTCTTTCGGCTGCTCTTCTCCTGATTGCTTTGGCCGCTGTTTCCGGATGCCACAAGAAGCAGCAATTACCTCCGCCAAATGAAACTGCTCCGGCCGCTTCAGTGCCGGCGCCAACGGCGCAACTGACCGCGACTCCAACTGTGATTGATGCGGGAGACCAGGTGCAACTGACCTGGCACACTACCGACGCCACATCGGTTTCGATTGACGGCCTCGGCGATGTTCCCACGGTGGGCGTGAAGACCGTGACTCCGACCCAGTCGACCACCTACCACCTGGTGGCGCGCAATGAGACCGGTTCGGCCGATGCATCGGCACGCGTTACGGTGAATGGGCCAGTGGCGGTCGGAACAAAATCGACGACCATGACCGACGCGGATCTCGTCAGGGCTAACGTGCAGGATATCTTCTTCGACTACGACACGTACGATATCCGCGCTGACGCGCAGGCCACGTTGGCCAAAGATGCGAGCTTCCTGGTGCAGCATCCCGAGATCAAGATCGTGATCGGGGGCTACTGCGACGAGCGCGGCTCCGACGAGTACAACATGGTGCTGGGCCAGAACCGGGCGCAGGCGGCCAAGACCGCGCTGGTTACGGCCGGTGTGGCAGCAGACCGCCTCCGCGTGATCAGCTATGGCAAGGAGAAGCCGTTCTGCTCCGAGTCGAACGAGGAGTGCTGGCAGTTGAACCGCAGGGCCGGGTTTTCGATAGACCAGTAGAACAGCCTCTAGCTTGTAGCCTGTAGCTTGCAGCCTGTAGCTACCGGCTACTGGCTACGGGCTTCAGGCTCTCAAGAGGAAGGCAAAAAGAATGTTCAGATCAGGCGTTACACGCAATCGTCTGCTGGCTGCGGCGGTATTGAGTTTTGTATTTGTTTCCGCTGCTCGTCCCGCGCACGCGGTCTCAAAGGAGATCGTGGAGCTGCAAACCCAGGTGCAGCAATTGCTGGACATGGTTCAGCGCTTGCAGTCCACTCTGGACACACGCATGGGCGTGCTGCAGCACCTCGCTGAGCAGACAGCCGACGAGGCCAATCAGATGACCACGGCCGTGACTGCCATGCAGCAGAAACTGAACACCCAGAATGACGCTATTGGCGGCAAGGTGGATACGGTTTCGGGGCAGGTGCAGTCGCTCAACGATTCAGTGGACGAGTTGAAGGCGCGCATAGCCAAGCTGGACAAGACAGTCCAGGATCTGCAGACACAACTGCAAACCATGCAGACGCAGGCCGCGCAGATGCAGGCAGGAACGATGCCGGGAAGTCCCGAGGGCGGCCAGCAGCCGGGTGCGCTAGGTGCGCCAGGTGCTCCGGGCCCGGGGCCGGCAGCAGGGCCGGGGCCGGGCGTGGCGCAGGCGCCGCCGCTTCAGGACACCATTCAGGGCGGCGAGCGCGACTTCGACGCTGGCCGCTACCAGGTGGCTCAGGGCGAGTTCCAGGACGTGGTGCACTATTATCCGCTGGACGATATGGCCGGCACCGCGGAGTTTTACCTGGGCGAGATCGCGTATCAGCAGAAGGACTACGCGACCGCGATCAACTACTACAACCAGGTGTTGGAGGGGTTCAGCGGCAACGCCAAGGCGCCGGCAGCGCAATTGCATAAAGGGTATGCGCTGCTGTCGATGGACAAGAAGAGTGCCGGCATTGACGAGTTGCGCGAGCTGATCCGCAGGCATCCACAATCGCCGGAGGCGCGCGCGGCACGCAGCAAGCTGAACGGCATGGGCGTGAAGATTACGCCGACGGCGCACTGAGGATCTGGTTCTCGGTATGGGGTGCGGGTCTGAAGACCAGCACGATGGCTGGTCTCCCACCCCAACGAGCAAAAAGCACGCTCGCCGGGGGCCGCGGTCTGGAGGCCGGCGGTACACCGAGGCTGGCGGTACACAATCCTACTGAATTTCTGCACCGTTGCCGGGAGGCTTTTTGCGAGGTCTGGCGGTCGTCGGGCTATTCATTTCGTGCGCGTGCTCTGCGTGGGCGCAGACTGCATCGCAGGATCCATGCGACGCGCTGCCAAAGGTTGTTGTGCCGGAAGCTGACCGGCCCACGCTTGCCGATGTTCAGGCTGCGGGCGTGAGGTGGAATCCGGTTGTGAAGCCTGACGCTCCGTACTTTCCGGAGCCGTCCCCGGCAGATAGATCCTGCGATGCATCGCAGTCCTACTACTTCAGCAAGGCTCCCGATCGATTCGAACATGCGCGGGCGTGCGTTCTTGCCAAGCTGGGATTATTTCGGCACGGAACGCCGGCAGCGCAGGCAAAGCTGGCACAATATGCAGCCGCCGGCGGAGCGACTGACCCTGCGGATATCTACGAACCCGAAGGCTTGATTTTGGCGATGATGTACGCAAACGGCGAAGGGGTTCCAAGGAATCTGCCGCTCGCGAAGCAGTTCGTTTGCGAGTACGGTGGCGGGATTCAGGGCGAGGAGCCTGCCAAGCTGATGCTTCAGTTGCAAGACATCGTGAAGTCGGGCAAGCATTACGATGTGTGCGCAGGCGATTTCGGGGACTTTGGCCTGACGACCGATTATTTTTGCCTTGGCATTCAGATTGAGGACGTCAAACGGGGGATCGCGAGAGAGAGGGCGGCGATTGCTGCCGCGGCATCGCCGCAGCTGAAAGCTTCGTTCGTTGCGCTTGAAACGGCGCACCGCAGGTTTGCGGCGGCGTTTGAGCGGTGGGAGAGCGACAGCTGTGGCGGAGGGACCGGCTGCGGTGTTTCTGGCGAGGCCGTCGATCTCGCGGTCGAGAAAAGCTGGTCGAAAGCGCTCAAGGACGTAGAGGCCGGGAAGGCTCCCGCCGGCGGAGTCGCCGCATCTTCGCCTGCCGATCGGAATCGGCAACCGGTGGACCAGGGGGACACGGGCGACGATGAGTCGACCGCGAAATCGGCCACCGCCTGCCAGACGGCGTTGCAAAACTATCGCGAGGCCTGGGTTCGATTCGGTGCGCTGCGATGGCCGGAAATCTCCGCTGGGCAGTGGCGCACATGGGCGGATGCGCAGTATCTCGAGCTTCTGAAAGAATCCGATTAACGGCAGATGCCACGATTCTCCGCGGTTTCGCATCAGGCTTCGCTTGGCGTAGGAGACGCTACGGATTCAGTCCTGCGCGGGGGTGGCAGCGGCGGGAACCGGATTGGCGGCGACGACGCTTTTGTGGTGGCGCACGTCGGCGCCCTGCACCCAGAAGATGACATCTTCGGCGATGTTCGTGGCGTGATCGGCCACGCGCTCCAGGCTGCGGCAGATCATGAGGGCATTCAGAGCCTGCGGAGCCAGATGGCTCTGCTCTTCCATGACTTTGGTGAGGGCTTTGTATGAAGTGCGATTCATCTGGTCGACGGCGTCGTCCATGGTGAGCACGCCGCGGGCCAGCTCGGCATCGGCTTCGATAAACGATTGCAGGCATTTGCGCACCATGTCGGCAGACATCGCGGCCATGCGGGGAATGTCGACGGGAAGATCGACGGCAGCCATGTGCTCCATATGGCGGACGCGGTCGCTGATGCTCTTAGCCGCGTCGCCCACTCGCTCCAGATCGGCGTTAATCTTGATGACGCTGAGGATAAAGCGCAGATCGATCGCCATGGGCTGCTCCATGGCCAGCAGGTCGAGCGCGGCCTGGTCGATGTCGCGCTCCATGCGATTGATGGCGATCTCGCTGCGGCTGACAAGATCGCAGATCGACAGATCGCGCACGCGGTAGGCCTCAATGGCGCGCTGGATGGCCTGCTCGGCGAGGCCGGCCATAACCAGGAGGTTCTCCTTCAAGTCTTCCAGGCTTTGTTGAAATCGTATGCGTGTCATCCGAACCTGCCTGTAATGTAATCTTCCGTGCGCTTGTCGGAAGGGTTGGTGAAGATCTTGTGCGTGGAGTCGAACTCGACCATGCGCCCGTTGAGAAAGAAGCCTGTCTTCTCAGCCACGCGCGCCGCCTGCTGCATATTATGGGTCACGATTACAATAGTGTACTGCGATTTCAGCTGGAAAATGAGGTCCTCGATCTTGGAGGTGGAAACGGGATCGAGGGCCGAGGCGGGCTCGTCCATGAGCAGAACCTCGGGATCGACGGCGAGGGCACGGGCGATGCAGAGGCGCTGCTGCTGGCCGCCAGAGAGACTGGCGCCGGATTTTTTTTTGAGATCGTCCTTGACTTCATCCCAAAGCGCGGAGTTCTTGAGCGACTTTTCGACGGTTTCGTCAAGGGTTTTGTGGTTTGAGTAGCCATTGAGCTTCAGGCCTGCGGCCACGTTGTCGTAGATGGACATAGTGGGAAACGGATTCGGGCGTTGAAAGACCATGCCCACGCGGCGGCGAATCTGGACCGGCTTTGCTCCCGCATAAATGTCGAGATCGCCGATGCGCACCGTGCCGGTGACGCGCGCGATGGGGTTGGTTTCATGCATGCGGTTGAGGCAGCGCACGAAAGTGCTTTTGCCGCAGCCCGAGGGGCCGATGAGGGCCGTGGCGTGGTTGGCGGGGATATTGAGGTTGATGTCCTGCAGCGTGTGATTGGTGCCATACCACGCATTCAGGTTCGTAACTTCGATGCCGACTCCCACGTGCGCATTTCTCCTTCTTACCTTGGCTGAAAGCAATTCATTAGAGTGGCGACTTCACCAGGGAATCGCCACATCAATCAAATCTCAAGACGGCAATCTCGAAGGAGAAATGCCGCTTAACTTGCCCCTTTCAAGACGCCGCGGCTGGTGACGAAACGCACCAGAGAAACGGCAACCACGATGAGAGAAATCAAAACCAGCGCTCCCGCCCATGCCAGCCGGTGCCAGTCGTCATAAGGCGAGAGTGCGTAGGTGTATATCTGCAGCGGGAGCGCGGCGATGGGCTCCTTCAGGCTGACGCTCCAGAAGTCGTTGCCGAGTGCGGTGAAGAGCAGGGGCGCGGTTTCGCCGGCTACACGCGCAAAGGCCAGCATGCATCCGGTGATGATGCCGGGTGAGGCAGTGCGGACGGTTATGGAAAGCACCGAACGCCAGTTAGGAACGCCCAGGCCGAGTGCGGCTTCGCGCACGGCGTGGGGCACCATGAGCAGCATTTCCTCTGAGGTGCGGCAGATGGTGGGAATCATCATGATTCCGAGCGCTACTCCGCCAGAAAACGCCGAGAAATGCCCCTGGGGCACGACGATAAGCGAGTAAGCAGCAAGGCCCATCACGATGGAGGGAACGCCGTTGAGGACGTCGGCGGTGAAGCGGATGGCAGTGGCCAGTTTGGTGCCGCGGCCGAATTCGGCCAGGTAAATCCCGGCGCCAATGCCGACAGGAACGCCGAGCGCGCTGGCGATGCCGAGCAGCACGGCTGAGCCCACGATAGCGTTGGCCATGCCGCCGCCTTCTTCGCCTATCGGCTTGGGAATCTGCGTGAAGAAGTTGAGGTTCAGCGAACTGGCGCCCTTATAGATGAGATAAATGAAGATGGCCACCAGGGGCAGGATCACGAGAATCGTGGCCAGGATTGCCAGTCCCGTGGCCGCGGTATCGACCAGACCGCGCAGGCGCGCTCGCATTTGAAATTTATTCGCCATCGTAAAGATCTCAGATCTCAGTTCACAGTTCTTAGTTCACAGTTTTCAGTTGCGGCGATCTTGCTCCCCCGCTCCCTTGTTCCTTCTTCCTTCCATCTTTTGTTCCCTCGCTCCCTGGTTCTACCGCACTTGCGCCGGAGCTCCCCGTGTAACTGCCCAGACCAGCAAGCGTGCAATGGCGTTGACGATGATGGTAACGACGAAGAGCGCCAGGCCGATTTCGATCAGGGCGCTGCGATGCAGATCGTTGACGGCTTCGGCAAATTCGTTGGCGATGACTGCGGCCATCGAGCTCCCGTTAGAAAGCAGGGAGCGATGGATCGACGGGTCGTTGCCGATGACCATGGTGACAGCCATGGTCTCGCCCAGCGCGCGGCCCAGGCCGAGGATGATGGCGCCAACGATGCCGATGCGCGCATTGCGCAGAACGCCAGTGCGGATCATCTCCCAGCGCGTGGCGCCCAGCGCCAGCACTGCCTCGCGCTGCGAGTGCGGCACGGCCGACATGACCTCGCGCGTAAGTGACGAGATGATGGGCAGGATCATGATGGCAAGAATGATAGCGGCGGCGACGTAGCCGAGGCCGGTGGGATTCTCGTCGGTGAAGAGACCCGTCCAGCCGAGCGTCCTGATGAGGAACGGATTCAGATAATCGCGAAGAAGGGGCACGAGGATGAAGACCGCCCACAGGCCGTAAATGATGCTGGGAATGGCGGCCAGCAGCTCAGTGAGGAAGGCCAGCGGCGCGCGCAGGACCCCCGGGCACATCTCCGTAATGAAGACGGCAACGCCGATGGCCAGCGGCACCGCCAGCAAGAGAGACAGCAACGAAGAAACCAGCGTGCCGTAGACAAAGGGCAACGCGCTGAAATGGCCGTTGACCGGGTCCCAATAGGAGGGTAGGCCGGTGGAGGGATCGATGTAGGCCTTGTAGAAGAACTGTAGGCCAAAACTGCTCCAGGCCAGATGGGAACGCTGGATCAGCTCGGAGGCGATGAGCACAACAATGCCAAAGATGCTGAGCCCGCACAGTACCATAAGGGCCTGGAATATGCGGTCGGAGACAACGGAGTTTCCGCGCGCGAGGAGGAAGCGGCGAATCTCCGACTGCAGCGCCGGCGCCAAGCCCGCCTGAGCCTGCAGCGTTGGCGGAGCGGGTTCAGGTTGAGGCTGTGACTGGGCGATACGAATCTCTGGCACAGTACTTTCCACAGAGCAAAGGCTACCGGGGAATTGTGAACGCGAGGTTACAAGTGCGCAAAATCAGGCGCATACGGGTGGAAATTGTGCAAATCATGGCCGCTGGCCAGAAATGATGCTGAATTCGGATGTTGGAGGCGGGAAAAGGCATGGCGGACAAGCCAGGAGGAGCATCGCAAGGCGCCAAAATGACGTCAAGAAACGGATTATCCAAGAAAAATCGATAAAGCTCGCGAAAACGCCGCATCAAAGCCCGCGGAACGTGGTACAACTCCAACATGGCAAAAGGGAAGGTATCGCAGCCTGCGCATGTCAATCTGCGCGGGCTCGCTGAGCATTTGGGTCTCTCCCAGACCACTATTTCCCTTGTCCTGAATAACTCACCTTCCGCCAAGTCTATCCCCAATCAGACACGCGCCCGGGTGGTTGAAGCTGCCAACCGGCTCAATTACCGGCCAAACTATTTTGCGCGATCGCTGAGGCAAAGCCGGTCAATGAGCGTGGGAGTGCTGGCGCCGGACCTGAGCGAGGGGTACTTTACGCGCGTAATGAGCGGGGTGGTCGAGGAACTGTCCGCGGCTCACTACTTCTATTTCACGGCCTGCCACGACTGGCGGCGTGAGCTGATCGAGACCTACCCACGCATGCTGCTGGAACGCGCTGTTGATGGCTTTCTGCTGCTGAATTCCGCGGTGCACCGGTTCACGGTTCCGGTTCCGGTGGTGGCTATCTCGGCGCACTGCGCGGCGAAAAATGTAACCAACATCGTTCTCGATCACCGCCTGGCAGTGGAGCAGGCACTTGTGCACTTGTATGATCTGGGGCATCGGCGCATCGCTGTCATGCGAGGCCCGCGCGCCATTCCCGACTCCGAGTTTCGCTGGGAAGGCATCCAGCAAGTGGCTGACGAAATCGGACTGAAGATTGACCCGGCACTGGTCATTCGCATTGACTCGGCGGGGTGGTCAATGAAGGCCGGACAGCACCCCATGGCGCCGGAGATCGGCTACAGGCCCATGTGGGAGCTGCTGGAGCGGAAGCGGCCTTTCACGGCCGTATTCTGCTTCAACGACATTGCCGCGATCGGCGCCATTCGTGCGCTAAAGGACGCCGGGCTGAGCGTGCCCGGCGACGTTTCAGTTGTGGGATTCGACGATATTCTCGCGGCAGCTTACTCCACGCCCTCACTCACCACGGTGCGCCAGCCGCTGGCAGAGATGGGCCGGCGCGGCACGCAGATTCTGCTGGAGCGGATTGCGAATCGCGAGAAGAAATTCCCTGCCGAGATTGTGATGAAGCCGGAACTGGTGGTGCGCGAGTCGACCGGGCCGGTGAAAAGCAGGGAGTAGGCGTTAGGGAATAGAAAAACAGGAGCTGAGGGACCACGAGACCGAGAACTTAGGGTCCCGGGGATCATGTGCAAGGGACGGCCGCTGAATCCTGCTCCCTGTTCAGGAGCATGCGGCCTCGAGCCAGCGGCTGATGTAGATCTGGGCGTGGGCTTCG
>Ga0335074_10014162_pt1 | contig 11193 bp, 5 predicted proteins | sample Lox_Sample_23_FD_206715 | JGI IMG/M metagenome (GOLD analysis project Ga0335074, IMG submission 206715) | Soil microbial communities from Loxahatchee National Wildlife Refuge, Florida, United States - Lox_Sample_2.3 | ecosystem: Environmental > Terrestrial > Soil > Wetlands | place: USA: Florida...
TTCAGAGCCGAAGGCGCGCGCATGGCATAAATGGCCGAATGGGGGATGCACTGGTGCTGTAGCACCGAAACAAGATCGCCGTCCCATGTATCGGCCCGGAGGCGGGCGTCGTCGTTGATCGGAATGCCCAGGTAGTCGCCGGCCGGTGAGCCGGGATCGGTCCGCTCCAGCTCATCCTCGTGGTACATCGCGGTCCACATGCCGGTCGGATTGAAGCCCATGCCGCGTTGGGCGTAAATCGGGGCGCTCGCGAGCGCGGCGAGCGCGAGAATCGAGCCGAATCTCAAAACCACAGCGCGTATTGTATAACAGTCGCGAAACAAGGAACGACGGCGCGCGCTCCAACGTATGCTCTGGAAGACCTCGCTTCGAGCGGCTTCCAGCGATACTGAAGGAGTCTATGTCACACCGGTTGAAGATCGCGAGCTTTACCTTGTTGATTCCGCTGTTGCTGGCGCCCGCTGCCCGCGCCCAATCGGAGATCGACGTCGAGCGCCCCACCGGGCGCCTCGGATGGCTGACGCGCCCGTACCGGGCGTCGCAGGTGCCGGAAATCCGGTTGACGAACTCGCCGCGCATGAATGAACTGATCCGCGCGGGAAACCTGTACTTGACCGCGCAGGACGTGGTGGCGCTGGCCATCGAAAACAACATCGACATCGAGGTGCAGCGCTACGGGCCGCTGTTGAACCAGGAAGTGCTGCTGCGCGCCCTCGGCGGTGGGGCGTTGCGCAGCGTCGGGCTGGGCGTGGCGGCGGGCCCGGAGAGCGTGAGCCTGCAAGGCGTCAGCGTGAATAATTCGGGCTCGGTGGCGCTTTCGGGCGGCAACGGCGTGAGTTCGGGCGGCGGCATCGTGACCCAGCTCGGCCCGAGCATTCCCTCGCTCGATCCTTCGCTGTTCGCCTTTGCGAGCTTCCAGCACGCTACCATCCCGCAGAGCAACACCATTCTCACCGGCACCGACGCACTGATCCAGACCACGCGCAGCTTCCAAGTGCAGTACGCCCAGACCTTGGATTTCGGATTGACGGCGCAGCTCACCTACGCCAGCAGCCGCTACAACGTGAACAGCGATTTTTACACCGTAAATCCGTACACCTCCGGCGACCTCGACCTTCAGGTAACGCAAAACCTGCTGCAAGGCTTCGGGAGCGCCGTGAACGGGCGCAATATCCGCGTCCAGCGCAACAACGTGAAGGTGAGCAATCTGCAATTCCAGCAGCAGGTGACCACCACCGTATCGGCGGTGCTGAATCTTTACTGGGACCTGGTGAGTTTCGACGAAGACGTGCGCTCGCGGCGCCAGGAAGTCGCCACCGCGCAGCAGCTTCTGGAGGACAACAAGCGCCAGGTGCAGCTGGGTTCACTGGCCGAGATTGAAGTGACGCGCGCCGAAGCGCAGCTTTACTCCAGCCAGCAGGACCTGGTGGTTTCCCAGACCAATCTGCAGCAGCAGGAGATTATTTTGAAGAACGCGCTGTGCCGCAACGGCATTGCGGCCGCCGGCCTGGAGAACGTGCACCTGGTGCCGCTCGACAAGATTCAGATTCCGGCCAGCGACGAACTGCGCCCGCTTCCTGAGCTGGTGAGTCAGGCGCTGGCGAATCGCCCCGAAATGCTCGAAGCGCGCATCAACATCGATAGCAATCAGTTGAACCTGGTGGGCATCAAGAACTCGCTCAAGCCCACGCTGCAGGCCTTCGCCGAGCTCACCAACAACGGCCTTTCGGGCGAGCTGAACGCGCTGTCCGCGGGCTCCCCGGGCGCCGAATATCTGGCGGGCGGTTACAGCAATCTGCTGGCGCAGATTTTCCGCCGCAATTTCCCCAATTATTCGGCGGGAATTTCGTTGAATATTCCGCTGCGCAATCGCGCGGCCCAGTCGGACTACGCCACCAGCCTGCTTGAGCTGCGGCAGAATCAGCTGAATCTGAGAAAAAACACCAACCAGGTGACCGTGGACGTGCAGAACGCCGTCATCGGATTGCAGCAGGCGCGCGTGCGCTATGACGCGGCATCCAAAGCTCGCGAGCTTCAGCAGGAGACGCTGGCCGGCGATCAGCGGCGCTACGCGCTGGGAGCGGCGACGGTGTTCCAGGTGATCCAAGACCAGCGCGACCTGGCGTCCAGCCAGAGCACCGAAGTACAGGCCATGGCCAACTATACGCACGCCCGCATTTCGCTCGATCAGGCGCTGGGCAAGACGCTGGAGGTCAACCACATCTCGGTCGACGAAGCGATGAAAGGCAGGCTGGCGCGCGAATCGGCGCTGCCCGCCACACTCCCCGGGGGTGCGCAATGAAGGCGCTGGTAGCGATCATCTGCGTTGCTTCTACGCTCGCGGCAGAGGACGTGGGACCAGTCCGGCCGCAAGGACCCATCGTCATTCGGCCATATCGGGCGGTTACAGTGCCGCCGATCAGCGTGGGGAACTCCCCGCGCCTGGGACAACTGGTGCGCGCGGGCATGCTCTACCTTACCGCGCAGGACGCCATCGCTCTGGCGCTCGAAAACGATATCGATCTTGAGGTGGACCGCTACAATCCGTTTATCTCGGAATGGAACCTGGAGCGTGCGCAGGCGGGCGGCGCGCTGCCCGGCGTGCCCTCGAGCGCCTCCCAAGCCGGCCAGGTGGCCAGCGGCCAAGGTGTTTTCGGAAGCCAGTCGGCGGCCAACGTCACGTCGCCGGCCGTCACCACCACCACGGGACGCACGGCCAACGCCAGCATTTCGCAGATCGGCCCGGTGACGCCCAACCTCGACCCCATCGTGCAGGAAACCACGACCTTCAGCCATATCAGCTCGCCGCAGCCCGATTCGGCGCAAAGCCAGGTGCTGAATCTGATCCAGAGCACGCATGTTTACACCGCGAGCTATCAGCAGGGCCTCATCAGCGGCGGGATCATCGGCGTGAACTACGGCGAACATTTCCTGAACGAGAACGCACCCACCGACGACCTGAACCCGACCGTGGCGCCGAGCGTGTCGGTTTCCGTTCAATACAATTTTCTGCGCGGCTTCGGCTCGGCAGCCAACGGCCGGACCATCACGGTGGCGCGCATCAACCTCAAGACCGCGGACTTGAATTTCAAAAACCAGGTGATCGGCGTGGTGAGCCAGGTTTTGAACGCTTATTACAACCTGGCGGCGGACTACGAGGACCTGCGGGCCAAACGCAGCGCTTCTGAGACCGCGCAGCAATTCGTCAGCGAAACCAAGCGGCAGATCGATATCGGTTCGGCGGCGCCCAGCGATCTGATCGCGGCCCAATCCCAAGCCGCTTCGACGGGGCAGGCCGTGGTCGATGCCGATTCCACCCTGCAGCAGCAGGAACTCGCGCTCAAGAACCTGATCAGCCGCACCGGCACGGACGATCCGGTGCTTGCCAACGCGCGCATCGTGCCCATCGATTCCATCGCCATTCCTGCCACCGACAACATCGCGCCCATCGGTCAAATGGTGCGGCAAGCCATCGCCAATCGCCCGGACCTCGCGGCCGAAGCCGCCAACGAGAAGGCGAGCGAAGTAAACACGCTCGGAACCAGGAACGGAATTTTGCCGACGCTGCAAGGCGTGGGCGTGGAGAGCCAGGCGGGCTTGGCGGGCAAATCGAAGCCGCTGTCTTTCGACGGGTTCACGCTGTCGGCGCCGCCCAATCTACAAGGCGGAGTGGGTACCGCGCTGGGCCAGGTGTTCCGGCGCGATTTTGCGACCGAGATCGCGGGCGTGTTCTATCAGGCGCCGCTTCGCAACCGGCAGGCGCGGGCCGATTACGACATCGATCTGCTGACGCTGCGCCAGACCCAGCTCTCGAATCGCAAGGATCTCAGCCAGGTGGAGGTGGACGTGAGCAACGGGGTGGTGGCGCTGCGCCAGGCGCGCGTGCGCTGGGAGTCCGCGGTACGCAATCGGACGCTTCAGCAGGATCTGTTCGACGCCGAGCAACGGCGCTTCCGGCTGGGCGCATCCACGCCCTATAATGTGGCGCTGCAGCTGCGCGATTTGATCAACGCGCAATCGGCGGAAGTAGGCGCGCGCGTGGCGTACGTAACGGCTCGAGTGGCGCTCGACCAGACGCTCGGGATCACGCTCGAAGCCAACCAGGTCAATTTCACCGAAGCCAAGAGCGGCAAGGTTTCGCGGGTTTCGACACCGTCTGAACGGCCTGCCCCGGTGGGAAAATAGCGAAATGCCTGATTTCGGGAACCCGGTGTGGAGGAAACAGCGTATGCATAATTTAACGGAAATGTATGGATCTTAAAATCGAGAACCTGTCCAAGACTTATCCGAACGGCGTCCGCGCGCTCGACCAGGTGTCGCTCACCATTCCGCACGGCATGTACGGGCTGCTGGGACCCAACGGCGCCGGCAAGTCGACGCTCATGCGCACCATCGCCACGCTCCAGGAGCCCGACAGCGGGCAAATCCGGCTGGGCCACATCGATGTGTTGCGCGAAAAAGATGAAGTCCGCAAACGGCTCGGATATTTACCGCAGGATTTCGGCGTCTATCCGAGAATTTCGGCCCAGGACATGCTCGATCATCTCGCGCTGCTCAAGGGGTTCAGCGATCGCCGGGCGCGCAAGGATTTGGTAGAGTCGCTGCTCGCTCGCACCAATCTGACGGACGTCCGCAAGAAGGCGCTCTCGGGATTTTCGGGCGGTATGCGGCAGCGCTTCGGCATCGCGCAGGCGCTGATCGGCAATCCCCAATTACTGATCGTGGACGAGCCCACGGCCGGCCTGGATCCCGGCGAGCGCAACCGCTTCTATAACCTGCTTTCCGAAATCGGCGAAAACGTCATCGTCATCCTTTCCACGCACATCGTTCAGGACGTGATGGAGCTTTGCACCAACATGGCCATCATTCACGAGGGGCGCGTGCTGTTTGCGGGCGTGCCCGAGGATGCGGTCGGCGAGCTGGCGGGCAAGATCTGGCAGAAGTCCATCCAAAAGCCCGAGGTGCCCGAGTATAGCGGCCGTTACCGGGTGATTTCGAGCAAACTGATCGCCGGCCGTCCGCTGATTCACGTCTACAGCGCCGAGCCGCCCGGCGACGGATTCCGCCCGGTTCCCGCCGACCTCGAGGACGTGTTCTTCTCGAGAATTTCGGGATTGAACTCAGGGAGCGCGTAAAATGCTTGGCCATTTTTTCGGTTTTGAGATCCGCTATTGGCTGCGCTCCTGGATGCTGTGGATTTTTCTGGGCATCATCGCACTGCTGCTGTTCGGCGCAACGGCCACCGACTACGTCACGGTGGGCGAGGCGCTCGAGAACACCTATCGCAACGCGCCGTTCGTGATCGAAAATTATTACTCGATCGTCGGCCTGCTGACCCTGCTGATGACCGTAGCGTTCGTCAATTCAGCCGCATCGCGCGATTTCGCCTCCAACACCAGCCAGCTCATTTTCACCACGCCGGTCAAGAAACTGGACTACCTGGCCGGCCGCTACCTGGGGTCTGCGCTCATCGCCGTGATCCCCATGCTGGGAGTCTCCCTCGGAATTCTGGTGGGCAAATGGATGCCCTGGGTGGATGCGGAGCGCTGGGGCCCGGTGAAATGGATGGCGCACCTGGATGGCATTCTGGTTTTCGCCCTTCCGAATACCCTGCTCGTCGCCGCGCTCATTTTCGCCATCGCCGTTCTCACCCGTAGCACCGTGGCGTCCTTCATCGGCGGGCTCATTTTGCTGACAGGTTACGGCGTCGGTCAGGCGCTCATCACCGACGTCCAGCACGAAACCTGGGCGGCTCTGCTCGATCCGTTCGCCATTCGGACCTTCGCGCTCGCAACCAAGTACCTGACGGTAGCCGAGAAAAATCGCCAGGCCATCGGTTTCACCGGCCTGCTGCTTTGGAACCGGGTCATCTGGCTGGCAGTGGGAGCCGCGATCTTTGCCTTCGCCTGCTCGCGATTCCGTTTTGAGGAACGCGCGACTCGTCAGAAAAAAACACAGAAGACCGCCGTTGCGGCGGCCGCGCCCCGGGCCATCGATCTCGCGGGCCTGCGCCAGACCTTCGGCCTGGGCGCGCACTGGGCGCAGCTCTGGGGGGCGTTCAAAATAGAATTTTTCGGACTCGTGAAGTCCACTTCCTTCATCGTCATCACCTGCGCGGCGCTGGCGAACGTCATCCCCAGCCTGGTTTTGAATAATTCGGAGGGCTATGGCAACACGTTTTTGCCCGTAACGTATCGCCTGATCGAGGTGATCCAGGGTACTTTGTACGTTTTCCTGCTCGCCATGATCACCTACTACGCGGGCGTCCTGGTCTGGAAGGAACGCGACGCGCGCATGGACGAAATCGAAGATGCCACGCCGCGCCCGGAATGGCCGTCCTACGCCTCCAAGCTCCTGGCGCTGCTGAGCACCATTTTTCTGATCGTCTGCGCGGCCATGCTGGCGGGCCTGGTGACGCAATTGGCGGGCGGATATCACCGCCACCAGATGGGCCTGTGGCTCACCGAGCTGTTAGGCATGGATTTCACCACCTTCGTGTTTTTCGGGGTCCTGGCATATTTCATTCACGTTATTTCACCCAACAAATACATCGGATATTTTGCTTTTATCGCCTTCGCCATCACCAATCTTTTTGTTTGGCGCCCGCTGCACGTGGCTACGCTGCTGGTGCAGTTCGGCATGCGGCCGGATACCAACTATTCGGATTTCTTCGGATTCGCGCCGTATTGGATCAGTTGGACGTGGTTCACCGCCTACTGGGCCCTCTTTTGCGGACTGCTGGCGGTTGCCAGCATCCAGTTTTGGCCTCGCGGCCGCGATCGCGGATGGAAGCTGCGCTGGAAGGAAGCGTCCCTGCGATTTACGGGACCTTGGCGCGCGCTCACGGCGCTATTGCTAGCCGCGTTCCTGGGAGCCGGCGCGTGGATCTACTACAACACCGAAGTGCTCAACCAAACGTTGAGCGAGAACGATCGCGACCGGCTCGCCACCGACTACGAGAAGACTTACAAGAAATACGAGAATCTGCCCCAGCCGCGCGTGGTGGACGTTAAATATGCGATCGACCTGTACCCGGAGCGGCGCGCCGCGACGATGCACGGCGATACGATCATTCAAAACAAGACCAGCCAGCCCATCGGCGTCCTCGACGTCACTTACCCGAATCGCGACTTCGAGATCGACATGCGGATCGACGGCGCCAAACTACGCCAGGACGACGCTCGGCTGGGCTATCGCATTTATGACCTCGCTCCGGCCATGCAGCCGGGCGAGCAACGGCACTTCCGCTTCACCGTAAAACGCGAACCGCGCGGCTTTGAGAATACGCCCGGCGTGCTGCAAATCGCCCAGAACGGGACTTTCTTCAATAACGTGGACGTATCGCCGCAGATCGGCTATCAAACCGGGCGCGAGCTCGATAACAAGAACCGCCGCAAGAAATTCGGCCTGAAGGAAAAAGATTTGATGCCCGCGCTGGAGCGCAACTGCACGGCGCACTGCATGAACACCTACATCAGCAACAATTCGGACTGGGTGAACGTGGAGACCACCATCTCCACGTCACCGGATCAGATCGCCGTCGCGCCCGGATCGCTCGAGTGCGAATGGAACCAGAACGGCCGCCGCTATTTCAAGTACAAGCTCGACCACGTCGCGCTCAACTTCTACTCGTTCCTCTCCGCGGACTACGCGGTGGAGCGCAGGCAATGGAACGGAATCAAGATCGAGGTCTACTATCTCAAGGAGCAGCCCTGGAATGTTCCCAAGATGCTGCGCTCGGTCCAAAAGTCGTTTGAGTATTACACCCGGAATTTCGGCCCGTATCCGCAAAAAGAAGCGCGCATCCTGGAATTTCCGCGCATCCAGCGCTTTGCCCAGGCCTTCCCCGGCACCATGCCCTACTCGGAAAGCATCGGCTTCATCGCGAATCTGAAAGACCCCGAAGACATCGACATGGTCTACTACGTCGTGGCGCACGAGATGGGCCACCAGTGGTGGGCCCACCAGGTGGTGGGCGCGAACATGGAAGGCGCCACGCTTCTCTCTGAAACGCTGGCGCAATATTCGGCCCTCATGGTGATGGAAAAAGAATACGGCCGCGACACCATGCGCAAGTTCCTCAAATACGAAATGGACAATTATCTGCGCTCGCGCGGCAAGGAGCTGCTCAAGGAGCGGCCGCTGCTCGAAGTAGACTCCAGTCAGGGCTACGTGCACTATCGCAAGGGCAGCGTGGTTATGTACTACCTGAAAGATATGATCGGCGAAGAAGCGGTGAACCGCGCGCTGCGTAATGTGCTCCATCAATACGGCTACGCGCAACCGCCCTACCCCACTTCCTACGCACTGGTGGACGCGCTGCGCGCCGAGACGCCGCCGCAGTACCAATACCTGCTCCAGGATCTGTTCTCCGACATCACGCTGTTTTCCAATCGGACATTATCGGCTACCGCACTCAAGCGCCCGGACGGCAAGTACGACGTCACCATTCACGTGGACGCGCGGAAATTCAAAGCCGACGCCAAGGGCGAGGAGCGCGAGGTGCCCGTGGCGGACTGGATCGAGATCGGCGCCTTCGCCAAGCCGCCCCATGGAAAGAAATACGGCAAAACGCTTTATCGCGACCGTGTTTTGATGAAGAGCGGCGCGGCCACCTACACTTTCACCGTGGACGAGCGGCCGGATAAGGCGGGCATCGATCCGTTCCTGATGCTGATTGACCGCCTCCCCGACGACAACACCAAGACCGTCGACATCGGCAGCTGAAGATCCGCCGCGCCAGGCGCCGGCCATGGCCCGCATAGAAATTTTGGATTGGCCACCACGCGGCGATCAGCCTAGAATGTCGATAGAGTCCTGTCGGCTCTCCGCTGTTCCTCGTTCGTAAACCCACAACCCCCGTTCGATCCAGACGCCAGCTTCACACTCAATCGGAGGTAGTGTGTTCAGACTCGAATTCGCCGCACTCCTTTTCCTTTCAGCGTCGTTGTACGCGCAGTTTCCGGCCGGCCGGATTCCACCGCAGGTCACCCCCGCCGCGACATTGCTCACGGCATCAGGCGAACGCCCGATCTTTGACGAGTTTCCGCCGCTCCCTTCGAACCCCAAACCGGCCGGCAGCGTGGTTTCCTTACGCGAGTTGCAGCATCCGATTCCGCGCAAGGCGGCCCAAAAGGCTTTCGACGCGCAGAAGCTGGCGAACAGGAATAAAATTCCGCAGGCAATCGCCAAGCTCGAAGAAGCCCTTCGCATCGCGCCCGAGTATCGCGACGCGCATTGCAACTTGGGCGTTCTTTACGGCCGCCTTGGACGTTTGGCTGAAGCCCGGGCCGAGTTTCAAAAAGCCCTCGATATCGGGCCGCCTGCGTCGGCTATTTATTTCAATCTGGCCCTCATTTCGCTCCAGACGGGCGAGTACGGCGAGGCCCAAAACTGGGCGCAAAAAGCGCTGAAATTGGACCCCGCCAACAGGCGCGCGGAGATAGCCCTCGAAATAGCGCTAAGCCGCTGATTTTGCTCAGCTTTTAGCGCACCATCCGACTGGTGCCAAGACCGCCGAACTGCTAGAATAGAGCTTACCGAACGCGCCATTTCTGAAGCGCTTCGCTCCCCCGATTTTAGGAGTTCACTGTTGGCAGACGACACAAATAATCCGCAGAATCCGCCCGGCGGCCAGCTCCCGCTCCCGGGCGACGGCAAACAGACCGTGATTCCCATCAACATCGAAGACGAGATGCGGCGGTCGTATCTCGACTACGCGATGAGCGTGATCATCGGGCGCGCGCTGCCCGACATCCGCGACGGATTGAAGCCCGTGCATCGCCGCATTCTATACGCGATGTCCGATATGGGGCTGGCGTTCAACCGCGCCTATCGCAAGTGCGCCGGTATCGTCGGCGAGGTGCTGGGCAATTATCATCCTCACGGCGATGCCTCGGTGTACGACGCGCTGGTTCGCATGGCGCAGGATTTTTCGCTGCGCTATCCGCTGGTGGATGGGCAGGGGAACTTCGGATCGGTGGATGGCGATCCGCCCGCGGCTTACAGGTACACCGAGGCGCGCCTCTCGCGCATCGATACCGCGCTGCTCGAGGATCTGGACAAGGAAACGGTCGATTTCCGGCCGAATTTCGACGAACGGCGCGTAGAGCCGGAAGTTCTGCCCACGCGCGTACCCAATCTGCTGATCAACGGATCGAGCGGTATCGCGGTGGGCATGGCGACCAATATTCCGCCGCATAATCTCACCGAAATCATCAACGCGACCATTCTCTTGGTGCAAAAACCCGACACCCACCTCAGCGAGATCGTGAACCTGGTGCAAGGTCCGGATTTTCCGACCGGCGGCTTTATCCTGGGACGCCAGGGCATCCTCGATTACTTCACCAAGGGTCGCGGGACCCTCAAGCTGCGCGCCAAGGCTGCGACGGAGAAGATCGGCAAGGACCGCGAAGCGATCATCGTCACCGAGATTCCCTACCAGGTGAACAAGGCGCGGCTCATCGAAACCACCGCGGGCCTGGTGAACGAGAAAAAGATCGAAGGGATTTCGGAAATTCGCGACGAGAGCGACCGCGACGGCATGCGCATCGTGTTTGAGTTGAAGCGCGGCGAACAGGCCGAAGTGATCCTCAACAACCTTTATAAGCACACCCAGCTGCAGATCAACTTCGGCGTGATCATGCTGTCCATCGTCGGCGGTCAGCCGCGCGAGCTGGGCCTGGCGGACGTGCTGAAGCGGTTCATAGACCATCGCATCGACGTAGTCCGCCGCCGCACCGATTACCTGCTGCGCAAGGCGCGCGAGCGCGAGCATATTTTGCTCGGCTTCAAGAAGGCCATCGAAAATCTGGACGCGGTAATCAAGCTGATCCGCGCCGCCAAAACTCCTCGCGAAGCCCGCGACGGCCTGATCACCTCGTTCGAATTCACCGAGCGGCAGGCCCAGGCCATTATCGAGCTCCAGTTGCAGCGCCTCACCGGCATGGAGATCGAAAAGATCCTCAAGGAACTGGCCGATATCCAGATCGAAATCGCCGAGTACCTGGAGATTCTTGCTTCCGACAAGAAGCTGCGCGGCATCATCGTCCAAGAGCTGAAGGACGTTCAGAAGGAGTTCGGCGACGAACGCCGTACCCAGATCATCGAGGACACCGGCGAAATTCATCTGGAAGATTTGATCCAGGTGGAAGATGTCGCGGTCACCGTAACACACGGCGGCTATCTCAAGCG
>Ga0335074_10014163_pt1 | contig 11192 bp, 8 predicted proteins | sample Lox_Sample_23_FD_206715 | JGI IMG/M metagenome (GOLD analysis project Ga0335074, IMG submission 206715) | Soil microbial communities from Loxahatchee National Wildlife Refuge, Florida, United States - Lox_Sample_2.3 | ecosystem: Environmental > Terrestrial > Soil > Wetlands | place: USA: Florida...
GTGACAACCGCAATCACCGGCGTGAGCATCCAGGGCGGCCGGCGCGTCGCGGCGGCGGCGAGCGCGAACGCGCCCCAGAAAAAAATCAGCACGCACAGCGAGACCGCGATTTTTTCCGTCGCGTGGAATCGAGTGCCGAGACCGAAAATCGAGCCGAAGAAACTCAGCAGCAGATCGAAGAGGACGTTCGTCCACTGATGCGCGATCCAGAGCCCGGGCGCCTCTCCCCGCCGGATCAGCTGCGCGAGCCACGCGTTGTAAACATGGCTGCCGAGGTCGCAGGCCTCGATTCGCCGGTGCCAGAAACATGGCGCGAGGATCAGCGCGGAAATCCCGAGCATCCTGCGCCAGTACTCAACGATGCACCGCGCGGACTGCGCGAGAACGCCCGAATTCCGGGGCGGCGCGCCGTCTTCGCGAATTTCGTCGGTGCTTGTAGAGGTGACCGCTCGGTCGGATGCCTGCGTCAATTTGCTCTGTCTCAGGGCGGCGCGCCTGTCGGCGAGAAGGAGAATTCAAGAAAACGACGGCGTGCCTGCAACCAAACATATCATGTCTGAAAACTGCGGGTAACGGTGGGTACGGCGCGGCGATCAGCGTCCGGGCTTGGGGAGCGGCGGCAGCGGGCCGCGTTGCGCATTCGAGCCGGGACGCTTGCGCTCCGACGGGTCCCAATCCTCGGGTGGAAATGCGATGCGCCAGAAAAGCGGCGAGGCTTCGGTAAACTCGACGCCAACCTCCGTCTTGCCATTTTCCTTTTGGCCGAGCGAAGTGACGGTGCAGGGAAGCTCCTCGGCGGTCTTCGCGTTGACGATCGAGATGGCCTGTCCTCGGATGACTTTCGTCGCCACGCGAATCAGCCCGCCGTGCGCGCTCACCGAGATCGTCTGCGTCTGCTCCTCGAAGGACTGCCCGGCGTGCTTCCCCCGAACCAGCACCGGCATCGATATGTACACCCGGTGCGACCTCCGCCGCTCAGCGCTGTCAGCCGCCGGGGCCTGCATTGTGGGTTTCGGGTCGGACATGAGTTCTCCCCCTGATTTCGAGTTCGCGCCTTTTGATGGGTGCACCGGGCCGGAAGCCGGACCATCGCAATGACTAATTTTACCGTGGCGGCGATTCCGAGTTGCGGCTAGTTCGGGGAGATTCGTACAAGTAGATAATACGGGCGCGGAACGGCGGTACTGCGGTACCACGAATTCGAGACGGGAGCTGAGCCGAACAACGTGCGGACAAAGAAAAAGGGCGGATCGGCGATTGCCGGTCCGCCCTTTTTTCGACTAGAGGCTGGTGACGTTCGCAGCCTGCAGGCCCTTGGGGCCGCGGGTGACTTCGAATTCAACCGCCTGGCCTTCGTTCAGCGACTTGTATCCCTCAGCCTGGATGGCCGAGAAATGGACGAAAACGTCCTCGCCGGACTGGCGCTGGATGAACCCAAAACCCTTGCTGGCATTGAACCACTTCACTGTTCCTTGTTCTCTCACTGATGTACTTCCTTTTCTTTAAGCTGTTTGTGCTGCTCGACCGCCTCCAGCCGTAAAGCAAAAAGGCCGCAAGTGTGAACTTGCAGCCCCTTCAATCGAATCTAAAGGTGTTACAAGAGCAACAAACGCAAACCGAATGTAGCACGATTTCCACTACGCGCCTAATAAAATCTTTGCCATCAACGCGCAGTGGCACATGCGGCCAGGCGCCGGGGTGCGACAACGCGTGGCGCAGATGGGCAGGCGGGCCCAGCGCGATTTCGGTACAATCGAGCGAGTCATCCTCATCGCAAAGATCCCAGGAGCTTGTGCGATAGCCCGAGGTGGAGAGCTTCAGCGGCTAGAGCCGGTCTGACTCGAGGCAGTTGATGTCGCGGCCCTTCGCTTCGTTCAGGGTAAACTGAAGCCGCGACCCACAAAGACATGGAAGCGGAACGTCAAAAACTGCGCGCGGCGAAGCGGCTGGTGATCAAGGTCGGAACGACCACGGTCACCGGAGCGGAGGGAGAGCTGTGCCGCGAGCGCGTGGAGCCGATCGTTCACTCGATTGCGGAGCTGATGAAGGCGGGGCGACAGGTGGTGCTTGTCTCTTCCGGCGCCGTTGGACTGGGGCGAGGCTGGCTGGGACTGCATCGCTCGCGGCTCGGCGATCTGGTGACGAAGCAGGCGTGCGCGGCCGTGGGGCAGAGCCTGCTGATGGATGCGTACAAGAATCTTTTCGCGCAGTGGGAGATCAAGGTCGCACAGGTGCTGCTTACCGAGGACGACTTCACGAACTGGCGCCGGTATTCAAATTTACGCGAGACGATGGAGAAGCTGATCGGCTTCGGTGTGCTGCCGATCGTCAACGAAAACGATACTGTTTCGACGGCCGAGCTGGAATCGGTGGCGGCCGGCTCGCGCGCCGCCGCCTTCAGCGATAACGACCGGCTCGCGGCGCTGGTGATGAGCGGACTCGAGGGCGACGCGCTGGTCCTGCTAACGAATGTGGATGGGCTACTGCGCAATGGAGTTTCGGATTCGCCGAGCCAAATTATTTCGCTCGTCGAGGAAATCACGCCGGAGCTGAAATCGCTCGCCGCGGGCCCTTCGGCGAGCGGGCGCGGCGGCATGAAAACCAAACTTGAGGCGGCCGAGATCGCGATGAATTGCGGCGGCACGACGGTGATCGCCAACGGCAACGACCCGCGGGCTCTCGAACGGATTTTCGCGGGGGAAAAGTTGGGCACCGCGTTCTTGCCTTCGCGACGGATGCGCGGGAAGCGCCGGTGGATTGCGTACGCGGCGGATGTTCGCGGGCGCGTGGTGGTGGACGCGGGCGCGCATCGCGCGATCACGCAGGGCAAGGCAAGTCTGCTCGCTTCGGGGATCGTTCGCGTGGAGAATCATTTCGCGCCGATGGACGTGGTGAGCATCGTCGACTCCGAGGGGCGCGAATTCGCGCGCGGCATTGCCAATTGCGCGAGCGAAGACGCCCAGAAGGGTTCCGGGAGCAAGGCCGGACGCGCGGGGCGAGATGCAGCGCCTTCGGCGGTCCTGGTGACCCGCGACAACATCGTACTTCTGCAGAAATCATGAGCCAGCCTGTCAGAGCGCCGATTGACTCGGGGGCGGATTCGGTCCCTTTGATTGCGCACCGCGCCCGGGCGGCATCGCGCGAGTTGCCGAAGCTGTCGCTGAAGCAGCGCAACGACGTGCTGCTCGCGGCCGCGAAGGCGATCGAACAGAACGCAAAGCGGATCCTCGAAGCAAACGCAGCCGACTGCCGCGCGGCGGAGCTCGCGGTGAAATCCGGGAAAATGTCGGCGGCGATGTTCGCGCGGCTGCGCGTGAAGGAATCCGGCGTCGCGCAGATGGCCGCGCAGATTCGCGAAGTGGCGCGGATGGACGATCCGCTGGGCCGCAGGCTCGCAGCGACAGAACTCGACAAAGGATTGGTGCTGCATCGCGAATCGTGCCCAATCGGCGTGATCGGGGTGATTTTCGAGTCGCGGCCGGATGTGGTGCCGCAACTGGCTTCGCTGGCGCTGAAATCGGGCAACGCCGTGATCTTGAAAGGCGGATCGGAAGCGGCGCACACCAACGAGGCGCTGGTTTCGATCTGGCGCGAATGCCTGAAGCGATTTCCCGCGGTGCCGCTCGATTCGATCAACCTGCTGCAGTCGCGCGCCGCCGTGCTCGAGCTGCTGGCGATGGATCACGACGTGGATCTGATCATCCCGCGCGGGTCGTACGAGCTGGTGCGCTTCATCATGGAGCACAGCCGCATTCCCGTCCTCGGGCACGGCGAGGGAATCTGCCACGTGTACGTCGAGCGCGCGGCGGAGTTGGAAAAAGCGGTCGATATCACTTACGACGCGAAGGTGCAATATCCGGCGGTGTGCAATGCGGCTGAGACGCTGCTTGTGGACGAGGCCATCGCGCGGAAATTTCTGCCGAAGGCCATCGCGAAATTGAAAGAGGCGGAAGTGGAAATCCGCGGCTGCGAGAAGACGATGGCGCTGCTGCCGAAGGCGGGAATCGTCCCCGCGACCGAGCAGGATTGGCGCACCGAATACGGCGACCTGATCCTATCGATCAAGGTTGTTTCCGGAGTCGACGAGGCGATCGAGCATATCAATCGCTACGGATCGCACCATACGGACGCGATCGTTACAGAAGATTCCGAGGCCGCGAAGAAATTCCTGAACGAGGTGGATTCGGCGGGCGTCTTTCATAATGCGTCCACGCGGTTTGCGGATGGGTTTCGGTATGGATTCGGCGCGGAGGTCGGGATCAGCACGAACAAACTGCATGCGCGAGGCCCGATGGGCCTCGAGGGTCTCACCACCTATAAGTACAAGCTATACGGGAGCGGGCAGACCGTCGCACCGTATGCGAAGGGCGCGAAGAAATTCAAGCATCGGCGCCTCAAATAGAGCCCCTCATTGTGTTCCGAGTGTATCTGCAAAGGCCCCACCCTCACAAACCGAGGATGGGGCACCCGGAAAGTCTGGGGCCAAGGCGCGAGACTAAAGTCTGTCGTTTGCGGCCCGGCGCTGGAGTGCGGTAGCCAGTAGCAGGAGCGCGGCGGTGGCGAGCGAGAGGGCTCCGCCGGTGGTGCGGTCCCAAGTTCGCGAGAATCGGATTTCGATGCGGTGCGTTCCCGAGGGCAGTAGCACGATCATCTGCGAAGTGTCTGGCGATATTTCGTACGGCGCGTCCCGGCCGTCCACTTTCACCTTCCATGCAGGGTAGGCGAGGAGCCTTGGCGCGAGGCGAATCGGCTGCGCGTCCTCGACGGCGATGATTCGCCGCTCCGCGGTCCAACGTTCGATGTGAATCCGAGCTCCCGTGACAGGAACGATCTCGTCGTTATTTTCGGCGTCGACCATCGCGATGCGCGGAGCCGTCTCGCCCGAAACGTCGTCCGGCCGCGTGTCCTCGTCCGGATTTCCCGGCAACTGGTCGCGGTCTGCGCCGATCGGCATGTACTCGTCGGTGCCCTCGTAGCCATGACCGAGACGAATCGCATCGGCCACGGCGGGGACGTCATCCGAATCCCACCAGCCAGTGTGGATGAGCGCGCACGCCGTACCGGCCGTTGCGACGAGCATAATCATCGGAACGATCCATGCGTTTCTTCTCAGCCGGCCCATGCCGGCCGCGAGGAAGAGCGCGTAAGCGACGCCCAAGGCTTCGAGCCATCTCCATGGGAACTGCATGAATTGCAGTCGCGGCAGGTAGCGCCACAGCAGCGTACTCGGCGGCAGCATCAAAAATAGCGCAGCGCCGTCGGTGGCAGCCACGATCCACCATAGATCCGGAGATTCGCGCCGCCGGCGCGCAGCGAAGGCAGCCGCGACGATCGTCACGACGATCGCGCCCAGCGCCACCCAGGAAACCCGCCAGTTGAATTGAGTGAAATCCGGGGCATTGTTGTGCGTGAAAAGAAAGTTCTGCCATGGGCGAAAATGGTCCGCGAGGACTTGTCCGATTTGCACCCAGCGCTGCTCCCAGGCGGCCGGGAGGATGTAAAACGCGGCGAGCCCGAATCCGCCTGCCATCGCGATCGAGCCTGGGAACAGCGGCCGCAGACTGCGCCGCACGACGCATCCGACAGCGATTGCCAGAGTGAGGGAATAAGTGGCCATCACGGCGGCGGGCGCGTTGGAAATCCAGATTCCAGCGAAGATCAAGGCAAGCCAGGGAACCGCGCGCCAATCGCCGCGCGAGATGCGCACGGCTCCCCATAGGACGAGCGGAAACAGCGCTCCCGCGAGCAGTTCCGCGAAGTCGCTGCGGTAATAGACCATCACGAGTTGGTAGGGACTTACCGCATAGAGCACTGCCGCCACAGTTGCCTGCGGTCCATCGAGCCACTCCCGCGCGAGTTTCGACATCGACATGCCCGCGGCGATCAACGCGAGCCAGATGAACGCACCGGGGACGACCCGCCAGGGGAGCACGAGCCCCATCCCGGCGCCGATCATCCAAGATGCCGGCGGATAAAAAATAAATCGCGGCTCGCCGAAGCCCCAGTTCGCCCATTCCGCCCAGCGCGGATAGAGAATTCCTTCGCGCCACTGACTCGCGGTTTCCATCCACGATGAGAGGTGAAATTGGAAGTCGTGCCCCGAGGCGTTGTCGAGAAACGGCATCGGCGCGATCACCGCCGTCGCTACTGCCATCAGCGAAAGCAGGGTTCGGGCGCGCCACGAGCGAGCATCCGGCGTTGGGGGCCGTTTTGCAGGCGATGCTAGTGGAGCTGTGATTTGTGCCAAAGTGATACGCCCACGGACGGGCCGCACATCGAGAATACAGAATCCGGTGTCGGTTGCGCTACCGCAGTTCGGGAAAAAACGCCACGGCGCCTTGCCTCCCGCCAATCGGGCAAGCTAAATTGCTTGTGAAGATATTCTGCCGGGGTGCGCGGGGAGATGATGACCAAAGAAGAGGAGCGGCTCCAGGCCAGCGTCGAGCGGGAAGTGCACTGGAAGCGTTGGGGGCCATATCTTTCCGAGCGGCAGTGGGGAACGGTCCGCGAGGATTACAGCCCCAACGGCGATGCATGGACCTATTTCCCGCACGACCACGCCCGCTCGCGCGCCTACCGCTGGGGCGAGGATGGCATCTGCGGCATTTGCGATCGTCACCAGCACATTTGCTTCGCCATCGCCTTGTGGAACGAAAAGGATGCCATCCTCAAGGAGCGACTTTTCGGGCTCACAAACTTCGAGGGAAATCACGGCGAGGACGTCAAGGAGTGCTACTACTACCTTGACGCGACGCCGACGAGCGCTTACCTGCAATCTCTTTACAAGTATCCGCAAGCCGCGTTTCCGTATGACGAGCTGGTTGCCGAAAACAAGCGCCGCTCGCGGCTCGAACCGGAATACGAGCTGCTGGACACCGGGGTCTTCCGCGAGAATCGTTACTTTGACGTTTTCGTCGAGTACGCGAAGGCCACGGCGGAAGACATACTGATCCGGATCACCGCGTGGAATCGCGGGCCCGATCCCGCGCCGCTGCACCTGCTGCCGACGGTGTGGTTTCGCAATCGCTGGAGCTGGGGCGACCCCTACGACATGCCGCACGTCGCGACCGTCGACGCGATGCCTGGGGCGAAGGTGGCGGAGCTGCACGACTATCACTATGGGCGCCGCTGGCTGCTGGCGGAGGGCAGCCCGGAGCTGCTCTTCACGAATAACGACACCAATACCGAGCGGTTGTACGGCGAAAAAAATTCCACGCGCTACGTGAAAGACGCGTTTCATCGCTATCTCATCTCCGGGGAGAAGGAGGCGGTGAATCCAGGGCTTTCAGGAACGAAGATGGCCGCGCACAGCATGGCGCAAATTCCACCGGGCAAAAGCGTGACGATCCACATGCGGCTCACGGATCGCAATCCAACGGAGGGGCGTCCAGAAGTCAGCGAGTTCTTCGGCGCCGGGTTCGACGCGATCTTCGCACAGCGGCTCAAAGAGGCGAACGACTTTTTCGCGGCGAGGGCGCACTCCGGCTTGAGCGAAGACGCGCGGCTCGTGCAGCGCCAGGCTTTTGCGGGATTGCTTTGGAGCAAGCAGAGCTACCACTACGACGTCAGCCGCTGGCTGGAGGGCGATCCGACGCAGCCGGTGCCCGATCCGCGCCGCCGCCTCGGCCGGAATCGCGACTGGACGCACCTATACAATTCCGACGTGATCCTGATGCCGGACAAGTGGGAATACCCGTGGTACGCCGCCTGGGATCTGGGATTCCATTGCGTGACGATGGCGACCATCGACCCCGAATTCGCGAAGGAACAGCTGGTTCTTTTCATGCGCGAGTGGTACATGCATCCGAGCGGCAAGCTTCCCGCTTACGAATGGAATTTCTCGGATGTTAATCCGCCGGTGCAGGCCTGGGCGGCGTGGCGCGTCTACAAGATTGCGGGGCGCATCAGCGGAAAGCCCGACCGGGGCTTCCTGCAGCGAGCGTTTCATAAGCTGTTGATCAATTTCACCTGGTGGGTGAATCGCAAGGACCCGGACGGCAAGAACGTGTTTCAGGGCGGCTTCCTGGGCCTCGACAACATCGGAGTTTTCGACCGGTCGCGGCCGCTCGGCGACGGAAGTTATATCGAGCAATCGGACGGGACGAGCTGGATGGCCAACTACTGCCTCAGCATGCTGGCGATGGCCATGGAGCTCGCGCACGACGATCCGGCATACGAAGACGTGGCCAGCAAGTTTTTCGAGCATTTCGTTTACATTTCGCAGGCGATGAACGACATGGGCGGCACGGGGATCGGCCTGTGGAACGAGGAGGATGGGTTTTATTACGACGTGCTCAACCTGAGCGACGGGCGACACATCCCGATGAAAGCGCGCTCGATGGTGGGGCTGGTGCCGCTTTTTGCGGTCGAAACGCTCGAGCCCGAGGACCTTGCCAATCTGCCGTCCTTTTCGCGGCGCATGCACTGGTTCCTCGATCACCACCCGGATGTCAGCGAGCATGTCGACATGAGCCATCACAGCGAGCATGGCCAGCGCGTGCTGCTGACGATCGCGAATCGCAAGAAGCTCGAGCGAATCTATCGCTACGTTTTCGATGAGAATGAATTTCTTTCACCGCACGGACTTCGTGCGCTTTCGAAGTTCCACAAGAATCATCCCTACATCTTGAGTTTCGACGGACGGTCTTCGTCGGTCGATTACGAGCCGGGCGAATCGACCAGCGATCTTTTCGGCGGCAATTCCAACTGGCGCGGGCCGATCTGGTTCCCGATGAATTTTCTATTGATGGAATCGATGCAGCGCGTTCACTACTACTACGGGGACGATTTCCAGGTGGAGTTCCCGACGGGGTCGGGGCAGAAGAAGAATTTATGGGATGCGGCGAGCGAACTCGCGAGGCGCCTTTCGCGGATTTTCGTGCGCCACGAAGGGCGCCGGGCAGTCTACGGCGATAACGCGCTCTTGCAGAACGATCCGCACTGGCGCGACCACATTCTTTTCTACGAGTACTTCCATGGCGATACCGCTGTGGGTCTCGGCGCGAGCCACCAGACCGGCTGGACCGCGCTGGTTGCGAAACTGATTGAGCAGAGCGGCGAATAGCGCTGCCAGTGCGCGCGCGGCCGGAAGAGAGATCCTTCGCTCGGCTCAGGATGACGCCGGAGGACGGCGCTAGGAGAGTTGCGGAGATTCGACGAGCTCGATCAACGCTTTTTTCCCTTGCGCCGGCACCAGGAAAAAGTTGACGCGCGTGCGGTCCGCGCCCGCACGCGTGGCCGGATACACGGGCTCGAGTCCAAACCGCGCGCGCAGAATCCCGGCCGCGCGGTCCACATCGGTCACGTTGATTTCAATCTGCTGAATTCCTTCGCCGAATTTCTGAAGGTAGCGCGCGATCGCTCCCGCGCCGTCCGGTTCCCGCGTGGTGAGGATGTCGAAGCTTCCGGCCTCGGGATGCAGCTCGAATTCCTTCGCATCCAGATCGGGTGGCACGTCGGCAAGCGGGGGCGAGCCGTGGGCTTCGCGAATGGCTTCAAAGATTTTTGGCTGCACGGCGACTCCGACCGTCGGCTTGGGGGAACGTACGAGAGCGCGAAACTCGGGATGCGCCATCCATTCGCTCGTCGCGGCCAAAAAGAGCGAGAGGCCTTCGCGATACAGCCGCCCGGCGGCGGCGGCGCGCTTTGAGGGGTCGGGATCGGCGAGCTCGCCGATGAGCAGTGCGGTGGCGCGAGTTTCGCTCACTACGGAGCTACGAACGACGGCGGCACGGCATTCGCATTCGAAAGCGCGATGTATTCCGTTTTGCCCGGGCGCACGGTTACGGGCACGTCCCATTTCGGACGAGCGTCTCCCACTTCCGCGGCGACGTCGAGCGAACTCAGCCAGTAGGTTCCCGGCGGCACGCCGCGCAAGTAACCCTGGCCCTGCAGGTCGGTCTGCGTTCGGGCGACGAGATACTTCGACTCCGCCAGATTGAGGCCCATCTGGCGAACCTCCGTCTTGTGCTTGCCCACGATTTCGTTCCATTTGGAGCTCGGATCGACGTCGGTGAGATTTCCATCGATACCGTCGATGCTTTCCGGATGTTCCGTCATGAAAGTGCGGATCGCCGCCGTGTATTCATCTTTCAGCCGCTTGTATTTGGCAGGGTCCTTCTGCTCGTCGGAAGGCCTGAATTTCGGGTCCGGGAAATTCGAGGCCTCGTCTCCGGCGTTTCTCTCGCGATAGGCCTTGAAAAACTCCGGGACGTCCATGACGTCGGGCACTTTCAGCATGTGGATGAAATCCTCGCCGTTGAGAGTGACCCAGTGGTTTTTCTTCATCCAGGCTTTCAGTTCCGTCGAGACGTTGAGCTTCGCGATAAAGCCGTCCATGTCCGGTGGCGGGACGGAGGCGCTGACGTCCGTGCAGATTTTCTCGTAGCTTTTGCTCAGGAGAAAGACGGGGAATCCGCGCACGGGTTCCTGGAGGCCGTCGGTGGGCGTTGCCTGCGCCACAAATTCAATCGATCCATTTTGCGGGGAGGCCGGCAGCACAAACGCCAGCGCGAGCGCGGAGACGAGAAGACCAAGCTTCAATTGGCTTTTCATGCCGCTCATCGTAGCAGAAGCGACCCCGCTGTCGAGCGGCGTGGGTCTAGTTGGTTACCTGTCACGAGTAGGGAGGGATTCGTCGTCCGACGCAGCGGGCGAAGAATGAGCATAGGATTAAGAGGCGAGACTGCGGGCGTGCAGACGTCAAAATAACTGAAACACAACTTCGATGGGCGCCCGCACTGCCGCGGGTCTTCCATCCGGGCCGCGAGCAGGCGTCAGCCGCCACGAGCGGACAGCTTCCAGCGCCTTTTCGTCGAGCCCGAAGCCGAGACCCTTGGCGACGTGCACATCAGTAACCCTGCCGTCCGCGGTCACCACCGCGATCAACTCGACCACGCCCTGCACCTTCACCTTCATGGCCTCGTCGCTATATTCGGCGTGGGGACAATACAAGCATACCGGGTATCCGTAGCCGCCGGTTCCCGCGCTCGGGAGTCCACCGCCGATTCCGTACTGCTCCCCCGGCCCCATTCCGTTGCCGTTTCCGTTCCCGATGCCGTTGCCACGGCCCTGGCCCATCGAATCGCCGCCGGTCGTCTTGCTCAACGGGTCGCCCCAGTTGTTCATGTTGTTATTCGGAGGCACGATTTGCGGATTCCCGAGAATAGTTGGCGCGATAGCAATCTCCGGAT
>Ga0335074_10014165_pt1 | contig 11192 bp, 9 predicted proteins | sample Lox_Sample_23_FD_206715 | JGI IMG/M metagenome (GOLD analysis project Ga0335074, IMG submission 206715) | Soil microbial communities from Loxahatchee National Wildlife Refuge, Florida, United States - Lox_Sample_2.3 | ecosystem: Environmental > Terrestrial > Soil > Wetlands | place: USA: Florida...
CGGCCGACCAGGCGGGGCTGACCTCGGTGCTCGCCTCGCCGCTGTACGCGCGGGGAGAGCTGCTCGGCGTGATGTCGCTGGCGCTGTCCAGGATCACCGACCGCCAGGATCCGCACTACGACCTGTCCGACGGCGACCTTATCGGCGCGATCGCGAGCCGGGTCGCCGTCGCCATCGACAACGCCATGCTGTTCGAGGCGGAGCGGCAGACCGCGCTGGCCTTTCAGGTACGTGCCGGCCAAGCCGCTCGAGACGCAGGGGCAGGGCATCCAGACGCAGGTCGGCGGCGACTGGTACGACATCATCCCGCTCGCGGCCGGCCGGGTCGGGCTGGTCATCGGCGACGTGGAGGGGCGCGGCCCGCGGGCCGCGGCCACGATGGGCCAGCTCCGCGCCGCGCTGCGCGCCTACGCCCAGGACGAGCAGGCGCCCGCGGACATCATGCGCAAGCTGGACGAGTGGGTCCGGTCCACCGCCCCGGCCGGGGCCGGGGGCGACCCGCCGACGGTCAGCTGCATCTACCTGATCTACGACGCGTGGTCCCGGGAGCTGACGTTCGCGAACGCGGGGCACGCCGCGCCGCTGATGGTGTCGGGCGGCGCGGTCCGGCCGCTCGAGGTCCGGCACAAGGGCGTGCTGCTCGGCGTCCGCGGCCGGGGCATCCGGGGACTGCCCACCTACAAGGAGCAGACGGTCAAGCTCCCGCGCGGCGCCGCTCTCGTGCTGTACACCGACGGGCTGACGGACCGGCGGAGCCGGGCAGACGGCCTGGGGCACTACACCGAGGCCGAGGCCGTCGCGATGCTGCGGGACGCGATCCTGGCCGCGGCGAGCAGCGGCGCTACCGAGACCGGACCGGGGACCCGGGCCGGGGTGCCCGGCATCGCGGGCAGCGGCGTGGCTGGCACGCTGGCGCTGGCGGCCGAGAACGCCGTCCCTGGCGACATCGATGACGACATGGCGATCCTCGTGCTCCGTTCCTCGCCGGAAGACCTCGCCTCGGCCGAGCGGGCCTTCCCCGCCGAGCCGATCATGGTCTCCGAGGCGCGGCGGGTCGCGGCGAGCACGTTCGCGTCCTGGGACATGAACCCCGACCAGGCCGACCTCGCTTGCCTGCTGGTCTCGGAAATGGTGACGAACGCGGTGCTGCACGCCTCGATCACGCCGAGCCCGTCGGGCCGCCGGTTCGACCTTGACGTCGATCCGCCGGCGGGGATCCCCGCGGCGCTGCCCGGCGTGCCTGAGATGCCCGTTACGCCGGGCATGGGGGCCGGGATGCCGGTCTGGGACAGCCCGGCGGCGCATCCGGCGCCCGCGCAGCGTCCCCGGGAGTTCGTGCTGCGCCTGCGGCGCGGCGCCGAGTACGTGTGGGTCGAGGTCTTCGACCCCGACCTGCGGCTGCCAAGGCTGCGCACCGCGCGGGCCACCGACGAAGGCGGGCGGGGCCTGTACCTGGTCGAACAGCTCGCCACCCGGTGGGGGTCCCGGCCGACCCCTGAGGGCAAGGCGGTGTGGTTCGAGCTGCCGCTGAACGGCACGTAACGCCGCGTTGCGGGCGCTGCGCGGATTAAGCGCCGTGCGTCAGGGCACGGTGGAGTGCGCCGTGTGGGTGGCCCCGTAGGCCAGGGCGAGCAGCACCACGACGACGATGATGACTACATACCAGTGCTTCCCGTTGACCGACAGGTTCAGCCGCTTGCGGCCGCGGGTCCACAGCCAGGCGGCGCCCAAGCCTATGAGCACCAGCAGGATGATTCCGGACACCTGCCCTCCCAGCCGCCACCGTGGGCGTTATCGCACTGCGGTCTGTCACATCCGAGAGTACGACAATCGAGCCGGTTCGTCGCGGTGCGGGGCGGAAGGAGCCACGGCGGTCTCGGCGGGGCGGAGCAGGTAGCCGACCCCGCGCTTGGTGTGGATCAGCCGCGGGCCGAGCGCGTCGAGTTTACGTCGCAGGTAGCTTACGTAGGTCTCCACGATCTGCGACTGGCCGCGGCGGCTCCAGCCCCAGACGTTCTCGAGCAGCTGTGCCCGGGAGAGCACCTGCCCCTGGTGGCGCATCAGGTACGCGAGCAGGCGGAACTCGGTAGGCGACAGGTCGATCTGCCTGCCCCCGCGATGGACGGTCCAGCGGGCCTCGTCGAGCACGAGGTCCCCTGCGCGCAGCTCGCGCTCGTCGTGGTGCCAGTGGTTGGGAATGGTGTGGCTGGGATAGCTAAGGTCTGCCATGATCCCTTGCGTTCCGTGAGCGGCCAATGCCCGCGGGCGGCACGAGGCCGCCCGCGGGCTGGTATTTCTGAGAGCCGGCAGGTGTCAGGAGTGGGTCGGCTGAAGCGACGAGTTGGTCGCCCCCGCGGTCGCGGGCGCCGTGCTCGTGACGGTGGCCGTGCTGGTCGGGGTCGTGGTGACCGCCGTCTTCGGCACCGAGAACAGCACGAGCTCCGCGATGAGGTTGCCGTGTTCGCGGACGCCGACCACGAACACCAGGTCGCCGCGGGCCGGCCTCGTGGCCGCCGTCACGGTTGGCATCGTGCTGGCGGTGGCCGTGGGGGTCGCCGTCGCTGTCGCGGTGGCGGTCGCTGTCGCGGTGGCGGTCGCTGTCGGGGTCGCTGTCGCGGTCCCGGTGCCCGTCGCGGTGGCGGTCGGAGTAGCCGTCGCGGTCGCGGTGGCGGTCGGGGTCGCCGTCACGGTCGCGGTCGAGGTCGGCGTCGGCGCCACGGTGGCGGTCGTCTGGGTGATCGTGATCGTGATGATCTCGGTCCCCGTGTTGACCGTCACGGTGACCGGCTTGGTCACCGGCGCGGCCAGCTGGCTGACCGCGGTGGTGCTGCCGGCCATCGCGACCGCGGCCGGCGCCGTGTTACCGGTCGTCGCGGCCGTGTGCGCCGCCACGTTGTTCCCGGTCATCGCCACCATGCCGGTGGCGTTGGCGGTCACGTTCTTGAACTTCGTCCACCCGTTCAGGTGCCACAGTTCCAGCTTGCCGTTCGCGGACTTGACGACGAGGAACTGCTTCGTCGCCGCGACCACGACGCCGCGCTGGGCGGCGAACTGCACGCGGTGCCAGCTGAACTGGCTGAACGTCTGCATCGGCGCCATCTTGGCCAGCGTGCTGAGCGACTGGGACTGGTTCGAGTTCCACGAGTTGAGCGCCGAGGTCAGGGCCTGCTGCTCAGTGACCGTGTGGTGGAAGTTCAGCACGTACCCAGCGGGGTCGGCGGTCGTCGGCCCAGCCGTGTTGTGGCTGGCCACGACCGCAACCCCCGCCGCGCCGCCACCGAGCAGCACGGCAGCGGCGACGCCAATGCGGGCCTTCATATTGGCCTGGCGGCCGCGCCGCCTGTTGCGGCTGTTCATCGATGCCTCCTCACATGGACGTCACGCCCGCCACGCGCGCCCTTTGGGGTTCCTTGGCATCGAGACTGCCGTGGTGTTTCCGCGTCCGGAACACGTTCGGTGGTCCCGTAATCGGTACGTTCGCGGCTTCTTATGGTGGGGAGGAAGAGGACAATCATTCCGAACGGACGCGTGGTGCCTCCGAAAGACGCCCGTTATCTCTGGGGTGTTTTGGTTACATCCGGTCCGGGACGGGGACGCCGAGCAAGCCGAGGCCGGCGGTCAGCACCCGGAGCGTGGCGGCGCACAGCGCGAGGCGGGCCTGCCTGGTCTCCTCGTCGTCGGCCTTGAGTACCGGGCACTGCTCGTAGAAGGCGGTGAACAGGCTGGCGACCTCGAAGAGGTAGCCGCACAGCCGGTGCGGCTCGGTGGTGTCGGCGACCTGCGTGACGACCGCGCCGAAGCCGAGCAGCTTCATCGCCAGCTCGCGTTCCGGCGGCTCGGTCACCACGATCGCGCCGCGCGCGTCGGTGTCCGTGATCCCGGCCCGGCGGAAGATCGACCGGATCCGGGCGGTGGCGTACTGCAGGTAGGGCCCGGTGTTGCCGCGGAAGGAGATCATCCGGTCCCAGTCGAACGTGTACGCGCTGTCCCGCGCGGTGGACAGGTCCGCGTACTTGATCGCGCCGATGCCGACGTCTTCGGCGATCGCGTCGAGATCGAGGTCTTCGTCGTGCTCGACCTCGTCGAGGATGGCGCGGGCCCGCTCGACGCCCTCGGTGAGCAGGTCGCTCAGCTTGACGTTGTCACCCGCCCGGGTCCGCAGCCGATGTCCGTCCGCTCCCTGCACCAAGCCGATCTGCGCGTGCGTGAAGTCGGCGCTCTCCGGCAGCCAGCCCGCCAGCCGGGCGACCGCGAACACCATCCGGAAGTGCAGCGCCTGGTCGGAGCCGACGACGTAGATCGCCTGGCCGACGTTCAGCTTGTCGATCCGGTACCTGATCGTGGCCAGGTCGGTGGTGGAGTAGTTGTAGCCGCCGTCCCGCTTGCGGATGATGACCGGCAGCTGGCTGCCGTCCCTGCTCGCGAAGCCGGGCGGGAACACGCACAGCGCGCCGTCGCTGACGACCGCGAGTCCCATCGCTTCCAGGTCCGCGACGACATCGGCCAGCATGTCGTTGTAGAAGCTCTCGCCCCTGATGTCGTCGTCCGTCAGCGTCACCCGCAGCCTTCTGTAGGTGTCGCGCAGGTACTGCCTGGACAGCTCCATCAGCTCTGTCCACAGCCGCTGGGTCGCCGGGTCGTCGCCGGACTGGAGCTTGACCACCCGTTCCCGCGCCCGCTGCGTGAAGTCGGGATCGGTGTCGAACTTGACCCGGGCCGACTGGTAGAAGGTGTTCGGGTCGGTGCGCAGCAGCTGCGCCTCGGGGGCGTCCTCGCCCACGTCGAACAGGTACTCGATCAGCATGCCGAACTGGGTTCCCCAGTCACCCACGTGGTTGTCCCTGATCACGTGGTCGCCGGTGAAGTCGATCACCCGGGCGATCGCGTCGCCCACAATCGTCGCGCGCAGGTGGCCGACGTGCATCTCCTTGGCGATGTTGGGCGAGGAGTACTCGACGATCACGGTCCGCGGCTCGGCGGCCAGCGGCGTCCCGAGCCTGGGGTCGGCGAGCAGGCCGGTGGTGGCCTCGGAGATCCACTCCGGCCGCAGCGTGAAGTTGACGAACCCCGGACCGCTGACCGTGGGCTCGGCGGCGATGTCACTGACGTCCAGGTGGCCGGCGATCTCGCTGGCGATGTCCCGCGGCGGCCTGCCGAGCCGCTTGGCGAGCGGCAGGGCCGCGTTCGACTGGAAGTCGGCGAACGAGGACGGGCGGATCACCGGGTCCGCGTCGGCGTAGTCAGAACCGAACGCCGCGCCGAGCGCGTCGCGCACCCGTGCGCCAAGGACCTCCTGGGGATCTGCCATGTAATAAGTCTATCGAGCGGGTCGTGTGTGACCCATTTGTTAAACGCTCGCGGTCGCGGCGCAGGAAGTGGGCGCCGCGGCGCTCGCCGGTCGCGCCGAGCCGTTCCCTGATCTTCTCCGTGATGTCGCCGCGGGCCAGGTTCCCGGCGAGCGCGCAGGCGGAGCTGACCGCGCGGGCGGTGGACCCCCCGTGCGCGATGACGACGCTGCCGCCGAACCCGAGCAGCGCGGCGCCGCCGTACGTCTCGGCGTCGAGCCGGTCGCTGAGCTCCCTGAGCCCGCGGCGTTGCAGCATCGCCCCGAGCCGCGCGGCGCGCGTCCCGGTGAGCGCGGCGCGCAGTTCGGCCGCCGCGAACCGCATCGACCCTTCCACCGTCTTCAGCGCCACGTTGCCGGTGAACCCGTCGGTGACGATCACGTCGACCGCGCCGGCCATCAGGTCGCCGCCCTCGACGTTCCCGGCGAAGCTGAGCGGCAGCGCGCCACCCTGCGGTTCCGCGGCGAGCAGTTCGTGCGCGCGGCGGGTCAGCATGTTTCCCTTGCCAGGTTCGGCGCCGATGGTCAGCAGGCCGACCTTGGGCACCGCGATCCCGAGCGCGATCTGCGCGTAAGCCACCCCGAGCTGCCCGAACTGGACGAGCATCTCCGGCTTGGGGTCGGCGGTCGCGCCCGCGTCGATAAGCACCGTGTGGTGCGGGTGCGTCGGCAGGATGACGGCGAGCCCGGGACGCGGCACGCCGGGCAGCGGGAGCAGCCGGTGCCGCGCGCTCGCGACGATCGCGCCGGTGGAGCCCGCCGAGACGACCGCGGTGGCCTGCCCGCGCCTGACGAGCTGACAGGCGACGGCGAGGCTGGACCGGGGCCGCCGGAACCCGGCGAGCGCGCCCTCGTCCATCCCCACGCTGTCTTCCGCGGGCACCACCCGCAGTTCGGCGCCCGCGCCGAGCCTGGCGATGACCGGGCGAAGCCGGGCCGGCGGTCCGGTGAGCAGCGTGGTGACGCCGTGTTCCCGCTGCGCGGCGAGCGCGCCCGCCACGATCTCGTCGGGGGCGTAGTCGCCGCCCATGGCGTCCACGGCGATCACCGGCTCAGCGGGAGGCCCGGCGTCCGGCTGCTGAATGGTTCCCGCGAGCTCGTCGGTCGCGGACAGGGGCGCCGGTGAGTCCGGGGCGTCTCGGCGGCCCGCCGGCACATGGCTCACGTCTTCCGGGCCTTCCCTGTCCCTGGACCTGCTACGGCTACGCATGAACGGCTTGTTTACCCATTATCCCAGGCTGCTGGCACGCGACACTTCCGCATGGCGAAATCGGACAAATCTGGCGAAGGCTTTTCGCAGCAGTTCCGTGTGCTATGCGCACGGAGAATTCAGCTACTCATGCAATTGTTCCAAGAGGCAGGCGGTGTGTGAGGCACCAGTAGCCGGAAGTGATTCAGTTCTTTCAGTGGCACGGGTGTTACCAGATTGATATAACGGGAACCCACATGCGATCTGAAACGTCTACGTAATAGTAGTTCACTCTGTGGCCGCTTCACTGCGTGGTCACCTCAAACCGAGTCGTTATGCCAAGGAGAAGCGGAGGAGCGGGTTGACTGACATCCAGCAGGTAGTTCCTGAGGAACGGGACTCCGCGAGCAGATTCCGGGCCTTCGGTGCCCGGCACCTGGACACGCTCACGCGGCGGGCCGGCCTCAGCGAGGCGGACCGCCTCGCGGTACGCGCGGTGGCGACGGTGCTGCCGTTCCGGACCAACTCCTACGTGCTCGATGAACTAATCGACTGGGACGCGGCCCCGGACGACCCGATGTACCGCCTTGTTTTCCCCCAGCCAGACATGCTCCCTCGTACGGACGTAGCGAGGATGTCCCGGCTACTCAGCGAGAATGCCCCCGAGCCGCGGATCCAGACGGCCGCGCACGAGATCCGGATGCGGCTGAACCCGCATCCGGCGGGTCAGCTGCTGCTCAACGCCCCGAGCCTGGACGACACGCCGCTGCCCGGGCTTCAGCACAAGTACCCGGAAACGGTCCTGTTCTTCCCGAAGCAAGGCCAGACGTGCCACGCGTACTGCACGTACTGCTTCCGCTGGGCACAGTTCGTCAACGAGCCGGACCTGAAGATGGCCACCGACCACATCGACACGCTCGTGGCCTACCTGCGCCGGCACCGCGAGGTGACCAGCGTGCTGATCACCGGGGGAGACCCGATGATCATGAGCGCGGGAGTGCTCCGCCGGTACATCGAGCCGCTGCTCGACCCGGACCTCGATCACCTCGAGTCGATCAGGATCGGCACCAAGTCACTGTCCTACTGGCCGCAGCGCTACGTCACCGACCCCGACGCGGACGCCACGCTCAGCCTGTTCGAGGACGTGATCGCGTCCGGCCGGACCCTCGCGATCATGGCCCACTACTCGCATCCGCGCGAGCTCGAGACATCGATCGCGGCCCGCGCGATACGGCGGGTCCGTGACACGGGCGCGGTGATCCGCACCCAGGCGCCGCTGATCCGTTCGGTCAACGACGACGCGGCCACCTGGCGCTCGATGTGGCGCGCCCAGGTGCGCGCCGGCATGGTCCCCTACTACATGTTCGTCGAGCGGGACACGGGTCCGCAGGACTACTTCGCGGTGCCGCTGGCGCGCGCCCACGAGATCTTCAGGGACGCCTACGCCAGCGTGTCCGGGCTGTGCCGGTCGGTCCGCGGGCCGTCGATGTCCGCGACGCCCGGCAAGGTGTGCGTGGACGGCGTCGCCGACGTGGCGGGCATGCGGGTTTTCGTGCTGCGGATGCTTCAGGCGCGAGACCCGTCGCTAGTCGGGCGGCCGTTCTTCGCCCGCTTCGACCCGCGCGCCGTGTGGCTCACCGACCTGGAACCCGTGTTCGCCGACCGGTTCCCCTTCGAGCCCGGCCCGTACGTCTCCGAGCCGGCCGAGGTGCCGGGTCTGTGGTCGGGAGACCTCGTGGAGCCAGCCGTCTGAAGGTACCGCTGCGCCGGCCGGCGGAACTGCGGAAACTTCACGACCAGGGCGACAGAGTATGCTCCGGGCCATGGAGCTGAACGGAACTTCCGCGATCATCACCGGCGCCGCCAGCGGTCTTGGCGAGGCGACGGCGCGAGAACTGGCGCGCGCCGGGGCGCACGTCGTCGTCGCCGACCTCAACGAGGACCGGGGCAAGGAAGTGGCCGCCGACATCGGCGGCCACTTCGCCCGGACGGACGTGACGGACGAGGACGCGGTGCGCGACGCGGTCGCCGCCGCGGCGACGTCAGGCCGGCCGCTGCGGGTGGCGGTCTCCTGCGCCGGGATCGGGTGGGCCGAGCGGACCGTGAACAGGGAAGGCGCGCCGCACGGCCTTGCCACGTTCCAGAAGGTCATCGCCATCAACCTGACCGGCACCTTCAACCTGATGAGGCTCGCGGCCGCCGCGATCGCGGAGACCGACCCGGCGGACGCGGACGGGCAGCGCGGCGTGATCATCAACACCTCGTCGGTCGCCGGCATCGAGGGACAGACCGGTCAGCTCGCCTACTCCGCGTCCAAGGGCGGGATCATCGGGATGACGGTGCCCGCCGCCCGCGACCTGTCGGTCATCGGGGTCCGGGTGAACACGATCTGCCCGGGCGTCATCCACACGCCTATCTACAAGAGCATCGCGGGTACCGGACAGGACGCCGAGGCGTTCCTGGCCCGGCTGGCGGCGCCGGTGGTGTTCCCCAAGCGGCTGGGACGGCCGGACGAGTTCGGGCATCTGGTGCGTACGCTGATCGAGAACGACTACATGAATGCGGAGGTCGTCCGCTTCGACGGCGGCATCCGGTTCCAGCCCAAGTGACACACCCGCAGTAGGGATTGCATGTCGGGGATCGCAGGGTGTCTCGCGCTAGCGGACGGGACCAGGCCGGATCCGGACTGGACCGTCCGCGCCGCGCGGCGGATGGGGCACCGGGGGCCGGATGACGAGGGCGTGTTCGCGGACGGCCCGGTGGCGCTCGCCGTCAGGCGCCTGGCGGTCATCGACCTTTCCGCGGCTGGTCATCAGCCCATGCGGTCGTCCGACGGCCGGTTCTGGATGGTGTACAACGGCGAGATCTACAACGCCGCCGAGCTAACCCAGCGGCTGCTCGCCCGCGGCGTCCAGTTGCGCGGCCGGTCGGACGCGGAAGTGCTGCTCGAGACGTTCGCCGCGGAGGGCAGGGACGCGCTGCGCAGGCTGCGCGGCATGTACGCGTTCGCGATCTGGGACGCGCGGAACCAGGAGCTCTTCTGCGCCCGCGACCCGTTCGGCATCAAACCGCTGTATTACACGCTCGCCGAGGGCGGCAAGCAGCTCAGGTTCGCCTCGGAGCGCAAGGCCCTGCTCGGTCCCGGCGAGGTATCGGTGATCGACCCGGACGCGCTGCGCAGGTACCTGTCCTTCCAGTACGTCCCGGCCCCGGCCACGATGACGCCGCCGGTCCGGTCGCTGCCGCCGGGGCACTTCATGGTCGCCCGGCTCGGCGGCCCGGTCGACGTGTTCCGCTACTGGCGCCCGATGCTGCGCCCGTCCAAGTCGCCGTCGCCCGATACGCCGGAACGGATCCTCGCCGCGCTGCGCGACTCCGTCACCGCGCACCTGCGCAGCGACGTGCCCCTGGGCGCGTTCCTGTCCGGTGGGGTGGACTCCGCGGCGATCTGCGCGCTCGCCGCGGAGACCAAGCCCGGCATGCTGACGTTCACCGCCGGGTTCGCGCGCTCCGGGTACAGCGAGATCGAAGACGCGCAGGAAACCGCGGCGGCGCTCGGGCTCAAGTCCGTGCCGTACGTGATCACCGCGCAGGAGTTCGCCGCCCGGCTGCCGGAGATCGTCTGGCAGCTGGACGACCCGATGGCGGACGCGGCGGCGATACCGCTCTGGTTCGTCGCCAGGGAGGCGCGCCGGCACGTCAAGGTGGTGCTCTCCGGAGAGGGCGCGGACGAGCTGTTCGGCGGGTACGGCGTGTACTACCAGCCCGGCGTGGTGCGGGCGGCGACCAGGATGCCGGGCTGGGGACGGTCGTCGGCCGGGGCGATGGCCGCCCGGATGCCCCCCGGGCAGCGCGGCAAGGGGCTGTTGCGGCGGATCGCGGTACCGCTGCGCGACCGGTACATCGGGAACGCCAACGTCTTCGACGCCGACGAAGTGGACGAGCTCACCCGGTACGGCGGCGGCACGGTCTACGACGTGACGGACCCGCTGTTCGACCAGGCCGAAGACGCCGGGCTCGACGACGTCGCGACCATGCAACTCGTGGACATCAGCACCTGGCTGCCTGGTGACATCCTGGTCAAGGCCGACCGGGTCACGATGGCGCACGGGCTGGAAGCGCGGATGCCGTTCCTCGACAAGGAGGTGCTGGCGGTGGCCAGCCGGCTGGCGCGGGCGGAGAAGACCGCGGCCGGCACGACGAAGTTCGCGCTGCGGGAAGCGGTGGGCGGGCTGCTGCCGCAGACGGCCGCGGAGCGGCGGAAGCTGGGGTTCCCCGTGCCGATCGGGCACTGGCTCCGCGGCGAGCTGTCCGGGTACGCGGAGCAGGTCCTTCGTGAGGCCAGGACCGAGGAGTGGCTCGACAAGCGCGTGGTGTTCGACCTGCTGCGCCGGTTCCAGGCGGGCGACCCCGACGTGCCGTGGCGGCGGCTGTGGGTGCTGCTGGTCTTCTCGCTATGGCACCAGATCTACGTCGAGCGGGTCTTCGACCCGGTCGCGCTCGGCTGGCAGACCTCTGGCAGGCCCGACGGTTAGCTGGTCTCCGGCGCCGGCGGGAGGCTGCCGCCCGCGAGCAGCTGCTCGCGGATCTTCCGGCGGCCGCGGTGCAGTCGCGACATCACCGTGCCCACGGGCGTGCCCATGATCTCCGCGATCTCGC
>Ga0335074_10014166_pt1 | contig 11192 bp, 8 predicted proteins | sample Lox_Sample_23_FD_206715 | JGI IMG/M metagenome (GOLD analysis project Ga0335074, IMG submission 206715) | Soil microbial communities from Loxahatchee National Wildlife Refuge, Florida, United States - Lox_Sample_2.3 | ecosystem: Environmental > Terrestrial > Soil > Wetlands | place: USA: Florida...
CTCGATGGTGTGCGCGGTGATGTTGGTGCCGACCCCGGCGACCACCTTGGCCCGCGAGCCTACCGCCTCCAGCACCACCCGGATCAGGCGCTCCTTCTCCGCGTCGGTGGTGGTGGGCGCCTCACCGGTGGTCCCGTTCAGCACCAGCCCGTCGTTACGCATGTCGGTGACCAGGTACTCGGCCAGGCGAGCGGCCCCGTCGAAGTCGACCGCCCCATCGGGGGTCATCGGGGTGATCATCGCCGTGACCATCTGCCCAAACGGGGCGCTGGTTGTCGTCATACCCGAACGCTACCCGCAACCGGGTGCGCGGAGTAGTCGGCTTACCGTCACCCCGGCGGGAAATCCCGCCAGGGCGACGGCGGTGAGCTGGCCGGCCCCCGTGCGGCCAGCTCAGGACCAGTGCCTAGCTGGGCTAGTCAGCCGTCGCGGATGATCTGGCTCAGCTGGGCGGACATCTCGGCCAGGGCCTGCTGCGGGCCCTTCTGCCGCGTCAGGGCCTGGTACACCGAGCTGGAGATGGCCAGGCTGGCCTGGTCGTAGTCGCTGATCGCCGGGCGCGGCTGGGCCGAGTTGATGGCCTGCTCGAGCACGGGAAGGTAGGGGTAGCTGCGAATCAGGGCCGGGTCGGTGTAGAGCTGAGTCCACACCGGCGGGAAGGATCCCTGCTCGAGCATCTCCTTCTCGTTGGACAGGTCCGTCATGTACTTGATGAAGTTCAGCGCGGTTCGCTGGTGCTGGGAATACGCGCTGATCGCGAGGTTCGCGCCGCCGAGCGAGCTGGAGCCGGGTCCGTTCGGGCCGGGCAGCGCGGTGAACCAGAACTTCCCGTAGACCTTGTTGGCCGTCCCGGGCACGGACAGCGCCCCGTAGACGTCGGGCCAGTTGTCGAGGAACAGGAACCGGCCCGCCTCGAACGCGGCCTGGGACGACTCCTCTTCATAGGTGAGGGTGACCTTCGGGATCCAGCCCTGCCGGAACCCGTTCACCAGGAACTGGAGCCCCTCGAGCGCCTGGGGCGAGTCCACGGTGACCTTACTGCCGTCGGCGGACATGATCGACCCGCCCGCGGACTGGACCGCCGCGGCGAAGTCGACGGTCAGGCCCTCGTACGGGGCGAACGTGCCGGCGTACCCGTCCAGGCCGTACTTCGGCGCCACGGTCTCGGCCAGCTTGGCCAGCTCAGCCCAGGTCTTGGGGGGCTGCTGGCCCGCCTTGGCCAGGATGTCCTTGCGGTAGTAGAGGAGATCCGCGTTGCTGTAGTCGGGTACGGCGTACAGCCGGTCCTGGTACATGGCGGTAGCCACGGCCGGCTTGAGAAAATCCTTGAGCGGGAACTGGCTCTGGGGCAGCGGGATGATCCAGCCGTTCGAGGCGAACTCCGCGGTCCAGATGACGTCCATGTCGATGACGTCGTACTCGTCGCTCTTGGCCTGAAGGTTCGCCACCAGCTCGGCCAGCTGGTCATTGGACGCCTCGGGAAGCAGCAGCAGGGTGACCTTCTGGCTGGGGTAGTGCTTGTTCCAGTCAGTGATCACACCCTGCAGCCAGCCGGAGTTGTCCTTGCCGATAGCCAGGGTGATCGGGCCGAACCCGTTGGTCGACGGGGCCGGGCCGCCGGGCGAGGCGCCGCCCGACGTGCAGCCCGCGGCCAGGAGAACGGCCACCGCGACGGCGGCGATCCCAGTCACCGCACGCCGCATGCGGACCACTGGCCACCACCCCACCACGTCGTCCTGAGAAATTCGTAGATGCATGTTATGCACCGTTGTTAGATATATGTCAACAGCATCACATAACGACTCCGACATGTTCGTGACCGCCGGCGGCCGGCTGGCGCCAACCAAGGCGGGCCGGCGCCAACCAAGGCGGGCTGGCGCCAACCAACTGGGCCCAGGGGCTTACATATCTGTTATGCACAGCGGTAATCTGAGCGCGGGCCGGCCCGGGGTCGGGTCCAGGCCCGTGGAGGTGACAGGATCGTGCGGCAGCCCCTGCTGGCGCTTCTGGCGAAAGAGCCGGCCCATGGCTATGAGCTGAAGCTCGCACTGGAACAGACGTTCGGCCAGGCGTACCCGTCGCCCAACATCGGGCAGGTCTACGTCACGCTGAAACGTCTCGAGCAGGACGGGCTGGTGTGCAGCCAGGACGTCGAGCAGACCACGCGGCCGAACAAGCGCGTCTACGAGCTCACGCCGGCCGGCCGGAAAGCCCTCAGCGCGTGGGTCGACGAGCCGAGCGACGGGCCTCGCATCCGGGACGACTTCTTCATCAAGCTGATCCTGGCCCCCCAGGCCGGGCTGGCCGACCAGATGGCCCTGATAAACAAGCAGCGCAGGCACTATCTCGGCCTCATGCGCCGGCTCAGCGAACTGCAGGCCGACACCGACCCGGCGGACACCCCGGCCCGGCTGCTGATCGAGGGGGCGATCCTGCATCTGCAGGCCGACCTCGACTGGCTGGAACGATGCCAGGAGGAACTGGTGTGAGCGGCCACTGGCCCCGGGCGGTCCGGGGGGATGCCCAGGGGAGGTCCGGGAGGTCCAGCGTTGTCGGGTCCCTCGGGGGAGACGGGGTCGGGTCCCTCGGGCGAGAGCCGTCAAAACCGCGGGAGCACACGCCGCTGCTGCGAACCTCCGGTCTGGTGAAGACGTACCGGACGGACGGGGTCACGGTAGAGGCCGTCCGGGGGATCGATATCGACCTGGACGCCGGTGAGTTCGTCGCGATCATGGGCCCGTCCGGCTCGGGTAAGTCCACCCTGCTGCACGTCCTGGGCGGCCTGGAGCCGGCCACCAGGGGCGAGATCTGGCTGCGGGGGCAGCGCGTCGACGGGTTGTCCACGGCCGGCTGGGCCGTCCTGCGCCGCCGCCAGATCGGATTCGTGTTCCAGTTCTTCAACCTGCTGTCCAACATGACCGTCGCCGACAACGTGGAGCTGCCGGCCCTGCTCGCGGGCGCGAGCGCGCGGCAGGCCAGGAAACGCCGCGAAGAGCTGCTGGGCGAGCTGGGCCTGGCGGACAAGGCGAATGCGGCGCCGGCCCGGCTGTCCGGCGGCGAGCAGCAGCGGGTCGCGCTGGCCCGCGCACTGGCCAACGAACCGAGCCTGCTGCTGGCCGACGAGCCGACGGGCAACCTGGACAGTTCCAATACCCGCGACGTGCTCCGGCTGCTCCGTCGCACGCACGACGCGGGCCAGGCCATCCTCATGGTCACCCACGACGCTCGGGTGGCGAGCCTGGCCGACCGGGTCATCAACCTGTTCGACGGGATGGTGGCCGACGACGCCAAGGTCGTCCCCATCCCCCGCGGCGTGAACGCCGTCCGTGACGTCCTGGAGCTGAGGGGCTGAGGCACGCGATGCGAGGCACGCTGCGCTGGGCACGCGCGGATCTGCGCGCCCGCCGCGGCCAGGCCCTGCTCGCCGTCGGCGTGGTCGCCTGCGTGGCGGCCGCGCTGTTCCTGGCCACCATGCTGCTGCAGGGCGCCCTCAACCCATGGCAGCAGCTGTTCGCCCGGAGCCACGGGGCGGACGTGCTGATCTACTTCCAGAACGGGACCAACACGAGCGAGCTGGACTCGCTGCCGGGCGTCCAGAAGGTCGGCCAGCCGTACCAGGCCGCGTCGGCCACGCTGCAGCAGGGCGCGGTGCGCTCCCCGGTGGAGCTCCGCAGCATGACGCCAGTGCCGCCGACCATGTCCACGCCGCTGATCGTCGCCGGAACCTGGCTGCGCTCCTCGGAGCCAGACGGCGCCGTGCTCGAGGCGTCGTTCGCGGCCGCCGTCCACGTCGGCGTCGGTGCTCAGATCGTCGTCAACGGCATCGACGGCTTGCAGGCCTCGATGCGGGTTATCGGCATCGCCGACTCCGCCGACCAGGGCTTTTACCCGCAGTGGACGCCCGGCTTGATCTGGGTCCAGCACGCCTTGCTGAACCGGGTCGAGTCACAGCCGAGCGAGACCGAGGAGGTCGTCGGGCTCCGGCTGGACGACAACTCCACCCTGGCCACCAGCGAGGTCGTGCAGACCGTCTACAACCTCTACAACGGCGCGGCCGAGAATTCGGCGGTGCTGCGCTACTCCACCTGGCAGCAGGTGCAGAACTCGATGGCCAGCAACGACCGGCTGCTCGGGCTGCTGCTGGCGTTGTTCGGGATCATCGCGCTGGTGGCCGCGCCGTGCGCGATCGCCAACGTGACGGCCGGGCGCGTGCTCGTGCAGCGCCAGGACATCGCGATGCTGAAGGCGCTCGGGTTCACCCCCGGCCAGGTGGTACGGATGCTGCTCGCCGAGCAGACCCTGCTGGGCGTGGCGGGCACCGTGCTCGGGCTGGCCGCGGCGCGCATCGCGACCTCACCGGAGTTCGTGCGGCCGCCGGACGGCACGCCGGTCGGCCTGGCCCCGCTGTCGGGCGCATGGGTGGCGCTGATCGGCGGCGGCACCGTGCTCACCGTGGCGGTCGCCACCGTCATCCCGGCCTGGCGGGCGGGTCGGGTCTCGCCGGTCGCGGCCGTCCAGCCCAGCCCGCCACGCGGCCACCTGTCCCTGATCGCCCGGCTGGGCCTGCTCGTCCACCTGCCCGCTCCGCTGGTGCTCGGCGCCCGGGACTCGCTGACCCGGCGGCTGCCCGCCGCCGCCACGGTGATCGGGCTGGCCATCCCGATGGTGATGATCACGATCGCGCTGACGTGCTGGTCGACGGTGGACAGCTTCACCAGGGATCCGGGCCGGATCGGCCTGGCTGGAGCCGTCACGGTCGGCCAGGGCGGCCTGGACCAGAAGCAGGCCCTGGCCCTGATCGGCCGGGACCACCAGGTACTGGCGTCCTATCCGAGTGCCGAGTTCCAGACGCTGCTGCCCGGCGTCAACGGCACGTTCATCGCCCGGGCCATGGGGTCCTCCCGGCGGCCGTATCCGTTCCAGGTGGTCCAGGGGCACATGTTCCACGCGGCCAACGAGGCGGTGGCCGGCCAGGGCTTCCTGGACTTGATGCACGTCGGGGTGGGTGCGTGGATCTGGCCGACGATCGACGGCGTACCGGTGATCTTGCACATCGTCGGCCGGACCATCGAGCCGGACAACAACGGAGACGTCCTTGACTTCGGGCTCGACGCGCTGACCGACGCGGGCGGCGCGCCGCCACCGCTGACCTACAGCCTGGTGCTGAAGCCGGGCGTGCCGGCCGCCGCGGCGCGGGCGAACCTGCTCAAGGCCTCGGATGACCGGCTCGACGTGCGACTGGTGGGCAATCCGGTCAGCGGGCTCGAGGTGGTCCGGGCCGTGGTCGTGGTCGCGGTGGTGCTGCTAGCCGTTATCGGGCTCGCCAACCTGCTCACCGCGACCGCGGTCGGCCTGCGGGACCATCTGCACGAGATCGGCGTGCTCAAGGCCATGGGGCTAACGCCGCGCCAGGTGATGGCCACCCTGGTCGTCAACACGACGATCCTCACCGCGATCGGCGTGGCCAGCGGAACGATCGCCGGCCTGGCCATCGCACCGCGGCTGATCAACATGCAGGGCCAGACGAGCGGCATCGGATCGGGGATCGCCGCGGGCTTGTCCGCCGCGACCATCGCCGAGATCCTGGCCGTCGCACTGGTCATCGCCACCGCGGCGGCGCTGTTCCTGGCCCGCCGCACGACCCGGATCTCTGACTCCGCCCACCTGCGCAGCCCGGCCAGTCCCTCCCGGCCGCAGCCGCGCGTCCCGTTGCTTCGCAACCAGTGACACGAGAGGCGCCAGACGTCAAACTTCTCTCCCTCGCCCCGAGTGGCACATAACTAAGTGGGTAGAACCGACCAGAACCGGTGACGGGTACCCGGACAACGTTGACTGACGAACGCTTTAAGCGGTCGCCTTCACACCGCTTGACCAATTTCGCGCGGCGGGCGCCAGAGGTCCGAGCGGGCGGCCGCAAGACAACTGGATAGCCCCGTGAGCATGGCGTTTGCCTTACCGAAGCATAGGTGTCACATTTTGGAAACGAGATGGAAACTGGGCTTGATCTTACGAGAACGTTCCATCACGCTGTGAGATAGCGCTGAAATAACGTTATTCGGGAGACTAGCTGCTCCGGATCAGGCTCAAAGGAAGTCCAATATGAGTCATCCACGGCTGGCGAGAGAAAAGGCCGCGACCCGAGCTGATCGCGGCGGCCCGGTTGCCGGCCGGGAGACACCTCCGTGGAGCTAGCCACCTGCGCACGCACATCCTTTGCGGGGCCTTCCGCGCCATCCGGAAAGGACTACCGGCCGTCGGCCTGGCTAGGCCAGGTCTTGGTCGCCTGACGCGGCGGCTCGGCCGCCACCAAGGCAGATGCGACCGCGGCCGCCGGACTACTCACGGGGGGCGCTCTCGGATCAGCCATGACGTAGCAGGAGTACAGGAACGGGTGGCCGCGGTGTGGTGGCCATCCCCGGGCAGAGGAGCATCAATGGCACGACAGAGATCGTTGGGATATTCGTCGCGGCGGCTGAGAGGCTGGCAGCTGGTGGCCCTGGCCGGGTCGGTCGGGGCGCTCGCCGTAGCCGGCTGCAGCAGTAGCAGCAGCAGCACCAGCGCCAGCACGAGCACGAGCAGCTCGAGTACGGCGCTGCCGGCGAGCGGGTCGTCGACGGCGCCCGGTAACGCCACATCGGGCACCATCGACTGGTGGGCCAGCCCGATCAACACCAGCGGCGTGGACGTCCGGCAGGTCCTGATCAAGGACTTCGAGGCGCAGTACCCGGGCATCAAGGTCTCGCTGACCTCGGCGCCGAACAACACCGACACCAACCGGGCCACGCTGGCCACGGACATCTCGGGCGGGGCATCCACCCCGGACGTATTCATGGGCGACGTGATCTGGCCGGCCCAGTTCGGTGAGCACGGGTTCGCGGTGCCGCTGTCGGATTACCTGCCGTCCAGCTACTGGTCGCAGTTCGCGCCGGGCCTGGTCCAGGGCGCCACGTACCAGGGTAAGGTCTACGGCTCGCCGATGTTCGAAGACCAGGGCTTCCTGTATTACCGCAAGGACCTGCTGGCCAAGGAGCACCTGCCGGTGCCCAAGACCTGGGAGCAGCTGGTGTCCGAGTCGGAGACGCTGCAGAAGGCCGGGCTGGTCAAGTACGGGTTCGTCTGGCAGGGCGCCTCGTATGAGGGCCTGACCTGCGACTACATGGAATACCTGACCGACGCCGGCGGCACCGCGACCAACAGCGCCTACACCTCGGCCAGCCTGGACTCGGCGGCCGCGGTCAAGGCGACCACGTTCATGCGTTCGCTGATCACCAGCGGGGTCAGCCCCGCCGCGGTGACCACGTTCCAGGAGGCCCAGGCGATGTCCACCTTCGCCTCCGGGCAGGCCGCGTTCCTGCGCAACTGGGACTACGCCTACGCCGACTCGCAGGTCCCGGGCACCCCCACCGTCGGCAAGGTCGGCGTGGCGCCGCTGCCGACGTTCAACGGAATGTCTTACCCCGGTTACTCCAACATCGGCGGGTGGAACCTCTACATCAACCCGCACAGCAAGAACATCGCCGCCGACTTGACCTTCATCAAGTGGATGGCCAGCACGAAGGCCCAGGACGTCCTGTCCGAGCAGTACTCCGAGATCCCCACCGTTGAGTCGGTCCGCACCTCCCCCGCGGTCCTGGCCCTGAACCCGGTGCTGGCCATCGTGCCGAAGACCCGGCTGGTCCCGCGCCCCGCGGGCACGCCGAACTACCCGCAGCTGAGCAGCGCGATCTACCAGAACGTGAACGCGGCGCTGTCCGGCTCGACCTCCCCGTCGGCGGCTATGTCCGCCGCCCAATCGGCCGCCAACACGGCCCTGACTAGTTCGGCCAGCGGCCTGTAACACGGACCGCCATTGCCCAGGGCCAGCACAGCCTGCTGGCCCTGGGCGGCCATCCGTGTTACGAAGATCCCGTGGGCTAGCCGAGGTGAACTCCTCCCGGCACGAAGGGGTGACCAATGTGACCACCACCTCAGGTACCGCAGAACAAGTTCCGGCGACCAGGCCGCTGGTGGGCCGCCCGGACGTCAACCGTAAACGGATGGCCCGGCTGGGGTGGACCTTCTCCGCTCCCGCGCTGATCATCGTGGCCGCCGTCACGATCTTCCCCATCGTCTACTCGATCATCATGAGCCTGAACAACGTTCAGGTGACGGGCAGCGGCATCCAGCTGAACGGCTTCACGACCAGCAACTACAGAGTGGTATTCACGAACTCGACCTGGCACTACGCGCTCGGCTTCACCATCATTTACACGTTCATCACGGTGCTGGTGGAACTGGTGCTCGGCACGCTGATCGCGCTCGTGCTCCAGCGACTGACCTCGGGGCGCGGGTGGATGATGGCCCTGCTGCTGCTCCCCTGGTCGATGATCACCGTGATCAACGCCGAGTTGTGGCTGTACATCTACAACGGGGTCTACGGCGTGGCCGACGCCATCTTGAGCGCCGTCGGCCTGGGCCACCCGAACATCCTCGGCACGAACACTCCCGCCATCATCGCGCTGATGGTCGCCGACATCTGGAAGACCACCCCGTTCGTGGCCATCATCGTGCTGGCCGGCCTGGTCATGCTGCCCGGCGACATCTACGAGGCGGCCGAGGTGGACGGGTCTTCGGGCTGGTCCACCTTCTGGCGGATCACCGTCCCGCTGCTGCGGCCTACCCTCTCCCTGGCCGTGCTGTTCCGCGTGCTGCAGGCCTTCGGGCTGTTCGACCTGCCGTACGTGATGACCAACGGCGGGCCGGGCACGGCCACCACGTCGCTGGCCATCCTGGGTTACAAGGCGCTGTTCCAGAACCTCGACTTCGGTACGGGCTCAGCGGTGGCCACCACCACCGCGGTGCTGGTCCTGCTCGGCTGCCTGGTCTCGCTGCGGGCCTTCAAGGTCCAGGTCGGAAAGGAGGGAACGTGATGGGAAACCGCAAGCGGACCGGCTGGCACCGGGTCATCAACGGCGTCAACATCTCAGGGTTCTTCGTCGTGCTGTTCATCGTGCTGCCGCTGTACTGGCTGATCATCACCAGCTTCAGGAACCCAGCCGACCTAGGGTCGGTGCAGTTCTGGCCGAACCCGTGGAGTGGCGCTAACTACTCGCAGGCCTTCGTGCAGTACGACTTCGGCTCGTACTTCATCCACTCGGTGGTCGTGACGCTCTGCGCCACGGCGCTGGTGCTGATCTTCGGGACGATGGCCGGCTACGCGCTGGGCAGGCTGCCGATGCGGGGGAAGTTCACCCTGATGGTGACGCTGCTGATGATCTCGCTGTTCCCCGAGATCGCGGTGATCGCACCGCTGTACACGCTGCTGAAGGACCTCGGCTGGCTGGACAGCTACCAGGGCCTGATCATCCCGTACACGGCATTCTTCCTGCCGTTCGCCATCTGGATCCTGCGCAACTACATGCTCGGCATCCCCAAGGAGATGGAGGAGACCGCCCGGATCGACGGCGCCGGGCCGATACGCACGGTGTGGTCGATCATCTTGCCGATGGCCCTGCCGGGCGTGTTCACGGCCGCCATCTTCACCTTCACGGCGGCCTGGACCGAGTTCCTGATGGCGCTCACCTTCAACATCAACCTCAAGACCATCCCGGTCGGCATCGCGACGTTCGGCACCCCGACGGAGGTCCCGTTCGGGACCATCTTCGCCGCCAGCGTGGTGGCGGTGTTCCCGATCGGCGTCCTGGTGTTCATCTTCCGCAAGTTCGTGATCTCCGGCCTGACCTCGGGCGCGGTGAAGGGATGAGCGCGGCCAGACGGAGCGCTCGGCATACGGGACGGGTTCCCGGGCAGTATTTCCCCAGTAAGCACGCCACGCCCGCTAAGGAGGCATGATGGCTACCGTTGACATGGCGCAGGTCAACAAGGTGTACGAGAACGGCTTCCACGCGGTCAAGGATCTGACCCTGGACGTGGCCGAAGGCGAGTTCATGGTGCTGGTCGGCCCGTCCGGCTGCGGGAAGACCACCGCGCTGCGGATGGTGGCCGGGCTGGAGGACATCACCAGCGGCACGTTGCGTATCGGCGGGAAGGTCGTCAACGACGAGACGCCCAAGGAACGCGACATCGCGATGGTGTTCCAGAACTACGCGCTGTACCCGCACATGACTGTGGCGGAGAACATCGGGTTCGCGCTCAAGCTGCGCAAGCTGCCCAAAGACCAGATCGCGGCCAAGGTCAAGGAAACCGGGGAGATCCTGGGGCTGACGGACTGGCTGGAGCGCAAGCCCGGCCAGCTGTCCGGCGGGCAGCGGCAGCGGGTGGCGATGGGCCGCGCGATCGTCCGGGAGCCGTCGGTGTTCCTGATGGACGAGCCGCTGTCCAACCTGGACGCCAAGCTGCGGGTGCAGATGCGGGCCGAGGTGCAGCGGATCCAGCGGCGGATCAACGTGGCCACGTTCTACGTCACCCACGACCAGGTCGAGGCGATGACCATGGGCGACCGGGTCGCGGTCATGCGGGCCGGGGTGCTGCAGCAGGTCAACCACCCGCAGAACCTGTACGACCACCCGGACAACCTGTTCGTGGCGGCGTTCATCGGCTCGCCGGCGATGAACCTGTACGAGGCGACGATGACCGAGGACGCGGCCGCGGTCCGGATCGGCTCGCAGGAACTGCCGCTGCCGGCGGCCTGCCGCGACGAGCACCCCGGGCTGGCCCGGTACGCGAACAAGAAGATCGTCGTGGGCCTGCGGCCCGAGCACCTGCCCGCGGCCACCGACACCAGCACCGGGCCGCACCTGGTCGGCAACGTGGACCTCATCGAGGCCCTGGGCTCCGAGCTGGTGATCCACTTCACCATCGACGCCCGCCGGGTGCGAGCCGAGGGTGCGAGCAGCGACGACGAGGACGCGACCGCTCAGCACGGCGAGGGTGTGGCCCGCGTCGACCCGAACACCAAGGTCAAGGTCGGCGAGCGCATCACGTTCGCGGTCAACACCGCCGGCCTGCAGTTCTTCGACACCGAGACCGAGAAGGCCATCTGGGAGTGACGCGGCCGTAATAAGCCGGCCGAACGGCTTCGGCCACGGGGCGCTCCGTGAGGGGCAGAAGCGTCCCGTGGCCGACCACAGGCAACCCAAAGATAACGTTATCTCGCATTTGTCCTGTGATCGGGTCGATCCGGTCCGCGCAAGAACCAAGGCCTGGCTGCAGCCTGGCGATTCATTTGGTAGCGCCCAGGCCATATTATGAGA
>Ga0335074_10014167_pt1 | contig 11191 bp, 15 predicted proteins | sample Lox_Sample_23_FD_206715 | JGI IMG/M metagenome (GOLD analysis project Ga0335074, IMG submission 206715) | Soil microbial communities from Loxahatchee National Wildlife Refuge, Florida, United States - Lox_Sample_2.3 | ecosystem: Environmental > Terrestrial > Soil > Wetlands | place: USA...
GATTGCGGCGCTCTTGGCCACGCGTAGACCCAGTGTCGCGCACTTCATGCGCGTCGGGCTGATTCCGATGCCGACGTTCTCGAGCACGACGTCCTTCGAGAGCTTAGCGATCTCCTCGAGTCGCATGCCTTTGATCGTCTCGGTGAGCATCGAGGCCGAGGCTTGACTGATGGCGCAGCCCTTCCCCGAGAAGCGCACATCGCGCACCACCCCATCGTCGACGTCGAACTCCATACGAATCTGATCGCCGCAAAGCGGATTGAGATCCTCGGCCGAAGCCTCCGGATGCTCCAGGTGACCGAAGTTGCGCGGGTTGCGGTAGTGGTCGAGAATGAAATCGCGGTAGAAGTCGTCCATGTCAGAGCTTGAAGACGCGCGCCGCTTTCTCGATGCCCTGGGCGAGCGCATCGATATCGGCGCGAGAGCTATAAATGTAGAACGACGCCCGCGCGGTTGCCGGCCAGCCCATTTTTTCCATCAGCGGCATCGTGCAGTGGTGGCCGGCGCGGATGCAGATGCCTTCGGTATCGAGGATCGACGCGAGATCGTGCGCATGTACGTCGGCGAAGTTGAAAGAGAGCACGCCTGAGACCAGCGCCGGGTCCTTCGGGCCATAAATTGCAAGACCGCGTGATTCGAGCGGCGCCAGGCGCTCGAGTGCGTAACCGAGCAGGTCGCGCTCGTGGGCGCGCACCCAGTCCATGCCGATCGCCGCGAGGTAGTCGACCGCTGTGGCCAAGCCGATCGCATCGGCGATGTTGCTCGTGCCCGCTTCAAACTTCCACGGAAGATCGTTGAAGGTCGTGTGCTCGTACTCCACCTTGCGGATCATGTCGCCGCCGGCGAGAAACGGTGGCATCGCCTCGAGCAGCGCGCGCTTGCCGTAGAGCACGCCGATGCCGGTGGGGCCGAGCATCTTGTGACCGCTAAACGCGTAAAAGTCGACGTCGAGCGCTTTGACGTCCACCGCGAGATGCGGAATGCCTTGCGCGCCGTCGACTAAGATCGTCGCTCCCGCCTTCCGTGCTGCCGGGACGATGCGATCGAGCGGCGTGATGGTGCCCAGCGTGTTGCTGACATGCGAAATCGCCAGGAGCTTGGCGCCGTCCAATAGAGCGTCGAGCTGGTCTAGTTGCAAAACCCCGCGATCGTCGGCCGGAATGAAGCGCAACGTTGCACCGGTCTTCTCGGCGAGCAATTGCCACGGCACGAGATTCGAGTGGTGTTCGAGTTGCGAGGTCAAGATCACGTCGCCGGCTTTGATATTCTGCAAGCCCCAACTGTAGCCGACGAGGTTGATCGCCTCGGTCGCGTTGCGCGTCCAGATGACTTCGCGATGGTCTGCATTGATGAAACGCGCTACCGTCACGCGCGCGGCTTCGAACGCCTCGGTCGCCCGTTCGGCGATTTCGTAGACGCCGCGATGAATGTTCGCGTTGTATTCACTATAGTAGGTGACCAGCGTGTCGATCACGGCTTGCGGCTTCTGCGAGGTTGCGGCCGAATCGAGATATACCAGACGCTTCCCGCGCGACGTCAGCTTGTGCAGGATCGGAAAATCGGCAGCGATCGCCTCGGGCGTACGAATCGCGATCATGCCGTCACCTTGGCCTGCAGGGCCACGCGCAATTCGTCGCGCAACGATTCGGTAGGAAAGCGATCGATCGCGGGTTCGAAGAAGCCGAGTGCGATCATGCGTTCCGCCGCGTCGCGGTCGATGCCGCGGCTGGTCATGTAAAAGATGCTCTCGTCGTCGAGCGCGCCCACCGTTGCGCCGTGATACGCTTTTACGTCGTTCGCGGCGATTTCCAGCGCCGGAATCGAGTCGATGTGGGCGCTAGGTGAAAGCAGCAGAGCGTCGTCGCGCAGCGAGGCGTCGCTATGCTGCGCATGTGCGGCGATGCGGATGTTGCCGAGATACCGGCCTTGACCGCGGCCGGCCGCCGCGCTCTTGACGAGCGTTTCCGAGGTAGCGTCGCCGGTGCGATGATCGACGCTGCTAACGATATCTACGTGTTGCGCGCCGGTCGGAAAGAAGAGGGTCGCGATTCTCGCGTCGACTCCCGGTTGTTCGATGGTAATCGCGAGATCGGTCACCGACAGGCTCGCGCCGAGCTCGGCACTCGCCCAGGCGACTCGTGCGTCGCGCCCCGGGCGTGCCACGCGCGTGAAGAGCACGCGGGCATCTTGCGGAGCGAACTGCGCCGAGGCGTACGTGACGTCGGCGCTCTCCTCGGTGACGATCTCCGCGACGCCGCACGCGAGCGCACGGCTACCGAGTTCGAGCCGTTCGATGATCGTCGCGCGTGCGCCGCGCTCGGCCAGCACGACGGTATACGGGAAGATCGCCTCGTCGTCGGCGGCACGGTAGCGCACGACGATCGGTGCGTCCAACGCGCAGTCGGCCGGAACGTAGATGAACGCGCCCAGGCTTGCGTTGGCTAGCGCCAATTGCGCGAATTTATGCTGCGCCTCGATGGCCCGGCGAAATGCGCGGTGCAGAAGCGTCGCGTGGTCGCGCGCGGCCGTTTGCAGATCGACGGCGATCGCACGCGATGACGTGTTCTCGATCGCGACCGCTCCGGCTGCGCCGTTCGCCGACGCATTCGGCACGAGCGTTTCGAGATCGATCTTCCAATACTGGCTGGGCTTCGCTCGCCCGGTGCGGGTCGTCGCGAAGGCCTCGAGCGCCGCGTCGCGTTCCTGCGGCGAAAGAAGGCTCCTAGGCAATTGCCCCGGTCTCCTCGCGCAGCGTGTCGTACCCTTCGCGCTCGATGCGTTGCGCCAAGTCCGGGCCGCCGGTTTTGACGATGCGTCCGTCGATCATGACGTGCACGACATCGGGCGTGATGTGCTGCAAAATGCGTGGGTAGTGGGTGATGATCAAGAAGCCGCTGGTCTTGCCTTCCTCACTCACGCGCAGCGCGTTGATCGTATCGCTGACGTCTTGCAAAGCGTCGACGTCCAGTCCGGAATCCGTCTCGTCGAGGATCGCATATTTGGGCGCGAGCACGGCGAGCTGCAGCATCTCGAGGCGTTTCTTCTCGCCGCCGGAGAAGCCGTCGTTGAGATAGCGGCCGAGAAACGACGGATCCATCCCGAGCACGTCCATCTTTTCAAGCAACAGCGCACGAAATTTCGCCGGCGTCAGTTCGCCCGGCCGCACCGCTTGGCGCGCGGCGTAGAGAAAGTTCGGCACCTTCACGCCCGGGATCGCGGCGGGGTATTGGAAGGAAAGGAAGAGCCCGGCGCGCGCGCGCTTGTCCGGCGAGAGCGCGAGCAGGTCGATACCGTCGAGGGTCACGGTACCTGCCGTCACGTCGTAGTGCGGATGCCCGGTGAGTGAGAAGGCGAGCGTCGATTTGCCGCTGCCGTTGGGGCCCATGAGGGCATGAACCTTCCCCGCTTCAACCGTGAGATCGACGCCTTTGAGAATCTCGTTTCCCTCGACGCTCGAGTGCAGACCCGCGATGCGGAGCCCTTGTTCAGCCACTGGTTCCCTCCGGAGATGTAAGATATTGCTTAGGTAGCTTAGGCCACGCGTCGGCAGAAAGTCAAGGATTTACTTTACTATCTGTCCCCCGCCATGATAGGATACCGTCGAACGCCATGCAGGTCGACCGCTTTTTCCAGACCACCCGCGGCAAGATTGTCGCCCAGCTCCGCGAGCGAGGCAGTGCCTGCGCCGCCGAGCTTGCGACGCTCTTTGGTCTTTCTCCCAACGCCGTGCGGCAGCAACTGGTCGTCCTCGAGCGCGACGGGCTGGTGGAGGAACGCGCGGTTCGGCGCGGGCCGACCAAGCCGACCCTGGAGTTCTCGCTCACGCCTAAGGCCGATTCGCTCTTCCCGCAGCAGTACGACAAGATGCTCGCGGCCGTGCTGCGTGAGGTCAAGGAACAGTTTGGATCGCCGGCGGTCGGGCAAATCTTCGATCGCATCGCGCGCCGCTCGGTCGAGCACACAAAGAGGAAGATCACCGCGACCGATCCTGAGGGAAAAGTCGCGCAGCTCACGCAGGTTCTACGCGATCGCGGCGTGGTAGCCGAATACAGTTTGGTCGACGGCGGGTTCTTGCTACAAGAGCACACTTGCCCGTACTCGGGCGTCGTGAAGGAGCACCCGGAAGTCTGCTCGGTGATCCATCAGGTGATCGACGAGACCATCGGCGGAGAGCACGAACAACTCGAGTCGCTCGCGACCGGTGGTAAAGCGTGCACGTTTCAACTCAAAGGGGTTAGCTAACAAGTGGATTTTGCCAAGTTTCAGCGTCTGGTGGAAGCCCGTCCGGGATTCCAAACGATGGATGCACCAACCGCGAGCGGTGAGTATTTCAGCGACTCGTGCGGCGATATGTACAATTTCTTCTTGAAAGTTGGACCGGGCGCGGTGATCGAGGATATCTCGTATTTCACCACCGGTTGCGGTTTCGGTACGGCGACGTGCAGCCTGGTCGTTGAGCTCGCGAAGGGCAAGACGATCGACGAAGCCTCGGCGATTTCCACCGCGCAGGTTGAAGCCGAACTCGCCGGCTATCCTGAGAAGAAGAAAGATTATCCGGAGCGGGCGCTCGAGGCGCTCAAAGTCGCGATCGACGACTATCGCACCAAAGTCGCGAGCGGGTCGGTCCCGGATTACGGCGCGATGCCCGCTCCACCGCGGGCCGCTGTTGCAGCGGTGCCGGTGACGGTGCCACCGAGCGACGGCAAGATCACGATCTCGCTGCGCTAACGGGCTACATCAACACTGAGCGGCGCGCTTCGTCGGACGACGTAGCGCGTCGTTTGTTTATCCGGCAGCGACTCGAAGAGCGAGATCGCGTCAACCGCCAGCTCCGTCGCGGCGAAATCGAGTAGCGGCAGCGGGCGCGCGGAACCGCCTTTGATGCGCGCGATCGTGACGTGCGCGACGGCATCATCGGTAAAGGTGAAGCCCATCGCTTCGTAGCGCAGCCGCAACGTCGTGGCGAGCGTTCGAAACGCCGCGCCTTGGGCGCGCGAACCGACAAAGACGATGCGCGGCCGCCGCTCGTGCGGGAACGCGCCTAGCCTGTCGAGCTTGAGCGCAAAGGCCGGCATGCGCGTCGCTACGTCGTCGAGCGTCGCTTCGATCTCGGGTACGCGTGCGGCATCGACGTTGCCGAGAAACGCAAGCGTGACGTGGAGCTTCTCGGGTGGTTCGTAGCGAGCATCAAAGGCCGCGTCGCGCAAACGGGCCTGCGCGCGAAGGCACGCTTCCCGCGTCGTCGCATCGAGTTCGATGCCGGCGAAGAGCCGCATTATTGCAGATATGGATTGGTTGCGCGCTCGTGGCCTATCGTGGTGAACGAGCCGTGACCCGGTACGACGGGCGTCGCGTCGGGATACTCCATCAGTTTGCGGTGGATCGAATTCACGATGTCTTCCATCGACGTGCCGCCCAGATCCCAGCGGCCGATCGCACCGGCGAAGAGCGTGTCGCCGGTAAGCAATCGGGTATTGCCGGCATGTTCGATCGCGAAGCAGACGCTGCCCGGCGTGTGCCCGGGGGTGTGCAGCACGTCACAGGTGACCTCGCCGATCCGCAAGCGGGCGCCGTCCTCCAGGTCGCCGTCGAGATCGACGACCGGTGGGAGCGGCGGCATGCCAAAGAGTTTCACCAATCGCGGCTGATCGTGATAGAGCGGCAGGTCGGCGTGGTGCAAGAGCGCAAGCGCGCGGGTTGATTCCCGCAGCCGACCGACGTCGGCGATGTGGTCGAAGTGCGCGTGCGTGTGTATCAGATAGCGTGCGCGCAGGCCGAGCTGCTTCAACCGAGCCAGCACGTCGTCGACGCCGTCGCCGCCGTCGACCACGATCGCATCGCGGGTGACTTCATCGCCGACGATCGTGGCGTTGCAGGCGAGCAGCCCGACCGGGAAGGTTTCGACGATCACGGCTCCTCCAGATGAAAGTCCCGGAACTGGCCTTCATAATACCCCAGCGGGGTGCCCGCATACGCGCGGCACGCGAGCACGCGTCCGACGAAGATGGAATGCGATCCGGCGTGATGTTCGGCGTCGACGGCACAGTCGAAATGCCCAACCGTACCGGCGAGTACGGGCGCGCCGGTGAGGTCGGTCGACCAGGCGATATCGTCGAATTGGCGTTCTTTGATCCGGCCCGAAAACCGTTCGGCCAGTTCGCGCTGCGAGACTGCAAGCAGGTTGACGCAAAAAATACGCGAGCTCGAAATGTAGAGATAACTGCGTGCCTCGCGGTTGACGCAGATGAGGAGCATCGGCGGATCGGTCGAGACGCTGGCAAAGGCGCTAAGCGTGATGCCGCGAGGCTCGCCTTCGCGCAGCGAGGTGACTACTGTGACACCAGAAGGATTGCGGCGCATCACCGCGCGGAACGCGGCCGGGTCGGCCGCGCGAGCGTTCACTTGATACGGGCTCCGATACCGGTCCCGTTGCCGATCGGCAAGATCGTCGCGTCCAGGGCGGGATGCGAAAGAAAGTACTCGTTGAACTCTTCGAGCCCGCCCGCCAAGCAGTCATCGACGACAATGATGCCGGAGAGCTTGAGCATCGGGAAGACCAAGTCGAGGTACGCGCGATAGAGATGACGATCGGCGTCGATGAAGACGATATCGAGATTGCGCTGCTGGAAATTTTCCAGCAGTTCGAGCGCGGGCTGATTGTAGATCGTGATGTAATCGTCTTCTCCCGCGCGCCGGAAGTACGACAGCGCGACGCTGGTCCGTTCGCTGTCCGGATCGATCGTCCAGATCTTGCCCATCGGCGGCTGCGCGAGCGCCATCGACAACGTGGAATACCCGTATCCCGTACCGATCTCCAAGATCCGATTGGCCTGCATCATGTGCACCATGACCGAAAGGAGGCGGCCGCCTTCACGCGAGACGATGGGGATACCGTCCTTGCGGCCATGCTGTTCCAACTCGAGTAACAAAGGGTCTTCCATCTACGGCTCTCCTCTTAGCGGGGAACCTGCGCCGACCTGCTCGAATCTGTTGTTCCTCTATGGCCCGGCGATTGCGCCTCTTTCCTCTCAACTCGGTGCTGTTTCCGGGCGCCGTGCTCAACCTGCACATTTTCGAACCGCGCTATAAACAGATGATTAACGAATGTCTCGAATCCGGCGAAGGCTTCGGGGTCGCGTTGATCGCTGACGGGGCCGAAGCCGGCGATCCTAACGTGCTCCCGCACGACGTTGGTTCGATCGCGGAAATTCTCGACGTACAACCGCTACCGTTCGGGCGCTACTTCATCTCGACCGTCGGACGCAAGCGCTTTCGTATTCGCGAGGTTATCAGCCGCGAGCCGTACTTGGTAGCGGACGTCGACGTGATCGACGAGCCCGAAGTACCCATCGACCGCGAAGTTGACGAGTTGCTCCCCGCCGTCCGCGAGCGATTCGAAGAGTACATTGCGATGCTGGTCGAGTTCTCGGGACAGGAGAGTCAGATCGCCGTTCCCGAGGATCCGCAGGGTGCGTCGTATCTGATCGGCGACATGTTACAAGTCGCCGAGCGCGTCAAGCAGCGTTTGCTCGAAATCACCGACACCAAGGCTCGCCTTCGCGCCGAGTACGATTTCCTCGAACGCCTACTGCCGCAACTCCGAAAACTGTTAGAGCGCCGCCGGGTCGAGCTGCGCGAACGGCAAGACAACGGCGAAGATCTAACCTATCGCACCGCCCAGGAACAGTACTTCGGTAAGTTCTTCTCGCAGAACTAGCGCGCTGCATGCAGTTTTTATCGTTCGTCGTCGCGGCGGCCGTCACAACGGCGCCGTTGCGAGAGATGTCGTTTATGAGCGGCGTATGGTCGTGCTCGATCTCGAGCCCGCTCGGGCATCAAACCGAAATCGATCGCAACGCCGCCATCGACGGGACGTGGCTGCACATATCCGGTGACGTTTCGGCCGGAATGGGACGTAAGGCGAGTCATTACGACGGCTACTTGGGGCGGGACGAAGGGCAGCATGTATGGGTGTACGTTTTCGTGGACAGTCGCGGCGGACACGGTGCGTTCCAAAGTACCGCGTCACCGCGTGCGCCAATCCAGCATTGGATCGGCGTGTTCCCAACGTACAATAACGGATCGTTCGTACTGCGCCACGTGTCGGACACGCACTACGTCATCGACTTCCCGCTGACGCTCGGCAAGACAAAAACGTCGGTACATCAAGACTGTCGACGCTCGTAGAATTCTTGCTTCTGGCTTTGGCTACATCGTGGGCTCGACCACGCTCGTCGCAATCGCCTCGTGCGATTGCTCCTGCTGGTTGGCTCGCCGCTCTCGCCATCCTGGCTCCGCGGCTCGTCCAAACGATCTCACCCGCAACGTAGTCTCGCCCTCGGCCTGACTCTGTTCGTTTATGAACGCGTGAAAAAGAGGCGAGGGCTTTGACGTTCGGGCGAACGGGTTACGTGAGCGGCGAGCACCCTGACATTAACTGTGCGAGACGCGAGCGTCTTAGTGAGCCCGGATGTCGAAGCCCGAGAGATGTTCGGCCGATTTGACGACGTTGCGCAGGAGCGCGACGTTGGTGACGGGGCCGACGCCGCCGGGGACCGGCGTGATCGCGCCGGCAACTTCGATTGCTGAGTCGTAATCGACGTCGCCTCTGAGCACGCCGTCGACGACCGTCGTACCGACGTCGATGATTGTTGCGCCCGGCATGATGTCGCCCCCGCCGATCAAGTTCGGGACGCCGGTCGCGACGACCACGACTTCGGCCGCTTTGAGATATGGTTGAAGGCTCGCACTCTCTTTATGCAGGATGGTTACGGTGGCATCCGCGGCGAGCATCAGCATCGCGACGGGCGCACCGACGACGATCGAGCGTCCAATCATCACCGCGCGCCTGCCGCGGAGCGGCCAGTGGTGGCTGCGCTCCAGTAGTAGCATCACCGCGGCGGGCGTGGCCGGAACGAACTCGGTACCGCTTCCGAATGCCAAATGCCCTTGATTGGTCGGGTGCGCGCCGTCGACGTCCTTATGCACCGGAATCGCGTCGGCGATCTCACGTATCGAGAGGTGCGGCGGAAGGGGCTGCTGCAACATCACGCCGTGTACGCTCGCGTCGTCGCGCAAGCGTTCGAGTCGCTCGCGCACGTCGAGTGACGTCGCGGCCTCGGCCAGCCGATCCACGGCGATTTCGATGCCTACGCGCTCGCCCGTTTTGACCAGGTTGCGAACGTAGGCGCCGCTCGATTCGTTTTCTCCCACGAAGACGATCACGAGTTTGGGATGAATCCCGGCGTCGCGTAGCGCACTCGTACGAGCGAGTAGTTCGGCGCGCAGCTCCGCGGCGAGCGCGCGACCATCGAGAATCATGGCCGACACGCGAACGCCGTTTCGCCATGAAGGAGGAGAGGACCCTGGAACACGTGCGGCGCGAGGTGCGCCTCGAATCGAACTTTAGCGCCGAGGCGTTCGAGCGCGCCTTCGACCGCTTCGTTCAGACGTACAACGTGATGCCGGCGCTCGCGCGCTGCAGTCCCGACGTCCTCGAGCGGTACTGCCGCTTGTTCGAATCGGGCGTCGATGCGGCGCGTCAGCGGGAGGTGCGCTTTCGCGGGATTCCCTTGCTCGCCGCGGTGCTTCCGAGCGGGACGATCGCCTTCGAGGGCGAGGTGGATTCGGATCGGATGGGCGACTGGTGAACGCGCGTCTGCGCTGGCTCCTCATCCTTGCTGCCATAGCGATTGCGCTCGTGATCTTGGTGCCGCTCTTTGGTTCGCAGCGGCCGTCGGTCTCCGGACCGGCCGGCATGGTCGGCCAGACCGCGCCGGTCTTCACGCTACACGACGATCGGGGCAAGCCGGTCTCCCTCGCGCAATATCGCGGCAAGGTGGTCGTGATGAATCTGTGGGCGTCGTGGTGTCCGCCGTGCCGTGCCGAAATGCCGGATCTGCAAACGGTGTCGCGCGAATACGCCAAAGCGGGGGTCGTGGTTGTCGGCGTCAATCAAGGTGAATCGGCGGAGCGCGCGGCGACGTTTGCGCGCTCGCTCGAGATTGCGTTTCCGATTTGGATCGACGACGCGCAGCAGTACGGACGCACCTATGCTGCGCTCGGGCTGCCGACAACGATCATCATCGATCGTCGCGGCATCGTGGAGCGCGGATTCGACGGACCCTTGACGATCGAACAGATGCGTTCCACGCTCGCACAGGCCGTGCGCACAACGTGAACCGCGCCGCGGTTCTTACCGCGCTCGTCGTGCTCGGCGTCATCGTTGAAATCGTCGTCCCCAATCGCGCGGTCTATCACGCAGGATGGTACAACGTCGCGATAGCCGCACTGGCCGTGTGGGCGATCGTGAGCACGCGGCGCACGCCGCTGATTGCCTTCGGCGTTGGCGCGATTGCGTTTGCCGGGGTTGCGAGCGGCCTACTTGGGCCCGATACGCGCGTCGTCGTGGGTGCGCCCGATACGAGCGTGCACGTTGACGAGGCCGGCGGGTCGCTGGCGTTTCCGGGAGCGCAGGCCGATCCGGACGTACGGTTGGTACGCGGCGCATCGGCGCAGCCGATCGGGGCGCGCCGCTACACCGCAACCGCGCTGTTGCGCAGTGTTTCGCGTACCGTCGTGGCGGTTGACGTGTCCGATGCACGCGGCGCGCACTTGACGATCACGCAGCCGACCGGGAGTGCCTTTCTTTCGCCGGTGCTGCTGATGCAGAACGTGCAGACGATCGCCGGTCTCGATCTGCCCTACGATACCTTTGCGGTGCCGGCGGCGCATCGCATCGTCAAGGCGGTGCTTTTTTCGGCGGCGCAAGCGGCGTCACTGCCAGGCCTTGCGGGGGCGCACGGTCCCGTCGTGCTCTTCGATCTCGAGGACGACACCGGCGCGGCGATTCCGCGTGGAATCGGCATCGCCCCCGACGGCGGAAGCATCACACTCGGCGGCCTGCGGCTGGACCCGCGCGTGTTCGACTATCCCGCAATCGAGGTCACGTCGATCCCCGATCTTGCGGTGGTGGGCGCCGGATTACTTGCGATTTTCATCGGCGTGCTCTTGACGCGCAAGCGCGCGGCGGGGTAAGATCGCTCGACGATGATGTACGCGCACGTTCTTCCGTGCCCGCCGCAGCCGCATCAGGAGATGCCGGTTCGGTAGCGCGCGTCGTCAGCACTTTGCAACGAACCGCTCCGGTTACCGGGGCGGTTCGTTTTTTATTTGTCGAGGGAAGTATGCG
>Ga0335074_10014168_pt1 | contig 11191 bp, 5 predicted proteins | sample Lox_Sample_23_FD_206715 | JGI IMG/M metagenome (GOLD analysis project Ga0335074, IMG submission 206715) | Soil microbial communities from Loxahatchee National Wildlife Refuge, Florida, United States - Lox_Sample_2.3 | ecosystem: Environmental > Terrestrial > Soil > Wetlands | place: USA: Florida...
CGGTGCGCCCCGGTGTCGGGCACCACACCGTGAAAAAGAATTCGAAAGCGAGGGCGGGAATCGTTCAAGATTTTATCGTCCGGCGCGCGAAACGTCACTTTGCCATCGGCATTGGTGATGACATCATCGGGTCCTTGATTCCAAAACCGGAGAAAATCCGTCGGCGGAATGTAGCTGAAGCTGCCACTGACCTTGGCGCTGACGCCTTCCAAGCCGGGCGTGGGGCCGCCGTCTTCAAAGCTTTCCGGCGCCATTGCCACCATCAGGCTCAAATGGCCGCCGGCCGACCCGCCGCAAACGTCAATCCGACCAGGATCAATGTTGAAACGCGCCGCGTTTTTGCGGATGAAACGGATCGCGTTGCGGCAATCGCGAATGTTTTGTGGAAAACCACCGTCCACCCCCAGGCGATATTTCACGGAAAATATCGCCAGCCCATGTCGCATAAAAACCTGCCAGCCGCCCACGCCTTCGGGTTGGGTGGCCGCTTCGCCGCCAAACCACCATCCGCCATGGATGTCCACCATCGCGGGGACGGGTTTGACCGTCTTTGCCGGTAGAAATGCATTGAGCGTCAACGTCTCATCGTCCACCGTGCAATAAGGAATGTTGAGTTCGCCGCGGTAGGCGGAGAACGGAGGGCCGCTGTTTTCACCCGCTGCAGCGGTTGATACCACCAGCAAAAGGAGCGAAACAATTCTCAGGAGACCATTTTTCACGTTGCGATGACTTAGTATGAATCAATTATATGCCGTCAAGCGCGGCGGCTTGATTTCCTTGTCGCCCGCCGTTTCAAACATGGACGGATTGACGGACATGGCAGATGGTGGAAAGGTATCTGGATCTGCGCCCAGGATTTTGTTGGGAACATTGCCCATTTGAAGTTCCAGCGTGCCGCCAGAAATCAGGTCGGCGTGCGTGACCCAGACCTGGTTCAGCGCCTTGCCGTTCAGCTTGATGCTTTGAATGTATTTGTTGTCCGTCGAATTATTTTTGCAAACGATGGAAAAGGTTTTGCCGTTGTGCAGATGAATGGTAATGCGTTCAAAAACCGGGCTGCACATTGCATAAATGGGAACGCCCGGAGTCACCGGATAAAATCCCATCATCGAATAAACGACAAACGCGCTCATCGCGCCGCCGTCTTCATCACCCGGCATTCCCAAACTCGTGTCAGTAAACCAGGTATCGAGCAGCATACGTACGCGTTTTTGCGTTTTCCAGGGCGCACCGAGATAATCGTAAATGAACGGAATGTGCAGGCTCGGTTCATTTCCCATCGAAAATTGGCCAACCATTCCCGTGGAATCAGGGAACTTGGCAAAATACTCGTATTTGCTGCGTCCCAATCCTTCACGGTACAATTGATCGAGTTTGGCTTCCGCTTCAGCGCGTCCTCCCATCAATTGAAACAGCCCTTGCAGATCGTGCTGCACGTCCCAATCGTAAGTGTAGCCGCTGTTTTCCGTCGTATAATCGCGTCCGCCTTGCCCCCCGGACCAACCCGGGTCGTAAGGTTCAATCCACTCGCCGTTGGCGTCCTTCGGCCACACATGGCCCTTGTCCGCGCGAAATACATTCTTGTAGTCGCCGGCACGCTTCAGGAAAAGCTGATAGTCCTCGTCCTTGCCCAAATCGCGCGCCAGTTGAGCCGTGCACCAGTCCTCATAACTCTGCGCGAGCGTAACTGAGACCGCCTGCCGCCGCTCGCGTGGATGAACCCGGGCAACCGTTTCCTCTTCACCCGGACGCAACGCAGGCATATAGCCGTGTTCATCGAGAAAGTCATCCAGCGAGCATTTTGGCCCCCGGCGCCACGGTAGCCAGGTGCCTTCCAGGGAGTTTTTCTTCAGGCCCGCGTAAGCGGAAGCCAGGTCGAAATTCGTGATTCCTCTCGCCCAAACGTCGGCGATCCAAGCCGCGGCAGGGTTCCCGGTCATGCACTCGTGATTCCCCCACAGCACGGCAAATTCCGGCATCCAGCCCGACTGTTCATACATGCGGACGTAGGATTGAACCTTGTCAGCCTCCATTTCGGGATTCAACAAGGTTTGCAACGGTTCCAAGGCGCGGTAGGTGTCCCACAGCCAGTTGTCCACGTAAAAGGGACGCACGTCCTGATGCACCTGATGGTCAAAGGCACTGTAGTATTGGCCGTCTTCCGTAATGCAGACCATGCGTTCGTAACAGCGATAAAGCGAAGTATAGAAAACCTTCTTCTGTTCCAACGTTCCGCCTTTGACTTGAATCTGCCCAAGCACTTCGTTCCAGCGATCCCGGGCAGCACGCTTGACCTCGTCGAAATTCCACGCGGGAATTTCCTCCTCCAAATTTTTCTTTGCCTGGGCGACACTGATAAACGAAATGCCGTAACGGAATTCCAAAACCCTTTGGCCGTCCTGCTCGCTAATGGTGAGTCGCTTCCCATCGTCAATGTCGCTGGCCTCGATCTTGACCGGCGCGCTGAATTCGCCATAAACATAGGCGTGCATGGTGCCGGGCGTCACGTCGCTCTGGCTGACGATATTCTCAATGCCGGAAATGGCATCGTCGTCTGCACGGGACATCTCGCCACCCTGCCGATTTGCCAGCAACACGACCGGTTTGCCGGATGGAAAACTGAAGCGGAAATAGCCGCAGTGCGCGGTCGGGGTAAACTCGGTTTGGATCAGCGAATCATCGAACCTGACCGAATAGTAATAAGGCGTCTCCACTTCCTGATCATAAGCCTGCGGATCGTCCCAGGTATCATCGTTTGGCGTGCCGTTGAATGGCATCAGCCAAAACAACTCGCCCAAACGATGCGAAATGATCGTCAGCGGAAACGAATGAATCTGGTCGTCCAACTGGTCATGCCGCACGGGATAGACACGGACCATGCTGTTTGGAAGGGAAACCGTTGGCCGTGTTGGTTCGAGCAGAATTCCCTGACCGCCCATTGAGGGATCAACGAATTCAACTTGCGCGCGCGCGACTCCCGTCGGAAGAAACACGACGACCAGGATGAAGGACAATAACGATGCTTTCATAATTGGTTGGTAAATTCGCGGGCGGGAATTTGTCGGGTGAAGGGAATTTCGCCGCGCAGCATTTTCCCCGCCTCACCCGTCAGCCACAGATAATCATCCGTCGGCATCCCTTCATAGTCGCACAACTTGATACCGGCCGGCGGGTGGTTGGAACATTTGAAAATGGCCGTGCCTTCGTCCATTTCGTCGAACATGGCCACGTAAAGCATCGTGGCTTTGGCGTCAATTGCGCCGCTGATCAGGCTCCAGTAAAATCTCCCCTGCTCGCGCGGAATTTGGTTCAACGGATAAATCATGTTATTATCGCCGCCGCCGTGATTGTGCATGTTATACCAGCTAAATCCGGGATAAACGCAAGGCGCATAACCCACGTGATGCGCGTCGCACCAGGCGATGTCGGCCCTGACCTCCGCCTCGTAGCGCGTTGTGTCGAACAAATGCAGCAGCGGCGTGAAGCGTTGCACCGTCCATGGCATGACGATGTCCGCCGATTCAATCAGCTGATGCAAATATGGATCGGGCCGGCAGTCAACATCCAGGTCGCGGAAATAGGTCGGCACACCCAGCATCACGGCGCATCCGCCATATTGCGGGTCGTGCTTGAGAAAATCAATCACCTTCTCGATACCAATGTCCCTGATGTTGTAGCCACGGTCGGGAAAACCCAGGCCCCAGATGGCCACCACCGGTTTGCCGTGGTGATAAAGATAGTTGTTCGTCGGCTGTGAAGTGATTTTCAACTCATCCACCAGTTCCTTCCAATCCTGGATGATGGCTGTGCAATCTTCACCTTGGTCGTGAAGGCCCGAAAGGTCATACATGACGGCGATTGCCCGGCCATATTTCTGCGAGGATTTTATGGCGTGTTCCAGGACCACCCGGCTATGAAGTCGCTCCTGGCGCGTGCGCAAGCCGCCGTAAAAGCGCTGTACAAAAACACCATCAATTCCATACTCTTGCATCCATTTAAAATGCAGGTCGGTCGTGCTTTGATCCCAGGAACTGAAAACTCGCGCCGTCGTTCCGTCGTGATTCGTCAGGGCCGTTGGGTAGGTCCTTTCATATTCTGAAACATCGGGCCAAAAATCCGGGTGAATCGTGGCGGCGGTCAATGAACGGCGTTCGCTATAATGGCTCCACCCATCGCCGGAGCCATCGCCAGGCGCGCGAAACCAACCTTGATATCCGCACATCACCAAACCGTCGTAAGAGGGATATCGGGACGTTGGACTGTGCTTGTTGTGCGCCTGCATTAATAGAGAACGGCATCCCAAAAGAAGCGCCGCAGACAAACCAAACCCCGCCAAAAAATATATTTTTGCGCCACGTGTCATTATCAACCCGTTCGCGAACGTCCGTCAATCAACGTCAGAGCATTGTCCAGCGCCAACGTAGTGCCACGACCACTTGATCTCCCAAGCCAAATGACAACGGTGGCGCAACGCGGCAAACTCGAGTTCATCGCTGGATTTTACCTCTTGACCGCGGCTAAAAAATCCCCGAAAGCGGGGATGCGACAAGAGTGCCTGTGAATTCGCAGTTTTTCTCAGAGCGCAACAAATGAAAATGCAATGCGATCAAATCTCCCGCCGACAAAACTGCCTTGACGAAGCCGGCAATTCTTGTTTGCGTTAGACAGATGGATGGATGAACAAGCGCAAATGCACGGTTGTTCCCTGGTCTGGACGGCTTTCAATCAGGCAGCTTCCCCCAATATCTTCGAGCCGTCGTTTTATATTTTTCAGACCGTGACCTGGAAATTGACGGTCGGATTGAAATCCACGGCCATTATCATGAATCGAGATCTCCAGCAACTCGCTGTCAAAAGTTGCGCGAAGAACCACTTCCGTGGCCCCGGCGTGCTTAATGACGTTATGCAAGGATTCCTTGACCGCCATGGTAATGTTATGGCGCATTTGGCTCGGCAGTTGAACGTCCTTTGGCAAATCTTGAAATTGCAGCCGGCAGCCCAGTTGCGCTTGTTCGCACATTTGATTGGCCATCTGGCACAAATAATTTCCCAAGGCATCCAGATTGTCGTTTTCGGGATTTACAGCCCAAACGGTTTCATACAACGCTGAAATCAACTCGCGGGACATGCTGGAAATCTGATCAAAATCCACGCGCGCCTTCTCCGGCAGACTTTGGTATCCGCGAGCCATCGCGCTCAACAAGGAAATCTGCGTTACTCGCGCTCCCAGGTCATCGTGAATGTCATGTGCAATCCGCAACCGCTCCTGTTCCAGGGCATGCTGATTTTCCAACCGCAACACTTCCTGTCGCATCCGTCGCCAAATCACATATCGCGCCCCGGCCGTGGAGATTAAAATCGCCGCAAGAAAACCCGACCCCAAAAACCAGGGGTTCTTCCAGAACGGCTCCGGCACCAGCACCCCGAGCGATTCGGCAACGCCCGTCGGCGACCCCATGATTGTCGTTTCTTGAACCTGAAAATGGTAGTTTCCCGGAGGCAAGGAATTGTAGTAAGCAGCGCCTGTGTCTCCTGAACCGATGCTGTACATCTCGTTCCATTCGACAATGAGATGCTGGCCAGGTTTCACGGCGGGAGCGATTGCCATAATGTTATGCCACTCGGCGTGGCTGAACGGATCGTCATCCAAAATGGCAAATGCCTTTGTTGCCGGATCCTGTCCGACTTCAACAATTTTCGCCATGCTGGGATGAAGTCCGTCGCGAATCCATCCATCCGGCGGACGGGCATCTGAAAAATTGCCCAAAGCTGAATCCAGGGGTGGTTGCATGAGAATCTTGGGCGCTCCATTGGAGACAACGAGAGATACCTGTAAATTGTCCACAACATAGATGCCAACCGCCGCGGGCGCTCCTGCCGACGAAATCACTATCCATAACCGGGACGCCTGCTTGGGAACGATTATCGCTTCACGGCGGTGCGTCAGCGGCGAAGTTTTCAAACTCCCATCCCAGCCGCCGCTGTCGCCCGTAACCGTGAAGATGCGCTGATCAACTTGATCGCCTGCATCGTTGTAGAAGCGAACTGTCAGGTTCATTTCTGCGGTTACCTGGTTCCACGTCTTGTCGTATCCATCCAGTCTGTCTCTTAAACGGATCGGAACATATTTTGAGTTCGGGGCGGGTCCAAAATAAAAGTCTATATTGCGGGGAAGCGTCCCCAAGCTTATCTTTTCATCGGAATTGGCCTGAATCGCCTTGCCATCAACAGAGACCTGAATGCTGATTAAGTTTGTTTGCGATGCAGCGGAAAGATTGCCAGCCGTGGCGGACAACCCAGTCCCGGCCAACATCAATGCTAAAACTGAACTCTCGGCCCATTTCGTCATTAAACAAGCTTGCTGGCCACGAGCTTATTCCCCTTCCGTCGTCATGTAAAGGAAGAACGAGGGGGGAAAAGGCCGGGCAAATTATCCTCATTTTGAAAACCGGAATGCCAGTCGTTTCTCGCAACCTGGAAATCACCTGACGTTTGCGGACAAGGCCGGAATGCAGTGGAAAATCGCCCGGCCTTCACTGTACAGAAACCAACTCGGAAATCAGTTCCCGCCGCATGGACCCGGCTTGAGAACTATCTCCCCCGGATCATTGTTGTGGATCATAATACGTAGCATGGGAATCAAGCCAGGCGCTATCGGATCCAACAGTTCCGGTTATCGTCAGAAAGGAATTATGCCACAAATGAAGCTCCGCGTGTCCATCCGCAAACGCAAAAGAGGTCGAATTGCCATGATTCGCCGCGGGCCTATCGCCTATTGAATCTTGAATTTCTGCGCCGGGGACTTCCTCCACTAGTAAGAAACCATCATTAAGACTCAATGGATTCTCATCCAAGAACGTGAAACAATCAGAGGCGCTTAACGCCCCCCTGAAATCACTAAACTTCCTGAAAAAGGCAAACTCGTCGTCACCAACTTCCGATGCCTTGGCCGCCGCTTCATAAGCGGTTGTGCCGCAAAAACCATTTTCCGAGCAGGATCGAACCCGGGGCAAATGAGTATGGGGGTCTATGCCGAGGACATCCGCCGGACACTTGTAAACGCCGACGGATTTTAAGTATCGTCCGATTGAACCATTTATGGTCAGGCCTGTGCTGGGGTCAATGGACCCCGAACAACCAAGAAGATAATAGTTTGTTGAACAACCGCTGGGATTATCTGCGGTTCCGGGACTGTCCAAGGTTTCAAAGGAACCCGCGACCCAGTCCGGACCACTGTTGCCCAGTCCGATCGCGTCCGAGGTGCCGGTATGCCCTTCATTTGCGGGCAACTCGTCGTTGTTGTCCCCTCCGTAAACGATGCTCCCTGTTTGCAACTGCCTCATGTTGCTCAAACATTCTATTCCTTTTGCCCGGATCTCGGCTTGCCTCAACACAGGCAAAAGAAGCGCCGCAAGTATGGCGATGATGGCAATGACAACCAATAACTCAATCAACGTAAACGCGCCAAACCGACGGCATTCACCAAACCTGCTACTGCCCAATCTCATAAATATAAACTTTCTATTCTTACATATATTTTACGTTGACCCCTCCGGCAGCCGGAGCTGGCCGCCGGAGGGATAATTGCCGATCCAAGCTTATGGAGCCGGTTGTATGAGAAGACGGTAGAACCGGCTGCCGTTGCTTCCTATGGTGTCAACAACATTGGTTGCACCAGTCCCCGTGATCAAAGCCGACCCAGACACCTGCGTCCAAGTTGGATTGGCTAAGCTATTCGCATATTGCATTTCATAGGTATATCCGCTTTGAATGGTAAACGAGAGCACAATCTGGCCGGCGCTCAGCTTCGGAGTGATGACCGGCGATGGCGCCGTCGGCACCAGCATCAAGAAATGCACATTGACTTCCGGCTCCGCGCCGTTGGTTGAGCCGTCAAGCTGCAGCGTGTGCAGGTTGCCGTCCAATGTAACTTTTACAAGGTTTCCATTGCCGTCCTCGAGGGGCGCCCATTCCCAACTCGACCAGCCGCCCAGCGCGACGTTAAAGGTCCCCAAGGAATTTGTCGTCTGGTCAGAGGTGCCGTAACCGCCGGTCAAAATTGACAACCGGGCATGAGACAGCGATGCCCCCTCGGCAAACCGGCCCACCACATTGTAAGTGCCCGCCGGATAATGGCGCGTATAATTGGCCCAGGAACCAGGACCGAATGAGCCAATGCTGTAATCCCCAAGCCCGGCGAATTGCTGCCGCGGCAAATCGTTTGCAGACGTGTCCGGAAAATCGGTGCCGTTTTCAGCACGATAGACGTAACCCCTGCTAAACGCATTCAGATCCGATTCGAGAATGTCAATGCTCCCCGCGCCGCCCAGATTGGTATAGGCATCAATCTGATTATCAAAAAACTGGCCGCTGGTCCCATTGGTTGTGTAATCATAGTCTGCGGCCGCCAATTGATAATTCGACGGGCTATAAGTCCCAAAGCCATTCGTATAAGCGGTATTCCCGGCGGAGTCTGACAAATCAATAACGGCCGTGTAGAACTGGTTGTTCTGGATCGGGCACGCGACGTTGTAAACATAAGAGCTGCCGCTAAACGTCAGGTTTGATTGCTCGATCCCGTTTAAGTACAATATCACGTTATTGGTGCTGATTCCCACGGAGGATGTCACGGTAAAAGTCACCTGATTTGACGGCTGGAACATCTCCGAACCATCCGGAGTGAAGTTGCTGACAAACGGCGGCGGATTGTTGTTCAGGTTTGCCGGCACAAGCATGTAAAAATTCAAATTACAATTTGCATTGACCAATGACATCCTTATCGTTTGTTGCGAGCCGTTGCCAACAAATCGGGCCGGATAACCCGCGGCATTGAGCACAGGAGTCCATGCATACGTGTTCCAACCACCGGTTGCCGGCACGTTAAAGGTGCCGATCTGCGACAACGTCTGATTCGTGTTATCATAACCGCTGGTTACAAGGCTAAGACTGCCGGCATCGCTGGTGGCATTACCACCGTCTGCAACGCGCACATAGACATTGAAGGTGCCTGAAGGATAATGCCGTGTATAATCCCCCCACTGACCGCCGGACGTAAAGCCGATGGAATAGTCAACGTACGGAAGACCAGTACTTGAACTGACGGCGTTTGTGTTGAGATATGCCAGGCGCGGCGTGTCGCCGTTCGGACCCACAGTATTCAGGTCGCCCTCGTCACTGGTTATGGGGACGCTTCCTCTCAGATAATCATTCTCGCCAACCGCGCCGCCGGAACAAAAAGCGTCAATGTCTGCCTCTCCATGGAGATCATAATAAGCATTGGTTTGAGGATTATCGAAAAACATGCCGCCGCTATAGTCCCAATCTTCGGCCTCCCAAGTGTAATAGTTGGGGTTAATCGTGTCAAAGGTGATGTTGGTGGTGCTGCCATTGCCATTGCCGTCCGTAATGAGAAAGGTCACCGAATACAGGGCATCTGTCGTCAATAGAAAACTGACACTTTCATTGGTCGCATTTCCCGTGATCGTCAATCCGCTCGATGCCGTCAACGCTTGATCGAAAGTGCCTCCGGAGAGATAGCTTCCGGCGACATCAGCAACAACCGATTCTATCCCGTTTGTCGAGATGACCGTGCAGTTAAAGGTATTGGTTTGCTGGAATTGGTACGCGCCGTTGGGAAAGAAGTTGGTGACATAGCCCACGCCGACAGGAGGCACATTGGTATTTATCGGCAGCAGCATAAAGAAGTGTGCATTGCAATTGCCGCCATCAATTGTCAGGCGCAAGGTCGAAGCGGTGCCATCATCCGGAATTGTGATCACGGCCGGTTCGTTGCTGCTGTCGGTCAGAGGGTACCAACCGTATGTCTGCCACCCTGTTGATTTGACTGAGAAGTAATACGGACCCGTGCCGGCAAACGAGGCCGTTCCGGCCAATACCGAGATGTCCCCCGCATCGCTTTGGGCGCCATTGCCATCCGAAGCGCGAACAAAAACATTATACTGCCCGGGCGGATAATGCCGGGTGTAGTTGCCCCAGTTGCCTCCATTGCAATACCCGACGTCGTAGTCCTGGTTTGTCGTGTATGGCGAATACGCCAACCGGGGAGCGTCGCCGCAGCCTTCGGTTTCAAGGCCCTGCGGACGATAGCTTGAACTGCCATCGCTCGGGACCCCACCGGTTCCGTTGTCATAATCCGGATTGTTGAAATCCGCCCCGGCTGTGGAATTCAGTCCCGCATACGCGTTGGTTTGTGGATTGTCTATGAACAGCCCGCTAACGCCGTTGCTGGTATAATCCCAATCCCTTGCCTCCCACGTATAAGCCGGAGAAATCGTGTCAAAAGACAAGCTGTTGGTGACCGAAGCCGCGTTTACGTCGGTGACCACGATCTTCGCCGTATAGAGCACGTTGGAAATCAGCATCGCGCTCACATTTTCACTGTTGGCCGTGCCGCTGATGGTCAACCCGCTTGAACTTGTCAAGGTCAGAGGAAAACCTTGCGTGCCAAACAACGTTGTCGCCGTCAGCGTCACTTCAACACTTGCAATTCCGGCCGAAGACGTGGCCGAAAAGGTGAGCGCGTTGGCGTACTGGAATTGATATGAACCATTTGGAAACACGTTCGCAATAGCGGGTTGAGCCATCACGCCGTGGTTCGAGAACATCAGCGCGGCCATCACGCCCGCCGCTGACGCCAAAGATTTCATGTTGGAACTGAATAAATACATTTTTTTCATGGGTTTTTTAAGCATTATTGGCTGTTTCGTCATTAAGATTAGCTCGCCGCCGTCTTGAATACCATCCCCGAAAGCGGGGATGTTGATTAGCAACCTTGATTTACTCGTTTTGGCCGATGCTCTCCGGCTCGAATCACTTACCTCACCAATTCCACGTCCGTCGGCGTGCCCAATCAACGGGAGGCCGAGCGGGACCGTCGCGGTCGGGCCGGCACCGGAGGTTCGTCATTCTCGGTTTCGGAAAGTTCCACGCCGCGATCAGCCAGACCGATCAGCAGCCGCTCCGATTGCGCCGCGTCCAGATGCCCGCTCTTTTTGCGGAAGAGGCGCCGCGCCAGAGGGTCGAACTCCTGGCGCAGCAAAGTGTTTTTTCGCCGCAGGGCAGCGACCGGCTCGCGCAGGGCGCGATTTTCGGTTTGCAACGCGCGGAAGCGACAGTTCGTGGCTCAATCATTATCCGCGTCGTTGCCTTAAATGCGGCGCTGCCTGCGCCG
>Ga0335074_10014171_pt1 | contig 11189 bp, 12 predicted proteins | sample Lox_Sample_23_FD_206715 | JGI IMG/M metagenome (GOLD analysis project Ga0335074, IMG submission 206715) | Soil microbial communities from Loxahatchee National Wildlife Refuge, Florida, United States - Lox_Sample_2.3 | ecosystem: Environmental > Terrestrial > Soil > Wetlands | place: USA...
GTGCGCCGCTTCGATGAAAGCGAGCCGCGCGACATGCGCCGCACCACCGTCGCCGGCGACGCGCCCACGGCGCCGCAGCCGGCGGCCTGCTGAAGGAGAGCGCGATGATCCGCTATCAGAAGCTCGGCTATGTCGAGCTCAACGTCACCGACCCCGCCCGCTCGCGCGCCTTCTACGAGCGCATCGTCGGCCTCGAATTCGTCGGCGAGGGCGCCGACGGCGAAGTGCTGCTGCGCTGCGACAGCGACCATCACAACATCGTGCTCCATCGCGCCGCGCGGCCGGGGCTGAAGCGCGTCGGCTGGATGCTCGAGGATGAGAGCCAGTTCGAGCGGCTGCACGGCCGCTTCGCCGAGCACGGCATCGCCTGGCGCGAGGTCCCGGCCGAAGAATCCCGGCGCCGCCATCTCGGCCGCGTCACGCGCATGGTCGAGCCCAGCAGCGGCACCACCTTCGAGTTCTATCGGCCGGCGGAAACGCGCCCCTACGCCTTTGCGACCAGCGTCGCGAAGATCCAACGCATCGGGCATGCGGTGATCCGCACCGCGCAGTACCGCGCCGTCACCGCCTTCTTGCGCGACGTGCTCAATTTCGCGGAATCGGATGCGATCGGCGAAGCGATCAGCTTCTTCCGCTGCTTTCCCAACCCCTATCACCACGGCTTCGGCGTCGCCAACGCCGCCGCGGATGGCTGGCATCACGTCAATTTCATGGTGACGGAGATCGACGATATCGGCCGCGCCCTGCACCGCCTCCGCGGCGCCGAAGTGCCGATCGTCTACGGCCCCGGCCGCCATCCCGCTTCGAGCAGCGTTTTCCTCTATTGGCTCGATCCCGACGGCATGACCGTCGAATACAGCTTCGGCATGGAGCAATTCCCCGAGCACGCCCCTCGCCTGCCCCGCCGCCTGCCGCCGGGCCCCGAATTCTTCGACAGCTGGGGCAGCCGCCCCGATCCGCGCATGGCGCGCGCGGGCGAGCTGGAGCGCGCCGCGGTCTAATCTCCGATCCCGCGCCCTGCCTCGGCGCGGAACCATGCCGCCGTCGCGTCATCGGCGGGGAAGAAGCATTCGATGCGGACCTCCTGCAGGGTCACATCATGCGCCGTGCCCAAGGTGGCGATGGTGGTGAAAAGCCGCAGCGCCGTCGCCTCCTTGCGGAACTCGATGGCGAGCACCGGCGCCCGCGCCTCGGCCGGCGGCGTCGCGCGCGACAGCGCGGGAAGGCCGGGATAGGCCATGAGGCGCTGCAGCAGCGCCGCGGTCTCGGCGGTGCCGTCGGCAATCGCATCGGCCTGCACGCCGCGCAGGAAATAGAGCGCCACCTCGTCCCAATTGGCGATCAAGGGCCGGAGCCCCGCCGGCGAGACCAGCGCCTCAGCGAGGTTGACGGGCCCTTGCGGCACCGCGCCCAGGAGAAAGACGACGAACCGCCCGGCGCCGGCATTGGCGCGCAGCATGTTCCAGCGCCGATCGACGACGAAAGCCGGATAGGGCTCCTGCTGCGCCAGCATGAAATCGAGCGCGGCGTTCACTTTGGCCAGCTCGGGCGCGGCGAGATCGCTCTCCCGCCAGGCTGGCGCATAGCCGGCGGCGAGCAGCAGCGCGTTCTGCTGGCGCAGCGGCACGTCGAGCGCGGCGCAGAGCCGCAAGACCATGTCGCGGCTGGGGCCGGTGCGGCCGGATTCGAGAAAGCTGATATGGCGCTGCGAGGTCTCCGCATCGCCGGCGAGGTCGAGCTGCGACAGCCCGCGCCGGTCGCGCCACCAGCGCAGCCCCTCGCCGAAGCTGGCACCGGGCTGTCTCATTTGGCTTTGGGCTCCAGCACCATCTGCGTTTGCGTCACCAGCGCGACGAGGCGGCCTTCGCCGGTGGTGACGCGCGTCTGCCACACCATGGTGCGTTTGCCGCGATGCACCGGGGTGGTCTCGCCGAGGACCACCGTTCCGACCGGCGCCGACGCCAGGAAGTTGGTCTTGGATTCGAGCGTGGTGGTGCCGGCGCCCTCGGGCAGGTTCAGCACCGTCGCGGCGGCGCCGAGCGTATCGGCAAAGGCCATGATCGCGCCGCCATGCAGCACCGCCGGCCGCGTGCACAGCTCCTCCCGCACCGGCAGCTCGGCCGTCACCCCGTCCTTGCCGGCGCTGACATAGCGAATGCCGAGCAGGCTCGCGAAAGGCAGCGGCATCTGCTGCAGCCGCTCGAGATCATTCATGGCTCCCTCCCCGTCTCCGCAGCACGGCTCGCAGAAGATTCACCACAGAGACACGGAGGGCACAGAGAAGCGAGCTGTCCGATCGAACGGATTCAGTTCCCCGTCATTCCCGCGAAAGCGGGAATCCATGGCGGTGGACCCCCGCTTTCGCGGGGGTGACGGATAGGGTGATGCCATAACCGGATCGCCCCAGTCCCTCCGTGCCTCCGTGGTGAACCTTGTCTGCGATGGCGCAGCAGCTCACTCTGCCCACCGGCGGCGCTGAGAACAATAACCTCGGAGGTAATCGCGGCGGCGACCCGCCCGGTTACTTCAGCTCGACCCGCTGCCCGTTATGCCAGGTGTAGACGACATAGTTGGGGCCGACGACATCGCCCTTCTGGTCGAAGCCGACCGTGCCGATGACCGTGTCGAACTTGTTGGCGTGCATCGCCTTCGACACGTCGTCGAGCTTGTCGGACTTGGCCAGCGCCACCGCCTGGGCATAGACCTGCATCGCCGCATAGGTAAAGAGCGTATAGCCCTCGGGCTCGAAGCCTTGGGCGCGGAACTCCTTCACGACCGCCTGCGCCGTCGGCATGTTGCGCGGCTCCGGCGGGAAGGTCATCAGCGAGCCCTCGCCCGCCGGTCCGGTGATCGTCCAGAACTCGTCGGTGGCGAGCGCATCGCCCGCCATCAGCGGCGCCTTCAACCCCTGCTCCTGCGCCTGGCGGACCAGGAGCCCGGCCTCGGTGTGATAGCCGCCGAGATAGATGAGCGCGATATGCGCTTCCTTCATCTTGCTGATGAGGGCCGAGAAATCCTTGTCGTCGGCATTGGTCGATTCATACATCGCCTCCTGCAGCCCGGCGGCGTTCATCGCCTTCTTCGTCTCCTCGGCAAGGCCGGCGCCATAGGCCGATTTGTCGTCGAGGATCGCCACCGCCTTGCCTTTGTAATGCGCGGCGATGTACTGGCCGGCGACGCGGCCTTGCGCATCGTCGCGGCCGCAGACGCGGAAGATGTTGTTCCAGCCCTTCTTGAAGGCATCGTCGGTGAAGGCGGGATTGGTCGAGGCCGGAGAGATCTGCAGGATGCCGTTATCGGCATAGACCGCTGATGCCGGAATCGACGAGCCGGAACAGTAATGGCCGTCGACGAAGAGCACGCCGTCATTGGCCATCTTGTTGGCGACGGCGACGGCCTGCTTCGGATCGCAGGCATCGTCGCCGACGGAGAGCTTGAGCTGCTGGCCGAGGACGCCGCCCTTGGCGTCGATATCCTTCACCGCCATGTCGGCGCCGCGCCGCATCTGCTCGCCGAAGGCGGCGTATTCGCCGGTGATCGGCCCGACAATGGCGACCTTGATATCGTCGGCCCAGGCAGGCGCAGCCGCCAGCACAACGGCGAAGAGGAGAGGCGCGGCAAGTTGCTTCATCGACGGGAACTCCTTCGTGTTGCGAAACCTTAGCAAAGTGCCCCGGCCGGTGTCAGCGGCGCTCGCGCCAGGAGAACGGCCCGGCCGCCTCGTAAAGCCAGGGATATTGTCGCACCATGAGCTGCGCCCGACTCGCGCGATAGGCGATGACCGCAAGCAGCAGCAGGATCGCCACGGCCAAGGCGTAGCCGCTCGCTGAGAGCAGTTCGCCGCGGAAGAGCGCGTAGAGCAGGAAGCGGTCCCCCAAGGCCAGCAGCGCCGCATAGGGCACGGCTTGCCAGAGCGGCCGCCAGTTCCGCGCCAGCGCCCGCCCGGTTGCCAGCGCCGCAGCACCGAAGATCACGGCCATGACGAGGAAGCTCGCCGGCGTCGCGCCCAGCAGCGCCGCCATCATCGCCCGCCCTCGAGATAGGCGGCGCGCACCTCGGGGTTGGCGAGCAGCTCGCGGCCGCTGCCGGACAGCGTGATGCGGCCGGTCTGCATGACATAGGCGCGATGCGCGAGGCGGAGCGCATGGAAGGCGTTCTGCTCGACCAGAAAGACCGTCACCTTCTGCTGCTGGTTGATCTCGCGGATCACCTCGAAGATCTGCTTGACGATGAGCGGCGCGAGGCCGAGCGACGGCTCGTCCAGAAGCAGGAGCCGCGGCCGGCTCATCAGCGCCCGGCCGATCGCCAGCATCTGCTGCTCGCCGCCCGAGAGCGTGCCGCCGCGTTGCGCCTGGCGCCGCTCCAGCACCGGAAACAGCGTGAAGACGCGGCGCAGATCCTCGGCGAACCAGGCGGGCTCGGCGAGCGTCGCGCCGATCTGCAGATTCTCCAGCACCGTCATGCGCGGGAAGATGCGGCGGCCCTCCGGCGCATGGGCGATACCGCGCCGCATGATGTCATGCGTCGGCAGCGCCGTGATCTCGGCGCCGCCGAAAAGGATGCGCCCTTGCGCGGCCGGCGGCCGGCCGCACAGCGTCATCAGCAAGGTCGATTTGCCGGCGCCATTGGCGCCGATGAGCGCGGCGATCTCGCCTTCGGCAACGGCGAGATCGACGCCTTTCAGCGCCTCGATATTGCCGTAGAAGGTATGGACGCCGGTGAGCTCGAGCAGCATTTCTCAGGCCCGTTCGACGAGATCGCGCGCGATCTCGGGCGGCAGCTCGTCGCTCTCCTCTTCGCCGAGATAGGCCTTGATCACGGCGGGGTCGCTGCGCACCGCGGCGGGCGTGCCCTCGGCGATCTTGCGGCCGTAATCGAGCACGATGACCCGGTCGGAAATCCCCATGACGACGCTCATGTCATGCTCGATCAGCAGCACGCCGATGCCGAGCTCGTCGCGCACCGCGAGCAGCAGCGCGTTGAGCTCGGCCGATTCACGCGGGTTGAGGCCGGCGGCCGGCTCGTCGAGGCAGAGCAGCGCCGGCTCGGTGCAGAGCGCGCGCGCGATTTCCAGCCGGCGCTGCGCGCCATAGGGCAGGCTGCCGGCGGGCGCATCGGCGCGTTCGACGAGGCCGACGCGGTCGAGCCAATGGCGCGCCGTCTCCACCGCTGCCGCCTCGGCGCGGCGATAGCGCGGCAGCCCCAACAGCCCGCCGACGGTCCAGAGGCTGGCGCGCATCAGCCGGTTGTGCTGCGCGACGACGAGGTTCTCCAGCACCGTCATGCCGGCGAAGAGGCGAATGTTCTGGAAGGTGCGCGCGATGCCCGCTTCGCGCGCGATGCGGTAGCCATCCATGCGCTCGAGCAGGAAGCGGCGCCCGCTGCGATGCAGCGTCAGGCGCCCGACGCCGGGCCGATAAAACCCGGTGAGACAGTTGAACACCGTCGTTTTGCCTGCACCGTTGGGGCCGATGATGGCGGTGATCTCGCGCTCGCGCGCGGCGAAGGAGAGATCATCGACGGCGACGAGGCCGCCGAAGCGCATCGAGAGGTGCTCGACCTCGAGCAGCGCCGCGCTCATCCGCTGGGCTCGCGCAGCGGGTTGAGGCGAAGGCTCGGCTCGCGCCGGGCCATCAGCCCGCGCGGCCGCCAGATCATGATGCCGATCATCGCCGCGCCGAACAGCAGCATGCGGTATTGCGCCAGCTCGCGGCCGAATTCCGGCAAGGTCACCAGCACCACCGCCGCCAACACGACGCCGAGCTGGCTGCCGGCGCCGCCGAGGACGACGATGGCGAGGATGGTGGCGCTCTCGATGAAGGTGAAGCTTTCGGGGCTGATGAAGCCCTGGCGCGTCGCGAAGAAGGAGCCGGCAAATCCGCCCAGCATCGCGCCGATGGCGAAGGCCGAGAGCTTCACCGTGGTCGGGTTGATGCCAAGCGCCCGGCAGGCGATCTCGTCCTCGCGCAGCGCCTCCCAGGCGCGGCCGATCGGCAGGCGCCGCAGCCGCAAGGTGAAGGCGTTGGTGATGAGCGCCAGCGCCAGGATGACGTAGTAGAGAAAGACGATGCGCTGTCCGGGGTTGAAGGCGATGTGGAAGAAGTCGCTGAAGGTGGTGACGCCGGGCGGAGCCCGGCGGTCGAAGGGCATGCCGAAGAAGCTCGGCCGCGGCACGTTGCTGATGCCGTTGGGGCCGTTGGTCACCGGCACCCAATTGATCAGCACCAGGCGGACGATCTCGCCGAAGCCCAGGGTGACGATGGCGAGGTAGTCGCCGCGCAGCCGCAACACCGGGAAGCCCAGGGTGAGGCCGAAGGAGGCGGCGAGCAACCCGGCGAGCGGCAGCCCCTCCCAGAACGAGAGCCCGAACCATTGCGCGAACAGCGCGAAGGAATAGGCGCCGACGGCATAGAAGGCGACATAGCCGAGATCGAGCAGGCCGGCGAGCCCGACCACGACATTCAGCCCCCAGCCCAGCATGACATAGATCAGCACGGTGGTGCCGAGGTCGACGAGATAGCGCGACGAGAACGGCAGGAAGGGCAGCGCCGCGGCGAAGACAACGAGCAGCGCGCCGAAGATCCGGGTCTGCCGCAGCGGCGCCAGGCGCAGCGGCACCGCCCAGGCCGGCGGCGACGGCCTCAACGCGCGCAGCAGAGCGATCGCGATGCGCCCGGCGAAGACGGCAGCGACGCCGACGGCGACCCAGCCGAAGCGCAGGCTGATGCCGAGCACGGCGTTTTTCTCGACGGTTTGGAAGCCGACCAGCGGGATCGCCAGCACCAGCGCCACCGCGGCGGCCAGCATCGCATCCCGGAGCACTCTACCCCACGCGACGCGCTGCAGCCGCGGCAGCGCCTCACCCGTCATCACACCTTCTCCACATCGGGCCGTCCGAGCAGCCCCGTCGGCCGGAAGATCAGCACCAGCACCAGGATGACGAAGACCGAGACATCCTTGTACTCGACCGAGAAATAGCCGGACCAGAACGCCTCGATGAGGCCGATGAGGAGGCCGCCCAGCATAGCGCCGGGCAGCGAGCCGATGCCGCCCAGCACGGCGGCGGTGAACGCCTTGATACCGGCGAGGAAGCCGATGAAGAAATCGATGACGCCGTAATAGAGCGTCACCATCAGCCCGGCGACGGCGGCGAGCGCCGCGCCGATGACGAAGGTCGTCGATATGGTGCGGTCGACATCGATGCCGAGCAGCGCCGCCATGGTCATGTCCTGCTCGCAGGCGCGCTGCGCCCGCCCGAGCGGCGTTCCGCCGATGACGAAGCTGAACCCCGCCATCAGCGCCAGGGTCAGCACCAGGATGAAGACCTGCAGCCAGCTCACTTCGACGGTAAAGCCGCCGCTATGCATCAAGGTGAAGCCGCCCTGCACCACCGGCGGCAGCGCCTTGACCCGCGCGCCTTGCAGCAGCTGGACGTAGTTCTGCAGGAAGATCGACATGCCGATCGCCGAGATCAGCGGTGCCAGGCGAAAGGAGTGGCGCAGCGGCCGGTAGGCGAGCCGCTCCACCGTCCAGCCATAAGCGCCGGTGAAGACCATCGAGGCAATCAGCATCACCAGCAGGGCGAGCGGCACATAGCTGATGCCGACCATCCCGAGCACAAGGAAGGTGATGAGCGCGACGAAGGCACCGATCATATAGATTTCGCCATGGGCGAAATTGATCATGCCGATGATGCCATAGACCATGGTGTAGCCGATGGCGATCAGGCCATAGATCGAGCCCAGGGTCAGGCCGTTGATAAGCTGTTGAATGAAATAGGCCATGCGCCGCCAAAGTAAGCGCGTCCCGGGGCCAGCGGCAAGGCGGAGATCGGTCGCAGGCACCCCTATCGCGGCCTGAAACTGCGCAAGATCGGTCAGGATCGGGCACGGCGATCCTGGCACCATGCCGTTCCAAGGTCGAGAGCGCGATGAAGCCGAGCACGGGCAATGATTATCGGACGCGGATCGGGCGGGTCCTGGCGCATATCGCCGGCCATCTGGATGCCGAGCTCAGCCTCGCCGAGCTGGCGGCGATCGCGCATGTCTCGCCGTATCATTTTCACCGTCTGTTCCGCGCCATGACCGGCGAATCGGTCGCGGCGCTGGTGCGGCGTTTGCGCCTCGAGACCGCCGCCAAGGCGCTGCGCGAGAGCGATGCCGCGGTGATCGATGTCGCGCTGGCCGCCGGCTACGGCGCGCCGGAGGCCTTCAGCCGCGCCTTCCACGCCGGTTTCGGCATGGCCCCGTCCGAGTTTCGCCGCGTCCTGATCCCGCCCCGCTATACCCCGCCGCTGTCGCTTGAGCTGCGCCTCGACCGGGCCGAGATGCGCCTGTCGCTGGAGCCGGCCTCGGGCGGGACCGAGCTGCCGGTGGCGATCGAGACGCTGCCCGACCGTCTCGCCGCCTGCCTCAGGCATGTCGGTCCCTATGACGACGTCCCCACGAGCTTCGAGCGGCTCTATCGCTGGGCCCTCGGTGAAGGTCTGCTTCGCCAAGGCGGGGGGATCATGGGGCTTTCCTACGACAATCCCGACCTCGTCGACAGCGACGGGCTGCGCTACGACACCTGCCTCGCCTTGGCCGCGCCGCGGCCGCTTCCTGCCGGGTTCCGGCTCGAGACGCTGCGCGGCGGCCGCTACGCCGTGCACCTCTTGCGCGGGCCCTATAGCGGCATCCGCGACACGTTCCGCCGCATCTTCGGCAAATGGCTGCCGGTCAGCGCCGAGGAGGTCGACGATCGTCCTTGCCTCGAGCTTTACCTGAACGACCCCGCCGGCATCCGCGAAAGCGAGCTCCTCACCAAGATCTGCGTTCCCCTGCGCTCCTGACAGCGGAGGATCGATGCTGATGCGTACCCTCGCCGTCCTTCTGCCGCTGGTCTCGGCGTTAGCCTTGGCCGTCACCGCCAGCGCCCAGAGCACGGCGCAACCCCCGATCAAGGTCGGCTTCGCGTTCCGCCGCTTTACGCCGCCCGAGCCCTATCAATGGCGCGGGTCGCGCACGCACGCGCTCGTCACCGCGATCTGGTATCCGGCCGTAGCCGATGCCGAGGCACGGCCGCAGCAGTTCGGCCCGCCCGGCGAGCCGGCGTTCCTGATCGCCGATCCCGCCGCCGAGAATGCCGCGATCGCGCCGCGCCCGGCCCGGCTGCCGCTGATCCTGTTGTCGCATGGCACCGGCGGCACGGCGCAGTCCCTGGCTTGGTTCGCCACCGCCTTGGCGGCGCAAGGCTATATCGTCGCCGGCGTCAATCATCCCGGGAACAACGCGACCGAGCCCTATACCGTGCAGGGCTTCATGCTGTGGTGGCAGCGCGCCGAGGATCTGAGCCGGGTGCTCGACGGGATGCTGGCCGATCCGCAATTCGGTCCGCGCATCGATCGGCAGCGCATCGGCGCCGCCGGATTCTCGCTCGGCGGCTACACCATGATGGTGATCGCCGGCGGCATCTCCTCACCGGCGCAGTTCGAGGCCTTCTGCCGAGAGCGCCAGGGCCGGGGAAGCTGCAAGGTGCCGCCGGAATTCCCCGATCTTCGCGAACGGAGCGAGGCCCTGGCGAAGAGCGACGCGGCTTATGCCGCCGCGCTCGGTGACAACGGCAGATCCTATCGCGACCCGCGCATCCGCGCCGTCTTCGCCATGGCGCCCGCGCTCGGCCCGGTCTTCACCGCGGAGAGCCTCGCCGCCATCGCCATTCCGGTGGCGATCGCCGCCGGCGAAGGCGACCCGATCGTTCCCATCGGCGAGAACGCCAAGCGCTTCGCCGCGACGGTCCCCCATGCGGAGCTCGCCGTATTTCCCGGCGCGGTCGGACACTACGTCTTCCTCGATCAATGCACCGAGGCCGGACGGGAATCTCTCCCTGGGCTCTGCGTCGATGCTCCGGGTGTCGATCGTGCGGCGATCCACTACGCGACGGTCGGGATGGCGACCAAATTCTTTGACGCAGAGCTCAGGTGACGCGTGATTTCCGGATCGTCATGGCCGAGCGCAGAGCGCGCGATCGACGTGGTTAACGCGCTCGAGAGCGCGCAAGCTTCTTAACACCAACTTAGGACCGGCAGCGGCAGATTTCCCCCGCGAATCACCCTCCCGCGGGGAGACCCCCACCATGAAGTTCGAGCAAAAGCGCCGCGGCATCCACGTCGAATACGTCTTCGGGGAGACGACATTCGATTACACCCTAAGCGACAGAACCGGGGAATTTCAAAAGGCTTTCCCCTATGAATCCGTCGATGTGAAGCATCCGCACACCTTCCGTGCTTCCTCGTCGAAGCTGCTCATCTTGGTATCGTGGCTGGCAGGTGTGTTCTTTATCCTTCTGGCGCTGCTTACCCATGAGACACGGGTTCAGATATTGTCGGGGTTTTTCGGGGCATTGTTTATTTCCGTCGTGTACGCTTTGAGGTTCGGGCCCGGCAAGGGCGTCAAGCAGACGATCTTCAAGACCGGCGAGACCCGAATTAAGGTCCTGGACGGCAAAGATCATGATGCGATCGTCGACCAGCTGAACCGCGGATGGAAGGAGCGGGTCAGGGCGCTTTACGCGGCTGTCGATTTCTCCAACGACCCGAACAAAGAGGCGCAGAAGTTTCGCTGGCTGCGCGACAACGGCGTCATCGAGGAACATGAATGCGAGACCGCGCTCAAACGGATCGCAGCGGCACACGCCGCGTCGGCAACTCAGGCGAACGACGCCAGTCTCATCAATTAGAGCGGCCGTTCGAGATTGGACCACCCTCTTTCGTCACTCCCGCGAAAGCGGGGGTCCAAAGCCGTGGATTCCCGCTTTCGCGGGAATGACGATAGGGATGGTGGCTGAGTCCGTTCGGCCGCGCACCGCGCCAGCTAAACCTTCAGCTCCCAATATTCGCCGATGAGGTCCTGGCCGAAGCTGTGGTGCGGCTCCTCGCGCATCCGGCGGAAGCCGGCCTTTTCATAGATGCGGCGCGCCGGCAGCAGGATGCTTTGCGTCCAGAGCATGATCTTGCCGTAGCCGGTCGCGCGGGCGAAGGCGATGCATTGATCGACGAGCGCCGCGCCGATGCCGAGGCCGCGCGCGTCGCGCTCGACCAGCAACAGGCGCAGCTTGGCGATGCGCGGCGAGTGCTTCACCAGAAAGACCGAGCCGAGCCGCTCGCCGTCGCGCTCGGCGATCCAGCAATGCTCGCGCGCCGGATCGAAGCG
>Ga0335074_10014172_pt1 | contig 11189 bp, 18 predicted proteins | sample Lox_Sample_23_FD_206715 | JGI IMG/M metagenome (GOLD analysis project Ga0335074, IMG submission 206715) | Soil microbial communities from Loxahatchee National Wildlife Refuge, Florida, United States - Lox_Sample_2.3 | ecosystem: Environmental > Terrestrial > Soil > Wetlands | place: USA...
CCGGACGAGCTTCCACCCCCATGTGCGAGCTGGGCTGGAAATCCTTGGGAGTTCTCGAGCTCACCGCGCTGCCCAGCATCGATCGACAGCACTGGGTCCCCATGGTCCAGGAGACAGACGCCCTGCTGGTGGGGGGCGGCGATGCCACGTATCTGTGCCACTGGATGCGGCAATCCGGACTGGCAGACCTCCTGCCGTCGCTGCGCGCGGTGTGGGTGGGACTGAGCGGCGGGAGCATGGTAATGACCCCTCACATCGGCGCGGACTTCGTCAGCTGGAGCCGGGCCGACAGCGATAGAACCCTGGGAGTAGTTGATTTCGCGATCTTTCCGCACGTGGATCACGAGAACATGCCAGATAACTCCATGGCTAACGCGGGAAAATGGGCCGCCAGCATGCCAGTGCCGAGTTACGCGATCGACGATCAGACCGCCATCAAAGTGACCGACGGCACTGTCGAAGTCATCTCCGAGGGGCACTGGAAACTGCTGACTGCCTGAGGCCAGGGGTAGACCGGCTGACGACCGGCGGTGTCGGCGCTGACGTTCCGCCACGCGGTGCGCACTCGGCCGGCTGACTCGTGCGCTCAGCTGACGGCCGCCGCCCCAAGCCGCCCCGTTCCCGGTAAATTGACGGCGTGAACGACCTGGCGGATATCGGCGTCATTGGCGGATCGGGGTTCTATGAGTTTCTGGATTCGGCCGACGAGGTAGCGGTAGAGACGCCATTCGGCCCCCCGAGTGATCCGCTCATCATCGGCGAGATCGCCGGCAGGCGCGTGGCGTTCCTCGCCAGGCACGGCCGTGATCACCGGTTCCCCCCGCACCGGATCCCTTATCGGGCCAACATGTGGGCCCTGCGAGCCGTTGGCGTCAGGCAGGTGCTGGCACCGAACGCGGTCGGCTCCCTGACGCCGAGCTACGGGTTGGGGCAGCTTGCCGTCCCGGATCAGCTAGTCGACCGTACGACGGGCCGGACGCAGACGTTCTATGAGACCGGCGGTGCGGTGCACGTGCAGTTCGCCGACCCGTACTGCCCCGTTGGGCGCCGGCAGGTGATTGAGGCTGCCCGCTCGGCGCGCTGGGAGCCCGCTAGTTCCGGGACGCTGGTCGTGATCGAGGGCCCGAGGTTTTCGAGCCGGGCTGAGTCCCGCTGGTATGCGGCGCAGGGCTGGACGCTCATCGGCATGACCGGGCATCCCGAAGCCGTCCTGGCTCGCGAGCTGGCGCTCTGCTATACCTCGATTGCGCTGGTGACCGATACCGATGCCGGGGTCGAGGAGGGCGAGGGCGTGACGCAGGAAGAGGTGTTCCGCGTCTTCGGGGCGAACATCACGCGGCTTCGTTCCCTACTTATCCAGGTTGTGGAAGAGCTGCCGCTGGAGCGGAACTGCCCGTGCCCGCACGCTCTCGACGGCCTGAAGCTGCCGTTCGTGCTTCCGTAGTCGGGTTCGCGGTCGCGCGGGGACGCGGCTGGCGGCGGTGGGCTGGTTGGCGGTGGGCTAGTCGAGGTCGCCGTGCTCGATCCGGGCCAGCCTGCGCTCACGGACGAGATGATCGAACTCGTGCTCCACCTTGACGTGGCCGGGCCCCATCGCGGCGAAAATGCCAGTGACGTCGCGCATGCTGACCACGCCGAGCACCTTGCCGCCCTCGACGACGGGCAAGTGCCGGATCCAGCGCGCCGCCATCTCCCTGGCGGCGTCCTGTAGTGGCATGTCGGGCGGGACCGTGAAAACCTCCGAGGTCATCGCGTCGTCCACGGTCGTCTTGTCCGGATCCGCGCCGAGGGCCACTGCGCGCAGGACATCCCGTTCGGTGATGATGCCCGCGAGGGAGTTGGCTACGGAGATGATGAGGGAACCGGTCTGCTGACGCCACATCCGCTCGGCGGCCGACCGGAGGCTGTCCTGCGGCGACTCGGTAACCGTCGCCTCGGTCATGACGTCTCTTACTTGCACCGCGTTCCTCCCGTCCTCCCCTTGACCTCCACCCTACGGTCCTGTCCCTGGCGCCGCTCTTGGGCCCGGCCACGGCACCTTGCGGCCGCGGTTGCCCGTGCAGTGCGGTCCTGGCGCGGTGGCTGCGAGAGCGCGCCGGCGCTGGCCGATACCTGTGCGGCCAGGAGGGCGGATACCGGCTAGGCTTGGTTCGCTCCCGGCGGCGGTCGCATGAATGGACTGCAGGCTGGGCAGTTCCGGCCCCGATAGCTCAGGCGGATAGAGCGACTGCCTCCTAAGCAGTAGGCCGCAGGTTCGAGTCCTGCTCGGGGCGCAGATCAGCAGGTAAAGAGATTTTATCGCCATTCAGTTCAGCGGCTTGTTAACTGCCTGCGAGCAGTCGCTCCTTCGCGAAATCCTGCGGCGACTGCGGCGTAACTCGATGACGTCCCATGTCGCTGGACAACGCTGAACGTCGCTTCCAGATTAGGACATACGCTCGGACCGGTGACCGGGGGAGCAATCCGCCGAGCCAATCGGTGTCCGGCACCCCCACGGCAACGGCCACCCGAGCGCCGAGAACAACCCGACCAGCACGCCCTGACGATCGTTCAGCTGAACGGTGGCGACGCTGGCTGTCCAGAGATATTCGGGCGACTTCCCGCTGAGCCGTGCGCACACTTGTCGCGGCACCAGCTTTGACGCCTCACGAATCGAGCGCCCTTGCTAGCGAACGACGCGGCATCCCGCTGATCCACCAGATCGCGGTAGGCGAGACGTGGCGGCAGCGTGGCATTGCGACCTGCTGATGGATGCCGCCGATCACCTGGCCCGCGACCGGGGCATCGCGCCGCCGGGCATTACTGTCGGTCTGTTCGACGAGTACGGCCCGGCCCAGCAGCTGTACGGACGGCGCGGCCATATCCCGGACCCAGGGCGCATGCCGAGGCCAGCGTCCGCTCAGCAAAGGCGTGCAGATGAGTATGGACCACGACCTGGTCATCTGGCTCATCAAGGATCGCGTCAGCTGACAACTCGACACGCACCACATCAGCGGCATGAGCGCGTGTTGCTACCATGGTAGGGAATACTCGGGTATGATGACGCTGTGAAGGTCGACAAGCTGAGCGTCTCATTCGAGCCGGACCTCGGTGACGCCGTCAGGTCAGCTGCAGCCCAGGCAGGCAAGCCAGTTTCGTCATGGCTCGCCGAGGCCGCAGCCAGCAAGCTGCGTGCCGAGGCACTGGCGGAGTTTCTGTCTGGCTGGGAAGCCGAGCACGGCGTGCTTACCGCCGAGGAAATCGCGCGCGCAGAACGGGAACTCGGCCTGGCGTCGGATAACCCTGCCGCGTGAGTGCGCTGATTCTTGACGCTGGGGCGCTTGTTGCGGTGGACCGCGACGACCGCGCCATGCTTGCCAGGCTCCGAGCATCTCAGCTGCACGGAATGGAGCTACGGACCAACGCCATGGTGGTCGCGCAGGTATGGCGTGACAGGCGCGGCCGACAGGTAAACCTGGCCCGGTTGCTCCAGGCCACCGACGTCCGAGCGGTCAGCCAGCGCGACGGCCGCGAAGCGGGCGTCTTGCAGCAGACAGCAGGCAGCTCAGACGCGATCGACGCGACCGTAGTACTCCTCGCTTCGCCCGGCGACCGCATCCTCACCAGCGACCCCGGCGACATAGCCCGCCTTGCTGAAGCAGCAGGCACCCGAGCCATCGTCGTCCCGTGCTAGGGCAACACGCAAGCACGACTGGCCGCAATAGCGGATTCGGTGCAGCACGGGTAGTGCATGAACATACGGCCTGGCTGTCCGGCCGTGGTCGGATTGCCAACGGTGTAGCTAACTCGCGATAACCGCGCGCCGAGCAAGGACAGGCGGACGTCCAAGAGGACGGCTATGTTCTGTCTCGTGGCGGTGTCAGACGACTCACGGAAGGGCGACGAGCTCTAACATGGACGGTCCTGGGGATCCGAGCCAGGCGTGGCCAAAGCTCGCTCCAGACTACGAGCGGGCCCGAAGCAGGGACGACTCGCTGGATCGGCTTGTCGAGTGGCCGGCGCAGCGAGACCTTCTAGGCGATGTCACCGGACGATCAGTGCTCGATGTCGGTTGCGGCAACGGCGGCAAGCTTGCTGAGCTTGTTGAAGACGGCGCGACCGCCTCCGTAGGTGTCGATGTCAGCGACAACTTCCTCAGCGCGCCGCCGCCTGGTCTGGAGTTCATCCGAGGCGATCTCAACGAGCTGGATTCGATGCCAGGGCTTGCCGGTCGCACTTTCGACCGGATCTTGTTCCTGCAGTCTTTCGGCTACGCGAAGGATCCAGTTCGCACCCTGCAGATAGCGCGCGCCACGCTGGCCGACAATGGATTCATCCTGCTGACCAAGACGCAACCGATCCGATACGCCGTCGAGCGGGCTGAACAGAACGAGACCTCCTTGGGCGAGGAGTATTTTTCCACCGCCCGGTTCTCCTACCTCAGCGGCTGGAACGACCAGATCACACTCACCAAACGTCCCTACACCATCTCTGACCTGATCAACATGTTCAGTGCTGCAGGGCTGTGGATCGAGACCGCGATCGAGCCTCAACTATCCGAGGACGCCCGACGCCGTTACCCGCATAAGCAGGCGTGGATGAACAAGTACCTCGGCATCCTGATCTTCAAGCTCCGGCCCCATTCCCGCCAGTAGCCGCGGCCTGAGTGCTTGCCACGGGCTACTGATGCGCCTGCCGGCAGACGCACTATTTTCGGCATGCCTGCGCATGGGCCAGCCGGCTGGCCGGTCCGGAGCGGCTCGGTCCTGGCTCTCTTCCTGGCGCTTACCACGACGGCACGTCGCACGCCTAAAACGCCCGACACCGTCAGCGGGCGCTCTGCATGCGGCATAGGCGCGGGTCGCCTCAGTTGGCTGACGAGCGCCACCTTTCGGTCATGGCGACAATGCGAGCGGTCACTGCGTCTGGATCGACGAGTTGGTGCAGATGCCCGCCGGGGACCTCGTCGACGTCCCAGCCACGTTCCCGCGACTCCTGCGCCAGGCGGTCATACGGCGGCCCGAACAGCAAATACCCGCACGGCCGATTGTCCCAGCCGGCCGGCACCGGAACCTGCTGCTCGTAGTAGCTCAGCGGAAGCCGGGGCTGCTCGGCCGAGACCGCCGATCTGGTCTGCGAGTCAGGAAACAGCAGGGCGACGTCGTCCTCGTCCCACCATGTCGTCCACTGAGGCAGCCGGCCTTCAGTCACCTGTGTGCGCAGGTAGTTCAACCGCTCCTGCGACGCGGCAGGCGTCGGCCCGGTACGGCAGGGCAATCGCGCATCGACGAACAGGCACCCGGCGACCGGGCGCCGAGCCGCTTGCACGACAACGGGAACGAATACGCCGGCGTTGCTGTGCGCAACCAGCAAAATCGGCTGATCCTGCGGTAGATGCGAGACAGCGTCGTTGACCTTGGCGGCGACGCACGGCCAGAACGGCGGGTCATCCGCGTCGGTCACGCCGACCAACGACGGCACCACCGTCACCGCACCCAAGGCTGCCAGCCTCTTCGCTACGGGAGCCCACGTCCGAGGACCCAGCAACAGGCTATGCACCAATACGAACGCGGGATTCACCTTGGGTGAGGCTCGCGATCTGCTGGTAGGCGCGCGAAGTGACGAGCACTTCGGTGGGCATGGCCCTGCACTTTACCGGCCTTCGGGGCCATTTGCGTGAATCGGGCGCACGACACGCCCCTGCCCGCGGTGCATCTGTGCGATGCTTTCCTGCAGGTCGGCTCGTTCCAGCAGGCCCGCGTCATTGAGTCGTCGCCATACCTCGTCCAGCAGGTCGTGGTCCCGGCCGTGCTCGCGCAGCTCGCTCACGATGTGGCTGATCTCGTGGACGCTGCGCAGATCCAGCAGCAGCCGCGGGGTACGCTGCGCGGTCGCGAGCACGCCTTCCGATGCCCAGACCCTGATCGTCTTCTCGCTCAGGCCCAGCAGCCGGGCTGCGATGACGGGGCGGATTGTGCCCTCCTCTTGCAGCGCGGCGTTAGAAACGTCCAGGAGCCTGGCGCGGCGCTCGTCGTCTTCCGGCAGCGTGCGGGCGACGTCTTCGACGGTTTCCACGCGATTGAGCAGGCTGCGGATCCGCCTCTCTTCGACGGCGATGGACATCGTGACGGCCCTCTCGGATAGGTGTCCCGGTCATGGGTGTGTCGTACTTCCGAGTATGAGGCATTTTCTCAGAACCCGCCACTGGGTGCCTCGCTCGGTCCTGGAGAGCCAAACGGGGAGCCAACACCAGCAGCCGCCGGGCGTTGCCTGAAGTCGCCTGACGAAGATCGCCGCAGGTCAGCGCGACATAGGGCGACGTCGGCCGACGCTGGATATCGTTCGGGTTTGCCTCCTAAGCAGTAGGCCGCAGGTTCGAGTCCTGCTCGCTGCGCATGACCACAGCCTGATCGGATTATTTCGAAATTGTCTTCCATGCTATGACCTACTCACGGCGAGCAATCGCTCTTTCCGGACGAATCATATTGCCTGACCTGCGCCTATCATTCGAACAGGCAGTGGCGGGGAGCCAAACAGGGAGCCAAAGTACCTGCGCTGAACTCCGGCGCTCGAGCGTCTAGCCGGTCTGCTGGCCGTCGCGATAGCCGAGAATGCTTGACCCATCGGCGGCATGAGCGTGCATCCGGTTGCGTCTGCGATGATCTCTGGGTGGACCAGCGCATCAGCCTTGTGACGCTTGGCGTCACCGATCTTGCCCGGGCACGCTCGTTCTATGAGGCGCTCGGCTGGCACGACGCACAGCAGCCCGACGATGAGGTCTGTTTCTTTCAGGCCGGGGGGATGGTCTTCGGGCTGTGGACAGCGCTCGGCGGTCACGGTGCTCCCGGAATCGAGTTCGCCCACAACGTCCGCTCGCCCGAGGAGGTCGGCGCCATGCTGGCCGAGGCCGAACGGGCGGGTGGTACCGTGCTGCGCCCGGCCGCGCGTGCGGAGTGGGGCGGTACGTCCGGCGCGTTCGCCGATCCCGACGGCTATGTGTGGGAGGTCGCGCACAATCCCGGCTGGACACTTGGCGAGGACGGCAGCGTGCGAATCTAGCCGCCGAGCGGCCGCTATCCGCAATCGTCGACTATTCAGGCCACGCAGCTAAGCCAGCGTCCGCCTTCTGCGGGCGATTCCTGGTCCTTGTAAGCGGGGGGTCGGCTGGAAGCGAACGCGGCCTGCGCTACCGGTAACTGGCCGCAAGACCGCACTCGGAGCACGGAACACACTCGACGCGGCATGTGCAGACGTTTACCGGCGGGTCGTGTCATCATCTTCGGCAATGCCGAGCGCATCGAAGACGCGGCGCCGCATCATCAGATACTGCTCGGCGCAGCGGTTCGGCAGCCCGGCGGGGCGCTGCAGGATGCGCGGGTGCTGGATGACTTCGTTGTGGGCGAACTGATCCCGAGTCAGGTCGAGTTCGGTTCCGTCAGGTAGCAAATTCCAGTAGTGCACGCCCTGGCGGCTGCCGTCGCTGCGAATGACTTCGGCAATCAGCAAGTCGCCGCCCAGCAGGTCATGGATCGTCAGCGCGGTAGACCCGCACTGTCCGCGGGACGGATTGGCGACACACCAGTCATCAGCGTCGACGGGGTCGCAGGTGTCGAGCGCCCACGCCCCGCGTACCGCGGCCTCAAGTTCTTGTTCCGGTACATCTGTCACGCGCGCAATCCTGTCACTGCCGGGCCACGCTGCCCGTTCAGCGGCCACAAAGCAACTCGCGGCAGATCTGTATGCCGGCCACCGCTCGGCAAGGCAGGGTATCGGCTACGACCAGTGGCAAAATACGCCTGTGTCGAACTCCGCGGAAGGCTCGCCTAAGGCTCGCATCGTCACGGCGTTGCTGCGGGACGGCAACCGGATACTGCTATGTCACCGATCTCCCCGGCGTCGTTGGTATCCCGACGTCTGGGACCTGCCCGGTGGGCACATGGAGCCCGGGGAACTACCCGGCGCGGCACTTGCTCGAGAGCTTCGAGAGGAGCTGGGCATCGACATCGCGGCGCCGTCGGGTCCGCCCGTGCAAGAAGTTCGTGCCGACACGTTCGACATGCAGATCTGGCTGATCGAAGCGTGGGCCGGGTCTCCGGCCAATGCCGCGCCGGACGAACACGATGCCATCGCGTGGTTCACCGAAGACGCGCTCGGAGAACTGTCCCTGGCTCACGACAGTTACCTTGCGATATTCAGCGAGGTTCTTGCCGAGCATTGAGCCTGACCACGACTGAGCGCGCGCTTCTCGTGAGTTAGCTCCGCTCAGGCTGGCGGGGTCGGCAAGGGCGGCCCGGTCGGTGACGGCGTGTGTGACGGCGGCGGCCGACTGGTCAGCCAAGCGGAGGACCACGACGCCGGCGTGGCTGCCGGGAGGGTAGGCGCGTATGTCGCCGAGCCCTCGGTCAAGGGAGACGAGCACGCGCCCGGCTGCGGTTATGACGGCTAGCACGGCCGGGTCGGGTGCGCCGGTCAGTTTTTCGGCGATGACGGTGTCGACGTCGTGGCCGGCGGCCTGGAGAACGCTGGCGGAGGATGCTGGCAGGTACTCATCGAGCTTGAACCTCACTGGTTGCGCGGTATCGGCAGAAGTTCCGCGCGGGCCAGTGCTGCGCCGTAGGCCGCCGCGGCGCGGACACTGTCGGTGCTCACGGACGGGTACTCGGTGGTGATCTGGTCGGGCAGTCATGCCTGCGGCCAGGCAGTCCAGGATTACGCTGACCGGGACGCGAGTGCCTGCGATTACTGCCTGCCCGTGCATCACCTGCGGATTGGTGGAGATCATCTCGAGCTGCTCGGACGTCATGACCCCGGTCTGCCCTGTCCTGCCGGCGGGCGCGAACTATCTGCGCCTGACATCCGGGCTGAGCTGCGCCCGCTCGGAACCGCTCACTGGCCGCTCCGGGGAGAGCCAAACTGAGAGCCAACACCAGCAGCCTTCGAGCGACGCTCGATGTCGCCTGACGTCGATTGTTGCAGGTCAGCGCGATACAGGGCGTCGCCGGACGTTGCTTGGCGTCGTTCGGGTTTGCCTCCTAAGCAGTGGCCGCAGGTTCGAGTCCTGCTCGGGGCGCCACGCGAAAATCCCCGCCAAGGCGTGTCGCGGCTCCTAGTGCTCGGATCCGCTGTGTCGGCAGTTTGTCCGTCTCGTGCCACAGACGTGCCACACGATTCTCCGGCGCGGTCCCGTAGCGCTCGCTTCGAGACGGCCTCAGCCAGGGTTCGCTGGGTCATCGGTGGAGTGCAAGTAGATCAGCGCAGCCCGGCTACTGGCGTGGCCCATGCGCTCCATCGGCTCGCGGAGGCTGGCACCGGCTTCGGCCGCCGGCGATTGCCCGCGTGTCGCAGGTCGTGAAAGTGGATGCCTGTCAAGCCGGTGGCGCTGAGTGCCGGCGCCCAGGTGGTGCGCCAGAAGTTGCTGTGCCGGAGCAGCTGGCCGCTGCTGCCGGGCTGGATGACGCGGCGCGCCGAAGACCAGGTCGCCCAGCTTAGCCGCGGTCGTGGAGGGTCACCTGATAGCCGTCGGGGTCCGCGAACGTGAAAGTGCGGCCGAACGGCCCGTCGACGGGCGCTGAGACGATCGTCGTGCCGACGGCGGCGAGGGCGTCGTGGATGTCCTGCGCGTCGGGGGCGTGCAGCCACAGCGCCATTCCCTGGCCCGGCTGCGCGATCGCGTCCAGGTCGGTGCCCGCGACGACGTCGCGGACGGCGAACGCGATCGGCTTGGTGTCGAACACGACGGCGTGCGGCGGTCCTGCGTCGGAGCGCTTCAGCCCCAGGTACTGCTCGTAGAAGGCGGCGGAACGCTCCAGGTCGCGCACCTGCAGTGAAATGAAGTCGGGTCCGGTAACGGCCACGATCCTTACCTCCTCATCATATGTCAGTCTTCTGACACACCACAATGTATGTCAGACTACTGACATGAGTCAAGGCGAGCCCGGAGTCGTGCTGGACACATCGCTGGGGTACATGCTGAAGGCGGCCGCGAGCGCCCTGCACTCTGCCCTGGAGGCCGTGCTGAGGCCGCTTGGCATGACGATCACCCACTACGCCTGCCTGGAGCTGCTTGCCCAGCGGCCGGGTCTGTCCAACTCTGAGCTTGCCCGCGGCGCCTTCGTCACCCGGCAGTCGATGAATGTGCTCCTGCAGGCGCTCGAACGCCAGGGACTCGTTGTCCGACCAGCACGGGCACCCGTAGGCAGGGCCCTGCCGACCGAGCTGACCGCCCGCGGGCGCCGCCAGCTCAAGATGGCCAGCGCCGCGGTTCGCCGCGTCGAGCAAGACATGCTGGCCAATCTGGATGCCAGCGAACAAGATCAGATGCGGCGCCTGCTCACTGCGTGCATCGCCTCACTGACCGAACCGCCCGCATCGGCGACGTGACTCCACGCGTGCGCTGGATCTGGCACCATGTGGAAAACGACCGCGATAGGAACGGAACGAGGCAGTTTCCGCCCGCGGCCGACGGCGCGCACATCGCCCCTCGCTTCGCCGATGCTCCTTTGCGATGCCGACAATTCCGTCCGGCTGGAAGACCTAGATGAGTCCTGTATCGGCTCTGTCGCGGTCAGCCGGGACCGATGAGGAGATAGGTCGGGCGGAGGGACAGTGCCGCGGAGAACCTAACATCGTGGAGGGCGAAGGATCCCACCGTCTAATCGCCGCCAGCATGCGGTGGGCTGCCGGGACCTGTGGTTCATCCCGAGCTTCGCGCGCTCTTCATAGCTCCCACAAAGCGGAGATGGGAGCGGCGAGCAGGCGGTCGCCGAAGGGCAGGACGTCGTTGCCGGCGTAGAGGGCGATTCCGGTGATGAACTTGCTTCCGAGAGCGTCCCGCATTTGACTGAGCCAACGAAACCATTCGGTTCTGGCGGTCTGGTGGCTTTTGACCTCCAGGCCAACTACCCGTCCGTCGGCGGATTCCAGCACGATGTCAACCTCTGCGCCAGAGCGGTCGCGCCAGTGGAACATGGTGACGTCGGTGGCCGCCCAGGCGAGCTGCCGGCGGAGCTCCGCAAAGACGAAGGTCTCACAAGCTGACCTGTCGCAGGGTCTTCAGGATCAGCGAGCGAGGCAGGGGTCTTGCCGAGCAGCCAGGTGGCGAGCCCTGGATCGGTCAGGTAGACCTTGGGGTGTCTTTTGACCCGGCGGGTGAGGTTGCGTGACCAAGCCGACAAGGTAGTCAGGAGGTGGATGGTCTCCAGCCAGGCGCG
>Ga0335074_10014173_pt1 | contig 11189 bp, 9 predicted proteins | sample Lox_Sample_23_FD_206715 | JGI IMG/M metagenome (GOLD analysis project Ga0335074, IMG submission 206715) | Soil microbial communities from Loxahatchee National Wildlife Refuge, Florida, United States - Lox_Sample_2.3 | ecosystem: Environmental > Terrestrial > Soil > Wetlands | place: USA: Florida...
GCACATGCACCGTCAGCACCGCATCCCCGGCGGCAGCGGCCAGCTCGTGCGCCTGCTCATACAAGGGGCGCGCCAGCGGCAGGCGCCCGCTGTCCAATGCGATCCAGCCCGTTTTTTTTGCTTTGATGCAGTGTCTCCTTTCCTGTCTCTATCCCTTATGAACTGGATGTTTTCGGTTTGCGCTGGGTGGTGTCGCGTTCGTAGGGTCCACCCTCGTGGAGCTGACCTTTTTCTCTAGCGTGGGCTGGGATTCCTGGGACGTCGAGGCCCGACCCGCGATCCCGGACCGGATGCCGGTCCTGGTCGATGACGACCTGCTGTTCGATACCGGAGGCGGGCCGAGGCCGAGTGTGGCGGTGAACCGGTGGCTGCGCGAGCTGCCGACGAGTGGTGCCCCGGCCCCGGGGACATGGGCGGTTTACGCGCGGATCCTGCGGGACTGGATGGAGTTCTGCGAGGAGCACGGGACCGGCATGTTCGCTGGCCGGGAGGACCTGCGGGCCGTGCTCGGCGCATATGCGGCTTACCGGGCTGAGGGACCGGAGCGGGCGAGGTTCGCGGCGACGACGTGGAACCAGCACGTGAGCGTGCTGTCGTCGTTCTACCAGTGGGCGGTCGCGGAGGGACACGCCGGCGCGGTGCCATTCAGTTACGCGCAGGCGCAGGTCCGTTACGGCGACGTGGGGCGGGACGCGCAGGTGAACCTGGCCCGGCGGCGGGTCCCGATGCGGCACGTGACGATCAGGTACCTGGAGGCCGACTTCGCGGACTTGTTCATCGCGGCGCTGGGCGGGCTCGGCCCGGACGGCACGCCCGATGGCGGCTACCGGGGCCGGGAACTGGCCCGCAACTCCGCGGTCGCGAAGCTGGCGCTGGCCAGCGGGCTGCGTAGGCAGGAGTTCAGCTACCTGCTGGTCTACGAGGTTCCGCCGCTGCCCCCGTCGCCAGGGCGGCTGCCGGTCCCGTTCCCGGTCCCGGCTGGGGTGACCAAGGGCCGCAAGTACCGGACGACCTGGATCGACCACGCCTCGCTGGAAGCGGTGCACCAGTACGCAGGGCTGGACCGGGCCGCGGCCGCGGACGGGTCGCCATGGCGGCCTCCCCAGGAGTGGGGCGAGCCGCTGATGGTGACCGAGCCCGATGCCCGCGGGGGGCGGGTCAACGGGCGGCGGGTCCGGTGGGACCAGCTCCGCCCGGGGCAGCGGCGGCGGCTGGTCGCGCCGGACGGCGGGTCGTGCCTGCTGGCGGTCCGGGTCGGCGGAGGGCCGTTCACGGCCTGGGAGAGCGTGTTCACCCGCGCCTCCGACCGGATCCGGCAGTGCTTCGAGCCCCGGTTCCCTCACGTCCACCCCCACCGGCTGAGGCACAGTTTTGCCCTAGCAACCCTGGAACGGCTGGTCAGCGGCTACTACGCGCAGGCCGCCGGGCTGGTGACGGCAACCGGCCGGGGCGGCGGACCGGACGCGGCGCTGGCACTCTACCTGGCCAAGGCCGACCCGATGATGGTCCTGCGTGACCTGCTCGGCCACTCGTCGGTGGTCACGACAGAGGCATACCTGCGCCGCTTGGACATGACCCGCATCTACGCCGATGCCTACGAGAAGGCCGGCGGGGACGCCGGGCTCATCAGCGCCGCTGCCCAGCGCGAGGCCGACGATGAATTCGCGGACGAGAATCAAGCTAGCACGAACAGCGGCGGAGCGTGGCGCTGATGCCGGCCGAGCTGCTGGAGAACCAGGCCGGGATCAGCTGTGTATTCAGCGACGGCCGGCGCCTGCGGCGGATGGTCGACGCCGAGCCTGCCGCCCTCATCCGCGACATGCTGATCGGGCTGGCCGGGCTGGTGCACCCGCACGGCCCTGTTGACTCTCCAGGTGCCGTGGCTGCCTACACGCAGGGCATCAGGGACATCGCCAGGTTCATGAGCGAGAGGGGAGCCGTCGGCGGGGCCGCCCTGCTGCCCCGGGGGCTGCTGGCTGAGTACTGGATGCAGGCCGGCGGCATCAACGAGTCGGTGACCCGGCGGATGCTGGCATCCTTCGACTCCTCCAGCGAGGGAGGGGCGCTGCAGGCGGGAGTGCGCGAGCTGGCTGCCGGCCGCCACTTCAAGGCCCAGCCGTCCTCCTCGCCGCTGGTTCCCTACGGCGAGGAGGAATGGGCCCGGCTGCATCAGGCTTGCCGTGATGACGTCGATGAGGCGTTCGCCCGGCACCGGCGGGCGCTGAAGCTCGCGGCCAGCGGGCAGGATCCCCGGGTTGGTGGGTGGACCCCCGCCAACAAGCGGTGGCTGCTGACGCGGACCGGCCCGCTGAGCGACGTGACGGCCGGCGAGTACATCGGCCGCAGCGCGACCTGGATCGCCCGGGCCGCCGGCGGGATACGCGCCGCGAGCGACGAGCTGTTCCCCGGCGTGAACGTGGTGATCGCCTATCGCCTCCTGCTGGGGATCTACACCGGGATCGTCCCGGACGGCATCGCCGGGCTCGGGATCGGGGACCTCGACTGGGCCGGTGACTCCTCCGTCCTGCTCTCCTACGTCAAGGGCCGGACGGCGGCAGAGTCGCGGACGCTTCCCCGGCGTGCGGTGCGCCTGCTGGAGCAGTGGCTGGAGCACTCCGCCCCGCTTCGCGAGCACGCCCCTGCCGGGCTGCGCGGCAGCCTCTGGCTCTATTACAACTTCAGCGGCCCCGGACGCTGGAAGACGACCACCGGGGTGTCCACCCATCAGATCTGGGCTGCCCGGCACGGGGTCAGCGTGGACCGGCGCAGGATCCGGACGACCTACCTGTCGCTGCGCGACAGGTCCCACTGGCACGGCAGCGCCCGATCCGCGATCGACCCGAACCACACCCCCGCCGTCGAGGGCGACAACTACCTGACCGCCACGACGCCCGCGCAGCGGGCGGCACTCGAGACGATCGTCGAGGACGCCCAGCACGACATACTCTCCAGGGCCAACCCGCCCGTGATCCTGGCTGATGAGGACGCCGCGAGGCTCGCGGCAGACTATCCCGGGCTGATCGCAGACCTGAACCTGGACGATGCCGCGATCGCCGACCTGGTGAGCGGCGAGCAGGACGTGTTCGTCGCGGCCTGCGCCGACCCGCTGTCCGGACTGCACGGGCCGCCAGGCAAGCCCTGCCCGGCCAGGCCGTGGGTCTGCCTGCTCTGCCCGCTGGCCGTGTTCACGCCCCGGCACGCCGCGAACCTGCTGCGGATGAAGGCGTTCTTCGCCCGCCAGTGGGCCCAGATGACCTGTTAACTGAACTACGGGGCGTTTATGCAGGTCAGAAGGCTGAGCGATCTTGGCGGTGATTCACGGTTCTGACTGAATGTCGCTATCGACGTGCCGCAGTGGCAGTGACCTTGACCGCAGTGCCACAGAAAGCGGACATCCGGTGCGGAACAGCTCACCTGCCTCCTCCTCGCTGCTGCTTGTAAGCACCAGCCCGGCCTGGCCTTGAGTGTTGGCACGGGGCCTTGACCTGCGGCAACATCCGAACTTTCAAGCTCGTGTTGATTGTTCAGAGAAGCCATCAGCGCAGTTCATGGCCGTCTTCGGCCCGTACTCCTCCAGGATCACCCAGATCCTGGACCGCTACCCCGCCCCGCTGATCGCCGCCGCGGCGGCCGACGCGGGCGATACCGCAGACCGGCAGATTCCCCTGCGCCCGGAGGAACACACGACATGACCACCCCGCAGCACGCACTTACCCGGACTGGCGCACGCGTCAGCGTCCTGGCGGGTGCCGACGTGTGCGCGGCAGCCGGATTCCGGCTCCGCCCGCACGGGCACGCCGCCATGTTCGACGACGACATCTGGCATTTCGGCGGCATCGAGGGCCTCTCCGTTCAGATGAGCAGGCCAGGCGGCACCCGGCTGGACTTCACCGCCGTCACCGGCCAGCGCTGGCGCCTGACCGCGAAGGAATACCTGTTCGCCCGGCTCGCCCCTGGCCACCCCGAAGTCGCTGTCCTGCCACGCGCCTTCCGCGTCCCCCTGACGCTGTCAAGCTGCATCAGGCGGCTGGCCGAGACCGCCAGGTGGATGAACTGGCTGACCGCGCAGCAGGTCCCCTCGCTCGGCGACGTCACCCAGGACCACTGCGACCGCTACCTGGCCGAGCGGGGCCTGCGCACCGACGCCGCCGGGACCGTGATCGGGACCCTGGAGGCGTCGGTCACCCGTGTGGCCGCCGCCGCCATCATCGAGCTGGCCAGCTACGGCGAGCTGCTGTCCGCCGACCGCTACCGCTACGGGTTCACCCCCTGGAATGGCCGGTCTTCCTCGCAGGTCGCCGGCATGCGGCCGCCCGCGGAGAACAAGACGCCCGTCGTAAGCCAGGACATCCTCCAGCCGCTGCTGGCGGCAGCGCTCTACATGACCAGCACCATCGCCCCGCACCTGGTGACGCTCCCCCCGCAGGTGCGGCAGCGGCGCGGTGCGGACGCCCAGCTCAGCGAGGCCACGGCAGATCCCGGCCGGATCGAGCAGGTACTGCGCCGCCATGCGGACACCGGCCAGCCACTGGAAGCGGTCCGGGACGTGGATGTCCGGACCCGCCTGCGCCAGGGATGGAGCCCCGGCGACCCGCTCCTGCGCGTCAGCTTCAAGGCACTGGCCCGCGAGGCGGGAACAGGCAGGATCCGGCCCGCCCCTCTCGCCGCAGCCAAGCCCCTGATCGAGCAGACCCTCGCGCTGGTCGGTACCGCCAAGCCATGGGGCCGTCAAGCCGAGCACGTGCCACTCGCCGGCGGATCCGGAACTGCGCCGTGGACGCTCCCGCTCGACGAGCGCGATATCCGGGACCTGGCAGGCTATGCGCACACCGCATGCCTCCTGCTGGCCGCGGCACTGACCGGCATGCGCGAGAGCGAGCTGATGGAGCTCCGCCACGGCTGCCGCAGCACCAGCCACCATGGCGACGGCATGACCCGCTACCGGCTCAAGAGCAAGCTCATCAAGGGTCAGCCGCTCGGCGGCACCAGCGAGGAATGGGTGGTCATCGAGGCCGTCCACGACGCCATCGGCATGGCCGAACAGCTCAGCCACCTCACCGGCGTCCCCGAAGACCTGGTATTCGGCCGGTTCACCCTCGACCTGCGCTACACCTGGTTCCGGGACTGGGTCAACGGCCACGCAGGCCAGCGCCTCGGCCTCACCACGATCCCCGGCGGCACTGTCACCCAGCGAATGCTGCGCCGCACGCTGTCCCGTGAGCTGGCCTACCGGCCCGGTGGGCTGCTCGCCGCCAAAATCGCGCTCAAGCACGTCAGCGTCGCGACCACCGAAGGCTACGCTGCCCGGCCCGGCGGCGCCCAGGGCAAGCTCCTAGCCGAGATCGCTGAGGACGAGGCCGACCGGAACCTGCAGATCATGCTCGCTGAGTTCCGCAGCTACCAGGACGGCATCATGCCCGCCGGTCCCGGAGCCCGCGAACTCGCCGGATTCTTCGCCAGCATCGACGCAAGCCTGGCCAGCCACGAGACGGCCGCTCCCCGTGTCGTCGGCAGCGACCAGCACGTCCTCAACCTGCTCAATAAGCGCGCCCAGGTCCTGCACCTCGCCGCGGCGAATTACTGCTGGTTATCCAAAGTTTTGGATAACCAGCATTATGGCGACCAGGCAGTTATGCCGACCCGTCTACGGGATACTCATGAGCACTGGGCGTGGCGCTGATCGTGCTTGGCATAATCACAGGCTCTCGAGGTAGGCGAGGAGCTGGTCGGGGGCCTTGTACCGGCCCGGCGGGACGTCCGGCGGCGTGGTGCGGGCGAGGGCGCGTTCCTTCATCTCAAGGTCGGCATGGATGTACACCTGCGTCGCCCGGGGGTCCTCGTGCCCGAGCCACAAGGCGATGACGCTGACGTCCACGCCCGCGCGACGCAAAGCCATTGCGGCCGAGTGGCGCAGGACATGGGGGGCCAGCTGCTTGGATGCCAGGGACGGGCAGGCCTGGGCGGCGGCCGGCTTGTACTTGGTGAGACGGGCCTGGAAGGCGTCGCGGGACATGATGCCGCCGCGGCGGCCGGGGAACAGCGGGTCGTCTGGCTGGCAGGAACGCTCGGCCAGCCAGTCGCGCAGTACCGCCGCGGTCGGCTTGTCCAGCGGGGTGCATCGTTCCTTCCTGCCTTTCCCTGTGCAGTGCACGTGCGCGCCGGTGCCGAGGCGGACGTCGTCGCAGGTGAGGTGAGTGAGCTCGGAGACGCGCAGCCCGGTGCGCAGGGCGGTGATGATCATCGCGTGGTCGCGGCGGCCGATCCAGGTGGCGCGGTCGCAGGCCGACAGCAGCGCGTCCGCCTCGGCGTCGGCGAGCCAGCTGATGTCGGTTCGGGGAGACTGGCTTCCCTCGATGGCCAGGACCCGCTGGACCACCGCGGCGTCCTCGGGTGCCCGCAGCGCGGCGTAGCGGAACATCGAGTGGATCGCCGCCAGCCGGGCGTTGCGGGTGCGCAGGCTGTTGCCCCGCCCGGTTTCCAGGTAGCGCAGGAAGCCGGTGACCAGGTCGTGGTCGAGCTGGCCGAGGGTCATCTTCCACGGCGGGGTGCCGGTCGCCTGCTGGGCGAAGGTAAGCAGCAGCCTGAACGTGTCACGGTAGGCGGCGACGGTGTGGGGGCTCGCGTGCTTCTGGGTGAGCAGCTTGTCGGTGAAAAAGCCCTGCAGGACCGGGGCGAGACGGCTCATGAGGTCTCCTCGGGGGTGTCGTAGAGGCGGGCCATCCGCTCGGCGGCCTGCGCCATCAGCTCTGGCGAAGCGGAGATGTACCAAAAGGTGTCGGCGGGGTCGACGTGACCGAGCCACGTGGACAGCAGCGGCATGCGGGCATCGATGTCCGCGCCGTCGCGGTACCAGCTGACCAGCGTGGCGACGGCGAAGGAGTGCCGCAGGCTCATCGGGACCGGCCGGCACCGCGGGGTGAGCGGGCGCAGCCCGGCCTGCGCGGCCAGCCGCGTGAAGACGTAGCCGAGCCGGCGCTGGTTGACCGGGGTGCCCCGGACGGACACGAAGAAGCTGGTGCCGTCCCGGGCCGGGAACTCCAGGTCCCGGAGCCGGGCGTAGCCGGCGAGCGCCGCGACGGTGGTGGGGTGCAGCAGGATCTCGCGGGCCTTGCCGTACTTGCCGTGCACGGTCATGACGCCGGCCGGCAGGTCGATGTCGGAGACGTCCAGGGTGAGCGCTTCGCGCGGGCGAAGGCCGGCCACGGCCAGCAGGCCGATCAGGGTCCGGTAGGTCGCGGCGTGCAGCGCCGGGCGCAGGGTCGCGGTGGCGGCGATCAGCGCGGCGATGTCGCTCGCGGCCAGCAGGTAGGGCGCGGACCGGTGATACTGGCGCGGCAGCATGTCAGCAGGCGGGACCTGATGGGCCGGGTCGAGGCCGTGCAGGTAGCCGGCGAAGCCGCGGACCGCGCTGAGCCGGAGCCACTGGTAATAGGGTGCGGCGCCGGCCGGGATGGTCGCCCACGCGGCGGCCAGGTCAGCCGTCACGTGCGCGACGCCGAGACCGTCAAGATAGCTGGCGAACTGCCGCACCTGGCGGCCGGGAGTGAGCAGCGCGAAACCGAGGGAGCGGCGCAGCGCCAGGTAATCCTCGGCGGCCTGCCGCAGGCCGCTCACGAGGCCGCCTCCGCCGGCACGGGCCAGGGCCGGACCAGCGCGGCGAGCGCCGTCCGGTCGACTTTGGCATAGATTGCGGTAGTTCTCGGGTCGGAATGGCGCAGGATTTCCCCGACTTCGGGCAGTGACGCGCCGGCCGCGAGGAGACTGCTGGCAAGCGAGTGCCGCAGGGTATGCGGGCCGCGGTCGGGGACGCCCGCCCGGCGGCAGGCACGGTGGACGATCGCTCCGAGCCCGCTGGGGGCCAGCGCCCGGATGGGCGGCAGGACGGTGAGGAACACCGCCCGGCCGGCCGCGCGCCGCCGTTCCCGCAGGTAGTCGGCCACCGCCTCGCCCACGTCCCAGGGCAGCGGGAACACGTCCGTGCGACCGCCCTTGCCGCGGATCGTGATCCCGCCCGCCCGCCAGTCGAAGTCGTCAAGGGTGAGGCGGGCCACGTCGGCCGAGCGCAGGCCCAGCCGGCCGTATATGAGCAGGACGGCGTAGTCGCGGCGGCCGGCCTCGGTGGCGCGGTCGCAGTTGTCCAGCAGCGCCGTCATCGTCGCGGTGTCGATCCGGGCGGGCAGCCCGGCCAGCCGCCACCGGGCCACCCGCGGGACGGCCGGCGCCAGGTCCCGGGGCACCAGGCCGCTGGCGTCCAGGAAACGCAGCACCGACCGGGCGACCTGCGCCGTCAGAATGGCGCTGCCGGCGCTGCGGCGCCGAGGCTGGCTCCTGAGCTGCCGTTCCAGGATGCGAAGCACGTCCGAGCCGGTCAGCCCGGCCAGCACCTCGGGCAGCGGATCGCCGACGCTGTCCAGGAACGCCGCCGCGAACCAGGTATAGGTCCGCACCGTCGCCTCGCTGAGGCCGCGCTCCCCGCGCAGGTACTCCAGATAGGCCGCCAGCAGCGCATCGCGCTCGCTCGCCGGCGCCGCCTCCGGTTCCGGGAGCACGCCACAGCTGCGGAGATACTCCAGCATCGGAACTAGCGCCCGCACCGATGCCAGGCGGCGCCTGACACGTCCGACCGGCACGAACCGCTCTGCTGCGGACGGGGACAGTTGGCCGACGTCCAGCCCCTCGGCGGACATCCACGCGCTCAGATCGCGCACCAGCCACAGATGCCGGTAGATCGAGTCCGTGCTCCAGCCCCGGGCGGCCAGATCCGCGGCGAACCGCGCCGCATAGCAGGCCAGCGGCCCGGTGACCCGGGACACTGAACGATCGAATAGAGCCATCTCGGCCTCCTCGGTTCAGCCCGACGAGACCAGCGTGACTCCTTTCCCGAGATAAGTAACCTAGCGTGATCGCCCGGAAATTATGCCGGTCAGGCCAGCATGAACGCCCTTGCGTAACCGGCTCTTGTATGCGCTATGCGGCATAACTGCCTGGTCGCCATAATGCTGGTTATCCAAAGTTTTGGATAACCAGCAGTAGTTCGCGGTGCCGAGGTGCAGGGTGCTGGCGCGCTTGGTCATCAGGTTGAGGATCTCGCGGTCGCTCCGCTGGATCCTGGGCGCCCCGGGGCTGCCGGCTACGGGCGTGCCGTCGATGCTGGCGAAGAACTCGGTAAGCTCGCGTGCGCCGGGCCCGGCGGGCATGATGCCCTGCTGGTAGTTCCGGAACTCGGCCCAGACCAGCTCGAGGTTGCGGTCGGCCTCGTGCTTGTTGACCTCAGCGAGCAGCTCGGCCTGCGCTCCGCCTGGGCGGGATGCGTAGCCTTCGGTGGTGGCGACCGAAATGTGCTTCAGGTGAAGTTTTGCCGCGAGCAGGCCGCCGGGCCGGTAGGCGAGCTCGATCGACAACGTGCGCCTGAGCATCCTGGGGGTCACCGGGTCGGCGGGGATGGGAGCGAGGCCGAGGCGCCGCCCGGCTGGGCCGTTGACCCAGTCGCGGAACCACTGGTAGCGGACGTAGAAGGCGAACCTGCCGAAGAGCAGTGCTCCGTCGCGGGGGTCGTCGTGGAGTTGCTCGGCGAGTCCGGTCGCTTGGTAGACGGGTTCGATGACGACCCACTCGTCCCGGGTGCCGCCCAGCGGCTGTCCCTTGATGACGTTGCTCGCGATCCGGTAGCGGGTCATGCCGGGGCCTGCTTCCTGCGGCGGCTGGCGGGCTCCGGCCTGCAGTTCCATGACCTCGCTGGACCGCATGCCCGAGACCGCCAGGATGACGATGATCGCCGCGGTGCGGACGACGCCGACCAGGCCGTCGGCCTCGTCGCGCTGCAGCGGGACCGTCCAGGGCATCGGCTCCCCGCTGGCAGCGGGGACGGTGCGGGCGGTGCGCCCGAACGGCCTGGCGATGCCCGCGGTGGCCAGGGCCGACTCGACCTGCGGGCGCAGCCCGGGCAGCCACCGGAAGCTGAAGTCCCAGAATCCCGCTTCCCGGGCCAGGCTGTCCAGGTTGACGGTGAGGAGGGGGTCGGCGGGGTCCCACCCCGCCGGCAGCCGCTTGCGGACCAGGAACGGGGGCAGCTCGGACAGCGGGTCGAGGTCTTGGCAGTGCCTGGCAAGGACGGGCGGGAGGCAGGTGAGGGGATCTTTCACCGGGGCGCGCCCGCCGGGCCGCTGCGGTTCGCGGGACCGCATGGTCGGAGTCGCCCGGAGCCCGGCGGCCAGTTCCGCCGCGCCGGGACCGAGCGTGGTCACCATGTAGAGTGCGGCGGCCAGCAGCGGCTGCAGCACGTGGCCGGGGACCGGCGGGGTCTTGTTCTCCTGCCGTCCGCTGGGCATCTCGGCGACGGCGGTGGCGGATGCCCCTCCCCAGGGCCGCAAGTCCGGCCGGGGCCGGTCGGCGGTGAACAGCTCCCGGTAGTTGAGCAGGTCGATGGGCACTTGGGCGGCGGCGCGGCGGACGGCGGGGCTGCGGTCGCCGATCGCGGTGCCGTCCTCGTCGCGGGCGTGGCGCCGGTGGGCCAGGTAAGCGGCGCAGCAGTCCTCGTCCACCTCGCCGAGGCTGCGGATGCCCTGCCGGGGGAGCCAGTTCAGCCAGCGGGTGAGCTCGTCGAGCCGCAGCTTGGCGGTCCGGAGGTGGGCTGGCGTCCGGTAGGCGCGGGGAAGCGGCGCCACGGCCTCGTGCCGGGGGGCGAGCATCGCGATGATGAGCTCCTTGGCGACCAGCCGCCACCGGGGATCACCGATTCCGGTGAAGTCAAACCGGCGGCTGGCCAGGGACATCTGGACGGGCAGGCCGATGACGTGGGTGAGATCCCACTCGTCGTCCTCGAAGACGGGCCGGGCGGATCCCGGCGGGAGCGCGAGGCCGGCTTCGCGGCAGATGTCGGCGCCGGCGAACGGCGATGCCGGGTGCTGTGATCCGGCGGCAGCGATGACTGGGGCGCTCATGCGGTGATCTCCTCAGGGCGCAGGGGAAGCTCGTCGTCTCGGTCGCTGACCAGGCGGGAGGCGGCGGCCAGCACGGCGGGGTCGCAGCGGTCCAGGACCTCGCCGACGCGCTGGGAATAGGGGCCGAAGACGGCCATGAAGTGGCCGGTCGTCTTCTCTGAACAATCAACACGAGCTTGAAAGTTCGGATGTTGCCGCAGGTCAAGGCCCCGTGCCAACACTCAAGGCCAGGCCGGGCTGGTGCTTACA
>Ga0335074_10014174_pt1 | contig 11188 bp, 6 predicted proteins | sample Lox_Sample_23_FD_206715 | JGI IMG/M metagenome (GOLD analysis project Ga0335074, IMG submission 206715) | Soil microbial communities from Loxahatchee National Wildlife Refuge, Florida, United States - Lox_Sample_2.3 | ecosystem: Environmental > Terrestrial > Soil > Wetlands | place: USA: Florida...
ATTCGCCTGTACTTCCTTACCGCCGAAAGCGCCTCCCATGCGCAAACATTCGACCGTTACTTTGTTGCGGCCGATGGCCAGAACGCGAGCGATCACTTCCTGCGTTTCGGTGGGATGCTGCGTGGAAGAATGCGCCGAGACGCCTCCGGATTCGTCCATCCAGGCGATGGCGCACTGGGTTTCGAGATAAAAGTGCTCCTGCCCGCCGATGTGCAATTCGCCGTCGAAACACAGCGGGCTCGATTCGATGATCGAAGCGTCGCCGCGCGACAGACGAAGTGGGGGCGAGTGAAAACTGCCGGCGAAGATGGCATCTTCGATGGTGAGAATTGCGGGCAGCGGCTCATATTCGACAGCGACACGGACGGCTCCGCGCTGCGCGGCATCCAGCGATTCGCCGAGCACCCATACGACGGGTTGGCTGTGATAGAGGATTTCGGCAGGGAACAGCGGCTCATCGTGACGGTTGGAGCCGGAGTCGCCAATGCCCGGAACGTCGCTCGCGGTGAGAACGCTCGCAACGCCAGGTTCGGACAGCGCGGCGGAAATATCGATGGCTTTGACCAGCGCATGAGCGTACGGAGACAACACGGGCCAGGCGTGAAGGGCACGGGGAAAACGCAACAGCAGGTCGTCGGTATAGAGCGCGTCACCGGTGACATGACCACGCGCGCTCTCGTGCGGTACAGGTTTTCCGGCAATCTTCATGCCGCCGCCTCGCGCCGCTCCCAGAGGAATTTGGCCAGCAGGCTCTTGGCGACAGCGACACGATACTCGGCCGAGCCGCGATGATCGCTGATGGGGTTGAGGGTTTTCGCGAGCGCCGACTGCGCGCGCTCTACAGCGGCATCATTCCAACGTTGGCCAAGGATCGCTTCTTCGGCAGCGAGTGCACGCACGGGAATCGCGGCCACGCCACCAAACGCGAATCGGGTGTGCACGATTTTGCCGGACGCGTCCCAATCCATGGCGAGTGCAGCGGCGATGGTGCTGATGTCGTCCGTGCGGCGCTTTGCGACTTTGTAGAAGCGGACACATCCAGGTAATGGCTTAGGAATTTCGATCGCGGCAATCAGCTCATCATGCTCCAGCGCGGTGCGTCGATAGCCGGTAAAGAACGAGGCGAGCGGGATTGTTCGCCGACCCCGCGGGCTCGCAAGGTGCACCTGAGCATCCAGCGCGAGCAGCAGAGGCGCTCCATCGCCGATCGGAGAAGCCGTGGCGAGGTTTCCGCCGAGCGTGGCACGATTGCGCAGCGGAGGCGATGCAAAGAGCTGCAGCCATTCGCCGATCACAGCGGGCGCGTCGCGCCATCGCATGGCGATTTCGTTGAGCGGAAGGCCCGCGCCGATCGTGATCCCTGAGGCGTCTTCAGAGAACTCGCGCAGTTCTGCGATGGCCTCCACGCTGACAAGATGCGGCCAACGGCGCGCACACAGATTCGATTCGACGACGAGATCGGTGCCGCCAGAGATGAGACGCGCATCGGGATCGGCGGCAAGAATCCCAAGGCATTCCTTAATGCTTGTGGGCCGCGAGAATCGTGCACCAGCACATTCATACTCGATTGCATCCAGATGCGGAGCGGGATGGGACAAACGATCCAGAAAATCGCCCGCGGGCGCCGGGCCGAGCGAGAGCGCTGCATCGCGAATCGGCCGGTAACCAGTGCAGCGGCATAAATTGCCGCCGAGTTGATGAATATCGCAAGTACCTTCGCGACCCGGGCGATACTGTTCTGCGAATAAGCTCATCACGAAGCCTGGCGTGCAGTAGCCGCATTGTGAGCCCCCGGCCGCGGCCATAGCGTGTTGTGCATCGCCGAGTCTTCCATCGGCGGCGAGAGCTTCGACGGTGTAGATTTCGTGGCCTGCGGCCATCGGCGCCAGCATCAAACAACTATTCACCGCGCGATACTCGCTTCCGCCTGCCCGACTCGCGACCAGAACCACGGTGCATGCCCCGCACTCGCCCTCGGCGCAGCCTTCTTTGGCGCCGGTGAGACCTTGCGCGCGGATGTAGTCGAGCAAGGTAATATGAACGGCGACGGCCTGCGAGGAAACTCGGCGGCCATTCAGGAGAAATTCCGGGAATTGTGAGCAGCGGTCGGTCATTTCGTCCTATGTTGCCGGGCGGGCGACGAAGTCCTGCTCAAGGGAACCGTCCCTTAAAACCCTATTTTTGCACTATATCACGCTGGTGGCGCACCGAGAATCCAGTTCGTAGATTTGGAGGCTAGCCGGTCCATGGCCTGCACCGCCATTTCGAGGTGCTCTTCCTTGGTGTCTTCAATTTTGTTGTGGCTGATGCCGCGGAGGGACTGGACAAACATCATGACCGCGGGGATGCCGGCGCGGGCAACTTCGGCGGCATCGTGCAGGGGTCCGGACGGCAGGCGATGTGCGGCGCCTGCGACTTCGCGGACCGCTTCATCGCAAAAGCCGAGCAGCGCGGGGTGAAACGCAATAGGCTCGATGTTCCAAATCCGCGACCATTCCACAGTGCATTTTTCCTCGGTGGCAAAACGGCGGCTGGCTTCCTGCGCTTCACGGTACATGGTGGCGAGTACTTGGGGGTCGAGGTCACGCTGATCGAGCGTTGTTTCACACCGGCCCACAACCGCGGTTACGATACCCGGAAATGTTTTAACGCTGCCCATAGTGCAGACCGCATCCTGGTGCTTGCCGGCGATCGCGCGAATTTCCAGCGCCAGTTTCGCGGCGGCGGCGAGCGCATCATGGCGCGCGTTCATCGGCGTCGATCCCGAATGCGCTTCCTGGCCGAAGAAGGTGATGGCGTGGCGCTCCACGCCTTTGGTGCCCAACACTACGCCCAGCGGCAGTTGCATGCGTTCGAGCACCGGCCCTTGTTCGATGTGCAACTCAAGGTAAGCGGCGGCGTTCTTCCGCTCACTGGCGGCTTCAGGGAAGCGATCCATCGGAAAGCCGCAGCGTGCGACTGCGTCTTCCAAACGAATGCCGTTTTTGTCGGTGCGTCCGCGGTCGGCTGCGATGGTGGACGTGCCCGCAAAAGCGGATGAGCCGAGCAAACTGCGGCCGAAGCGCGCACCTTCTTCATCGGCCCAATCGACGACGCGCACGGTGACGGGCGGCCGGCCCGCGAATTCTTCAGCGAAACGGCGCAGGATCTCAAGACTGGTGGTGACGCCCAGGCTGCCATCCAGCCATCCGCCGTTGGGCACGGAATCCAGATGGCCGCCGAGGATGAGCGTTTTCTGCGATGCGCCGGGCAGCGTGGTCCAGCTATTGCCCGCGGCGTCGTAATGATGCTCGACGGGAAGCCCCTTGATCTTGTCTTGAAACCAGCCGCGCGCGTCGAGCCAAGTATCCGTCCAGGCGACGCGCTGCGCGCCGTTTTCGTCGGCAGTGAGCGCGCGCAATTCCTTAAGTTCGGCGACGGTTCGTTTGGGATCGAGGCTCATGATGGCTCGTCTCGCATTGTAGCGGGCAATTGGACGGCGCGGTCATTCGTTTGGTAGACCTAGAGGATGGGCACGCTTCCGTTTGCGTTTCAGGATAGCGGCGAGATTGCCCGCCGTTTTCCCGATCTGCATCCGGCCTTCGATTCCAACGAAGCATTGACGGAAGCCAATCGCTGCCTGAATTGTTTTGACGCGCCGTGCGCGGCGGCGTGTCCCACGCACATCGACGTGCCGCGCTTCATCAAAAAGATTGCTTCGTGCAACGTGACGGGATCGGCGCTGGCGATCCTGGATGCGAACATTTTGGGCGCCAGTTGTTCGCGCGTGTGTCCGGTGGAGGTGCTGTGCGAAGGCGCCTGCGTGATGCTGCGCTACAACAAGCAGCCGATTGCGATCGGGCGGCTGCAACGGCATGCGATGGATCATTTTTTCGCGCGCGGCGGCCGGCTGCCAAAGAAATCGACCGCGAAGCGCACCCAAAAAATCGCCTGCATCGGAGCGGGACCGGCATCGCTTGCGTGCGCGGCCGAATTGGCGCAACAGGGATTCGCGGTTACTGTGATGGAGCGGCGGGCGTTGCCGGGCGGCTTGAACACCTACGGTGTTGCCGAGTACAAGCTGCGTGCGCCCGATAGCTTACGCGAAGTGGCGATGATCGCGGAGCTGGGCGTCGAGTTCCGGTTCGGAGTTTCGATCGAAACCGAAAGAGATCTGGCTGCGCTGGAACAAGAATACGACGCAATGTTTTTGGGGATCGGACTCGGCGCGATGCATGAGCTACGCATCCCCGGAGCTGAACATCCCGACGTGGTCGACGCGCTGGAGTTTATCGCGCAGTACAAGACGGCGGGCAATCTGAGGGTGGGGAGCAACGTTGTAGTAATTGGAGCGGGCAATACGGCCATCGATGCGGCCAACGCCGCGCGGCGGCTGGGAGCAGTTCATGTAACCATCGTTTACCGGCGGACAGAGCGCGACCTGCCGGCGTTCGGGTTCGAATACGAACATGCCAAGAGCGAGGGCGTGAGTTTCGAGTGGCTGGCTCAGCCCGTGGCGATTCACACCTATCCCGCGGGACGCATCGTATCGCTGGAATGCGTGCGCATGAATGACGACGGGGGAGCTGTGCCCACACCAATTGCGGGTTCGAATTTTCACGTGCTGTGCGACATGGTGATCCCTGCGATCGGCCAGGCTCCGCTGATTGCTTTACTCGAACAATGCCGGGGCGTTCAACTGACCATGGGCCGCGTGGAGGTGGATCGAGCGACCGGACGCACCAGCCATCCGAAATATTATGCGGGCGGTGATTGCGTGAACGGCGGCCGCGAGGTGGTGGACGCGGTGGCCGATGGCAAGCGCGCGGGCGTCGCGATGGCGAATTCGTTTGAGGCGGCGATGTATGCCTGAGCTTGCAACGACATTCGCGGGCATTCGGTGCCCGAATCCGTTCTGGCTCGCGTCCGCGCCTCCGGCCAATTGCGGCGAACAGGTGATGCGCGCGTTCGATGCCGGATGGGGCGGCGCGGTGTGGAAGACCATCGGTGAGCCGATCAGGAATGTGTCGTCGCGCTATTCATCCATCGATTGGAACGGCCAGCGCATGATGGGGCTGAATAATATCGAATTGATTTCGGACCGGCCCATCGAAACGAATTTGCGCGAGATCGCCGAGGTGAAGAAGCGTTACCCGAAGCACGCAGTGATCGCTTCTCTGATGGTGGAGTCGAAGCGCGAAGCATGGCACGAGATTGTGGCGCGGTCCGAGGACGCGGGCGCCGACGGTCTGGAACTGAACTTCGGCTGTCCGCATGGAATGTCGGAGCGCGGCATGGGCAGCGCGGTCGGGCAGGTGCCTGAGTATACAGAGATGATCACCGGGTGGGTGAAGGAAAAAGCGCGGACACCGGTGCTGGTGAAGCTTACGCCCAACATTACTGATATCCGGCAGATCGCGCGTGCGGCCAAGCGCGGCGGAGCGGATGGGCTGTCGGCAATCAACACGATCAACTCGATCACCGGCATCGATCTGGATACGCTGGAACCGCGGCCGAACGTAGATGGGCTTTCTTCGCACGGCGGGTATTGCGGCCCGGCGGTGAAGCCGATCGCGCTGAACATGGTGCATCAACTGCAGAACGATGAGGCTTCCCGGATGCCGATCTCGGGCATCGGAGGCATCGGGACGTGGCGTGACGCGGCAGAGTTCATTCTGCTGGGATGCGGCACAGTGCAGGTGTGCACCGCGGCGATGCACTATGGCTACCGGATCGTGGAAGACATGATCGACGGGCTCGGGAATTGGATGCGCGAGAAAGGGTTCGCCAGCATCGAGGATTTTCGCGGATTAAGCGCACCGAAGCTCACCGACTGGAATCATCTCAACCTGAATTTCAAGATCGTCGCGCGCATTCATGCGGACAAATGTATCGGCTGCGAGCTGTGCTACATCGCGTGTTGGGACGGCGCGCATCAGTGTATCCATTTGAACGGATCCCAAGTCGCACCGCCTGCCATCGAGACCGCGAGCCGCGCGCGCATAACCGTCACGCCGATTCCGAAGCTGGATCGCGGGGCCTCGCGCGATGGACACTTCTCGCGCGTTCCGCATGTGGATGAGCACGAATGCGTTGGCTGTAATCTGTGCGCGTTGGTGTGTCCGGTGGAGGGCTGCATCACGATGGAGCGCGTCGAAAGTCATTTGCCGCGCCAAACCTGGGAAGATTTGGTCCATGGGACTTCTCATTAGAAATGGGACGATAGTCACGGCGGAAAAAACTTTCGCCGGCGACGTTTTGGTTGAAGACGGCACGATCAAGGACGTGCGTCCAGGTATCGCGGCGGAGCCTGGGCTTGAAGTAATCGACGCTTCGGGCATGCTGCTGCTTCCAGGCGGCATCGACGCGCACACGCATCTCGATATGCCGTTCGGCGGGACAACGTCGAGTGACGATTTCGAGACCGGCACACGCGCGGCGGCTATCGGCGGCACGACCACAATTGTCGATTTCGCGATTCAATCGCGCGGTACGAAGATGCGCGACGCGCTGGACACCTGGTGGAAAAAGGCGGAAGGGAAGGCCTGCATCGATTATGGATTGCACATGATCGTCACCGATCTTCCGGATGCGGGTCTCGAAGACATGGACGACCTGGTGCGCGAAGGCGTGGCGAGTTTCAAGCTTTTCATGGCGTATCCGAACGTGCTGATGGTGGACGATGCCACAATTTTCCGCGCTCTTCAGCAAACGTCGAAGAACGGCGCGTTGATTTGCATGCACGCCGAGAACGGCAGCGTGATCGACGTAATCGTGCGGCAGGCGCTGGCCGAGGGGAAGACGGCGCCGATTTATCACGCGCTCACGCGTCCAACAGCGGCAGAGGCGGAAGCCGTCCACCGCGCGATTGCGTTGGCGGAGATCGCGGGAGTCCCGATTTACATTGTGCATCTGTCGTCGGAAGATGCGTTGAATCAAGTGCGCGAGGCGCGCGACCGCGGACTGCCTGCGTTTGCCGAAACCTGCCCGCAGTATTTGCTGCTTTCGATCGACAACATGAACGTCCCGGGATTCGAGAGCGCAAAATACGTTTTTACGCCGCCGTTGCGCGGGAAGGAAAATCTTCCGAAGCTGTGGGACGGATTGAAGTCCGACAATCTGCAGGTGGTCTCGACGGACCATTGCCCGTTCTGTTTCGACGACCAGAAGGCGCTTGGCAAAGACGATTTCACGAAGATCCCCAACGGCGGGCCGGGCATCGAGAATCGCTTGCAGCTTTTGCATCATCACGGAGTGGGCGCGGGCAAGATTTCGATCAATCGTTTTGTCGAGATCGTGTCAACAGCTCCGGCTCGCATCTTCGGGATGTATCCGAAGAAGGGCGTCATTGCGCCGGGCAGCGATGCCGATATCGTGGTTTGGGATCCCAAGGCCGAGCACCTCATCAGCGCGAAGACGCACCATATGCGCGTCGATTATTCGATGTTTGAAGGGTTCCGCGTCACCGGCAACGCGCGGCAGGTGTTTTCGCGCGGCGAGTTGATTGTCGACCAAGGGCGGTACATCGGTCGGATCGGCCGCGGCCAATATTTGCGGCGCGCGGCGAGAGGAGGCGCATGGAACTAGCGGCGCAACGTGAATCGAGCCTCTATAACGAAGACCTCGCCCCAGTGCCTCTCGATAAACGGACATGGGGCATCTACAATTACGCATCGCTCTGGGTCGCCATGAGCGTCTGCATTCCCACCTACATGCTGGCCTCCGGACTGATCGCGGGCGGCATGAGTTGGAAGCAGGCCATTGGAACAATTCTGCTCGGCAATGTCATCGTCCTGATTCCGATGATTCTCAATGCGCACGCGGGAGCGAAGTACGGGATTCCGTTTCCGGTTCTGGTGCGCGCATCGTTCGGGGTGCGGGGCGCGAATGTTCCGGCGGTATTGCGAGCGCTGGTCGCCTGCGGATGGTTCGGCATTCAATCCTGGATCGGCGGGCAAGCGATCTTCACGATGCTGCAGGTGCTGTGGCCTCGAGCGGCAGCGAATACGTGGATGCCATGGCTTTGCTTCTTTTCGTTTTGGCTGCTGACCATGGCGGTGATCTGGCGCGGCATCGAAACCATCAAGTTCCTGGAAGGCATCGGCGCGCCGTTCATGCTGGCGGTGGGACTGCTGTTGTTGTGGTGGATCTCGCGAAAAGCCGGCGGGCTCGGCCCCGTATTGCATGCCCCAAGCAAGTTCCAGACCACCGGTGAATTCATGCGATTTTTCATTCCCTCATTAACCGGAATGGTCGGTTTCTGGGCGACGGTGGCATTGAATATTCCCGACTTTACGCGCTATGCGCGCTCGCAAAAGGCGCAGATCATCGGCCAAACGCTGGGATTGCCACCGGCCATGACCATCTATTCGTTCATCGGCGTCGCGGTGACCTCGGCGTCCGTGATTTTGTTCGGACAGGCGATCTGGGATCCGGTGGCGCTACTGGCTCGATTTCACGAGCCGGTGATCGCGTCCATCGCTCTGGTGGCGCTGCTCGTGGCCACGCTGAACACCAACGTTGCGGCCAACGTGGTATCGCCTTCCAACGATTTTTCAAACTTGAATCCGCGCCTGATTTCGTTCCGCACGGGCGGCATTATTACTGGTATTGCCGGCGTCTGCATGATGCCGTGGAAGCTACTGACGGATTTTCAAAGCTACATTTTCGGATGGCTAGTGGGATATTCGGCGCTGCTTGGTCCGGTGGCCGGAATTATGATCACGGATTATTTTCTACTGCGCCGTGCCCGTCTGGAGGTGGGCGATTTATATGACCCGCGCGGAATTTATCGATACGGAAGCGGCGTCAACTATCGGGCAATTTTCGCGCTCGCGGCCGGCATACTGCTGGCGTTGATCGGCCTGCTGGTTCCTCCACTGCGTTGGCTCTACGATTATGCGTGGTTTGTTGGGTTCCTTGTTGCGTCGGCGACCTATTGGGTGTCGATGCGAGGAAGGGTCACGGGTGTCGCGCAACTGCCCAGCCGCAAATTCGCCAATACGAGTTTGTAGATAAGAGGAGTGGAGGTTTTTCCTTGACAAAAGCGTGGAAAAGGGCAAAACTGGCTTATTCCGCTTGGTCTTTCGTTGGCTGGATTTCAAGGTTGAACATTGTCCGTTCGGCTTTGAGAAGCGACGCCGCTCTCCAATAAAACACGAGTTTGGCGACGTGTTGGCAGATGTGCAGGGTAGGCTGTAGGCGATCTTCCGGGGGCAAATTGCTCATGCGATTATCACGCATCATTACTGTTTGTTTACTTACATTCGCGGCCACGCCATTTCTGCACGCACAGGCCACGGGAAGCATTTCGGGCACCGTAACGGACAGCTCGGGTTCCTCGGTACCCGGCGCGAAGGTGACCGTTACCGCTCCGGCCACGGGCCTTACTCGATCCACCACAACCAACGACAATGGCGAGTACATTGTGCCGCTGCTTGGCGTGGCGGATTATAACGTGCAGGTGGAGTTGCAGGGATTCCAGAATGCGACAGCGAACGACATTCGGCTACAAGTGGATGAACATCGCGAACTGGACTTCAAACTTACGCCGGCATCCGTTCAAACGAGCGTCGAGGTCAGCGCAAATCCTGTCGCTATCCAAACTTCGGACGCCACCCTGGGTCAAGTGATCACCACCCAGCAAGTCGCTGACCTTCCTTTGAACGGCCGCGATTTCGTGCAGCTCGCCACACTTACGCCGGGCACGGCACAGGAAACCAATCCGAACAGCTTCTTTAATGGCGGACCGAGCAGCGAAGCGTCGGCACGCGGATCTTATTCCCTTTCTGTGGGCGGATCCCGCGCCAACAGCACCGACTGGCTGCTGGATGGCAACGACAATAACGAACTGACATCCGGCGCCATTTCCATTCTCTCTTCGATCGATTCCATCCAGGAATTTAAGGTGCTGACTTACAACTACTCGGCCGAATGGGGAACGCGCGGAGGTCCGACGGTTTTGGTGACAACGAAATCGGGGAGCGACCAGTTTCATGGAACCCTCTTCGAGTTCTTGCGGAATACCGATCTCGATGCGCGCAGTTTCTTTGCTACTAATGTCGAGCAATTCAATCTGAACCAGTTCGGCGCCTCGCTGGGTGGGCCCATTAAGAAGGACAAAGTCTTCTTCTTCATGGATTACGAGGAAAAATATCAGCGCCACGGGATTCCGTTCACCGGCCTGGTTCCGACCGAAGCGATGCGCCAAGGCAACTTTACCGACAACGCGTTCGGTCAGCCGGCGCCGCTGTTAACGAATATCTACGCCAGCACTCCGAACACGCCGTTCATGTGTAACGGGTCGCCCTGCAATATTATCCCTGCCAGCATGATCGATCGCGTGGGCCAGGAGCTCATCAATCTGTATCCGCTCCCCAACGCGAATAACCCCGCTCTGGATTACAACTACACCAGTGAGCCAGTGAGATCGCTCAACGAGGGCAAGTTCGACATCCGGCTGGATGAAAACATTTCGACCAAGGATACGTTATTCGCGCGGTTCAGCTACGATCAGGCCGAGTCTTATGTGCCTGGCGGCGCGCCGGGATTCGCCGAACAAGGCGCGTTTGCCAGCAACCAGAGCATCCAGAATCATGCCCGGAATGCCGCCATCTCCGAAACGCATCTCTTTTCGCCGACCACGGTGAATCAGATGAGCTTCGGTTATAACCGCATCTTCGACTACATCACTTCACAGGGAACCGGAAGCTGCTACGCTTCGACGCTTGGCATACCCGGCGCCAACTTGGGAGGCAACAGCTGCGGCCTCACATCCGTGGAGATGACTACTTATTGGTCCCTCGGCGATCGCGGCTACACGCCGTTTGTGGGCGGCACCAATGTTTGGACATTCTCCGATTCTCTCGACATGGTTCGGGGCAATCATGACATCCGGGCGGGGTTCGAGTATCGAGCGAATCAGTTGAATACTGTGGCGGTCGGTTTTCCCAACGGGTTCTGGGTGGTGGTGGGCCTCACAGGCGATGCCGCCGCCGATCTCCTGCTGGGACAGTATGTCTACGGCGCTCACGATCAGGAGTTCGATGGCGGAGTCACTGGCCGGCGCTGGAAGCTGTACCGGCCGTACGTCGAAGACACTTGGCGCGTGGGCAAGAATTTGACCTTGAATCTCGGCTTGGCGTGGGCGATGGTGACACCGATCAGCGAAGTCGCCAATCGCATGGCTGACTTTAATCCGGCCAACGGC
>Ga0335074_10014176_pt1 | contig 11187 bp, 12 predicted proteins | sample Lox_Sample_23_FD_206715 | JGI IMG/M metagenome (GOLD analysis project Ga0335074, IMG submission 206715) | Soil microbial communities from Loxahatchee National Wildlife Refuge, Florida, United States - Lox_Sample_2.3 | ecosystem: Environmental > Terrestrial > Soil > Wetlands | place: USA...
GGGCGCGTGCTGGCGGAGCTGAAGACCAAGGCGAAGGAGGATCAGGACTACGCCAAGTTCTGGGAAAATTTCGGCCAAGTGCTGAAGGAGGGGATCTGGGAAGACACCGAGCATCGTGGGGAAATCGCGCCCCTGCTCCGGTTCCGCTCGTCCAGGCAGGACGGCTGGACGTCGCTGCCTGACTATGTGAACCGCATGCAGCCGGGCCAGGAGGAGATTTATTATCTGCTTGGCGACGATACCGATGCGCTGCGCGGGTCGCCGCAGTTGGAGGGATTCCGGGCGCAGGGGAAAGAAGTGCTGCTGCTGGCAGACCCGATCGACGCGTTCTGGCCTGACCGGCTGAGCACGTTCGAGAACAAGCGGCTGGTCAGCGTGACGCAGGCCTCTGCCGATACGGGAAAGGATGCGGAGCTGCCCGACATCTCGGTGTTGACGACCGCGTTGAAAACGGCGTTGGGGGACGAGGTCTCAGACGTGCGCGCGACGGCGCGGCTGACCGACAGCGCCGTCGTGCTGTCGGCGGGCGGGAAGGGGCCGGATCTGCAGTTGCAGCGCATGATGCGCCGGGCCGGACGCGGCGGGCTGCAAGCCCCGCCGGTGCTGGAAGTGAACCCCCGGCACGCGGTGATCGAGGCGTTGGGCAAGCGGGTCGAGGACAAGGCGCTGATCGAGCAGGCGGCGGCGACGCTGCTGGATCTCGCGCGCGTGCAGGAAGGCGAGCTGCCGAAGGATCCCGCAGGCTTCGCCAAGCGGGTGACGGGGCTGATGGCGGAGGGACTGGGATAGGATGGTGGTGTGCGGTACTCGCGTCCGCATGCGACAGCGCTACTGATCTCCAGCCTCGGCTTGCTGCCGTTCCCGCGTTTGCTATAAGCACTTGGTCGAATAGTCGAGGTAGTCGAACCCGAGGCAGGGCATGAGTGACGAGGTGCTTCCCCAGCTCGACTTGCGCGAGCAGATCGTTCGCATAGATCGAGCTATCGCCGAGACCGAGAAATTCCAGGCGGAGCAGCGTAAGCTCATCGCCGAAGCTCAAAAGCTGACTTGGGATCGATGGCTGGCACCGGCGTTGGCTATCGCTGCGGTCATCGGTGGCTCGCTGGGTGTCGCCACGTTCATCGCTCATCTGATCGGGCACTGAACCACGAGCAGCGTCGGCGGTGCTCGCCGCGTGTGATCCTCAAGGCGCTGTGGGCGAGCACTCTTATGAATGCTCTGATCGGAGACCTCAGAGCCGTCGTGCGACGGCGGATCGCAGCAAAATTCCGGGAGTTATACCAGGAGCCCGAAAGAATGACGCTCTACCGCCGTCGCCGCTGTCCCGGAACTGGCCGGAGATGGCCGGCACAAGGCCGGCCATGACGGATGGGGCGGCCATGACGGGGGGGCCGCGAGCGCCGGAGAGTCGATCGTTCGGGCGGATGGTATTACTGCAATGTGGTGGTAGCGCTACGCTTACCCCTCACACTGTGCATAACTTATCTGAGCCGACAGGCTGGGCTGTTTGAATGAACCTGGGCAAGATGAGCGTTGCTCCACCGAAGATGTCCTCAACGGCGGCTCTCGGTAAGCCGAACCAAAGAACGGAGGTCCGCCATCGTGGAGAAAGTGGAATCGTTACGCCACACCGCGTTGGCCCGACGCTTCTGCACTTGGAACGGAGGTCCTGTATTGAGGACCCGGTAGCACGTTGGGATGGCGCGAAGCGTTAACACCCCATCGTTGATACTCCAGTCAGGCAAATCAGCGCGCGCTCCCGCCAGGGCGGCCAGAAAGTTCCCCACGGAGCCAAACCTTTTCTCTGGGTCCAGATTGCAAGCCCTTTTGGCTATCTTTCGAAGAGTATCCGGCATCCACGCGTTCAGAGTCTCGAAGTCGAGTAGTTTCCCCCACTTAATTCGTGGTTTTAAGCATTCGTCAGCGAAGATCGTGTTGTCAGGATGCGCCCTGTCATCATATTCGGCGAGCTGCTTGCTGGTTAGCCATTCGGTTTCGCGATAAGGAAGATGGCCACCCAGCATCTGATATAGGATCACCCCCACTTGATAGATGTCTCCACTCACGCTGTAATGTTCCTCCCAACCATAGAATTTGATAATCGTTTGAGTCTCAAGCAACGGTTAACTGCCCTGAATACATACCCGTTGCCACCCTCGCTAATCTGCTCAAGCACTTCATAGTCGCGGCTTAAGTCGGCGATCGCCTCGTTAATTGGATCGGGCACGACCGAATGGGCTGTCACATCGAGGCTCATCGTTTCATCCAACTAATGTGCGCAAGCTGCGAAAAAGGCATCCTCCTGATATTTATGCGCACCGGGCGGCAACGTGAGTCCGTGCTTCTGGACGCGTGACTTGATGGTCGTCGGCATCAGAATGGTAGTTGAACAGTTTTCTAGGACCTGCAGAAAGCCTTCAATCTTGAAGGAGACAGGGCTTCCGGCATGCTCGCCCTTCTCTTGCCTGCCGCGCACGGCCATTGTAACGATGTTGTGGTTCCGTGCAAAGCCGGCAACCGCCGCATAGAATGCCCTGACCGTCTCCTGATCCGAACTGTCCTTGAGTTTCAGTTTCATGGATGTACTGGACTCGATAGTGAACTCAGTATCCGTTCGAAGTACCGTCACCAGAACCAGCTCACTGCCACGAATGGAGGCTCCCAAGCAACGCACGACCTTTCTCCACCACGCCTACAACGCAAAGGTTCCCGAAAGTATCAAGGGACAGCCTGCGCGTAGGAGGTCGGATCGCTAGCGCCAAGATCGGAGTTGATCAACAATTTCATGTCGCAGGGCGCGCTTTTGTACGATCCAAGACCATAATCCCAATGCCCCACTGATCCGCTCCGCCCTATGATCCCCGATCTGATCCAATCCCGAGTCGCCCCATGCCCACCATCCTAGGCCTCGACCCCGGTCTGCGCTTCACCGGCTGGGGGGTCATCGAGGCGGAAGGCAACCGCCTGCGCCACCTCGCCGACGGTGTGATCGCCACCGACCACACGCATGACGTGCCCACCCGCCTGCGCGCGCTGCATGATGCGCTGGCGGCGCTGATCGCGGCCCAACAGCCCGACGAGGCGGCGATCGAAGAGACCTACGTCAACCGCAACGGCGCCGCCACGCTGAAGCTCGGCTACGCCCGCGGAGTGGCTCTGCTGGCTGGCGCGCTCGCCGGGCTTCCGGTCATCGAGTACGGCGCCATGGCGGTGAAGCTCGCGGTGGTCGGCACCGGCGCGGCGGCCAAGGAACAGGTGCAGATGATGGTTCGCCGGCTGCTGCCGGGCGCCGCTATCCGCCGCGCCGATGCCGCGGACGCGCTGGCGGTCGCGATCTGTCACGCGCATCACCGCGCCACCCGCCTCGCCTGGAACCGCCGGGCAGGTGCCGGATGATCGCGCGGCTCACCGGGCGCGTCGCGCAGCGCGACGAGGCAAGCTGCGTGATCGACGTCAATGGCGTCGGCTACCTCGTGCAGGCATCGACGCGGACGCTCGCTGCTCTGCCGTCGCCGCCGGAGTCGGCGGTGCTGCTGATCGAGACGCTGGTGCGCGAGGACGCCATCCTGCTGTGCGGCTTCATTGATTCTGCCGAACGCGACTGGTTCCGGCTGCTGACCACTGTGCAGGGCGTGGGCGCGAAGCTCGCTTTGTCGGTGCTGTCGGCGCTGTCGCCACGCGATCTCGTCAGCGCCATCGCGGCAGGCGACCGCGCCAGCCTGACGCGTGCGCCTGGGGTTGGCGCCCGCCTTGCGGTGCGGCTGTTGACCGAGCTGCGTGACAAGGCAGGCGCCATGCCGTCGGTACCCGGCATGGCCGCGGCCGCACCGGCGCGACTGCCAAGCGTAGCCGAGGACGCGGTCTCGGCGCTGGTCAATCTCGGCTATCGTCGTCCGGAGGTATTGCCGGTGGTGGCTCGTGTGATGGATCGGCTGGGTGACGCTGCCGGGCTCGACGCGGTGATCCGTGACAGCCTGAAAGAGCTGGCGCAGCGCACGAACCAGGGGGCTGCGGGGTGACGGGCAGCACAGCCCTCCCTCCGCTTCCGGGAGGGGGCAGGGGAGGGGGCCGTCGGGCATCGCGAACCTGGCGGCGATCAGTTCTGCGCGTGGGCGGCTCGGATGGGGACTCTGCACGCACGCCCCCTCCCCCTTGCTCCCTCCCGCAAGGGGAGGAGGAGTTAAGCGCCATCCCCCATTTGCGGCTGCCCCACCGCCATGAGTGACGCCGAAGGCCGCACCGTCTCCGCCACTCGCCGCGAGGAAGACGCAGCCGAAGCCTCGCTGCGGCCGCAGTCGCTGGCGGAGTTCATCGGCCAGACCGCGACGCGGGAAAACCTGTCCGTATTCATCCGAGCGGCACGTGCCCGCGCCGAACGGAACCCCGGGGAGGCGCTGGACCACGTGCTGCTGCATGGGCCGCCGGGCTTGGGCAAGACGACGCTCGCCCAGATCGTCGCCCGCGAGCTCGGCGTGGGGTTCCGCGCCACCTCGGGCCCGGTGATCCAGCGCGCCGGCGACCTTGCCGCAATCCTGACAAACCTCCAACCCAGGGATGTCCTGTTCATCGATGAGATCCACCGGCTGCAGCCGGCCATCGAGGAAGTGCTCTACCCTGCCATGGAGGATTTCCAGCTCGACCTGATCATCGGCGAGGGCCCGTCGGCGCGCTCGGTGCGCATTGACCTGGCGCCGTTCACCCTGATCGGCGCCACCACGCGCGCGGGCCTGCTGGCCACACCCCTGCGCGACCGGTTCGGCATCCCACTGCGGCTGGTGTTCTATACGCCGGCGGAACTCGAGGTGATCGTCCGACGCGGAGCGGAAAAGCTCGGCATCGGCCTGACGGCAGACGGCGCCGCCGAGATCGCCCGCCGCTCCCGTGGCACACCGCGAATTGCCGGGCGCCTGCTGCGCCGGGTGCGCGACTTCGCCTCCGTCGGTGGGTCGGCGACGGTGGACCGGCGGGTGGCCGACGCCGCGCTGACGCGGCTGGAAGTGGACGCACTCGGGCTGGATGCGATGGATCGGCGCTACCTGCTGCGAATCGCCGAGCACCACGCCGGCGGCCCGGTCGGCGTCGAAACGCTGGCCGCGGCGCTGGCCGAGGCGCGCGACACGCTGGAGGATGTGATCGAGCCATTCCTGATCCAGGAGGGCCTCGTGCTGCGGACCAGCCGCGGCCGCATGCTTGGCGAACCGGGCTGGCGCCACCTGAAGCTACCGCTGCCCGCACGGGTACCCGATCAGTTCGACCTGCTGCGGGACGATGGATGAGCGGCAATGCCGTCGCCACCGTGGCGGAAGGCCGGCATCACTACCGCTTGCGCGTGTACTACGAGGATACCGACGCGGCGGGCATCGTCTATCATGCGAACTATCTGCGCTTCGCCGAGCGGGCGCGCACGGAAGCCTTGCGCGATCTCGGCATCGCCCATGCCGAACTGCTGCGCGAGTACAACCTGATGTTCGTAGTGCGGCGCATCAAAGTGGACTATCTCCGCCCCGCCCGACTCGACGAATCGCTTAAGGTGGTGACCGAGCCGATGTCGATGCGCGCCGCGGCCCTGGTGCTGCGGCAGGACGTGCAGGGTCCCGCCGGCTCGTGCGCCGTGGTGGAAGTCGAGTTGGCCTGCGTGCCGCCGGGTGGCCACTGGCCGGCGCGCATCCCGCCGCGCTGGCGGGCAGTGTTGAGTGCAATGCAGGCGGCCAGGCCGGCCGCCGGATAAGGAGTGGGATGCGGTGGATCGCGCAGTCAATGCGGTGGGTCTGGCGACGGGCAGCGACCTGTCGCTGTGGGGCTTGTTTCTTGAAGCCGACATCCTGGTCAAGATCGTCATGCTCGGCCTGCTCGCCGCCAGTGTCTGGGTCTGGGCTGTGGTGTTCGAGAAATGGTCCAGCCTGCGCAAGGTAAACAAGGACGCCGACGGCTTCGAGGACCGCTTCTGGTCGGGCGGCAGCCTAGAGGAGCTATACGACCAGGAGGGCTCGCGGCCCGGCCATCCGATGGCGGCCGTGTTCGGCGCGGCGATGGGCGAGTGGCGGCGCACCGTGCGGGTGGCCGGCGCCGATGTCAGCCACACCAGCGTGCGTGAACGAATCGATCGTGCGATCAGCGTGACGGTGCAACGCGAGATGGACCGGCTGGAGCGCTGGATGGTGTTCCTCGCCTCGGTCGGCGCGACGGCGCCGTTCATCGGCCTGTTCGGCACGGTATGGGGGATCATGCACAGCTTCTCGGCGATCGCCTCGATGCACAACACCAATCTCGCGGTGGTGGCGCCGGGCATCGCCGAGGCGCTGTTCGCTACCGCGATCGGCCTGGTGGCGGCGATCCCGGCGGTGCTCGCCTACAACAAGATCAGCACCGACCTGACGCGCTTCGCCGCTCGGCTGGAAGGCTTCGGCGCCGAGTTCAGCGCCATCCTCTCGCGCCAGAGCGAGGAGAGGGCCTGAGCGATGGCGTTCTCCCCGCTGACTGGGAAGGGGATGCGCGGCCGCTACCGGCCGCTGTCGGAGATCAATGTCACGCCATTGGTCGATGTGATGCTGGTGCTGCTGATTATCTTCATGGTGACAGCGCCACTTATGACCTCCGGCGTGTCGGTCGATCTGCCGAAGACCGACGCCAAGCCCCTAAACACCGATAGCGAGCCGCTGACCGTGTCGATCAATGCCGAGGGCAAGATCTATTTGCAGAACGAAGAGGTGCAGATTCCGGAGTTGGTGGCGAAGCTGCAGGCATTGTCGCAGAACGATAATGACCGGCGCATCTTTGTCCGCGGGGACAAGGATATTTCCTATGGGCTGGTGATGCAGGTGATGGGCACGATCACCGAGGGCGGGTTCACCAAGGTCGCCCTGCTGGCACAGCCGCCGACAACATCGCCGTCGCCGACGCCCACCGCTTCGCCGTCGACGTCCGCCACGCCTCCGGCGGCACCCGCCACGCCACAAGCTCCGGCGCCGGCCTCGCAATCGAAGCCGCCGGCGCAGGCCAAAGCCGGTTGAGGCGTTGGCCGTGCGCTTAGAACACTCACGCCGTTCGCCTCGCGAACCGACCTGTTCCGCAAGTGGGAGAGGTGCGGCGGTGCGCGGACTCGATTAGCCGTGTGGGGTGGGTTGGCACCGGCGGGGATGACCCCGGAACTGCGGCGCGGCGCGGCGGTCTCGGCGTCTCTGCACGTGCTGATCATTTTGGCTCTGCTGCTCGGGCTGCCGTTCTTCCACCCGCCCGAGGCGCCGCCCGAAGAGGCGGTGGACATGGTGTTCCAGGGCACGGCGGCTTCTACAATGAAGGCGGAGAAGCCGGCCGCGGTGCCGGCGCCGGCTCCGGCGCCGACGCCGCTGCCGGTGCCGCCAGCTTTCCAGCCGCCGCAGCCGCAGCCCAACGAGTCCGCGCCTCCGCCTCCGCCTCCGCCACCACCGCCTCCGCCGGCGAGTGCCGCGGCGCCCACGGTGCCAACCCCACCTCTGCCGATTCCGCCGCTGCCGACGCCGGCACCCGCGCCGGTGGCACCACCGCCTCCGGCCCAGCCGGCGCGGCAGCTTGCACAGACGCCCACGCAGCCATCCCCGGCTCTGCCGGTGCCGCCGGTGCCGGTGCCGCCACCGCCGATGCCGAGCCACACGTCACAGCCCAACCCGACCAAGAACCCGGCTCCGGAGAGCGATGCGCTGGACAACACATTGGAAAAGCTGCGGGCGATGATCCGCCAGCAGAAGCCGCCGACCGCGCGCTATAATCCGGCGCTGGGCGGCGCGCCGAACGGCGGTGGCAGCCCGACAGGCAACGACACCGCCGCGCTGACGGCGGCTGAGCGCGCCGCCATCGGCGATCACGTCCGCCCATGCTGGACCACCGATCCCGGCGCGCTCGACCTCGACAAGATGCAAGCACTGCTCACCGTCACCACAGACCCGACCGGCGAGGTGCGGGTCGCCAGCGTGGCGCCGGCGGACCAAGGCCGGCTTGCCGATCCGCGGTTCCGCGCCTTCGCCGAGCGCGCGGTGCGGGCAGTGATGGATCCATCCTGCGCCAACCTGCCCCTGCCGTCGAACATGCTGGGGAAGGTCAATGTGCTGACGTTCCGCTTCACTCCCTGATCCCGTTCTGCCCGGCCAACATGAAAGATGCGCCGATGACCGACGAAACTACATCTCTGCTGCTGCCTCGCCGGAGCTGGATGGCGCGGCGGGCGCTGCTGGCGCGTGCCGCCGGCGCGGCCGGATCGCTGGCGCTGCTGCCGGCCGTGGCCCGGGCTCAGACGCCGCCCGCGGCGCCACCGCCCCCTGCGGCTTCAGCCGCATCGTCGGGGCAGAGCGCGGTGATCGACGTGAACCGTGCGCGCGCCGCGCCGATTCCGATCGCGCTGCCGGCGTTTGCCGGGGCCGACCCGGCTTCACAGCAGCTTGGGGCCGACATCATCCAGGTGGTTTCCAACGATCTCGCCGGTTGCGGGCTGTTCCGGGTGATCAACCCGCAGGCGTACATCCAGGCTGCGGCGGCGCCGAACTCGGATGTGCCGAATTTTCAGAACTGGGCGGCGATCGGGGCACAGGCGCTGGTGACTGGGCGCACCGCCTCGCAGGGCGGCGGCGTCAGGGTGGAGTTCCGGTTGTGGGACGTGCTGCCGCAGACGCAACTTCAGGGCACCGCCTACACGACGACGCAGAGCAACTGGCGGCGGATCGCTCATATCATGGCGGATGCGATCTATCAGCGGCTGCTGGGCGAGAGCGGGTATTTCGATACACGAATCGTTTATGTGGCGCTGACCGGGCCGCGCGGGCGGGAGACGCGGCGGCTGGCGATCATGGACCAGGACGGTGCCAATGACCGCACGCTGACGAACGGCGCCTGGCCGGTGCTGACGCCGCGTTTCTCGCCGAAGCGCGACCAGATCGCTTTCATGAGCTATGCCAATGATCGGCCTCGGGTTTATCTGTTCGATCTCGGCTCGGGGGCACAGAGCGTGCTTGGCGACTTTCCGGGCATGACGTTTGCGCCGCGCTTCTCGCCGGACGGCAGTGCGGTGATCATGGCGCTGGCGCGGGGCCAGGGATCGGCGATCGTGGTGGTGGAACTGGGCAGCCGCGCGACCCGGCAGCTTACCAACGCCAGTTCGATCGATGTCAGCCCGTGTTACAGCCCGGACGGGTCGCAGATCGTGTTCAATTCGGATCGGGATGGCGATCCGCAGCTTTATGTCATGTCGGCGGGCGGCGGTGGTGCGCGGCGGATCAGCTTCGGCAACGGGCGCTATGGGACGCCGGTATGGTCGCCGCGCGGAGACCTGATCGCGTTCACTCGCTATGGCGGCGAGGAGTCGAATTTCTCGATCGGTGTGATGCACCCGGACGGCAGCGGCGAGCGCCTACTGACCGAGGGCTGGGACGTCGAGGGACCGACCTTCTGCCCGAATGGCCGGGTGCTGATGTATTTCAGCACCACGCGCGCCACCGGCAGCCGCGGCGAGGGGTTTTCGTCGCATCTCGCTTCGATTGATATTACCGGCTTCAACCAACGGGACGTGGTGACGCCGACGAGTGCTTCGGACCCGGCGTGGTCGCCGCTTGGGGGGTGATGGGGCGCGGTGGAGTTATGCCCTGCCCGACCGAGCGGCCAAAGGCCGGCAGGTGGAGCAGGTTCATCATGACTGGCCAGAGCGCACCTCTCCCGCTCTGCGATCGCAGGGCGGGAGAGGTCGCCGCGCATAGCGCGGCGGGTGAGGGTGTGCGTCCGCGTCCCGATTCCAGTGACCCCGAAAGCGCTGCCGCGATCGCGCACCAGCCAGGGTGATTTCAGCCAAACAGCCAACCTAGGAGGAGAAAATGTGGCCCGCACTTACCGTCAGAGGGCCTGAGTCGCCGATAATCGTATCGTTCGTGGTGTTGCTTCCGTTGATAGACCGGGGCCCTCCCCGCGGCTGATAGGCGGTCCGAGGAAGCCACCACGCAACCTGCCAGAACTTCCGTGCCGCGGCAGCTAATCCTCGTCACCGGTGGGCAGCCGGCCGGACCTCCATTGCAAGTGCTGCCCGCCGTCCAGGGCGAGCATCTGCCCGGTCATTGCCGGGAGGGTCAGGATCGCCAGGACGGCGCGGGCTACCTCGTGGGGCGCGGGGCCGTGGCCGAGCGGGACCGATGCGCTCTGCGCGGCGAATTGCGCCGGGGTCTGGTTCGCGTTGGGCAACGCCGGACCGGGGCCAATGGCGTTGACCCGGATGCGCGGCGCCAGCGCCAGTGCCATCGCCCGCGTCAGGCCCCACAAGGCGAACTTGGACACGGTGTAGGAGACGAAATGCGGCGTGATCGACCACACCCGCTGGTCGAGCATGTTGATGACAACGCCCTCGGCCAGGGGCGGCAAGGCGCGGGCGAAGTGCTGCATCAGCACGAAGGGCGCGCGGAGGTTCGGCTCCAGATGAGCGTCCCAGGAGGCGCGGCTGGCGTCGTGCCATTCGTCGCGCTGGAAGAGGCTGGCATTGTTGACCAGCACGCCGATCGGGCCGATCGCATCGGCGGCGGCCGGCAACAGGCGCTCGGCCTCGGATTCGCTGGCGAGGTCCGCCGGCAGCACGGTTGCGTTGCGGCCCTTCGCACGGATCTCGGATGCCAGGTCGTGCGCGGCGGTCAGGCTTCGATGACAGTGGATGGCGACGTCAAAGCCGGCCTCGGTCAGGGCCAGCGTAATGGCTCGGCCGAGCCGGTGGGCACCGCCGGTGACCAAGGCGGCGTGCGGGATGGCGGGTGGGATGTCGAGGTTCATCGGCGGTGCTGTACCCACGCTTTAGGGGCGAGGCAAAGCCCTTCCCGATGGCCTCGTCAGGTGGCCCGGCCGTGAGGCGTCAGCCGGCGGCTCCGAACCCGGCGCGGTAGCGTGCCGCCAGCATCCGGTACTCGGCGGCGTTGCGGTCGAACTTCCGCCGCTCCTCCTCGTCCATGACGCGCTTCAGCTTGGCCGGGGCGCCGGTCCACAGCTCGTAACGGCCGATGATCTTGCCTGGCGTCAAGAGCCCGCCGGCGCCGAGCATCCCGCCCTCTTCGATCACCGCGCCATCCAGCACCGTCGAGCCCATGCCGACGAAGGCGCGGTCGCGCAGCGTACAGGCATGGATGATGGCGCCGTGGCCCACGGTGACGTCGTCGCCGATGATGGTGGGAAACGTCACTGCATCGACATGCA
>Ga0335074_10014177_pt1 | contig 11186 bp, 9 predicted proteins | sample Lox_Sample_23_FD_206715 | JGI IMG/M metagenome (GOLD analysis project Ga0335074, IMG submission 206715) | Soil microbial communities from Loxahatchee National Wildlife Refuge, Florida, United States - Lox_Sample_2.3 | ecosystem: Environmental > Terrestrial > Soil > Wetlands | place: USA: Florida...
ATCTTGCCGCAGGTCAGTGACCAGCACCTGAACGCGGAGCGGGTGGCGGTGACCGGCGCCGGGACGTGGGTCGACCCCGCCGACGCCAGCGCGGCCGACATCCGCGACATGACCGGCGCCCTGGTCCACGAGGGCGGCTGGCGCGCGTCGGCCGCCACCATGCGTGAGCGCGTGCTGCAGATGCCATCGCCGGCCGACGTGGTCCCGGTACTCGCCGGGCTGGCCGACGGGGCGTAAGAAACCCGAACGTGCATCGTGAGGCAGACCGGAGAGGAGTAGGCAGATGGCAGAGCAGCCGGCCGTCCCGTTCCCGCTATCCCCGTCGGCCACCGTCTACCATCCGTCGCCGGACTACGCGGACCTGCGCGAAAGATGCCCGGTGGCGAACATCGAGCTGCCTGACGGCAGGCTGGCCTATCTGGCCACCAGGCATGCGGACGTACGCCAGGTGTTCACCGACCGGCGGTTCAGCCGGGCCGCCGCGGCCGGCCCGAACCGCCCGACCCGCGAGCTGGGCTCGCTGGCCGAGGACTCGCTGATCGGCATGGATCCGCCGCGGCACACCAGGATCAGGGGGGTGGTCTCGCGCGCGTTCACTGCCCGCCGGGTGGAGGAGATGCGCCCGGCGGTCCGGGAGCTGGTCGAGCAGATGATCGACCGGATGGAGGCCGAGGGCCCGCCGGCCGATATGGCCAGGCTGCTGTCCTCGCCGCTGCCCATCTACGTGATCAGCAAGCTGTTCGGGATAGCCGAGGAGGATCAGGACGCGGTACGGCGGTGGTCCGACGCGCTGGTGGGCGACTGGGACGCCGATCCGGCGGCCCCGCAGGCGGCGCTGGATGCCTTCGGCGAGATGATCGCGGACCGGCGGGCTCATCCGGGCGACGATCTGATGACCGCGCTCATCAGCGCCTGGGATGAGCAGCAGGATCTCAGCGAGCGCGAGCTGATCTCGGTGACCGCGGGGATTTTCGTGGGCGGCCACGAGACCACAACCAACCAGATCAACCTCTTCGTGCTCGTCCTGGCGAACCATCCCGAGCAGCTTGCCGTGCTGCGCGGAGACGACCCCGAGATGGTCGCCCGGGCGGTCGAGGAGCTCTCCCGCTTCATCCAGCTCGGCGACAACGGCATCCTGTTGCCCCGGGTCACCACCGAAGAGGTCGAGCTGGGCGGGGTCCGCCTGCCAGCCGGTTCCGCGGTCCTTCCGGCGGTCGTCTCGGCCAATCGTGACGGGAGCGTGTTCGCCGAGGCCGATCGTCTGGACGTGACCAGGGTCAACAATCCCCATCTGGGCTATGGCGCCGGCCCGCACCACTGCCTCGGAGCGGCGCTGGCCCGGATGGAGCTGCAGGAAGCCCTCGGGGCGCTGCTGCGCCGGCTAGCGGGCCTGCGCGTCGCGGTGCCCGAATCTGAGCTCCACTTCAAACCGGGCCTGGTCGTCCGCAGCCTCGAATCACTGCCGGTCACGTGGGAGAGCCGGAAGGGCCGCGAAGGGTGAGCCATTCAGGCCGGCCCGCGCCAGGGTCGGCACCGCCGGGTCGAACGCGGCCGCGACGGCCACCTCCTCGACCCCGTACAGCAGCGCCTCGACCTGCGCCTCGGTGAAGCAGGCCATATCGAAGATCACCTGGAGATAGACGGTATCCGGATAGTCCTCCACGGAGATGAACGCCTGCTCCGGCACGTTCTCCAGGGTCCCGTCCCAGGACAGGAAGGTCGCTGGCATCCGCTCGGTGATGCCCTCCATCGTTACGCGAACGCCGGCGTCGATCACCGATTTCGGCCTCGTCGTCACGCGCCTATCGTTGATCCGGCAGGTGACGCGGGCCGGATAACCGCGCTCGCCGTCCAGGCGCGCTGTGAGCTCCTCGAGCTGATCCGGGTCGTAATAGGCGTACATGCCCGCGGCAAGCGAGACCCGGCGGGCTCGCGCGACCGCCTCGTCGATCGTGGCACCAGCGAGATCCAGGGTCAGCACGGAGTTCTGGCTGAGCGATGCGATCGCTCCGGCGAAGCCCGGCCGGAACCTGTTGTTGAGGATCACCTTGGCGGTGAGCGGGTTGACGCCGGTCACCCTGGTGATGGCGGTCGCGATCAGGGCGAGCAGCACCCGGGAGGAATCCGTCCTGGTGCGCTGCGCGATGGCCAGCATGGCCAGGTGGGCCGCTGGCGAGCTGAACCGGCCGTGCCAGTAGCGGCGGCCCAGGCGCCCTTCTGGGTGGCTGGGCTCACCGAAGGTCAGCGGCGGGATGTGCCGCACGTGCGACTCCCAGTACCGCATGGCCCGGTCGCTGGTCCGGCGCAGCGCGGGCGTCCGCTCGCGCCGGCCGAGGTCGAGGATGCCGGTCGCGCGCGGGTCGCCGAGGCGACGGTCGGAGGTATCGCCCGACGTCAGGTCCTCCATGATCAGGTTGAACGACGTGACATCGACGAGAATCTCCGGAAGGGTCCAGACCTGGCACGCCGCCAGGCCGCGATGCCGGAACACGGTCATCCGCATCGGCCAGTCGCGGTACAGGTCGAGGCGGGTGAACAGTCGCTGGTGCCACAGGTCGTTCGCCCGTCGCAGCACGTCAGCTGGCTCCTCGGCGTCAGGCACGTCCACCACGCTCATCGAGACCTGCCCGGAGTGGTGCACCACCTGCAGCGGGTCGCCGTTCTCGGCGGTGTCCAGACGCATCCGCAGCGCCGGATACCTGCTGATCAGGCCTGCCAGCCGGGCCGCCACGTCCGCGACCGTGGTACCGGCGGGTAAGACGTGGACGGCGCTCAGGTTCAGCGCCCAGCCGGTCTCCCGCATGTCATGCAGGATGGCCTTCTGGCCCCATGTCAGCGGCGCAGTGCCTGCCCCCGGTCCGGTAAACGGTACGACGATCCGGTCTGTCCCCGCCTGCTCCACCATAAATCCATCCCAGCAACGGGCGCGGGAAGCGTCAACAGCGCTCATGGCCGGGGCGCCCTTTTCGTTCTGGTGCCTGAGCCATTCGCTGCATAAGCTGGCCCGTGTCTGGGTGACCGGAGCTGCGCGGGCACGCGCACGCTAGTAAAGGCGGGGACAGCGAGGTCCGCGCCGGGGGCGGTGTTTGATGACGTGCGATTACGGCCCGGCCTGCGAGAGCGTGCTTTCCGACGGTTTCTATATCTGGCGTGGTTTTCGGGACCACTCGAGCTGTGCCGCGCTGCGCGACCACGCCGAGCGGCTCCTGCGCAGCGACGCGGCCTGCCAGTTCGCGACCTCGACGAGGCTGTGGGAGCTGTACCGGTACGGCGACGACATGGTGGCTCTCATGTGCGACGAGGGGCTGCTCGCGCTGGCCGCGCGCCTGCTCGGTCATAATCCGCTTTTGTCGGACTTTAGCCTGAATCAGCTCCGCGGCGGCGAAATGGCGGACTACTGGCATGTCGACTACCCCTTCAGCCACATGCGCTCGCGAGTCAGCGGTTCGGTGCTCGGAATTCAGTGCATCATGCCGCTTACGCCGTTCACGGCGGACAACGGCGCCACCCAGCTCATCCCAGGGACACACCTCCTCGAAGGTCCTCCCCAGCCCGATTACCCGGCAAGTTCCGCGACGACCTTTGCCGCAGACCCCGGTGACCTGCTGATCAACGCCGCGGCAACCTGGCACAGGTCCGGGATAAACAGCACCCCCGCGGCGCGCACGGCGGTGCTGTTCAGCTTCGTGGAAAACTGGATCCGCCCCATGACCGGACCACCGGAACCCGGTGCTTGGAGCGCGACGCCCGCGGCCCGGTCGCTGCTCGGGTTCGGGCAGCCAACCAGGCACCCGGGCGAGGACGCGCCGCTCAGCCCCGCGTCAGACTCCGGCTGACCCGGGTCGGTGTCCCCGGGTCGAGCACCGCCTCGACGGCCACCTCCTCGACCGCGCGCAGCGCGGCCTCGGCCTCCGCCTCGGTGAAGCAGGCCATGTCAATGATGACCTGAAGCCAGACGGTCTGCGGATAATCGAGAACGCTGATCCACAACTGGTCGTGGAAGCTGTCCAGCGTCCCGTCCCACACCAGGAAGCTCTCCGGCAGCTTGTTCTTGATCTGCTCCGTTGTCACCGGCCCGCGCGCGGCCTCAGCGTCGGCGGGCTCGAGCCTGGCCACCCGCGCGTCGTTGATCAGGCAACTGATCCTGACCGGCTCGCCGCGCTCGGCGCTGACGCGCGCCACGAGTTCGTCGGCCTGGCGCGGGTCGTAATAGCCGAACATGCCCGCGGCCAGAAGCGCCGTCCTGGTCCTGGCGACGACCTCGTCCAGAGTCGCGTCCGCGGCGTCGATGGTGATCACGCTGTTCTGGCTGACCGGGGCGAAGATGTCGGTGAGGTCGCGCCGGAACCGGTTGCTCACGTTGATCTTGGTCGTGAGCGGGTTGACGCCGGTGGCCCTGGCGACAGCGGTTGCCATGATCGCGTGCAGGACGGTCGAGGTATCGGCCCCTGTGCGGTCCGCGATGGCCAGCATGGCGAGGTGCACAGCCGGCGAGTTGAACCGGCCGTGCCAGTATCTTTGCCCGTTCCGGCCCGCGGAGTGCGTCGGCGGGCCGAAGGTGAGCGCGGGCGCTGACCGCAGTTGTTTCTCCCAGTAGCGCATCGAGCGGTCGCTGGTCCGGCGCAGCGGCGCGGTCCGTTCGCGTCGTGCCAGGTCCAGGATCCCCGCCGGGCGAGGACCGCGGCATTCGGGCACGCCTCGCTCTCTGGCCGGGCGCAGGCTCCTGAAAAGCCGGGCGAACGTGACCCCGTCGACGATCAGGTGGGAACACGTGCACGCCTCGTACAGCAGCACGCCGCCGCGGCTGACCAGCGACACCCGGAACAGCGGGTCGCGACAGGGGTCGAAGGGAGAGTCCCGCCGCAGGCGCATCACCTGTTCGGCGTAATTCAGCGCGGCGTCGTCGCTCGCGTCGTCAGGAATGTGGAAGACCTCGAGTTCGGCATGTCCTGACGCGGGCGCCACCTGGCGGGGGTTGCCATCATCGTCGGTTTCCAGCCGTACCCGCAGTGCCTGCAGCCGGTCGACCAGGCTGGCCACGTGGGCCGCGCGGTCGCCGACGGTGGTGCCGCCCGGCACCGTGCGGACCACGCTTAAGCACAGCCCCAGACCGCTCTCTTGTATGTCACGCCAGATCCCTTGCTGGCCCCAGGTGAGCGGCCCCTCATCGGCGTCCAGGCCGGTGAACGGCACCGGTACGTCTACCCGGGTGGTCTGCTCCAGCATGGACATGGAAACATCAGACCAACCGGGATCGGCGCGCGTCAACCCGGCGGACGCGGGCCTAGTGCTGGTAAACCATGGCGGAGAAATTGGCTCCTCCGGCCGCCACGATGAGGTAGCGGTCGCCGGGCCGCAGCAGCCCGCGCTCCGCGGCCGTGGCGTAGTTGATGAACGCGTCCGCGCAGAAGGCATGGCCGATCAGCGGGATGTTGTCGAGCAGGACGCGCTCGACGGGGAAGCCGATCCTGCGGCACGCCCGTCGCCAGGCCATCAGGTTGACGTTGTGCGGCAGGATCAGGCTGATCTCCTCGATGGCCAGCCCGGCCCGGGCGGCCGCGGTCAGCATCGCCTCGGCCAGCGACTCGGGGAATACCCGCTCGTACTGCGCCGCCACGTCTGGGTCGTCGGTGAACCGGCCGGCGAACTCGCCGTGGACGATCGTGCAGTACGACAGAAGCCGGTTCCTCGGCCCCTCGGCCCGCACCAGGCACGCCGCCGCGGCCTCGCCGAACACCGAGATCCCGGGCATGAACTGGGCGTCATGGGTGAACGCCTTCTCTCCGGTGAGAACCAGCGCCAGCGCGTCCGGATCGGTGTCCGCCGCAAGCAGCCGGCCGGCGATGTCGAGTGCCAGCAGGCCGGTCGCGCAGCCGTGGTGGTTCACGGCGAACGCGACGGCGTGGTCGAGGCCGAGCATCCCGCACAGTTCGTGCAGCGGGTTGACCGGATAGGGCGTCACCACCGTCGTGGCCCGGGCGTGCAACACGTACCTGACGTGCTGCTCGCGACCGCGCAAGGCGCCGAGCCGGGACGCGCCGGCCAGCAGCAGGTCGAGCAGGGTCCCGCCCGGGTCCCGGCGCACGTCGGCGAGGCCGAGGAAGCGCTTGAACACCTTCACCTGGGTCGGGGTGAGGCCGAGTTCGTCGGCCAGGTCCGCGATCGGCACCCGCCGATCCGGCACGTATGTGGCCACCGCGTCGAGCACTGTCACGCCATTAGCGTCATCCGAAACCGGCCGTTGCCGCAAGGTGCAGGTAGGAATGGATCTATGCATCATGGTACGCTGAACTGAGCATTCTCCCGTGATGACCATCTTCTTCCGCTCACGCCCCCGGGCGTTTCAGCTAATCCCGATGGTTCTTTCGCGAAGGGACTCCTGCAAAGTGGCCGATTCTATCAAGCAGTTCATTCTCGCAACACTGCAGGAAATGAACTATGACGTCGAAGGGATAGACGACGACTCCCAGCTCGGACCGCAAGGGGCCGACGTGTCGTCGCTCGCTCTGGTGGAACTCGCCGTCCGCGTCGAGGACGAATTCGGCGTGAAGTTCAGTCAGGATGAGGCCGAAGAACTGGCCGGCAAGACGGTCGGGGAGTTCTGCCTGATCGTGGCCGGGCGCATGGACCCGGCGAAGAGCACGGCGGAGTGATCTCATGAGCGCACCCAACATCCGCGCGGCCCTGGCCAACGACCCCGATCTTGGCGCGGGCAACGTCCTGACGAAGCTGGTGGAGCACGGCGCGGCGCCGGAAGGGCCGGGGATCACCTTCGACGTCGACGTTGACGGTCATGCGGCGTGGACAGCGCTGACGCTCGGCCAACTCTACGAGCGGGTCGGCGCGCGCGCGGCCTGGCTGCACCGCAATGGCATCGGCCCGCGCGATCCCGTGGCGGTCTATGTCACCTCGTCCGCCGACTGCCTGCTCGCCTTCATGGCCCTCAACTGGGTGGGTGCCATTCCCGCGCTGTTGAACGGCAGCATGCCGACGGACATCGCCCCGGACTACATCCGGCGGCTGCGGGGCGTCGCGGTGCTGGCCGATTCGGCGCACCTGGATCTGCTCGAGGACGAGGATCTCGGCGACACTCGCCTGTTCAATGTCGCGGATCTCGGCGGCGGTATAGCCGCCGATGCGCCTGCCCCTTATCACTTTGACGGCGGCGATCCGATCGCCATTACGCATTCTTCCGGAACGACCCGCATTCCGGCTGCGGTGGTGCATTCACACAGCAGTCTTTTCGCGGCGACAAGACAGGTCCGTTTGTCCGGGGCCAGGGCGCACGACGACGAGCGCATCCTTTCGGCGCTGCCCGCGGCGCACACCGCGGGGATCTTGACCTTGCATCAGGCCCTGTGCCGGCGGTCTGAACTGCTGTTCCTCTCGGAGCAGGGCGGTCCGTTCAGCGGGAGCGGCAGCACGGTACTGGATGCCATCGAGCGATGGCATCCGACCGCCGTCTACGGCTTCGCGGTGACCTGGGCCGAGTTGGCCCGCTTCGACCTGACAGGGCGTGACCTGGATTCGGTGTCGGTCTGGTTCAACACGGGCGACTGCGCGCACGAGACCCATGTCCGCCCGCTCGTGGCGGTCGGCAGCCACGCCGCCTACACCCGCGAGAAGGGCGTGGTCCGGTTGCCCGGCTCTCGCTTCATCGACGGCATCGGCTCCACGGAAATGGGCTACTCCGGGTTCCGCATCAGCCACCAGCCCGACAGCAACCGTTACGGGCGGTGCGTCGGCAGGCCGCACATCTTCGCGGACGTGGCGCTGCTCGATCTCGAGACCGGGGCAGAGGTGCCGGCGGGCACCGTCGGGCACCTCGGCCTGAAGTCGCCCACCCTCGCGCTTGGTTACTGGAACGACTCGGTGAACACCTACCGCACCAGGCGCGATGGCTACTACCTCACCGGCGATCTGATGTACCGGGACGAGGACGGCTATTACTACCACGTCGACCGGGCCGTCGACGCGGTGGACCTCGGCGGCGGGAACTGGCTCTACACGGCCATGTCCGAGGAACGAATCCTGGTGCGATGCCCGGACGTGCGCGACTGCACCGTGGTCGCTGGCTCGGCCGGCGGGACGATCGTGACCGACGTCCTGTTGCTGCTCGCTTCCGGTGCCGATCCCGACGCCGATCGCAGTGCCGCCGTTTGCGAAGCGCTCGGCGAGCCGGCGGCGGCCACGCTGCGGCGCATCGTGGCAGTGCCGGACGAGGACATCGTCGTCGGGCCCACCGGGAAGGTGCGGAAGTTCCTGATGCGACAGCGTCACCTGGCCGGTGCCGCGGCATCGTGAGTTCCGCCGCCACGGCTCCCTCAGGGGACGGTGACCGCTGCCCGGTCGCCGACCCGCACCGGCAGGTGGTCGAAGCCGCGCAGCATGAGCTGGCGCCGCTCAGCTAGCTCGGCCGCCAGGGTCAGAGAGGGGAACCTCGCCAGCAGGCGGGGCAGGGCCAGCCTCCCCTCCATCCGGCCGAGGGCCGCGCCCGGGCAGTAGTGCGGGCCGGCCCCGAACGTAAGGTGATGGTTATCCCTGCGGGTCGGGTCGAACCTGTCCGGGTCAGGGAAGCGGCGCGGATCCCGGTTCGCGGCCGCGATCAGGATCAGCACCAACTCACCCGCGCTCACGGGCACGCCGGCGATCTCGGTATCCCGGGAGGCGAACCGCACCGCGCAGTGCAGCGGCGGCTCGTACCTCAGGATCTCGTCAACGTAGGCTGGCGCGAGCGCGGGGTCGGCGCGCAGCGCGGCCATGGCGCCGGGGTGCTCGATCAACAGGGCCAGCCCGTTCCCGAACATGCTCATCGCGGTGCGGAAGCCGGCGTTGAACGTGAGGATCAGGCCGGCCAGCAGTTCGGGCTCGGTGAGCTTCTCGGCGCCGTTGGCCCGGACCAGGTCAGAGACGAGATCCTCGCGCGGCTCCGCCCGGCGCGACGCCAGCAGGCCGGCGAAGTAGGCGGTCAGCTCAACCGCCGCGCCGTTGGCCGCCTTGACCTGCCGCAGCGAGTGCGCGCCCACCTCGACGACCGCGTCGAAATCCTCGACCCGTGGCGGAAACCACGCCCGGTCGGGTTCGGGTACGCCCAACAGTTCGCCGATGACGTCCAGGGGGAACGGCCGGGCGAACGTGGTGACGAAGTCAACGGGCCGGCCGCCCGCGCCTAGATCGGCCAGCCGGTCGATCCACCGGTCGGCGATACGGGTGATCGCCTGCTCCAGCGCGCTCACCCGGCGGGTCGTGACGGCCTGGCCGAACAGGCGGCGCACCCGGGCGTGGTCCGGCCCGTTGAGGTTCGAGTAGGCAGCCAGGAGCGTGCGCGGCGCGGCGTGATCGCGCCACCACCGGCCATGGCGATCTGTGTACTCCGCATCGGGCACCCGGAGGCCGGGGTCGCACAGGGCGCGGTTCACGGCCTCGTACCCGCAGACAACGACCGCGTACCTGTCGGCCGGGCCGAGCGGAACCACCTCACCGCGGTCGTGCAGCCGGGCGTAGAACCCGTAGGGGTTGCGCCGCCCCTCGTCGCTGAGCAGGTCCGACAGCGACGCGGCAGCCCCCATCGCGTCCCCCCCCTTTGTGAGCAACGCAGGTCCGCCTCCGACAGTAGACCGTGGCCTGGTTACCCGTCCACAGCCGCCTCGACGGCCACCTCCTCGATGCCCCGCAGCAGCGCCTCCGCCTGCTCCCGCGGGAACAGGGCCGTCTCGAGTACGGCCTCGGCCCAGAGGGTTCCTGGATGGTCGAACACGCTGATCTGGGCAGGCCCGGCGAAACCGAGGGTCTTCTCCTCCCAGGCCAGGAACGTCTCAGGCCGCTTCCTGGCGATCTGCTCCTTGGTGACCGCCCCGGGCGAGGCCGTGCCGGCGACATCGTCCAGCCGGGCCGTCCGGGTGTCGTTGATGACCCACGTGATCCCGGCCGGGTACCCGCGCTCGGTGGCGATCCGCGCACGCACCTCGTCGAGCTGCTGCGGATCGTAGTAGCCGTAGACCCCGGCCGCCAGGATCGCGCGGCCGGCCTGCGCGATCACCGCGTCGATACCGGCACCCGCGATGTCGAGGGTCACCACGCTGTCCTGGCTGAGCGGGCCGATGATCTGAGCGTAGCCGGGCCGGAACCGGTTGCTTACCGTGATCTTGGTGGTGAGCGGGCTGGAACCGGTGGCCCGCGCGATCGCTGTGGCGATGACGGCGTGCAGCACGCGCGCGGTGTCCGTGCCGGTGCGCTGGCCAATGGCCAGCATGGCCAGGCCAGCCGCTGGCGAGCTCAGCACGCCGTACCGGTAGCGGTGTCCTGCCCGGCCCTGCGGGTCGCCTCGCCCGCCGAACGCCTGCGGGTGGGCGGACCGAAGCTGCCGCTCCCAGTAGCGCATGGCGCGGTCGCTCACCCGCCGCAACGGGTCGGTTCGCTCGCGCCGCGCGAGATCGAGCAGGCTCATGGCGTCGGACCGCCCTGGCGGCCCGGCCGAGTTGAGATCGTGGCGGAGCATCCCGAGCGCGATGGAGTCGACGACGAGCCGGGAAACCGTGAACACACGGTAGGGCACGCTCCCGCGATGCCTGATCACCGCGAGCTGCACCGGCCAGTCCCGGTACGGGTCGATCCTCGCGGCTTCCTGCGCGTGGTGCAGGCTGGACGCGTACTGCTCGACATCTTCCGTCGTGGCATCGTCCGGTAATGTCAGGACGTCCGCGACGGCCTGGCCGGACCCGTGGACCACCTGCAGCGGGCCGCCCGGCGCTTCATCCTCCAGGCGCGTCCTCAGCACCGGGTGCCGGCCGATCAGGTCGGCGAACCTGGCCATGATGTGCTCGACCGTGGCCCCGGCCGGCGGCCTGCTGACCTCGGCCAGGCACATGCTGCGGCCAGCCGTCCGCATGTCCTGCCAGACCGCGCGCTGCCCCCAGGTCAGCGGCGCTGTGCCGGTCTGCTCGCCGGAGAACGGGACGAGCACCTTCTGTGCCGCGGAAGGTTCCGGCATGGTCACATGAGAACAAAGGCGCAATCGCGCGTCAACGGGACGGGATCGCGCCCTCGAACCACGTACGGAGCTGAGCCGCGGCCTGCGCGATCGCGTCCAGGCTGGCGTCGAGGGTTCCGGTCATGGTGAAGAACCCGTGTGCCATGCCCGGATACCGGCTGAGCTTGACCGGTACGCCGTCGTCGGCGAGCCGGCG
>Ga0335074_10014178_pt1 | contig 11185 bp, 9 predicted proteins | sample Lox_Sample_23_FD_206715 | JGI IMG/M metagenome (GOLD analysis project Ga0335074, IMG submission 206715) | Soil microbial communities from Loxahatchee National Wildlife Refuge, Florida, United States - Lox_Sample_2.3 | ecosystem: Environmental > Terrestrial > Soil > Wetlands | place: USA: Florida...
CATGCCGATGCCCACGTCGCACAGGCCGTAGGCCGTATCCCCGTCCATCGGATCGAGCGCGACGAGCAGCCAAGTCGCGTGCGCGTCGGGGGTGAACAGCTTGACCACCGGCAGGGGGTCGAAGGCGCGCCCGGCGGCTCGGGCCTGCCCGTTCGCCAGCAGTTGCGCGCGCTCCTCGTCGGTGATGAGGGCAGGCATGGTCATAACCCCCTGCAAGGATTGCTCCACCGGAGTATCGACCGGGTTGGTGTCACTGCCGGGGCGAAACCGCACGCCACCACCGGGCCGCGCTTGCGCCCTTGCACGGATGCGGGTATCCGCCGATCCGGTTGCGTGCTTTCGCGCCGAAGCACGGATGCGCATGCGCGTATGCCCACGCATCCGTCAAAGCACACACCCGCAAAGGCGGCTTCGTGGAAATCGGTAAAGCCACGAAAGCGGCTCCCCGGACCGGCAGCGATCCACATAAGCGGATCAGCACAAAGGCACAGATGCGGCCCGCGCAAAACCGGGCGGCTTCACTCGCCGGCGTAGGAAGGCGCGAGATGCCGACAGGCAGCAACGTCAGGGCCTTCTGCGGCGGGCGCGAGAGTCGGGAGCGATCAAGAAAACGGTCCCGAGCGCCGCACACACCCCCCACAGCGCTCGGGAGAGCGTTCGCCGCGATGCAGGGACGAACACCAACAGCAGAATGAGGGTCAGCGTAACCACAGGAACGCATCTCCTTTCCTGATTCGAGGCGCCGGGATCGACAAGAGGCTTGCTCCGGTGCGCACCACCCCCGGTGCCTTTCGAGTCGAATCATAAGGTCTCTGCTCAGAAAATCAAAGCAGAGGGTCGATGCCTTATCTGTATGCGCTCAGTTAATCGGAGCGCATCTTGAAGGCATTGCGAAGCCCTGCGGCCCAGGCGGTTGCGGCAGTGATCGCTGCCGCCCGCGAAGAAGCCGGGCTCACGCAGCGTGAATTGGCCGCACGGCTCAAGCGCCCGCATTCTGTTATCGGGATGATCGAGAGCAACCAGCGGCAGGTCAATGTGCCCGAATTTATTGCGATGGCCGAGGCCATGAATGCCGATCCGGCCGATCTGTTCAGACGGGTCCTGCGCGAGCGCGGCGGCCGATAGTGGGTTGCGCCGGAACGCGACGCGCCATCCCCGACCCTGATAAGGCATCGACACCGGCGCAGAAAAAAAAGTGCGCCGTCCCGCAGGGCGACGCACCGGAGGGTTGCACCGCGCGATCAATCCGTCGTGAATCGCACGTGCGACCGGCCTGCCAAGATGTGCAGGTTCGGAAGCTTCGTCAAACAACGGCGCCCCGCCCTTTGGGGGCGGGGCGCCGTGGGCGATGTCAGTCGCCCTTGCTGCGCGACCAAATCAGGTGGTGCGTGCCGTCCTCGCCTTCGATCAGGCGAGCGTAGATCGTCGCCGGGAACGAAGGATCATCCAGAGTTACCGACAGATAGGGCCGCTCGGCCTGACTGATTTTCTTCCACGCCGCGCCGATGTCGTAGCCGCCGGCCGCCTGGATGCGAAAGTCGGGAGCGTTCTCGCGGCCCTTGTCATTGGGGACTAGTTTGACCTTGACGTTGAGCGTCAGGGTGCGGACCGTGCCGGTGAAGCCGTCGTTCTGAGCGGTGAAGGTGCCGATGTTGGCCATGATGATTTCTCCTTTCGGGTTAACCAAGGTCGCGCCCATCGCGTCCTTGTTGTGATCCGATCGGCGGGGGTCGGGCGGGCTGCACCGCTTGCGGTCGGAACGCAGTGGAGAGCCGGGAGGCGCAAAGAATTTGCTGCGCGAGGAAGCCGCGCAGCGGCGGGGAAATTGTTTGCGCCGGACGGTTGCAGCCAAGAAGCCCGAGGCGCAGCCGCGCCCCCGCCAGGATGCACAACAGCTAAAGGACGCCTGGGCCGACCTTTCCCGAAAGGAGCCGTGGCCGACTCGGCATCTCCCGCGCAACGGCTTCACCGGCTTGCGCCCTGACGCGGCAAGCCAACACCCCAACGACGGGCGAGAACGCTTCTTGTCGCAGCTTGCGGCGACTTGGCTGAGGCGCGGCGTGGAGTTCCATAGGAAAGGCTGGGCGGCGTGTCGGTGAACCGTCCTTCGTGACGTACAGGCGGCGAACCACCCCGCCGAGGACGGCACGCTTTCTCACAACCTGCCGCAGCAAGCCGGGGCGTAGCCCCACAAGCCCCGCCCCTTGTGGTGGGGCACACCATCGAAACTCGGCCCGCGCCAGCGGGCACCGATTCGCCGTGCCGCGCGCAAGACCGTTGCGCGCTCGCCCCGTTGCCGCCTGGTCGAAGGCGGCAACGGGGCGATTTTTCGGTGGACGTTGAAACCGGGCACGGCAGACCCGTCGCGCCCGGTTCGGGAAAGGCCCCGGCGCAGCGCGCCGGGGCCATGCTGCCAGGTCACGCGGCCAGCGCGTGAGCCTCCGCGTCGTCGGCGCCATCTACCGGCGAATCAGTGTCGCTCGCCGCATCCGGTACGCCTTCCGGCTCCGTGTGGTGCTCGGTCTGGAACACGGCGGGCATCCAGCCGGTGCCCTCGGCCAGCCGCTCGGCTTCGCTGGCAATGTCGGCCTTCTTGAGCTTCGCCAGCCGGGCCGCGTGCGACGGTGCGAACTGCCCCACCGCCGCCAGAATCACGGCCTTGGAAACATGGCGGAAATAACCCTCGGCGGTTGGCTTCCACCATGCGGCCATGTCCAGTCCGACAGCCTGCGCCAGTGCAAAGCCGGGTTGGGATGGCGTGGCGCGGGGCGTCACCACGTCCACCGCGGCCGCCACGCACACCGCCAGCAGCCGCACCAGCTCGTCCTGCGGTTTCACCCGCAGCACGGTGAACAGCTCGGCGCTGTCCTGCGGCAACGCCTCGCCCGCGACCTGCTGCAACTCGCGCAGCGCCACGGCGGCAGGCGACTCCGACCAGTCCGGGGCCGCACCTTCCAGCCGATCCTGCACGGTCAGGCGCACGCCGAGCGGCAGGCGATCGCCGTAGCAGCCGGGCTGCAAGACGGTCTGCACCATGCCATGCACCAGCGCGGCCAGCGCCACCTGCGGATGCCGGGCCACTTCGATTTGCAGTGCCGCCGTCCGGTGGGCGCTCAACCTCTGCGCCAGCCGATCGGAAAGGGACGCAGCCTTGGGCTCTTCGTCGGCCTCGTTGCCTCCGTCCTCGTTCGTGGTCCCATCGCCCGCGAAACCCTGCCGCAGCCGTTGCAGCGTGCGCAGCGCCTTCGCCTCGGCCTCGCGCAGCAGCCCGCGATGGATCACGGCCTCGCCGCTGTGGTCGAGGGTGACGATGGCACCGGCCACAGCACGCACGTCCGGGGCGTAGCCCTGCAAGGCTTCCTCGATGGCTTGCAGTTCCCCAGCCACCTGCTCGCGCCGTTCTTCCAGCGTTGCCACCTTGCCCTCGTCCTCGGCGTCATAGGCTTCTCCCAGCGTCGTGTCGATCTTGTCGAGACGGCCTTGCAGTGAGGCGATGCGGCGAGCTTCGCGCGCAGTCGGTTCGCGGCGTTGGCGTGGCGCGTTCTGGAACGTCTGCCGGTCGGCGTGGCTCATGTGTGGCACGGCCTCCACCCATGCCCAACCCTCGCCGCGCACGTCCTCGGCCAGCGCATCCAGCTTGCCGCGCACCAGCGTTTCCAGCAGCGCGGCGTCGGCCAGATAAGTGCCGCTGTCGTCCTCCGCGAACAGGTCGCGGCGCGTGCCGCCGCCCGCTGCGGTGTAAGCATCCAATCCGACGAAGCGCACCAGCGGATCGCTGGCGCTGATTTCACGCTCGGTCAGGCGCTCGCGCAGCGCGGATGCGCCGCGCTGCCATTCCGGTGCACCGTAGAATGCGGCCTCCTGCGCAGCGTGGTCATCGGTGATGGTCAAGGCCATCAACTGTTCCAGGGTCACACCACTGGCCCGGTAATCGGTCATCAAGCGAGGCGACACGTTGGCGAGCTTGAGGCGGCGCTGCACTACCAGCGGGGACACGCCGAAGTCGGCGGCAATGTCCTCGATGGGGCGGCCTTCCTTGACCAGCGCGGCGAAGGCCGCGAACTGGTCGGCGGGGTGCATGGCCTCGCGCTGCACGTTCTCGGCAAGGCTCACGGTACGGGCGGACGCATCGGCCACCAGCAGGCACGGCACCTCAAAGTCGGCGGCGATGCGCTTCTTCTTCGCCAGCAGCTTCAAGGCGGTCAGGCGGCGGTCGCCCGCGACGACTTCGTACTGCTCGCCATCGGCGGCGAGAATGACGATGAGGTTTTGCAGCAGGCCGACGCGGGCGATGCTCGCAGCCAGTTCGGGGATGGACTGGCGCGGGGTCGTGCGCACGTTGCGCCTGGAACGGCGCGGAAGCAACTGCGAGAGCGGAACCAAGATCAGGTTCTTGGTCGGGTCGGCCACTTCGAGCGGCGCGGCGGTTTCGAGGGCGATGGTTTCGGTTTTCAGTACGGCGTTCATGGTGACAACTCCTAACGGTTGGGATGCAGCAGCGAAAGACGCGGCAAGGGCTGCTGCCTGCCCCTGCCGCGTGGGGTTCAGGCTTTCAACTGGCGTAGACCATCGGCCAGCAGCCACAGGGCACGGTTCAGGCGCAGGTCTTGGTCGATGCCCTGCACGGGGCGGGTGGTCAGGCGGCGACCGTTGGCGCTGCGGCCCCGCAAGCCGCCGCGCAAGAGATTTTCCTGTACGCGGTTAAAGGTGCTCCACAGGTCACGCCCGTTGTCGTCGTAGCGGTGCGGGGCCAGTACCTGCGTCTCGGTGATGGGCGCGGGCTTGTTCGGATCGTCGTACTTCAAGGCCAGCGCGGCGCGGGCGAACACTTCCGACTCCCCATCGTCCAGCGTCACGGCCTGCATGGCATCGCGGGACTGCTGCGCCCGGTCGAAGTCGTGCAGCACTTCGTATGCGCCTTCGATAACCTGCGCGGCCACGTCGCCCTTGTGCGGTACGCGCACGTCGGCCACGGTGTCGCCGCACACCAGTCCGTTCTTACAAACGAACCGGAACATGCCAGCGAGCATCTGATAGCTGCTCGTGCCGTCGTGCGAGTTGAGCAGGATGATTTCGTTGGCTTCGCTGCCGTTGATCTGGCTGGCGTGGCGCAGCCGGAGCATGTGTTTGGTGTAGTCGCGGCGGTCGTCCTGCCGCACGCGCGTTTGCGTCACCATGAAAGGCTCGAAGCCCTCCCGGCGCAGCTTGTCCAGCACGGTAGCGGTGGGGATGTAGCTGTAGCGCTGCGAGCGGCTTTCGTGCGGGGCGTCCGCGAAGATGGAGGGGGCCACGGCGCGGATTTGGTCATCCGACAAGGGATGGTCCGAGCGCAGCACCGGGGAGCGGGAAGCGAAGCGGGATGCGAGTTGCATGTGCGTTCTCCAATGAAGGTTGTTGATCGAAGCCCCCACCGGATTCCTAGATTCGGAGCCCTCTTGCTCTTGGCTCCGGTGGGATTGGCGCGGAGACCTGGGCCAGCCTCGTTGCCACCGTCTTTCCTGAGTTCATCGCCCGCGACGGTCAGGAGCGCGCGGACGGGGGCCGTCAAGGAGGAAGCGCCGGGGTGGTGCGGCCCGCAGCCGTCCGCGGCGAGGACACGGCCCGGCGCGCCTTGACGGCACACGGCCGCGGGCTACAGTCGCGGACAAGGTGATGAAGTCAGGAAAGACGGATCGACAGGCAACGGCCGGCGTTGGCGTCAATCCCACGCAAGCAAAGCGCGCAGCGCCGTAGGCGCGAAGGCGTCAGCGATGGAAGCCCGAATGGGGCGAGACTCGCGCCGCGAGGCTCGATGCGGAGCACGACAGCGCGACCGGCCATCTGGCCGGGGACGCCCATGCTATGCACAGGCATCGACACCAGGCGCAGCAAAAAAAGGTGCGCCGTCCCGCAGGGCGACGCACCGGATGGCTGCAACGTGGGATCAATCCGTGGCCGGCTCCCCCATCGAGCGAAGCCGCTCGATCACGCCGGGTTCGACGAACACGCACGGCTGGTCGGCCGCGATCGGCACATTGAACACGCGAGCGAACATGGCACGTTTCAGGTGCGCCAGGCGGCCCGTCCGGTACGCCTGTTCAGGCTTCACGCCATCAGTGCCGGACGGCGAGCCGCTGCGCTGCGGGTCGCACTCGATCAGCGCGACAAAACCATCGTCCGACAGCTTCTGGTGTTCGGCGCACAGGCCCCAGCCTGTCGTCGTGTAGCGCTCCATGCTCGCGCGCAGGCGCTTGTCGAGCAGGATGGCGCCGGTGTCGAAGGTCACGCCGCAGACCAGGCAGACGTGCTGTTCCAGCGAAACGTGCGATTTCTCGTTCATGACGAGCTCCGGTATCTCGGGCGGAATTGCCCGGAACCGGCGCGACACGGCGCAGCGGAGCAGTCAGGGGTCGAAGACGGCCGCACGGACGCAAGCGTGCTTACACGCCCCGCCCTTGACGGCTCCGACCGCCGCGTACAGTGAAGGGAAACAGCAAGACCGCCCCTCCCCTGCATGAGCAAGCGGAGCGCGCAGGCCCGCAAGGGCCGGAGGCGTCAGGGATCAGCGCCGGATGGCCACGACTCGGCACGAGGCGCGGGGCGCAGCCCGCGAGCCCGCCGGCGGAACGCCGGGACGCCGGAATCGAGAACGAGACCGCAATAGACGTGGATTACAGCGCGGTGCCGCCAAAAATTGATCCGTGGTCGTGCTATGCGCGTTCAGGGAATCGCCCGACAGGGGCAGCAAACTGCATGGCGTTGCAGCGTATGAGCTTCACGAGACTGCACACACCGTGCACACGAGGATCACCAAGAGCTTGATCCGTATAGGCAATTTCGCTCAGTCCATCATCGGCGCAACGCTCAACCGCCGATCAATGGCTTGGAGAGACTGCGGCCTGAATTCCGAAATTTTCGGCATGGCACCTTGCATCACGTATCACCTTAAATCATCCTGTATCACACCGATTCACGAGGCAACGTGATACACATCACCTCCGGCTGGCTAGCCTGAGGAACAGATTCGCAGGCTCCGCGCGGCCAATCCCACCATGGGCATCCTCAAGATCGCCGACAAGCGCACCCTCGACAGGCCATCGGAGCGGCTGCAGCCTGCGCCGCTCCTGAGGCTTCCTACGCGGTTTTACGGCGCTGTTTGCGGGCTACGTATTCAACCAGCGTGTCATTCACGCGTGTTTGCCATCCCCGACCTCCCTCCCGGAAGAAGTCGATCACGCGCGGCTCAAGGCGCATCGTGACAGAAACTTTGTGCGCGGCGCTCTTGGGTCGCCCGCGGCGCTTGAGAATCTGTGCCAGTGGCTCCATGCGCTTGAAGTCAGCTTCGGTCAGCTCATACGTATCCGGATCAGCCGCAATCCCCCGATTGATGGCTGTCTCTTCGGCCACCGCCGCGCGTCGCTTGCGCTTTACCTTAACTTTGCGCGTCATAGGTTCTGACCTCTCGTTTGTTCGCCTTGCGCAGGCTGATGATGCGCATGGCGGTTCCTCGAATGGTGAACACGAGAGACACCGTGCTTGCGCAGGTTGCTCGCATCCTTACTCGCATCGAATTCGATCTGCACCGTATTTATTGTACATACAATAAACTCCGTTGTCCAAGCGTCTGCTCGTCGGCATTCCAGCCCGCATAGGCCGAGATCGTTCAGACCCGCGAGGACGTATTTGCGCACGTTGAACGGGTGCGCGCCGGCGCCGGCAAGGAGCAGCAGCGATGAGCGCCGAAGCCTTCGAATTTCGCCATCCTGACTACGCCGCCGTCTACGCTGAGCGTAGTGAGCGCCTTGCGCGCCTGCGTGAGCATCCCAAATCGCTACCCTGCTTTTGCTGCCTCTCTGTGCCTGTTCAACCGGGGCGTAGTGGTCGGCTTGGGCTCGCGCAGAACCTGCCGCCGGAGTTTCGCGGCAGCTGGGATGAGATCAAGTACAGCGCGCACCTACGCATTCAGTTTCCGGACACGGGCTCCTCGATTGTCGGTGAGGCGGGCGATGGCATCGGCCGCGGCGGACGATCCTCTGCCCGCGAACCTCCTAGGTTTCTCGCGTTGCCAAAGGCCGCACAAGGCGTGCCTCGCGAGAGGGCGAACACTGGCGGGGCGTTTTCTAGCTGTGCGCGCCGCTCGAGGACTTCAACACCAGCACGAGGCCCGCAAGGAGCGTGACTGCGGCGACGGCGCGGCCGAGATCCAGCTCTGGCGCTTGCAGAGGATCATAGGTGGTCGGTGAACCGCCGGCAATCGCATACACACCGCTCGCAGTGCTCGTTCCGGCATCCTCACCGTCATAATGATTCTGCGGCTCGTATCCAGTATCTAACTCGTATACATTGCCATTCGCAGAAGAGAATTGGAACCAATTCACCGGCCCCACGCCCACGTCATAGAACAGGCAACCACTGCAATATAAGCCAGTCGTTGTTGCCAACAATCCTTGCTGAAGGGCGGCGGGAGCATCGTTAGCAGTACACCCCGCATTGCCCGCGCCGTTGAAGCAGAAGTTCGCCGATACGGTGCCGTTGGTGATTGTGATGTCATAGCCTACCACCTGCATCCAGTCGACCAGGTTCCATGCGGACGTCCCAAATCCATCGGTTTCGATAAATCCGGTAGCGGTGATGGTGCCGATCTGCGCCGCAGCGTCTCCCGGCTCAATCGAATAGAACTCATCTTGCGCTTGGGCGGCGCCGGCGGCGGCGAGCAGCGCCGCGAGGGCGAGTAGGGTTTTCATTTTCGTTGGTTCTCCGTTGTTGCCGAGGATGCTACGCGAAAAAGGCCGCGCCCGATGTCAGACGCGGCCGTGAAATCGCGTGAAGTTGTGTTAACGGTTAGCCACCTCCCGGCGTCATGATCGACGTTGCGCACGGCCTCCTGCATCGCTCCAGGCGCCCATCGGCGCGACCGATATCCTGCGATGCGGCGCCCCCCGGCAAGGATCGACTGAGAGGCCCATTTTCATGCGCTTTGGCGCCCGAAGGTGAGCAACGCGAGAAGGATCAATATCGCAACCACCAGCGTGTGAAAAGCAACGTGCAGTGTATCGGGCCTCATGCCGTTCCGCTCCGGCAAAAGTGCGTGCGTGCCGGCAAAGCGAATGCGGTAGCGCTGCGCGCGGTGCGGATCGGGAGCTCCCAGATAGGGAATCCACCAAGCCCGAAGAATGCCGTAGGCGCACGCCAGGTGCCCCACGACCACCACAGCAGCCAGCCCGGGTACTCGAGCGATGCGAACGGGACGCTCGCGATGAGTACTGCGGCGAATGGCAGGGTACTCGTGGAGCGCCACGAAGATCACCACCATCAGCTGGCAGAGGAGCAGCGCGTACTGCATTCAGCGCTGCCGCTCGCTCGAGCCATCGAGGCGCGGGGCCGGACCCTGATGACCGAGAAGGCGCGCGATCCGATCCGACAGAAGTCGACACACCAGCCGCTGCCCCGCCTGGTTGGGGTGAAAGCCGTCGCCGGCGAGCAGCAGATCGTTGACCGACCGACCGGGCATCTTCCCGTATTGCTCGAAAGCGCGGTAGATGTCCAGCAGCGGCACCGATTCGCTCCTCGCCACCTCGCGCATGTCCTGTGCATAGATCGCGAGCAGCCGGTTGATGCCCTGCACGTCCTTCACGTCCAGAAGCCCGGGGTGATCGGTGAAGGCCTTGATGTAGTAGGGGTCCTCCCAGCGCATCGAATTGGGCGTCATCAGCACCACCGCCGCGCCCTGCTCACGCACCCGCCGGATGATGGTGCGGAGATTGTCGCGGTATTCGGATCGGCTGAGGCGCGGTCGGGTCTTGCCTTGATCGACGTCGATCCAGGAATCGTTGATGCCGAACTGAACGACCACGAGATTCGGATGATGACTGAGGACGTCCCGATCGAGCCGGGCGACCGCCTCGCGGGTGGTGGTGTCGCCGATCCCGGCATTGAAGACCACGACCGGCAGGCCGCGCCGAGCCAGAGCGGCGGGAAGACAGTCGGCGTACACCTCCTTGATCTCGGGCGCCCAGTCGCGCGCGGTCGCGGTGGTGGAGTCGCCCAGAGCCACGATGCGCACCGGCGAGCCGGAGGGGGCGCCGACCGGCTCGGCGACGCCGCCGGGGACCTGGTCAAGCGCTGCGACCAGCAGGAGGAGTGACAAGGCTCGAGCGCGGTTTCTCATCTGATGGGCTCGTGGCTATGGTACTTGAAGGACCGGCGGGATGTGACCAAGCTCACGGAAATGCCGAGGCGCGGCCGGGACCCGAGGCGTCGGCGCGCCGCCGTTGGCGCTACACTTGCGCCATTGCGGGACGAGGGTCCCCCAGGGCAGCGAGCATGAAGCCAGAGACCATCGCCATTCATGGCGGATTCGACTCGGACCCGGCGACCAAGGCGGTGGCCGTCCCCATCTACCAGACCGCCGCCTATTCGTTCGACAGCGCGGAGCACGGCGCGGCGCTGTTCAATCTGGAGGTCGAGGGCTTCAGGTACACGCGCATCGCGAATCCGACCACCTCGGTCCTGGAGCAGCGGGTTGCCGAGCTCGAGCGCGGGGTCGGCGCCCTGAGCGTCGCTTCCGGACAGACGGCTCTCTATTATGCGGCGCTCAACGCGACTCAGATGGGACGCAACCTCGTCTCCGTGCCGCAGCTCTACGGCACCACCTACACCCTGTTCGCACACATACTGCCGGCCCTCGGGGTCGGGGTGCGATTCGCGAAATCCGACCGCGCCGCCGACATCGAGGCGCTGATCGACGAGAACACCCGCGCGGTATTTTGCGAGACGGTGGGAAATCCCGCCGGCAACGTTTGCGATCTCGAGGCGCTCGCCGAGGTGGCGCACCGCCACGCGATGCCGCTCATCGTCGACAACACCGTCGCGACACCGATGCTGGTGCGGCCGGCGGACCATGGCGCGGACGTCGTGGTGCACTCGCTCACCAAGTTCATGGGCGGCCACGGCACCACGCTCGGCGGCATCGTGGTCGATTGCGGCACCTTTCCGTGGGCGAAACACGCCACCCGCTATCCCATGTTCAGCGAGCCGGACGAGTCGTATCACGGGCTCGTCTACACCGAGCATTACGGAGCGGCGGCCTTCATCGGGCGCTGCCGCAGCGTCTATCAGCGCACCATGGGTGCGGTGCTCGCGCCCATGAATGCCTTCCTGCTGCTGCAGGGGATCGAGACGGTTGCGCTGCGCGTCGATCGGCACG
>Ga0335074_10014179_pt1 | contig 11185 bp, 11 predicted proteins | sample Lox_Sample_23_FD_206715 | JGI IMG/M metagenome (GOLD analysis project Ga0335074, IMG submission 206715) | Soil microbial communities from Loxahatchee National Wildlife Refuge, Florida, United States - Lox_Sample_2.3 | ecosystem: Environmental > Terrestrial > Soil > Wetlands | place: USA...
AGCGCGTGAAAATCGGATGATCGAGCGTCACTTTCTTCCTCTTAGACTTGTCGGCACATACGAAAAGCCCAGACGCGTTCTCAAGAATCTTTCCTGGGTGCATCTGGGCTTTGGCGTTACGCTCGCAGCACATGAAACCTCCAAGCACCCTCGGAGAGATGGTCGATGCGAGGCGGGGGGCAAGGATTTCCGCCGGTTCCAGGCGGCCGAGCAGGGCCGCGAGATCGGCCGCCGGCAGGGCGGCGGTCCCGAACATTCCGGTGGAGACGTCGAGCCAGGCGGCGCCGATTACGTCTTGCCGGTCGAGCGTGCCGTGCGCGAGGGCCAGCAGCAGGTTGGGACGGCCGGCTTCCAGCAGCGCATCCTCGGTGAGCCAGGGGTGACGAGACGAATGACCTCGCGACGGATCGGAGCTTTGCCGGGGCGTTTCTTCGGGTCTTCCATCTGCTCGGCGACGGCGATACGAAAGCCGCGGCGGATCAGGCGAGCGAGATAGGCCTTGGCGGCGTGGACGGGCACGCCGCCCATCGGGATGGGTGCGCCGGCATGCTCGCCGCGGGCGGTGAGCGCGATATCGAGGGCGACGGCTTCCGCATCGGCGAAGAAGAGTTCGTAGAAATCGCCCATGCGGAGGAAGAGCAGCGCATCCAGGTGGTCGGCCTTGAGGGCGAACCATTGTGCCATGGCCGGAGATGCGCCCGTCGGGTCGGGAGCTTGCAGGGTGTCCCGGGGTGCGGGAGAGTTGGGCGCCAGCCATGCAGAGGATTTACACGGTGGGATCACGGGAGGGCGAGGGGGGAAGGGGCACCGGCGGCATGGCGCGGATGTGCAACGGAACGGGCGGGCGATCTAGAGGGGAATGGCTTCGAAGAGATGAAGCCATCCCGCGCCTAGCCCTTTGTTTGAGCGCGTCATTCAGACCTCAGGCGATTCCGCCTCCGGTCATCATGTTGAACGACCTCGCCGAAGTGCCGCCACGCGCAGCGCTATTTCGCCGGCCTCCGCGACGCGCAGGGCCGCGCTCTACAGCGGATAGCTTTAGCTCCCGAGCAAGGCACGGGAATTTGACCCGGACGCAATCGCTTCGGGCTTCCAGCTTGATCCCACATCCCACCGCGCCGCGCTAGAATGTTTGCCGAACGGCGAGTGTTCGCTCCGCTATGGCGGAATACATCTCTAAACCCGCTGTCTCACGCGGCCCGATCGGGTCCCGTTCCGCTGCCCGCTAAGAGCGTCATAGAGGGTTGACCATGGGTTCCGAACAGAAAGTCGCAGTCATTACTGGCGCGTCGCAAGGCATTGGCGCAGCCCTCGTCAGCGCGTACCGCGCTCGGAACTACCGGGTAGTCGCGACCGCGCTCTCGATCAAGCCATCGAACGATGATGCAGTCCTTGCAGTGTCCGGCGACATCGCCGACCGAAAGACGGCCGAACAGGCGATTTCCCAAGGCATGGCCAGGTTCGGACGGATTGACACCCTGGTCAATAATGCCGGCATCTACATCGGCAAGCCGTTCACCGAATACACGGAAGCCGATTTTGCGGCGATCGTGGGCGTCAACGTCGCCGGCTTCTTTCATATGACACAGCTTGCTATTGCCGAGATGGAGAAGCGACACTGCGGCCATGTCGTGCAGATCACAACAAGCCTGGTCGATCATGCGAACGCTGCCGTACCGTCCTTGCTTGCGTCGCTGACGAAGGGTGGCCTGAATGGGGCGACCAAATCGCTCGCGATCGAGTACGCGAAACGCGGGATTCGTGTGAACGCGGTCGCGCTGGGCGTTATCAAGACGCCGATGCATGCCGTCGAGACATATGCACAGCTCGGCGCACAGCACCCGCTCGGCCGCCTAGGGGAAATCTCGGACGTCATCGACGCGATCCTCTACCTCGAGTCCGCCGGCTTCGTGACCGGAGAAATACTTCATGTCGACGGCGGCCAAAGCGCCGGCCATTGACATCTAGCGACATAACAGTGCTGCCGACCGTCCACGACAACATGGGCGACGTGCCCACCAATCTGTATGGCGAGGTCATCGCACTGCATGATGGCAATCCCCAGGCTGTTGTGACTTATGGACCTGCCTGATCTGGTCGATGCGACCGTTACTGACTGAGAGGAAGAGGTGATGGCAAAAATGCGCGCACTGCAGGTGGCCCGTGCCGGGGGCTCGCTTGAACTCGTCGAGCGCGACGTTCCCGAGCCGGCGCAGGGCGAAGTCCGCGTCCGTGTCGAGGCTTGCGGTGTCTGCCACAGCGACAGTTTTACTGTCGAAGGGCAGTTCCCCGGCCTCTCCTTTCCACGCATTCCTGGGCACGAGATTGCGGGCGTCATCGAGGCACTGGGCCCCGGCGTGGTCGGCTGGCGTACTGGGCAGCGAGTCGGTGTCGGCTGGTTTGGAGGGCATTGCGGGCACTGCGAGGCGTGCCGGCGCGGCTGGCTGATTGACTGCCGTAACCTGCGTATACCCGGCATCTCGTACCATGGCGGCTACGCCGAAGCGATGGTGGCCCCCGCCGACGCGCTCGCCGCGATCCCCGACGAGCTTGGTGCCGCCGAGGCTGCGCCGCTGCTCTGCGCCGGGGTCACTACCTTCAATGCACTCCGCCACAGCGGGGCGATGCCAGGCGACGTGGTCGCGATCGTCGGGATCGGCGGCCTCGGTCATCTCGGCGTGCAGTTCGCGAACAAGCTCGGCTTCCGTACGGTCGCGATCGCGCGCGGCGCCGACAAGGAGGAGCTCTCCCGCAAGCTCGGCGCACACTACTTTATTAACAACACGACCGAGGACGTGGCGGCGGCACTCAATCGCCTGGGTGGTGCGCGGGTGGTCCTGGCGACCGTCACCAGCGCCGAAGCGATGACGGCCGCGATCGACGGGCTCGCCGTGCGTGGCCGACTCATAGTAGTGGGCGTCGACGCCAAGCCAATCCAGGTCTCGCCGCTACAACTGATTGGCGCAAGCCGCAGCGTTGTGGGTCACGCCGCTGGCGCGTCAATCGACTCGCAGGACACGCTGGCGTTTAGCGCACTGTCGAATGTACGTCCGATGATCGAGACAATGCCACTCGCCCGCGGAGCGGAGGCCTATGCGCGGATGATGCGGGGCGAGGCGCGCTTCCGGATGGTGCTGACGATGACGTAGCACTACGCCGGCTCCCCTACTAGGTCTCATCCCGCGTCACTTCGCGCGGCCTACCAGACACTGGATCATGGTGCACCGCGGTCAGGGATTTTCGCTCGCGGTGTTGGCCGAGCAGTGTTTTCCGCGTCATTGCCACCGGGTCTATGTCACGTCGCAGCGCGTCGACCGCTGCGGCGCCATCGCATCGTTTGAGGGCCTGATGCATCGCGCGATGCGCGGAGTTAGCAGCACGCCAATTATCGGAGGCGTGCAGCACGTGAAAATAAGGCCCGATCTGGAGCCGGAGCGATTCGATGGTGCGAGCAGCACACTCGAGCCGGCGGCACGGTAAATGGTGAAATGAAAATGGTGGTAGCGCCGGCCGTCGCGCGCCTCGGCGGCTAGCTGCCATCCGCTCCGCCAGCTTGGCCAGCCGGCGCAGCTCTGTCACGGTGATGCGCTCCGCTGCCCATGCCGTTGCCAAGCCCTCGATTTCCCGCCGCACGGCGCGGGAGATCGGCCAGGCGAGCATGCGTCAGTGTCGGGATGCCGACCGAGGGGCCGCAGACGACCATCGGCGCATGGTGCTGACCTGCCACGCATCCGACAGAGCCTGGATCGTTTGATCCCTGGCGGGGCTGTACCCAGGTCAGTTCGCATTGCGATCACCGTTATGCGATCATGCTTGATGCCAGATGGCTCAAGCGGATGCATTGAGGGCCGCGGGCTCCACGCCGCTATTTTGGCGAAGAATATTGGCGAGAGCCACTGACATGGGATCATTTGGCTGGCACCGCGGGATGCCGCCGCCGGGTCTTCTGCGCGTCGATGGACTAATACCAGCGGCCTTATCCGATGACCGGTCTTGCATATTTGGCCCACGGACGGCGTGTGATAGAGGCGATGCGATCGCGGCATTTGCATGAGCTTGTTCCAAGCGTCACGGTTCAATTCGGGCGCGTAGGGTAGCATGGGCAGCAGCACGATATTGTCCGGCACCGTGAGCCGGCACCCGCGGATGCGCCCGCGGCAATGGACTGAGTGCGAGCAGTCAGCGGCGGTTGTTGTCCAGCGAGCGCAACGCCCTGCGGTCGTCCGTCCCGATAGCCGCCCTGTGCAGAGGCAGCACCTCACCTCTAGGCAACCATCCGTGCGGTGGCGGGCATCTCGGGTTCTGCGACATAGGTCATTTCGTCAGCTAGATGGATTTCCAACGTGACGTTCTCGTCTATCGCCGGTAACGGCAGAACCGCATCACCATCGGTCCATCGTCGCATTGCCCCTCCGTCACGCTCGACGGCCCACCAACCAGTGGTGAGATCGGGGTGATCCAATGGAATTTCGCACAGCTCTGCGGCGCCCCTTAGCACGATGCGCTTCAGGCGAACGCCAAGCTGGCGACGATCCTCCATCCAGGGGCGCGCTTCGGTCGCCGATTGTGCGCGCGAGACCAGCCGAACTTCCTTGACACCACGCGGCAGGACGAAGACGGCAATCTCGCCATCAGTGTGGATCGGCTTGACGCTGCGATGTTCGGGACACGTGGCGAGAAGCCGAAGGTTGGGCTCGGTTGTGGTCGCCCGCTTCTGCACTGGCTGGCTGGTAGCAGCTGCCCGATCAGCCAAGCGTTGCCAGATCGGCCGCACAGTTGCCTCGTCCCAAACGAATGGTACGCAAGATCCGGCCTTGCGCGTCGGATAGTGCAACTCGTTAGTCAGGTCGGGGTGCAGTAGCAGAGCCTCACCGGCATCGGCGAAGAAGCTGCGGTTGCCAGTATCCAGATAGCTTTCCGCTGCGAGACCCTCAGCGAGCAAGATGTTATGCGCGTCAAGTTCGATATGAAAATACTGAACCGATGCGAAACCCGTCACCTCACAAATTGTGGTGCCGTTTACGAGCTGGCGGGCACATATCAGCCTGCCATCTATCAGGATCCCGTGATCCGGCGAGACGCACAGATCATTATGTGGAATCCGATCAGCAATTGCGCCGCGCATTATGCGGATCGGCGCAACCGGGGTCGGGCGCGGATGGGACGCCAGATCGATCCGCCTGCAGCCAAGCCATTTGATCGGACAGGCAGCCAGTTCTTCACCTGCGCCAGCCAGAACGAGATCGCCTTCCGTCAGTGTTTCCACCGCCCTTTCCCCTGAAGGAGTCAGGATGCGAGTACCTGCCGCAAAGCAAACGGCGAGAAAAACTTCCGTCCCGCCAGCCGCGGAGACGGCCTCTGCCACCCAGCCTCCAGCGCCGCCAGTGATCCCAGAAAGGGCCACAGTGTCGCCATTCTACAGCACGACACTGCCTGTCGCTCCAGTCCCGGTACCGCCGCTTGTGATAGTGAGACGCTCACCGGCGAAATCGAGGAAGTTCGTGGGTGTCGCTTTAGATGGGCCCGCGTTGAGACCAGATATATGGAAAATGACGTGAGAATCACTCGATGGATCGTTGTACTGGAATTCGCCGGCCGGTCCAAGAAAACTGACTGAAAGAGTGCTGCCATAGAACAGCAAACCGGTCGTCTCGAACACGGACGACGCCGAGTTTGAAATGACGTTACTGACACTGGAATTGGCAAGCGAGCTCGCAACGACTAGTTTGCCTCCGGCGGCCTCGAACGTACCCGAACCCGAGATCGACGCAAAGGTGACTGTACCGGTACCGCCTGTCGCCTCGATGGTGCCGTTCAGCGTCAGCGCCGCCGAGCTCGGTCCGAAGTGAGCGGTAGTTCCGAGCATATCCACCAGGCCGCCTACCGTGGCGCCATCGTAGTTCACAGCTGAATTATTGCCGCCTAGGATCAAGTCGGTTCCAGATGCGGTGGTCAAACTGCCCGCGTTGAGGACCGCACTCGCGTTGCTCAGACTGATCGTCCCCGCCTGGAGGCTGGTAGCAGTATCGACCGTCAGGGTACCACCCGTGCCGACGCCGAAGGCGAGCGTCGCAGCCGCACTATCAACTATAAGATCATCGATTGTTTCGGATGTCTCATTAAACGTGACCGTATAGGTCGCTCCGGTGGCGTTTATCGTCGCCGTATCAGCGCTGCTGGAGGGGGGACCTCCGGTGGGGGTCCAATCAGCCGCGGTGCTCCAGTTGCCGCTTGCAGCATTACGCCAAGTGAAGGATGTCATTGTACCTCCTCCCCATCGGGACTGCCCAATCGGCGTTCCGCTGTGGCCGCTTATAACCATAACACGAATTGACGTTTTATAAATGTTGGCGTCAGCTTACAACGAGAAACGACCAACCGAACGATCGAATGGCCTCCTCGCTGGCGTTCGGGGTCTCTCACGACTAGGATTGGGTAGCTGTATCTCGCTAGTAGGCCTTCCCGATCCTATTCATCATCCTGGTGACGGTGCGTGACATGACCGAGCATGGTAGCGAGCCAAGTTCCGACCAGATGCCTCCGACAGGAAGCGGACGTGCCGCAGTAGTTGGTCGCGCGGGGTCAGCAGATACACATGCCGGGTCCGGGCCAGCCCCACCGGAGGGTCAAACGTCCGGGCGAAGGCGAAGGCTGCTGATCGGAGGGGTAAGCGCGATCGTCATAGCCGTGCTCGTTGTGTTTGGTATTCCCACGATTCGGCTGGCACTCAACACCGTTTCGACAGACGATGCATACGTGAACGGCCACCTGACGCTAGTTGCCCCCCGCGTCGGTGGCCAGGTTGCCCGGGTCCTGGTGGATGACAACAACCGTGTGCGTAGAGGAGATATTCTGGTCGAACTGGACAAGGAGCCTTATCAAGACGCCGTTGCTGTGAGCAAAGCGGCGGTCTACACCGCACAGGCGAACCTGTTGGTGGCCATATCCACAGCTCGGGGCACCGAAGCCGAGGCCAGAAGCCAATTCTGGCAATTACAGAACGCCATTGAGGGGGTCGGAAACCAAGTAGCGCTGCTGCGTGCGCGGGTTGCCGCCTTCGATAAGAGTAAGGCCGAGCTGACGCTGGCGCAGCTGGATTTCGAACGGGCGCAGCGGTTGCTGGGGACCCCGGCCGAGAGCCAGCAGGAGTTCGACCAGCGACAAGCGGCGTTGTTGGCTGCCCGAGCACAGGTCACCCAAGCGCTCTCCGATGTGTACCAAGTCCGTGCTTCTTTGGGGTTGCCGGCGGTACCCGAAGACGGAGATCTCGCCGCAGTGCCACCCGATCTCGATCAGAACTTTTCTTCCGTCCGCCAGGCGCAAGCAGACCTGATTCAAAGTTCAGCTCAATTGGGCATCGTGCATTCCTACGACCAGACGCCGGGGCAGATGCTCGAGCAGTTTGAGAAGTTGGGCGACATCGACCAGACGTTCGCACGGTACGCGGCTGATGCGCCAGGGGTGAAGGATGCGGAGGCAAAGCTTGAAGCTGCCAAGCGCAATCTCACCCAGGCCGAGCTGAACCTCCGGTACTGCGACATCGTCTCGGAAATCGACGGTGTCGTGACCGACCGCAATGTCAACCCGGGCGATGATGTGCAAGTCGGGCAGAGCCTTATGGCGATCCGCTCGCTGCGGGACATTTGGGTTGATGCCAATTTCAAGGAGACGGAGTTGCGCTATCTGCGCATTGGTCAGCCTGTCGACATGCATGTCGACATGTACGGCGACAGCCACGTATTCAAGGGTCGCATCTCTGGTTTTACCATGGGGACCGGATCAACACTGGCGCTGCTGCCGCCGCAGAATGCCACGGGCAACTTCGTCAAGGTGGTGCAGCGGCTACCGGTTCGGATTGACGTCGAAGACTATGACCCCGACAAGTACCCGCTGTTCTACGGCCTCTCGGTTGTTCCATACGTCTATGTCAATAAGCCGCCGGCCGGACCCAATGCTGGAAAGTTTCTTCAGACCTACGTACCGCAATCGCCAGCCCCCGGTTCGGTCGCGAGCTCGTCGGGCACCCAACAGTGACGGGCGCGGTACTTTCACCTTCACTTCCCGGATCCCGTGTTGGGGAAAGCCCCTGGATAGTGGCCGCCATTGTGGTGGTGCCAACCTTCATGGAAGTGCTCGATACCACGATCGCGGTTGTCGCCTTGCGCTATATTGCCGGCGGCTTGTCCGCTACGGTCGATGACGGCGAATGGGTTATCACCAGCTACCTGGCGGCTAACGCTATTATCCTGCCGATCACCGGCTGGTTGTCGGCGCACCTTGGTCGCCGCAACTACTTTCTGCTGTCGATCGCCGTCTTTACCCTCGCCTCGGGACTGTGTGGAATGGCCACCAGTCTCACTCAGCTCATACTCTTCCGCGTGCTCCAGGGCTTGGCGGGCGGCGGTCTTCAGCCAAGCAGCCAGGGAGTGTTGCTGGATGCCTTCCCGGTGGAGAAGCAGGGCATGGCCATGACGCTGTTTGGCTTCGCCGCCCTGATAGCGCCGGTCGTCGGCCCGACTCTCGGTGGCTGGATAACGGATAGCTACTCGTGGCGGTGGGTGTTCTTTATCAATGTTCCCGTTGGTCTTCTGGCATTCGCCGGATGTTATATCCTGCTTCGCGATCCGGACTACCTTGTAGCCCAGCGTACGGAATTGAGGAAGCGGCCGTTCAGTTTTGACTCGATCGGCTTGTCGCTGCTGGTCATCACCATAGTCTGTTGGGAAGTGATGCTCAGTAAGGGACAGGAGTGGGACTGGCTAGGCGACCCATTCTGGCGTGTCCAGACGCTGGCGACTCTGTTCGCCGTGGGCCTGATCGGGCTGGTCTTCTGGGAGTTGCGCCACCCCAATCCTGTGGTCAATCTCCGCGCATTTAGGGAGCGCAACTTCAGCGCGTGCTGCATCATCATCTTTACCGCCTACGCGGTGCTTTATGCCGCCAGCACCTCGTTGCCCGCCCTGTTACAGTCCCTGTTTGGTTATGACGCGCTGAGCGCGGGATTGGTCATGTCGCCGGCCGGGTTCTTCGCTGTCGTCGCAATGCCCTTGGTGGGCCGCACGCTCGGTCGGGGCGCCGACGCTCGGTGGATGATGGTCGCCGGCCTGCTGACCATGGCCGCGGGCAACTATTGGATGTCACAGATGAATCTGGACATCAGTCCGAGCCAGGTCGTCTGGCCTCGGGTGGTATTAATCGTGGGCCTTGCGATGTGCTTTGCCCCGGCGAATGTAGCGGCTTACCTCTACACTCCGCTAGCGCTGCGCGGCGCGGCTGTCGGTTTATTGAGCCTGCTGCGCAACGAGGGAGGCAGCGTAGGGACGTCGTTGGCGCAGACTCTTCAAGAGCGCCGCGACCAATTCCACAGCCTCCGGCTCGTTGAATCTCTCAATCCACTCAATCCGGCCACAAATTCCTTCCTCGATCAGGCTCAAGGGCAGTTCCTTCAGCAGACCGGCGATCCCGTTGCCGCGCATCAGCTAGCCTTGCAAGCACTCGAGAACCTGCGTGATCAGCAAGCATCCGCCCTTGCCTATTTCGATGTCTTTTGGGTGTTGGCTGTTGTGATGCTCGTGCTTATGCCTGTGGTGCTGATTATGAAGCGCTCGGTGGCCGAGAAAGGCGCTCATATCGGAACCGAATGACGGGTGCTCGCTTACATGCAGCGGAATTTCGCTACGTCACATCGCCGCCCGTATCGGCATCGACCAGCCGGCAATTGCCGCACGCATGACACGAGGAGATCGCCGCGATGGGTGGGCGCCGGCGCTGGAGTGGGCAGCACTCGATCCAGTATCGCAAGATTGCCTGCGTCTCGCGTTACTGGCGTTTATTTCGCCGCTTCCTCGCGCTCCATCCAACCCGGCTCCTGGTGATCTTTAAGGTCTGGCTCCAGAGCGCTAGACTAGCATACTACTGAGGCTTCGCGAACTCGAAACAGCCGCCTCGCCGGGTTCACCGAGGCGGCGGTCTGTCGCCGAGCCAAACGCCGGGCTGGCACCACGTCTTGCCGGCGCTGTCCGTTCCGCAAGCGGCCGGCACGTGCCACGTCACGCCCGCCGTGAAGTAGTTGTCGATGAAAGCCCCCACGACGCCCCCGAACAGCATGGCGGCGAAGACGCACCCGGCGAACCGCATCGCGGAACGGCGGTCGAGGCGGACGGCGCAGCGCTGCGCAATATCGTAGCCGGCCTCGCGCATCTCGTTCCCGAGCGCCGGGCGGAGCGCCTCCGCGTGCGCCTTCGTGATGCGCTCGACATCCTGGGTAGCCGCGGCTGCCTCCGCGAGCTGCTGCGCGAGCGCCCGCGAGCTGTCGACGTGGAGTTGGTGCATCGCGCCAAGCATTGCCGATTGCGCCTGGAGGACGTGTTGAAGCGGATCGCCGGTCAGTCCGCCGACCTGAATGGCCCGGTCGATGGCGTCTTGCGCCGCTCGCACCGCGGCACTTGCGTCCGTCTTCCCGAGCTGTCGCGTGCTGGCGCCCATCACGGCAACCAAGAGGCGATCGGCGCGAACTCGGCCTCCATTCGTTCAAGCCATAGCCGCACGCGCGCGCGGTCGAACGGTCCGAGCGGCGTCACCCTCCGGCCTTCGGGGAGGATGGCGTCCCGCGCTTGCACAAACGTCAGACGCCGGTCTTCGACCTCCTTCGCCGGCAGCAGCCGCGGCATCCATAGCTGAACAGCGCCGCGGTCGATCGCCGCCCGATAGCATTGGGACCCTCTCGGTCTGACGAAGGTGAAGGGCAACGGCTTCGGATCGGGCGCCGACGGCTCCTCCGGAGCCGGGGTCGGAAGCGGCGCCTTCTCAGCGACAGGCCGGGGCCCTGCTTCCTTGGCCCGCAGCGGGCGGACATACCGCACGAATTGCGGGTAGCTCAGCTTGCCCTCGAACTCGGCGGCGTGGCGGTCGTAGACGGCCCGCGCCGACCACCCCTCGGCCAGCTCGCGCTCGACCACCTTGCGCATCGCTATCCAGGCGACGCGTCCTTGATGGTGCCTGCGCTTCCCTTTACCCTCTGACAACTGAGGCGATTCCTTTTGCGAACTAGCGCTCTCGCACGATCCGTTCTGCGCCACAAGGCCATTCTTTGACCTAAAATGATCGAGATTGATCTAGAGTAATCTGGATCAAGAGGGATCAGGCGATCTTTTGGAAAGACAATTGCACCCAAAAGGTGCTAGCT
>Ga0335074_10014180_pt1 | contig 11185 bp, 5 predicted proteins | sample Lox_Sample_23_FD_206715 | JGI IMG/M metagenome (GOLD analysis project Ga0335074, IMG submission 206715) | Soil microbial communities from Loxahatchee National Wildlife Refuge, Florida, United States - Lox_Sample_2.3 | ecosystem: Environmental > Terrestrial > Soil > Wetlands | place: USA: Florida...
GAGCGGCACCATCTGGGCGGCAATCTGGCGTCGTTGCTGTTCTGGCGCGGGGTGCCTCTGGACCGCATCTACCTGCGCCCGCGCTGGTGGCCGTTCCCCCGGCGCGAGCGCTCCACTGTGCCGGATGGAATCCGCACGGTGGAGGGCCGTGCCTGCTCGCCCGGCCGCCGCCGCGTGGCGGTGCTGTCGCCCTATTTCCCGTATCCTTTGGCCCACGGCGGCGCGGTGCGCATCTATCATTTGCTGCGCGAAATGTCGTGCGAGTTCGATATCGAATTGTTCGCCTTCACGGATGGGAGTGAACCGGGGCTGGCGCCGATTTTGGAATTCTGCGCCCGCGTGGTGCTGGTGGAAAAGCCGCGTTACCGCGAGCCGCGCTGGTCCACGCTGCTGCCCCCCGAAGTCCACGAGTTCCGCTCGCCCGCCATGCGCCGCGCCCTCGCGCGGGAGCGCCGGGATTTCGGATTCGACACCTTGCAGGTGGAGTACACCCAGCTTGCCGAATATGCTGGCGACCTCCTGGTGGAGCACGACGTCACCTTCGATCTGTTCCGCCAGATCGCGCGCCGCGGCCGGACGCTTTCAGCGCTTTGGGATCTGTACCGCTGGCGCCGCTTCGAAATGCGGCAGGTCCGCCGGTACCAGCGGGTGGTGGTGATGTCGGAGAAAGATGCGCAGATGCTGGGTCCCGAGGTGCGCAGCACGGTGATCGCTAACGGCGTAGACCTGAAGCGCTTCCGCCCCGAGCCGGAAACTGCCGGCGAGCGCCTGCTGTTTATCGGATCTTTCCGCCATTTTCCGAATATCGAGGCCTACCGCTTCTTTACCGAATGCGTGTGGCCGCTGCTAGTGGATAAGTTCCCGCAGATGACCGTAACGGTGGTATGCGGCGCCGACCCGCTGACTTACTGGCGCGCCTTTACCGATTCGCCCGAACCGGCGCCGGATGAGCGCATTCGGATGCTCGATTTTGTGGCGGACGTGCGCCCGCTGTATGTGGAAAGTAACCTGGTGATTGTCCCGACGACGGTTTCGGCGGGGACGAACGTGAAGGTCCTGGAAGCGATGGCCATGGAGCGGGCCGTGGTTTCGACGCCTTCCGGCTGCGCCGGCCTGGGCCTGCTGCACGGCCACAGCGTATGGGAAGCCGATACAGCCGAGGCCTTCGCCGCGGGAGTCGCCACACTCATGGCCGACCCCGAGCGCCGCTCGCAGATCGCCCAAGCCGCCCACGATCACGCCGTCCGTAACTTCTCCTGGACGGCGATCGGCGAGAAACATCGCGAGTTACTCAGAGCTACTCTGGATAAGTCGCCTGGTTAGTTCTCCGCCGGTACCTTTTCCGCATCTCTCCGCATGATTTACCACGATGAACTCGGTGGGATTATTGGGCGGCTCCAGTTTCAGCCCGGCCTGCTCCTGAATCGCCACGATAATTGCGGGGGCTGCGTCATCGTTCGCATCGAAGCCTACACAATGCCCTGGCCCGCTGCCAAGCGATAAACATTGCGTTGTGCAGAGAAAACTCCTGCTCAATAGGCTCGGGGGCGCGGGCCATGCTTTGCGACCACGCCCGGCCAGTTTTCAGGGGCTTTCGCGGCGAAGTGGCCGATAATTCCGCGCCGTCTGCTCAAACCGCCGCGCCTGCTCCGCCGCCCAGTCCCCATCCCGGCCCAACTCCCGCGCCATCAGTTCCGCTGCCCTCGGGGCCATGCGCAGGGCTGCCTCGGCGTTCAGGAACAAGGCCCGCGTGCGGCGCGCCAGGACATCCTCCAGCGTGCGTGCCATTTCCTGCCGCACGGCCCACACGACTTCAGCGCCGGTGTATGGCAGGGACGGGTCCAGCGGATCGGCCAAACCTGCCTCGCTCTCTTCCAATTGCCGCACCAGAGCCGCATCGGAGCCGTACATCCACAGGTGGCCGAACTTGGCCGAAGCCGGGTGGAAACCGTGGATATTGAGATGGCCCGTGACACAGGGGCGCTCCGGCAGGCGCGCCAGCGTGGCCGCCTGGTTCACGCAATCTTCCGCCATATGGCGATAGGTGGTCCACTTACCGCCGCAGATGGTAATCATGCCGGAATTCTCGATGCGGATGGTGTGGTCGCGCGAAAGCGCGGCGGTATTGCCGCTGTCGCCCGAACGCACCAGCGGGCGAATACCTGCGAACACGCTCAGCACATCGTCGCGCGTGGGCTTCCGGTCCAGGTACAAGGCCGCCGTCTGGAGGATGAAGCCGATCTCTTGTTCCATCGCCACCGGCTCCAGGGGCGCCTCGGCCACCGGCGTATCGGTGGTGCCCACCACGGTGTGGCCGTGCCACGGGATGGCGAACATCACGCGCCCATCGCTGGTGTGCGGCACCATGATGGCGTTTTCGCCGGCCAGGAACGAATGGTCAAACACCAGGTGGATGCCCTGGCTGGGTGCAATCATCGGCTGCACCGCCGGGTCGGCGCTGCGCCGCAGGCGGTCGGCAAACGGCCCCGTGGCGTTGATCACCACTTTGGCGCGCGCTTCGAATTGCTCGCCGGTTTCGCCGTCGCGGAAGTTCACGCCGTCCACGAAGCCGTCGCCATCTTTGGTGAGTCCGGTCACCTGCGCGTAGTTCAACAGCGTGGCGCCCTGCTCGGCGGCGGTTGCTACCAGGTTGATCAGCAGGCGGGAATCGTCGAACTGGCCGTCGAAGTAAATCACCCCGCCCTTGAGGCCTTCGGTACGGATGGTGGGCAGCCGCTCCAGGGTTTCTTCGCGGGAGAGAATCCGCGAGGCTCCGAAACCGTACTTGCCGGCCAGCAGGTTGTAAAGCTTGAGCCCGATGCCGTAGAACGGCGCTTCCCACCAATCGTAGTTGGGCACCACGAAGCCCAGGTTGCGGACCAGGTGGGGAGCGTTCTGGAGCAGCAGGCCACGCTCCTTGAGGGCCTCCATCACCAGCGCCACGTTGCCCTGTTCCAGGTAGCGCACGCCGCCATGGACCAGCTTGGTAGAGCGGCTGGAGGTGCCTTTGCCGAAATCGCTCTGCTCGACCAGCAGCACATCGTAACCGCGGCTGGCGGCATCGATGGCCACGCCCGCGCCCGTGGCGCCGCCGCCCACCACAATGATATCCCAACGCTCCGGGTGAGCCTGAAAGCGGCGGTACATATCCGGCCTGGTCATGTGATGAGTAATATAACAGGCCAGGGCGCCGTGGTGACCGTCAGCTTTGCGTCCTGTTCCTCCAGCACCATGCGCACTCGATAGTGTCCCGCCGGGGCGGCGACCTCCATGGTGGCATTCACTCCATTCCGTGAAAGCTCGGCGAGGCTGGAGTTCTTCAATGACCGGAACGTCGGCTCCGGTGGCCCGGCCTTCGCTATGCCGCTGACCGCATTGCTTAGGGCGCGCGGCTCCGAGACTGGTGCGCGGTTGCCGGTGTTAATTCCTGGCCAGGACACAACGTTAGAACAGCAGCTTCAGCGCAAACTGGCCCACACGCGATGGGAAAGTGGTGCGGATGGTGCCGAAAGCGGCGCTGGTGGTTTGGGTATTAGGGATGCCGAAGTTGGTGTGGTTGGTAATGTCGAAGAACTCCGCGCGGAACTGCAGCCGCGCGGTTTCGTGGACGTGGAAGAACTTATCGACGGAGGCGTCCCATTGCTCGAATCCGGGACCCCGGAACGAATTGCGTCCCAGGTCGCCGAACGGGTCGCTGGCCGGCGGGGTAGCGAAGGTGTATCCGGCGAAATAGGTGTTCAGCATGGCCGAGCGGCTTTGACTGATGGCGCTGCCGCTGACGTTGGGGCGCAGAAACGGCTCGCCGCGATAATCGTTGGAAAGCGAGCTGATAATGTTGGCGCCGGTGGCCGCATAAGTCACGTCCAGGGGGGAAGCCCGTGTGGGCGGTGTTGATGGTGGTCAACTCCCATCCACCCAGGAACCCATCCAGTACGGCATTCATGTTGCTGCCGAATTGGCGGCCTTTGCCGAAGGGAAGCTGGTAGACCACGGAGGTAACATTATTCAGCTCCACGTCAAAGCTGGAAAGGCCCTTTTCCGCGGCCAGGTCGTGAATGTTCTGCGGATTGGCCTCGTAGTAGCCGGCGAAATACTCCAGGGCCTGCTCGGAATCGCCCATCGCCTTGCCCCAGGTAAAGGAGTTCAGCACGTACAACCCCTTCGTGAGGCGGTGCTCCACGCGGACCGAGAGGCCATTGTAGTGGTTGTCGCCCGCCGGATCGAGCCAGGTGATCGGGCCGAAAGTCGGAATCGGCACGCGCGCAGTCACCGGCAGGCTTTGGCCCGGCAGGTTAGGGGCTGCCTGGTTGTAATCGGCGATGATGGGCAGCCGCAGGCTATGGTTGCCGTTGTAAGCCACTTCCAGGACGGTGTCTTTGGGAAGTTGCCGCTGCACGGAAAGGAACCAGTTCTGGATGTAGGGCCACTTGCTGTCCGGCGGTGTATAAACCACGTTGGAATTGACCGGGTTGAAGGCCGCCGGGCTGGCGATGTTGGTGGTAAAGCTGTTTCCGGTGGTGAGGAAGCCCGCCGGCACCGGGCCGCCCGCGGGGATGGACTGGCTGAGGACACCGAAGAGGGCTTGAGGAGCATTGATCCCTTCCTCGGCGCTGCCGGGCCGGTTGAAGAAGTCGTAGCTGATTCCGTACGCCGCGCGCGCCACGGTCTTGGGGTCGATGCTGTAGGCCATGCCGACCCGAGGTCCGTAGTCGGAGTAATCGGGGTGCACCAGCGCGCGGTCGAACAGGCTTCCGCTGGTAGCTTTGATCATGGTGTCGGTGGTGGGATCGAAATTCGAGTAGTTGTTGTCGCGCTCGTACAGCGGGGATGCGAATTCCCACCGCAGCCCAACGTTCAGCGTCAACTTGTTATTCACGCGGAAGTCATCCTGGGCGTATAGTGAGTGTACGAATTGCCGTAGGTTGATCACCGAGTAACTCCCCAGGTTGATCTGGTTGGGAGTGCCGAACATGAAATCGGCCAGGCTGTAACTGGTGTTGTCAGTCGCGATGGTGCATCCGGCGGGCTCGCTGAGTTGCGCGCAGGTGGGCTTGCTGAAATTCCCGCTGTAAGTATCCTGGCCGTAGAGCGGATTGGTGTCCAGAATCTCAGTGCGGATGTACAGATACTGGTAGCCCACCTTTATAGAATGGCGGCCCAGCGTCTTGGAGTAATTCAGCTCCGGGTCCCAGGAAGTGGGGTTCTGGAACTGCGGATTGCTGGTCTGTCGGCCCAGGGCGGTGAGTCCGGTGATGGTCTGGGTGTTGATGCCGCCGGTCAGTTGCGGTGTGGTGGGCAGGCCTTCAAATTCGCCCGGGAACAGCGAAGACATGCTCGGACCACCCAGGTAGGGCGGCGTTTTTCCGGCCAGCATATGCGAGAAGCCGAGGCGCGCTTCGATAACCGAGGTCGGCGAAACCGTCCAGGTGTAGCCCAGCGAAGCGTTCTGATCGACGGTGTGGATGTAGCCGTTGCCATCGCCGCCGGAAGGACCGGTCAGGTCGGGCGCATAATACTGCAAGTCCTTGCGCTGGCTGAAACGCAGGAAGGCCGACATGCGGTCGTTGATCTGGCCGTCGATCTTGGCGTCGTATTTGTCGCCGTAATCGCGGATCAGCAGCAGTGCTTCGTCGTTGTTGGAGCGGCCGGGGCCATTGGGCGGCGGCAAATCGGCCAATACCGTGGCTGCGAAGGGATTCAACTGCGCCACCGGAATCTGCGTGTTGGCGGGGTACACTACGTTGGTCAGCGGATCTACTACGGGCACCGGCAGAATCCCCTGGCGGTCGGTGGCATCGGGGATGGAGTCGAAGTTCAGATAACGCTGCAATTGACGCAAGCCTTCGTAATCGCCGAAGAAGAAGAGCTTGTTTTTGATGAACGGACCGCCGATGGTGGCGCCGAACTGGTTGCGCTGCAGCGTGGGCTTCACGAAGACCGCCGGGCTGAACAGGAAGCCGGTGGCGTTCAGATCGGTGTTGCGCAGGTATTCGTAGGCCGAGCCATGAAAGTCGTTGGTGCCGGATTTCATGATTGCGCTGATTACCGCGCCGCCCACGCGCCCATATTCGGCGCTGTAGTTGCTGGTGATCACTTTGAACTCCGCCAACGCATCCGGCGACAACTGCACCAACTGCGAGGAGTAGCCCTGGTTGCTGGTCCCATAGGAATTGTTATCCATGCCGTCCAGCAGAAAATTGTTATAGGTGCTGCGCATGCCGTTGACGTTGAAGGCGGCTTCGCGCGGGGTCCCGCTGGCCGAAAAGGTGGCGGAGATCGGCGATTTTACGGTGTTGGTGGAGAGGAGCGCGAGGTCCGCATAATTGCGGCCGTTGAGCGGAAGTTCCTCGATGGCCGTGGTGTTCACCACCTGGCCGTGTTCGCTGGTATCGGTCTCCAGCGGGGCGGCGGCGCCCTTCACCTCCACCGATTCCGTGACCGCGCCCACCTGCATGGAGACATCCACGCGTTGGCGCGCATTCACGGTTACCTGCACATCCGGGGTGGTGAACTTCTCGAAGCCGGGGTGCTCCACGACTACTGAGTAGCGGCCGGCTTTGACGTTGAAGAAATCGTAGTTGCCGTTCTCGTCGGTGGTGGTCTTGGCCTGAATGCCGGTGTCCAGATTCGTGAGGGTGACACTTGCCTTGGGGATTGCCTGGTTCGTAGGATCGTGGACCGTTCCCACCACTTCGGCGGTCTCAAACTGTGCGAAGAGGGCCGTCGCGGGGAAAAAACAGCACAGGAACAAAATGTTCTTCAGGAGTTTGCTCAATCGTTAACCTCCCAGAGATTTTCGCAGGCAACTATTGACAGGATGTTTACAGCAGGGTTACCGAAGCGTGACAATTGAAAAAGCGGCGCCCTCGAAATCGCGCTCTATCCGGCGGGACAAGGCGGACATGGAGTTACGATGAAGCCATGATCCGCGGCCTTCCGAATGTCCTTATGGTGCTTGCGCTCGCCACGGCGCCTCTGCCGGTTTCCGCACACCCGCTGCTGCTGATTTCCATCGATGGCATGCGGCCCGATTACCTTCTGAAGGCCGATGCGCACGGCCTGAAGATTCCGCATTTGCGGCGCATCCTGCAGGAGGGGGCGCATGCGTCCGGTGTACGCGGTGTCCTGCCGACCGTTACGTACCCCAGCCATACGACCATTGTCACCGGCGTGTGGCCGTCCCGTCACGGAATCTATTCTAATCTCACCTTCGATCCGCTGGGCAAAAATCTGGAAGGCTGGTATTGGTACAGCGAGGATATCGCCGTGCCCACGTTATGGGAAGCGGCGGCCAAGGCGGGGTTGAGCGTGGGCAGTGTTTCGTGGCCGGTGACGGTGGGCGCCCCCGGAATCCGCTACAACGTGCCGGAGTTCTGGCGCGCGGCCAAGAGTCCGGACGATCTCAAACTGCTGCGGGTGGTGAGCACGCCGGGGCTGGTGGCCGAAATCGCCCGCGACGAAGGGCCGTATGTCCTCGACCTCGACGAAGCCATCCCCGGCGACCGGGCGCGCACGCGCTACGCCGCCTGGATCCTGCGCCACAAGAAACCGCAATTCATGGCCATTCACCTGGCGGCGCTCGATCACCTGCAGCACGCGACTGGACCGTTCAGCGCCGAATCCAGTGGCTCGCTCGAAGAGATCGATGCGATGCTGGGGCAACTGGAGGACGCCGCGCACAGCGCCTTCCCGGACTACGCCGTGTGCGTGGTTTCCGATCACGGCTTTTCGCGCATCGACCATACTTTGAACCTGATGAAAGCTTTCGCCGATGAAGGGCTGGTGACGCTGGGACCGGGCGCAGGCTTCCGCGGCGCGCCGCTGGTGCTGGATTGGAAGGCCTTCCCAAAAGTGGATGGCGGCTCGGCGGCTATTCTGCTGAAAGATCCCCACGATGAAGTCACGCGCGCGAAAACGGAGCAACTGCTGCGCCGGCTGGCGGCCAATCCGGCCAACGGCATCGCGCGCATCCTGGACCCGAAAGCCATTGCAGCCATGGGCGGCAATCCGCAGGCGGCGTTTTGGGTGGACATGCAATCGAACTTCTCGGTGGCCGATACGCTGGGAGCGCTGGTGACGGCGCACGCCGGGGGCACCCACGGCTATGCGCCCTCGCATCCGGAAATGCTGGCGTCGTTTTTCATCGCGGGGCCGGATGTGGGGCGTGGAATTTCGCTCGGCGAAATCGACATGCGCAGCATCGCGCCGACGCTGGCGGCCTATCTGGGCTTCCCGTTTCCTTCGGCCGACCTGAAGCCTCTGGCATTGAGTGCCGGCGCGCGGCCCTGAGGGCTACTTGGCCGGCGCGGCCCCGATCTGGTCTTTGCGGGCCAGACCGAGCATCCCCCAGTCGCTGAGTTCCGTGTGGCGGCTTTCTCCGTTCGGTGGGCCTGCCTCCCGGACGTGAAAGGCCACGTTTCGCCCGTGGACTTCCACCAGCGCATGTCCGAAAAACCAGCCGTCCTGGTAGCGTCCCGATGCCCGCAGATGGCCGCCCGAACTCACCATCGAGACGTACGTCACCCCTTCCAGTTCGAGGTGCAGCATCTGGTGGATGTGCCCCGCCACCACGTACTGGACGCCGTACCGCTTGGCAAGCTGGTGTAGCGGGAAATTGGGATTCCGCAGCGCCACATTCACGATCCAGGAAGGCCGGTGCATGACCACGATCTTCAGAGGCTGCGCGGCGTGAGCTTGCAAATCCGCTTCCAGAAACGCCAGTTCCCCGGGCGCCAGTTCGTCGGACCGGCTGTTGTCGAGGATGGTGAAATGCGCGGTTTCGTAGTCGAAGCTGTAGTGCGGAGGGTGCCGCGCGTACTGGCGGAAGAGCCGCTCCGATTCGGCCGACCAGATGTCGTGATTGCCCGGCGCCAGGTACACCGGAGAGGGCCGCAACAGTTGTAAAATCCGGGTGGCCTCGCGCCACTCGGCTTCCGCGGCGCGGTCGTCCAAGCCCTGGATGGTATCCCCCACGCTGACCACGAACGCGGGGTTTTCGGCGGCCGCCTCTTTGCAGACCTGCTGGTAGACGCCCGGTTGGGCTTCGCCGGTGCGGTCGCCCAGAATCGCGAAGCGGAAGGAATCGGGAGCCGCGGCCGTGAGAATCGCTACCCATGACGCCAGCAGCAAACCACCCGGCAGGAGCGCGCGGCTACCGCGGAATCGATGCAGCATCCACTCCATTCTCGCAGGGCCGCTATGAGATGATTTAAGGCGCGCAGGCTAACGCATGCGCTGCCAGTGGCCGCCGTCAATGATACGATTGTTCGCGTGGCCCAGTCGCACCCCCATCGTCTTCTCCCGGTTCTATTTGCCTCTCTCACCCTGCTGGCGATTTCGCCGCCCGTAACCGCGCAGGTGACCGCTGCCATCTCCGGCCGCATCGAGGATGCCTCCGGCACCGGGGTGCGGGGCGTCACGGTGATCCTCAAGAATCTCGAAACCGGCGCCACCCGGACCGTCACTACAGGCGACGCGGGCGATTTCCGGGTGCTGTCGCTGCCCGTCGGCCCGTATCAGGTACGGGCGGAACGCGCGGGCTTCAAAACCGAGGTGCGCAACGGTGTCAACCTCGTGGTGGGCCAGGAAGCGGTGGTGCGGATGCGCCTGGAGATCGGCGATCTGGCCCAGGAAGTCACCGTCAGCGAAGAGGTGCCGGTGGTCAATACCACCACCGCCTCAGTTTCCGGACTGGTGGGGGAGCGCGAAATCAAAGACCTGCCGCTCAACGGCCGCAGCTTCGATAACCTGATGACCCTCAACCCGGGGGTGATCAACTACAGCCTGAAGAGCGCCAACACCAGCACCAGCAACGGCAACACTTTCTCCGTGGATGGCCGCCGCCCCATGGACAACCTGGTGCTGCTCAATGGCATCGAATACACCGGCTCCAGCCAGCTTGCCATCACCCCGGGCGGTGTGAGCGGCTACCTGCTGGGCATCGACGCCGTGCGCGAATTCAACGTGGAAACCGACACCTACGGCGCCGAGTACGGCAAGCGCTCCGGAGCGCAGGTCAGCGTGATCACGCAATCCGGAACCAACGCACTGCATGGCACGCTATTCGAATTTCTGCGCAACAGCGCGGTGGATTCGCGTAGCTTCTTCGCCCAGACCTCCTTCACGCCGCCCTTCCGCCAGAACCAGTTCGGAGGCGCGCTGGGCGGCCCGCTGAAAAAGAACCGGCTGTTTCTGTTCGGGAATTACGAAGGCTTCCGGCAGGCCGAAACTCAGAGCAGCGTCAGCGTGGTTCCCGATGCCAAGGTTCGCCAGGGCACCTTTCCCAACTCCTCCGGAACCTATTTGCCGGTTGCCAATCTCAACCCGGCCATGCTGCCCTATTTCTCCTTCTGGCCGCAGGCCAACGGCCCCGAGCTACTGGTGAACGGACTGCCCAGCGGCACCGCATTTTCGTATACCAATCCGAACCAGCACATCCGCGAAGACTTCGGCACCGCACGGCTCGATTACACCCTTGGCAACCGGAATTCCATCTCCGCCTCCTACACCATCGACGATGGCAACAGCCTGATCCCTCTGGCCGACCCTTTGTTCGGTTCCTACAGCACCCTGCGCATGCAGGTGGCCAGCGTGCAGGATACGATGATCTTTTCGCCGAATTTCCTGGCCACTGCCCGGGCCGGATTTTCGCGCGCGGGCTTCAACCTGGATTCCTCCCTGGCGGCGCAGTTCCCGTCCGACCTCTCGTTCGTCGAGGGAGCCGGGCCGGGCGGCATTGTGGTGAATGGCGGCGTCACCACCACGGGCCTTTCCGGTATCACCTCAGCCGGCCCCAACAACGCCGCGGGCGTCTGGAATCGCCGCAATCTGTACACCTATTCTTACGATGTGGCGATCAGCAAGGGCCGCCACCAGATCAGCGCCGGCGTGTGGACGCAGTGGCTCCAGGACAATGAGGACTCCGCCTCGCGCCAGCTTGGGCAGGCCACCTTCACCAGCCTGACCACCTTCCTGCAGGGGACCGTGAGCACTTTCCAGGTGGTTCCCACCGCCAACGAACTGGGCTGGAGAAGCTTCTTCGGCGCCTGGTATTTCCAGGACACCATCAAGCTGCGGCCCAACCTGACCCTCCGCGCGGGCATCCGGCAGGAATCCACCGACGGCTGGAACGAGGTCTTTGGAAGAGCCGCAAATTACATTCCAGACGCCAACGGAATTCTCGAAA
>Ga0335074_10014182_pt1 | contig 11184 bp, 10 predicted proteins | sample Lox_Sample_23_FD_206715 | JGI IMG/M metagenome (GOLD analysis project Ga0335074, IMG submission 206715) | Soil microbial communities from Loxahatchee National Wildlife Refuge, Florida, United States - Lox_Sample_2.3 | ecosystem: Environmental > Terrestrial > Soil > Wetlands | place: USA...
CTCCTCCTGCGGGTTGACCAACGCGGGCGGCCCCGGTCGTTCGGCGTGGTTTCGCCATAGCCGGCTCACCCAGCGGGCGAGAGTGTCGTCCAGGCTGACCGCATGGCTTCGGCCCAGGTCCACGGCCTCGGTGAGCAGCGAGGTGGACGAGCTGACCATGACGGCTCCGAGATCGGTGTTCTTCACCAGCGCCTCGATATCGATGCGGTCGGCGATCTCATTGATGTCCACCCGGTCGATGAGCGCATTCACATCCAGGCGGGCCACCAGCCGGTCCACGTCCACCCGGTCGAGGACCTGGTTGACGTCCACGCGGTCGATCACCTGGTTGAGGTCGACCTGGTCGAGTACCTCGTTGAGGTCAACCCGGCGGAGCACGTCGTTCAGCTCCACCCGCGCCAGCACGGCGTTCAGGTTGATCCGCTCGATCAGCGCGTTCACGTCCAGCGACTCGAGGACGAGATCGATGACGCGTTGCGCCACTCCCTGCGCAATTGTCTCTATTGGCCCGGCGAACCGCCTACTTGCCGAGCGTCTCGCCCCTTCACCCGGATACACACCTATCAGTATCGCGAAGGCTGGGCTGTCCGTCTCCTCCCGGTACCGAGACCGACCATTGAGCCGCGCCGATCGAGACCAGCCGGCGCCAGCACCGACCGGCCGGTGGCCCCGCCGGGTACTGTCCTGGCCATGCTCATCTGGATCAATGGCCCTTTCGGGGTGGGCAAGACCGCGACGGCCTTTGAGCTGAACCGGCGGTTGCCCGGCAGCGTCGTATGCGATCCCGCGCACGTCGGCTTTGGCATGCGCCGCATGCTCCCGCCGTCTCTGCGTGGCAACTTCCAGGACATTCCTGCCTGGCGGAACGCCGTGACGGAACTCCTCAGCCAGACGCTGAGCCAATGCGACCCGTCCGCAGTATCCATTGGAACTAGCTCCCGGTGCCACCCCTAATCGCCCAGTACCGCCTCTCTACCTAGCTCCCGGTGCCCACCCCCTACTCACCAGCCCAGTTCCGTCCCCTGCGACTAGCCTCCGGGCGCACGCCAGCCACTTGACTTTGCGATGCAAAGTGATCTAGCTTTGCAGTACAAAGTAAACGAAGGGGCTGGTCATGAAGATGCCATCCGCGTCGGCACACGCCGCCGTAACTCAATCGGGTACCTGGGTCGGCTACGCCGGCACCGCCAGGATCGCGCTCGCGCTGGTCCTCGTGGCCGCCGCGGTAGGCGTGGCGTACGCGGGAGCCCGGCTCCGTCGGCCGCTCCGGCCAGCTCAGCCGGGCCGGACCGCCAGATTCGCAATCCTGGTGACCTGGGTGTTCGCGATCGCGGCGTTTCTGGTCTGCCTGACCATCTACGCCAAGCAGGCGCGCCAGGAACACCTGCTCCACGCCGTGCCGGCGAACAACGTCGCCCCCGTTACCGCCATCTGCGTCGTAGCCATCTTCATCGTCGTTCTTCTCATCGGCCGCTCGCAAAGCCAGGGGGTCATGCTGGCCAGTGCCGCGATCGCCGCCATGGCCGCACCGATGATCTTCGAGTTCCCGTTTGACGTCATCGTGATGGCCAGGACCTACCCGGCGATTGCTCCCGACCCCGCCCTGTACCGGGCCCTGTTCTTCGTTCCGCTGTTCCTCGTCGAGGCCACCACGCTGTCGCTGCTGGCGTTCTCCCCGATGGTGAAGGTATCCAGGGCCACCGTGTTTTCCTTCGCGGCGATGCTGGCGGTCTTCGCGGCCTGGGGACTGACCGGATTCGCGTACCCCTCCGCGCCGGTCCCCTACGCGTTCAACGTGCTGTCGAAGATCCTGGCCTTCGTTACGGCGCTCTGCCTGTTCCTGCCCCAGCGGGCCCAGGCCGGGACGCCGGACCCGGCCGCCAGCCCGTCGTCCGCGGTCACGAGCGCGACCGTGGTCTGATTAGTGGAGCATGGGGTCATGCAGTTCGATCACCTCATCCGCTGGGTGCCCGACCTGGATTCACCCCCATTGCAGCGTCTGCTCGATCACGATAGCGGCCAGGTCATCTTTCACGTACGGCGTCATGCTGGTGAAATCCGGGCAGGAATTTACCTCCAGTACGACCGGGCCCGCAGATGAGCGGAGCAGGTCAACTCCGGCGTGCCCGAGCCCGACCGCATCGGTCGCCGCCAGCGCGAGATCACGTTCCGCCACACTCAGCCTGGCAGGCGTCTGCGTACCGCCAGCGGCGATGTTTGATCGCCATTCAAGGCCCGCCGCATGGCGGACCGTCGCGGCGCGGACGACTCCGGCCGTCACGATAACCCGGACGCTTTCGCCGAGTGGCTCAGCACCGACCGGCTGAACCAATATCATCCCGGGCCCTTCTTCCCGTAGCTCCGCCGTTGCGTGCTCCAGTTCCTCGGCATCATGCGCCAGGCGAACCCACCGCCCCTGACCGCCATGAGTGCGCTTGATGATTATCGGGTAGCCGTAACTCTCCGCCGCGGCCTTCACCTGCCCGAAATCTGACGCAACAGCGGTAGTGGCGACTTGCGCGACCCCTGCCTTCGTCAAGGCGAGGGCGGTGGCGGCCTTATCGTCAGCGGTCAGGGAAGCCGCCACGCTGTTGAGCATTCGGCAACCCTGCATCATGAGCACGTCAAGAGCAACGGCAGCCTGTTCCTGCCAGTAAAATAGGGTGGGGGAAATAAAGTCAACGGTAACCGGTCCATCCTGGTCATGAACGGCAAGTTCCGGATGCATGGCGGTGGCCAGTGACGCGAGGTCTATTATCCGGAATGGGACACCGAGCCGCTGGCAGGCCGCCGTAAGGGCGTTAGGCACATTGGGCGCAAGCGGATTCCGGGTCACGCCAAAGCGCGTGGTCATGTATTGCCGCCCCCGAGCCTCTCCATCGCCATGTCGAGTATACGGCCAGAAATGTCGGCACCGGTGGCCTGTTCAAGACCCGCGAATCCGGCCCAGGCGTCCACCTCGAGGATCTGCAGTCCCTGGTCCGCGTCCTCCACCATATCCACGCCAGCGTAATCGAGGCCGATTGCCGCGGTGGCGGCCACCGCCAGTGAAGCGGCCGGATGCACCGGCGGGAGGGGCGTCGCCACCGCTCCGAGAGTCAGATTGGCTCTGCGCTCATGCGGGTCACTAGCGGTCCGCCTCGCCACGGCCACGCAGATACCGTTCACCACATAGGCGCGTATGTCTTGGCCGACGGGTCCGATAACCGGCTGGGCCAGTGAGTGTTCCGAAAGGATCTCACGGGCGTCGCCCCACTGAATCGCCCGCGCCTCGGTCTCCGCCTCGTCCCTCGTGGCGAAGAAGGATATCCCTCGCCCCTGGCGCCCGTGCGCTGGTTTTATCACGGTGCTGCCGGGCGGCAGGCGGCTGAATGCGGTTTCTTCCCACGGGAAGAAGGCCAGGCCGGGCACCACAGGGAGGCCCGCCTCGGTCAGCTTGAGGGCGGTTGCGAGTTTGTCCCGCGCCAGGGCCGACGCCGATAGGTCATTGAGTATTCTGCTCCCGCTGCCTTCCCATAGCCGGAGCGCGGGGGCTACGATGCCCCGAAGTCGGGAGACGGTCCGGTGGATGATCACGCCCGGATCTTGCGGAACATTCTCATACAGGGGCTCCGCACGCCCGTGGCCGCACCAGATAGATATCCGGTGCGGTATCCATTCGCAGAGCTTTATATTCCGTTCCGCGGCGGCACGTCGAAAGGACATAACATTGTACGGCGTGACATCATCATAACTGAGCAGAATGATCCCACCATGACTCATGGGCATACTATACACCAGAGCCGGAGGCTTATTCATAAGCCCAGTTCGGGGCTGGGCGGGGCGGGCGGTATTATCTGGCCTCGGGCTGAATAACTTACTTATGCGTCGGCATCCCCGCTGGTCGAATTCATGTCTCAACCGCAGACCAGTAGGGCTCGCGCCCCTTATTGCCCGGCCTGCTGCCGCCGCATCTGCGCGACCTCGGCCGCGAGGTCGCGCGACCGTAATCCATGTGCCCGCCGCTCGCACGTACGGCCGGTCACGCCGCCCGCGCCACCAATCCCGAACGCCGATACTCAGCGCCCGTTCGCTGCCGTCGTACCCGCGCCGGGGGATCCGACGTCTCGCGCCCACCGGACGCCGGACCGGTACTGAAGCTCGCCGTTGGCTTCGGCCACGGCCAGGAGCGTCTCGGTCGGGTCCGCACTCCGGTCGATCCAGTGGGAGCCACCGGGCAACGTCAGGTGGCTGTGGCCGTCCACCAGGCCCGGCACGATCGTGGTACCGCCCGCGTCGACCACCTCGCACCCGGGCGGGCGATCGCCCTCCTCCTCTGTCGGCCGGATCCAGCGGACCTGGCCGTCCTCCTCGAGCACGCTGACCCCGACCTGCAGCCGCGGGGATCGGCCGTCGGCCAGCGCCGCGTCACGGTACAGGGTGCTGCGCACAGCGCCACTGTAGCCACCGGTGCCTCACAGCAACGGCAGTCCCGCCGTGATCGCGTCCACCCGCTGGCTCTCGGCCGGCCCGATCGCGCAGCACGTCAACGTCCCCGGAGCTACCTGGGTGCGGCCGGCGTCGTTGACGAGCTCAACCGGCAGCCCGGCGGCCTCCGCCCGGTCGATCACGTCCTCCAGCTCCCTGGCGCTGGTGACCTTGAGCACGACCTTGGGCTGGCCCTCCCGCAGCCACCCGGCCATATCGTCCGTCCCCAGGTTCGCGAGCACGGCCGCGACCGCCGCGTGGGCCACCTGGGCGGCGATCTTGCCCCGCCCCATGTCGAGATCGGCCCTGACGACCACCGCCAGCTTCACCGCCATGAGGACACCGTAACGGCGCGGGCCCGCCGTTCGGACCGGTGATCCACGCGTGCTGGTCGCGGTAGCACCGCAGGTAATCCAGGAATCGGTGGGCCGCGGCCGACCGCTCGTCGCGCCGCCAGGCCAGGGAGAGGACAAATCGAGTAGCCGCTCGCTGACCATCGCCGAGCGGTCCACGACGATCGAGGAGTGCTCGGCCTGGAATGCCGCCAGCGTCGGCGCAACGGCCGGCTCGGCTAGTGCAGTTCCTCGGCCAGCACGGTGAAGTGCCCCTTCTCCAGGTCATGGACCCCGACGTGCAGTGATGCCAACGGCTTATCAGGCGTGCGCCAGGCATCTATTGGAGTAACGGGCTCCCGCCGCTTACGTTCAAACCGCTCGACACCGTACCGAAACGGGGAGGAGACCGAATGAGGAGACGAGCGCGGGCGGGATTGTTCGCTTCGGGCCTGCTGATCGCGTGGTCCGCGGCCCGGCACCCGCCCGGGCCGCGGGCCTGCGGCATCCTCACCGCAGCGGGACGCTGAGATCGCAGACGGGGGTGTCGGGAGCGGCGGTCCGCTGATCGGCGATCAGGACCTGGCGCAGCGCTCCCGCCGGCTCACGCCCCTGTCCGCGTACCCAGGCCTCGAGCGCCTCGACCGCCGGCATCAGCGCGGGCCAGCCCATGTCCTTCAGGGCCACGCGGATGTAGACCTCGTCGTGGGCCGGCTCCACCCGAACCTGGACGTCGGCCGCCACCGGGTCCGCGGCGCTGAAAGAGGCCACCGGCCGGCACAGTTCCATCGGCCCGTCGCTGTCGTCGCTGACCTCCCCGTAGAAGACCAGGAAGGGGCAGCCCGCGACGCCCTCCACGCCGGGAGCGGCTGACCGCAACCGGGCGAAGGCGTCACCGAAGAAGGCGTCCGTCTCGTCCATGTGCAGATGGCGGCTGATGGAAAGCAGCGTGCGCTCTGCGATGGTGCGGGTCTGGATGTCGTAGCTGGCCATGGTGCCTCCCGTGAGTGTGGCCTGGATGTAGGAGACCAGGACACGGCGGTCCGCCGTGACCGACTCGACGCCCGCCCAGTAGCGTGCGACCGCCTCCGCCGCCTCGCCCGGCGGTTTCGCCGCGATGTCCGCGATGACCGGCAGCGGCATGCCGAGGCGCCGCAGCAGCGCGACGAGCCGGGCGCCCGCCACCTGGTCCTCGCTGTAGAAGCGATAGCCGCTGACGGGATCGGTCCGCACCGGCGGCACCAACCCGAGCCGGTCGTAGAGGCGCAGCGCCTTGGGCGACAGCCGGGTCCTCATCGCAAAGGTGCCGATTGTCATCAGGTCCATCGGTCTCCTTCAGGGCCGGGTCACCTGCCCGGCTCTCCGAGCTTGCGGCTTGACCCAAGGGAAAGGTCAACTCGATGTTGGCCGGCGGCGGCATAGCTACGGGGGTCGGGGAGCGTCTTAAGGGATACAGGAGGGAGATGCCCGGTGGATGAGCGCGCTCGGCAGGACTTCGCGGACTTCGTCGCGGGCCGGTCCGCCGAGTTGTTCCGCCTGGCCTACGTGCTGACCGCCGATCGGCACGCGGCCGAGGATCTGCTGCAAAGCGCGCTGACCAAGGCCGCGGCGCGGTGGGGGCGCATTGACAGCACGCCGGAGGGTTACGTGCGGCAGATCATGTATCGCGAGCAGGTCAGCTGGTGGCGGCGCCGGGCCAGGCGCCCGGTGACGGTGGTGGCGCGAGTGCCCGAACCGCCAGCGCTGGACGACCCGATGATCATGGTCGAGGCGCGGCTGGCGCTGCGGGATGCCCTGCTGGCGCTCCCGCCCGGCAAGCGCGCCATGCTGGTGCTGCGCTACCTGGAGGACCTGCCGGAGGCGCAGGTGGCCGACATCCTGGGGTGTTCGGTCGGCACGGTCCGCAGCCAGACGCACAAGGCGATCGCCCAGCTCAGGTTGGTGCTGCCGTCGCTGGGCCTGACGAGCACGGAGGTAGGCCGGTGAGTAACGCGGACCAGTTGATCGCCGGCGCCCTGCGGGACATCGCCGCCGAAGCCGGGCCGCCCGGACCGCTGGCCGACGCCGCCTGGCGGGCCGGCCGACGCCGGCGCGTGGCCATGCCGGTCGCCCTGGCCGCGTTCATCGCCGGCGTGATCGCGCTCGTCCTGGCCGTTGCGCTCCCGCAGGCCGCCGCACCAGGCCCGGCCGCCGCGCCGGCGCATACCCGCCTGGTCTCCATCACGCTGTCGCCGGGCCCGGCGGTCGGCATCGGCGCGCTGAACGCTGCCGCTCACATGCTCGGCCAGCGCATCAGATATCTGCGTCTGCCGGATGTCCAGATTCAGGTCTCAGGACCGAACGTCGTCGTGACCGGGCCCGCTGCCGATGAGGCCCAGCTCAAGACCATCGCCACGCCCGGCGTGCTGAACTTCCGGCAGGTGCTCCTCTACCAGCCGTACCGCGGCACGACGCTCGGAGACGCGGGCCTGGTGAACCGGCCCACGCTCGCGTTGTTCCGCAAGCTGAACTGCACGCCGGGTAACGTCGGCACCTGGAAGGAGCAGGTCGGCTACGCCGTCGCAACCGACTACGACGATCCGTACGCCCAGATCGTCGCGTGCGGCAGCAGCGGCAACAAGTACGCCCTGGACGTGGCCTACGTGCGAGGCACGCAGATCGCCAGCGCCGCCGCCGCGCTGTCCAGGCCCAGCAACCAGTGGGGAGTCTTGCTGAGGCTCAACAGCGCGGGCGCCTCCGCCTTCACCGCCCTGACCTCGGAGATGTACAACAAGTATTTCGCCGCAGCCGGCGGCAACCCTTCGACCAACAGCTTCTGGTTGGACGCCATCGCTGTCGTCGTGGACGGGAACGTCATCAGCACACCGGAGGTCGACGGCACGATACCGTCCGGCCTCGCCGAGATCCCCGGGAATTTCACCCGGGCGCAGGCCGAGGACCTCGCCGCTCAATTGCGCTTCGGTGCCTTGCGCGCCGACTTCCGTATTACCGCGGTTACCTTTACCGTGCCGTCCTCCCCGTGAGTCCCCCGCCAGGCGGCCTCCGGTTAGACCCGCCGCCCTGTTCTCATGTCCGTTTTCCCCTGCGGGTCGTATCATGGTGCGCACTAGCAACCACGCTGGGTCGGCCGCCAGCGGTTTCATACGGAGGCCACATGAACCAGCAGCCTTCGGACTCGCCGAAGTTTGTCCAGATCCTCAGGCGGTACCGGGCCCTCATCGGCCTCATGACCGCACTCGGCCTCCTCGCTGGGGCCGTCTTCGCCGTGCTCAACCCGCCGGTGTTCACCAGTCAGGCGACCGTCATACTTCCGGCGTCGGACTGCCCGGCCGGGGCTATCTGCGGCGGGCCCCTGTTTGCGCCCGACCAGGCCGCCAACCTCGGGGCCAAGTTGCTCCAGACCCTCCCGAGCGGAGTCCAGGTCAAGCCCGTGGCGGCGAACGGCCTGTGGGTGAGCGCGACCGCAGGGACCGCCGCCCAGGCCGAGGCCGCCACCAACGCCGCCGCGCAAAGCTACTACGCGTACGCCCAATCCCTGAGTTACCCGGGCGAGCAGGCCGCGGCGCAGATCGAACCAGCGACGAGCGCGACGGGGACGGCGCCGCTGATCCGGCTCCGCGTCGACCTGCTGCTCGGCGCGCTGTTCGGCGCGATGCTCGGAGTCATCGCGGCGCTAGGCGGCAGCGGGGCGACCATTGACACCCCGAACGCTCCGCCGGGATACGACACCGGCCGGGCCGCTCGCGATACCACGGACGGTTAGCGGTAAAGAGCGCCGCTGGGTCTGCTCTTCCGTGCCACCGTCACCCTGTCGGTACTCCCGAGCCATAGCGACGAGGCCGCGAACCACCTCGGGGGGCAGACCTGGCGTGCTCGCGAGGTGATACAGCGTCGGGTCCTGGTTCTCGCCCTGCCCCAGGTCTGGCGTCCCCGCGATAGGTTCCCCGCCTGCCAGGATCCGCCGGCACGAACCCGGTGCCCAGCCGAGCCGGTTCTCGACCATGCCGAGGGTGCTGGGGGAGACGGACTGGCCGTTCTCGAGCTTGCCCAGCGTCCGCTCGGTGACCCCGCTCGCCTCGGCCAGGGCTCGCCTGTCCCGCATGCCTAGCTCGACCCGACGTGCGATGACGTAATCGGCGAGTCGCCACCAGTCCTCACCGGCCATGTGAGAGCCCCTCCCGCCGGTCGGTGCCAATCCCGCCCCCGGCCACGTGCCCATCTCATCAGAAGAAGTTAGAAGAGTCTAGCCTTCCTGCGGTCGGCTACCTACGCGGGACTGCGTATCTCTTCTTGGTTCATCTTGTTGATTCTCTTTACTTCCTGCCTGTGCTGCTCTATGGTACCTGTATCGGAAGAAGAGTTCTTACTTCTTCCTAAACCTACCGAGATCTTCACTTCTGGGAGCCAGCGAAGCCGGAGCGCTGACCCAGACTTGGAGTCTCACCGGGCCGCACCGCTGCCGGAGGCGGTAAGCCCAGCCCGTTGCGTTGCGGGCCGGTGGTGTCCTCGCGCAGGTGAAGGAGGGGAGCGCGAGGGCGCTCCGGCCCCGCAGCCGGACGTCTAGGTAAGCGGGCTCGGGGCTCCGTACGCGATCTGCAGCACGCCTTGGCCAGAACCCGGTGTGGCCAGTTGGTCCCAGACCGGGAGGTATTGGGATCGCTGGGCTTCGATGAAGCCCTTTATCCAGCTGAGGTATGCGGTGCGGGTCATGTGCGCCCTGCTGTCCACCGTCGCCAAGTCCACCGCCCGCATCAGGCTGGCCGGTCCGCCACCAGGCGATTGATCGAGGAAGCCCACGATGTCCACCGGGTGGGTATCGGCCATAATCGCGAGGAGCTGCGGGAGCCGCGGGTCAATCTCGCCGCCGAGAAGTTGTGCCCTGGCTGCCGGTGAGACCGTGATCTGGCTGTTGGTCAGGAACTGGGCGTCGGCCTCTTTTCGGTAGCTCAGGCCCGCCTGCAGGTCGGATTGATACTTGGCGGTGCCGCCGGGATATTCCCACAGGACCTCGATCTCGGCGGGCCCCTTGCCGAAGCTCGCGATGACGGCCGGGGCGTATACGGACTCTAGCCGAGGGCCGAATTGGGCCCGGATCGCGTCAGTGGCAACCACCAGGCTAGAGCCGAGAGGATCGTTCGCCCCGGGCTCGATCGTCATCACGTTCGCGGACGGGTCCTTGCTGAGTAGGTCCTGGCAGAACTGGGGGTCGCAGCCCACGATGTCGGCTCGATTGACCTCCTGCCGGATCCAGTTGATGGTCTGCGCCCTGGCCGCATTCTCAGCGACAATTTCCTGGTTGGCCTGGGATTGGTCCGTGAGCCGCCCAGGCGATGCGCCGTGCCTGGGCAGATTGAGCGCGAGCGCCGCGACCCCGGCCACCACCACGATCGCGGCCAGGATCGCCGCCGCCCGCCGCCGCCGACGGGCGCGACCATACCCGTGTCGCGCCGACCGCGGTCTAGTCGCCGGCCCGCTCAGCAGGCCATCGCCCTGGCCCGGCGGCGGCCTCGTCGTCGCGGCGTAGGCGGGCGACGGGCTGGGTGTCGCCTCGTCCCTGGCCGGAGCGGTGGCGATCGGCGGCATCGGTCCCACGAGCCGCGCTCCGGCGGCCACGAGCTCGCGGAGCGTGTCGCGGGCCGACGGCCGGCCGGCCGGGTTCTTGTTGAGGCAACGGTAGATCAGCGAGCCTAGTGGTTCGGGAAGCCCGGCCACCGTTGGCTCGGAATGAAGGATGGCAAACGCCACGGCCGTCAGCGACTCGCCTCTGAAGGGCAGCTCACCGGTACCCGCGAACGCCATGGTCACGGCCCACGACCACATGTCGGCGGCCGCGGTCACCCGACTCCCGGCCAGCGCCTCCGGGGCCATGAACGCCGGTGTGCCCAGGGCGACCTGGCCTGAAGGGCCCGTGGTGGTCATCCCCGGAACGGCCGCCAGCCCGAAGTCGATCACCACCGGACCGTCCGGGCCGAGCAGGACATTGCCCGGCTTGAAGTCGCGATGCACCATCCCGACGGCGTGCACCGCGCCCAGCGCGGTCAGCGTCGCGACGGCAATGCGCTCGAGTGCCGGGCCGACGCGAGGTCCGTCCTGCTCGACGACCTCCACCAGCGATGGCCCGTCGACGTATTCGCTGACGATGAACGGCCGCCGCTCGAAGAACCCCGCGTCCAGGATTTGCGCCGTGGAGAACCGGGCCACCCGCTGCGCGGCCGCGAACTCTTTCAGGAAGCGGCTCCGGACCTGCGGGTCCGTGGTTGACGGCAGGAGCTTGACCGCCACCCGATTCCCCGTAGGACCCTCAGCCAGGAACACCACGCCCTGTCCGCCTTCCCCAAGGCGTCCGAGCAACCGGTATCCACCCACCGCATGCGGATCCGACTCG
>Ga0335074_10014183_pt1 | contig 11184 bp, 12 predicted proteins | sample Lox_Sample_23_FD_206715 | JGI IMG/M metagenome (GOLD analysis project Ga0335074, IMG submission 206715) | Soil microbial communities from Loxahatchee National Wildlife Refuge, Florida, United States - Lox_Sample_2.3 | ecosystem: Environmental > Terrestrial > Soil > Wetlands | place: USA...
GGACCAACAAACACGACATCCTTCGTCATGACGTCCTTTGCGTTCATCGTCAGATCCTCCTTCGATCCAGCAACCGGCGCGTCTGGCGCGCCACCATCAAATTTTCGTCGGTTGGGATCACCCAGGCGGACGCGGCGCTGCCGGGTGATGAAATACACGGGCCGCCCGTTTGGTTCGCGGCCTCGTCCAGTGCGATGCCGAGCCAGCGCGCGTCATGACAGACCCGCGCGCGGATTTCCGCAGCGTGCTCGCCGATCCCGGCGGTGAAGACGAGGGCATCGATGCCGCCTAGCGCGGCCGCCATCGACCCAAGCTCCCGCCCGATGCGGTAGACGAAAAGGTCTACGGCCTCTTTTGCCTCGGCGCGATCGCTCGCCAGCAGCTCGCGCATGTCGCTCGATACGTTCGAGATGCCGAGCAGGCCCGAGCGGTCCCAGAGCAGCGCCTCCACATCGTCAAGGCTCATACCTTCGTGCCGTTGCAGATAGAAGATCACACCCGGATCGATGAGCCCGGCACGGGTTCCCATCACGAGCCCATCGAGCGGCGTGAACCCCATCGTGGTTGCCACGCTGCGGCCGTCTTCGATGGCGCACAGGCTCGCGCCGTTGCCGAGATGGGCGACTACGAGCTTGCCGTTCACCACGTCAGGCGCGACCTGCGCCAGCGCCGAGACGATGTATTCGTAGGAGATGCCATGGAAGCCGTATCGGCGGATTCCCTTGGCGCTCAGATCCCGCGGCAAAGCGAATTCCTGTGCTAGTTTGGGCTGCGTCTGATGAAATGCGGTGTCGAAGCAGGCGACCTGAAGAACCTTGGGAACCGTCGCAGCCATCGCGCGGATCGCCGCGACATGGTGCGGCTGATGCAGTGGCGCGAGCGGGGTCAACGCCTCAAGCGCGGCGAGCACCCGGTCATCGATGAGCACCGGTTCCACGAATTCGCTGCCGCCATGGACAACTCGATGGCCCACCGCGGCGAGGCTGGCGCCTTCGCCGGCATAGGCCGCGAACCAGTCATGGATCGCCGCAATCGCGGTGTGGTGATCATTGCCTTGCAACGCCGGTGTGCTGAGCTTACGCCCATGCGCATCCGCTGCGTCGAACCGCGGCGCACTGCCAATGCCTTCGACCTGTCCATGCGCGCCGGCTGTAAGCGAGCCTTCAGCGGTGTTCTCGAACAGCGAAAACTTGATGCTCGAAGATCCAGCGTTGATGACAAGGATCGGTTCGCGCGGCCCCATGTCTTGCTCCGTCGAGAAGGGCATCTCCTTCTCAAACGTCGATGATGACCTTGAGGGCCTGCGTGCTGGCCGCGTGACCGAAGGTCTCGTAGGCGTCGAGGATCCGGTCGAGCGTGAAGTGGTGGGTGATCAGCTTGGTCGGATCGACCTTTCCCGCCCGCACGATCGTCAGCAACATTGGTGTTGTCGCTGTGTCGACAAGGCGTGTGGTAATCGCGATGTTTTGCGACCACAGACGCTCGAGGTGCAAATCCACCTTCATGCCATGCACGCCGATATTGGCGATCGTTCCGCCCGGCGCCACGATGTTCTCGCAAGTGATAAAGCTGGCGGGCACGCCAACCGCCTCGATCGCCGTATCGACGCCGCGCCCCCCAGTCAGCTTCATGACCGCGTCGGCCGGATCATCGACGCCGGCATTGACGATAGCCGTGGCGCCAAAACGTTTGGCGACCTCAAGACGGTTTTGATCAAAATCGACGATGATGATTTGGGCCGGGGAATAGAATTGTGCGGTCAACAGCGCCGCGAGTCCGATTGGCCCAGCGCCAACGATGGCCACGGTGCCTCCCGGCGCGACTTTGCCGTTGAGCACGCCGCATTCGAAGCCGGTCGGCAGGATATCGCTTAGCATCACGAGGGCTTCTTCATCCGCGCCGGCCGGAACCGGGTAGAGGCTCGTGTCGGCGTGCGGGATGCGGACATATTCCGCCTGCGTCCCGTCGATTTCGTTCCCGAGGATCCAGCCGCCCGTCGCGCAATGCGAATACATGCCGCGCCGGCAAAATTCACATCGCCCACACGCGGAGATGCAGGAGATCAGGACATGGTCTCCGGGATGAAATGCGGTGACGCCGGCGCCGACCTTGTCCACAACGCCGACACCTTCGTGCCCGAGGATGCGGCCCGGCTTGCAGGTGGGGACATCACCTTTGAGGATGTGCAAATCGGTGCCGCAAATCGTCGTCTTGGTGACCCGCACGATCGCATCGCCCGGGTTTTGGATCGAGGGGATCGGTCGATCCTCGAGCGCTTTCCCTTGGGCGCCGCGGTGAACAAAAGCCCTCATTGCCGCCTCCAACTCCCGATCCGCATCAGGAGGAGGAACAATTAGCAATGAACCGACCCGGCCCCACTGATTCAGATCAATGCCGCGCTGGGCGTTCCCTCCAATAATTGCCGAGCTTTTGCGGGAGACCGGCAATGAAAGTGTCAGATGTGATGTCGCGTGGGCTGCTTTGGGTCGGGCCGCAAGACCCCGTTCGCAAGGCTGCCGAGCTGATGTTGCGTTACGGTGTCAATGGCTTTCCCGTACTTGATCAAGGAAAGCTTGTGGGCATGATCACGCAAGGCGATTTCCTGCGCCGAGCCGAAACCGGCACCGAGCGGCATCGTGCCAAATTGGCAGAGTTTTTTGCCGATTCGGGACGGCTCGCCGATGAATACGTGCATTCTCATGCGCGCACCGTCGCCGACGTAATGACGCGCGATGTGGTTACCGTTTCCGCCGATGCGCCTCTCAGCGATGCGGTCGAGCTGATGATACGGCATCACGTGAAACGCCTACCCGTCGTCAGCGCGACCGGTGTCCTAGGCATGGTCAGTCGGGTCGACCTGCTGCACGCATTCTTGGTGGCCACTCCGAAGGAGGCACCGACGCCGCTCGACGATGCCGCGATCTCAAGCCAATTGCAGGCCGAGCTTGACCGGCAGCCCTGGATGGCCGGAGGCTCAATCGAGCCGTCCGTGGAAAACGGCGTGGTTGTGCTGAAAGGGACGGTCCAGGATGTTCGCCAGCGGACAGCTTTACGGGTCGCGGCTGAGAACATCCCGGGGGTTAAACGCGTGGTCGACGACCTACGTGAGATCGACCTCTCGCTCTGCAGCTGAGCCGGTCACGTTGCGCGTAAGTCACTAGCGGCTGATTTGTCTGCCGGCCGCGGTTAGCTTCCGGCGGTGGCCCCTTTCAGCCGTAGGCGGCAATCAACTCGTCGGCGACCCGCGTCACCCCCGGAACTCCTTCGGCCAATGCGATCAGCGCCGTCCGTCCGTCCGGGGCGCCGACCAGCCCCCAGAGGTGCACGATGCCGTCTCTGACGATCACATTTCGGTCGCCAAAGTCGGTCCAGTCCTGTTCCTTCACGCGCGCGAGCAAATCCAGACGAATACGGCGATCGGTCTCCGGAAGCTCATCGCCGGCGCTGAACCGCGATGCCAGCGCTTGGATCAGGTTGCGGCAGATCAATGGAAGGGTCGGCCTACAGCGTCTAGTCTGTCGCTGACGCCCGCCGCTTTGTGGTGAGATGTTCAAATGCTCGAAAAGGACCTCCGAAATCACGAATATCACCGCCACTTGCGCGAGCTGCAGATCGAACTTGTCAAGTTTCAGCGTCATCTGATCGCACACGGCGATCGCATTGCGGTCTTATTCGAGGGACGTGACGCCGCCGGCAAGGACGGAGTTATCAAACGCATCGTGGAGCATCTGAGCCCCCGCGATACGCGGGTCGTCGCGCTCCCGCCGCCCTCAAGCCGCGAGCGGACGGAATGGTACTTCGAACGTTATGTCGCGCATCTTCCGGCCGCCGCCGAGTTCGTGCTGTTCAACCGTTCCTGGTATAACCGCGCAGGCGTCGAGCGCGTCATGGGCTTTTGCACCGATAAGGAGGTTCGCCAATTTCTTGCCGACGCGCCATCGTTCGAGCATATGCTCGTCAGCGGCGGACTTCGACTGTTCAAGTACTATCTCGACATCGATCGCCGCGAGCAGGCGCGGCGACTGGAAGAACGGCGTTCCGACCCGCTTGCACGATGGAAGGTCAGCCCGATCGACAGGGTGGCAGTCAAGCATTGGGAGGACTACACGAACGCCCGGGACGAGATGTTCCGGTGCACGCAGTCGACGCAGGCGCCTTGGTACATTGTGCGCGCGAACGACAAGCAAACCGCTCGGCTGGACCTGATGCGCCATCTGCTCTCGATGCTGCGCTATAAAGGGAAAAACCGTCGACTGCTCGATTTCGATCCGTCAATCGTCTTCGAGTTTTCCGAAGAGCGTCTACGCGACGGCTCGATCGCTAGCTAGCCGCAGACCCACCAGGCGATGGCGACACCGCCGACCGCCAGGAGGGTCAGCGCCGCGGTCGCGCCGGCGGCCGCGTGGAACCCGGCAAATCCGGCCGTGTAGACCGCTTTCAGCATATTGTTTGACGATGTCGCGATGAGGATCGCGGTAACCGCCGGGGCGGTGGGCAGCGACGCCGTGCTGCCCGAGGCAATACTTAGCACGAAGGGATCAATGTCGGTGAATCCGACAATGGCGGCAAGCGCATAAATCCCAGCCTCGCCGAGCCGGCTACGTGCCCAGGTGGCGGCCAGCGTCACGACCACGAAGAGGGCCGCGAAAATCAGCGCGGCGGTTAGCTCCAACGGGTTGCGGGGCCCTTCATCAGCCGGGGTCAGGTCGCTCGGGGCGCGGCTGACGCGATGGTGCAAACCCGCAAGCACCAGTCCACCGGCTGCCAGGGTCACGAGCGCGGGAGCGAGCGCCAAGGCAAGCGCCTGGTTGAACAAGGCCACGACGACCAGGACGCGTAGGTACATGATCGCGGTGGCGAGGATGATCCCCGTTTGCGCCTGTCCGCTGAAGTCGGCCGCAGAGCGGGCTCGTCGGGCAAGCACCACCGTGGTTGCCGTCGAGGAATACAGGCCGCCTAGCATCGCGGCCCACAATCCGCCCTCACGCGGTGCGACGTACCGCTGCAGTAGGTAACTGGCATAGGAAACCGTGCAGACGGCAACGACCGCAAGCCACACTTGATGCGGTGTGACGGCCATCAACGTCGTGATCGGCTCGTTCGGAAGAAAAGGTAGCACTAGGCCGGTCAGGATCAAAAACTTGCCGGCGGTGACGATCTCGCTAACTTCCAGTTGACGCGCAAAACCGTGCAATTTCTCACGTGCGGTCAGCAGCAGCACCGCGACAACCGTGACGCCGATGGCCACCCAGGGCGGCTCGGTGAACGCAATAGGCCCCAGCAAATAGGCAAGCACGTTGCAGATCGCGGTCATCAGCCCGACATTGGGCTGCCCTTCCGGGTCGGTTTCGGCGATGTGCCGCCAGTAATAGAGGCTCAGCCATCCACCGAGGACGAGCAAACCTGCGGTGACCGGCAGCAAGTGTCCCGTGTCGAGGCGGTAGAGCAGTGCGCCTGAAAGGGCGAGGAGTGGGAAACTGCGCACGCCGCCCGGCCTCGCCTGTCGGCTCTGCGCGTTGAATTCCTCGAAAGCCAGGCCGAAAAAGAACCCTAGGCCAAGGAGCAGCAAAAAACCCGCCGCCGGTGCGACTGTGATCATAGGGGCTTATCCCCCTGCGAGTGCCGAAGCCTGCGCTCAATGCGCCATGAAGACCGGCAACGTCATGCTTCGCAATACGGTGCGCGTCGCGCCACCCAGAACCAGCTCACGCACCCGGGAGTGGCCGTAAGCACCCATCACGAGGAGATCGGCGCCGAGATCGCAAGCGCGCGACAGAAGAACATCGCCGATACCGATGCCGCCAGACACGGCCTTTTCGACCCGCGCATTCACGCCGTGCCGGGCGAGGTGGAGCGCGATGTCCGCCCCGGGAATGTCACCGTGCTCGGTGCGGCCGGTTGCTGGATTGATCGTCAAAACCGTAACCGCGGAAGCGGACGCCAACAGCGGCATCGCATCGCTGATTGCGCGGGTTGCCTCGCGACTGGCATCCCAGGCCACCAGAACCCGCCGCCCAATCGCATCGTAATGGCCGACATACGGTATCGCGAGGACCGGCCTCCCCGCAGACAGCACGATGTCTTCGGGTCGCGGATTATTCACCGGTGCCTGAGGTTCTTCAGGGTTGAGCTGTCCAACGACAACGAGGTCGGCGTACCGCGATTGGACCACCGCGGCATCGATGGGGAAGTCCGCCGCCGCACGCCATTCGGTCGATATCCTTCGCCTGCCGATTTCCTCATCGAAAAGCGCGTGGGCCCGCGCGGTGTGTTGCTTTGCTTCCTGGCCGCTGGTCACCGAGACACAAAGACCCGTCAGATGGGCATCGAATCGCTCGGCAAGCTCGGCGGCGTGAGAAATCCGCTCACCCGCGTGGGGATCGTCGTCGACGATGACCAGTAGATCCTTATATGCCATTGGCCGATCTCCAGGGTGTTGCAGGATTGCGTTTCGCTTTTCCCGCGACCTTATTTGGCCGACGTCGGCTGACCTTGATCCAGGTCAATAAAATCAATGACCTGCCGGGATAGGTAGTTCTCCTTACGGGAATTTCCTTAGGAGCATTCCTAATTTCGGCGATTGTCGGGCCGGATCATTCTCCCTCGCGATCCCAGAGCGGATGGAGGAAGAAATGTTCAGGCAATTCGGCATTGATGGTTCGAGCGAATTTTTCGGCCAGCCGCATGCAGCCAACGTTTCCGTCGCTCAATCCGGCCAGCTCGACGAACTGGTCGCGCTCGAACGGATCGGTAGCCGCCGCAGCTTCAGCCGTGACGAGGAAATCTACGCCGAGGGCGATCGCGCAGATTGCTGGTTCAAAGTCGTCTCCGGCACGGTGCGGATCTGCAAATTGATGGCGGACGGCCGACGGCACGTTGCCGAGTTCTTCTTCGCCGGTGATTGCTTCGGCCTCGATGGTGAAAGTGAGCGAGTGTTCGCGGCTGAGGCGGTCGGCGACGTCATCGTAATGCGCTTCAACCGGGCCGCAACCGAGCGCCTGGCCGACGAGCTGCCCAAGCTGGCGCGCCGTATGTGCAACATGACGCTGCGCAATCTGGCGCACGCGCAAACGCGGTTATTGTTGCTCGGTCGGATGACGGCGTCGGAGCGAGTTGCGAGTTTCCTGATTGAGCTGGCCGAACGGTGCGATGTGCGGCGCATGCTCGATGTGCCGATGTCGCGCAACGACATCGCCGACTATCTCGGGCTTACGATCGAGACAGTGTGCCGCGTCCTGTCGGCGATGAAGCGCGACGGCGCGATCGCCATTCCCCATCCGCATCGTATCGAGATCTGCGACCGCGATGCCCTCGAAGCAGTCGTCGACGCTTGAACCGACGCGGCGGGATCTCGTGAGAATACGAACGTGTTCAGTTGCGTCGCCAGGCACGTGGAGCACCCGCCTGCTGATGGAGTGCCGGTCGCGGTGAGCCGAGATCTAGGGCCCACAGATGACACGGCGCATCCGATCTTCGTTGTCGACGACGACGCGTCGGTCCGCGACTCACTGAGTGTACTGTTGACCGCCCTCGGGTTCGAGGTCTTCGCGTATAGCTCGGGCGACCAGTTGCTTCGCGATGACCGGCGCCATGGTGCCGGCTGTCTTATTGTCGACCAGCACATGCCCGAGATGGATGGGATCGAAGTCCTTTCGGCATTGCGCAGCGAAAGGATCGACTCACCCGCGATCTTGATCACCGGACGTCTCGATCCAGGAATCATGGCGCGCGCTGCTTCAATCGGCATGACGGCGATCTTGGAGAAGCCTTTCCCGACCACGCGGCTCATCGAGCTGGTCGGCTCGAGTTTGGAGAAAAAGAAGTGACGCTGGCCACGGCGGCCGACGCCCGTCTCCAGTCGGTTCACCAGTCTCCTCTCCCGGCCGGGTTGCTTGGTTACATCGCCGCGACGAGTTGGGTTCACCAATTTCCGCTGCTTGCGTTGACCGTGGCGGTTTTTCTATTGGAGGTCGTTCCGCTTGAGCTACAGCGCCGCGTCGTCAATGATGCGGTCAAGCACCGCCAGTACAGCACCGTTTTGGTCCTTTGCACCGCCTATGCCGGTGCTGTGATCCTACAGGGATCAATAAAGCTCGCGCTTAATATCTACCGTGCTTGGGTGGGCGAACGCGCCAAGCGCGTCCTGCGCCAATCTGTTTGCGTTGCAGCCGACGCTGGACCACGGACAGCGGACGCCACGGGGACGGCGGTGTCGTTGGTGGTCGCCGAGGTTGAACCGGTCGGTAATTTTATCGGCGGTGCTGTATCGGAACCTCTGTTGCAAGGCGGCATCTTGGTCACCGTGGTGGTCTACATCATGCACCTCGATATTTTGATGGGCGCTGCGGCGCTGGCGCTGTTCATCCCGCAGATGATCTTCGTCCCGATGATGCAACGAGCAATGAACCGGCGCACGGGTGCGCGTGTCTGGCTGCTACGCCAGATGGGCACCGGGCTTGTCGCGGCGGATCGGCAAAGGGAGGCCATCATTGCGGGTGAAGTACCCCGCATCGACCGCATCTTCCGCATCAATATGCACATCTTTGAGCTGAAGTTCACGATGAACTTCCTGATGAATTTATGCACGCATGCGCAAATCATCACGGCTCTATTGCTAGGCAGCTGGCGCGTGTTGCAGGGCGATCTTGAGATCGGTGGCGTCGTGGCGTTCATTTCGGGGATCGGTCGCTTGATCGATCCCTGGGGCGATTTTGTTAATTATTGCCGTGATCTCAGCGTCAACTGCGTGAAATTCAAACTCCTCGCCGCTGCCGTCAATGACCGCAATGATACCATGACCGGTGCGCTTAATTGGCTAGGCGATTGAGCTGAATCAAGGTCGCGGCCGTCGCTCTCAGTCAAAATATTGCAAAGCTCACGAAGGCCGACAAAGGGATTCTGTGATGATCAAGACCATCCTGGTACGTGCGAGCGGCGATGAAAGCGATTCAGCCGCCTACGCCGCCACACGCTGCATCGCACGCCGCTTTGGCGCCCATATTGACGGGTTGCATGTGCGTCTTGACCCGGTCGAACTCGCGGTCGCGATGTCGACCGAAGGGGCGGGCGGGACGTTGCTGCAGGGCATCATCGATAGTCTTGAGCGGGATGCCGATGCGGGTGAGGCAAAGGCCCGAGCCCGCTTTATGGCGTTCTGTTCGGATGCAGACTTTGCGTTCATCGCCGACCCGGCCAAAAGCGTGAAACGTCCCTCCGCTATGCTTCACGTCGAGACTGGGCAAGTCGCACGTTGGATGTGCGCCTATGGGCGCACGTCCGACCTCATCATTGCGTCGCGAGGCGTGCCGGGAGGCGACGCGGTGGCGCGCTCGACGCTGGAGGCGGCCCTGCTGGAAACCGGCCGGCCGCTATTGATTCCCGCTGCCGCAATGCCGGCCCCCGAACTCGCCGACCGTATCGCGATCGCCTGGAAGGCGACGCCGGAAGCAGCGCGAGCGCTCGCCTTCGCCATGCCTTTCCTCGCGCATGCCACCGAGGTCACAATCTTGACGGTCGACGAAGATGACGGCCAGCGAGACGAAGGCGCGCGGCTTGTCCGCTATCTCGGCTGGCACGGGATCACCGCGCGCAGTGAGCGGCTCACCGCCGGATCGAAGGGGGCTGCCGCTACCCTGTTGACGGCGGCAAAGGCACACAGTGGGCTACTCGTGATGGGCGGCTACGGGCATACACGGCTGCGCGAGTGGGTGTTCGGCGGGTTTACGCAATACGCGCTCGACCAGGCCGAATTGCCGGTGCTGATGGCGCATTAAGGGGTATGTTTAGCGATGCCGATCACCGCCATCGCGGCCGGAGGCAGAGCTCGATCGCGCGTTTAGCGCACCAACTCATTGATGGTCGCCGGCGGCGCGGTCACGGTCGCAACCCCGCCCGTATGATTGCACCGGCGAAACTATCGAGCCGGCGGAGGAGTTCGCACGCTCCGTTGGGCTTCTTTGATTGCATCGTGGCCTCCAACATCCGCACAACGGCGGATGTTGGCAGCTTGCCGCGGGTGGCCACGGCAAACCTTGATCCAGCTCAAAGGTGGCGGATGTTCGGGCTTATTTCGCTTGCAGACCCGCAGCCAAAGCAAAACGAATCAGCTCCGACAGGCTGCGCGCCCCCATCTTGTCCATGACGCGAGCGCGATGGATCTCGACTGTGCGCGGGCTGATCGCCAAATCATAGGCGATCGTCTTGTTCGGTAGCCCGGCAAGCAAGCCTTCAAGCACTTCCCGCTCCCGGGGCGAGAGCAGCTCCAGCTTTGCCAGAGCCGCTTGTGCGACCGGGTCGTGCTCCTCCACGGATTCGATACGCGACAGCGCGGCCCTAACGCTGGCCATAATCGTCGGGGTAGAAAACGGCTTCTCGATAAAATCGAGAGCCCCGGCTTTCATCGCTCGCACCGCCAACGGCACGTCACCGTGACCAGTGATCACGATCACTGCAAAATCCAAGGCTTGCTCGTTGAGGGCGCGCTGAAGCTCAAGACCGTCCATTTCGGGCATTCGGATGTCGACGATCAGGCAACCCAAGGGCAGTGTCGGCGCCGCATCGAGAAAATCCCTTGCCAGCCCGAATGTGCGAACACGATGTCCCACCGCCTCAAGCAGCACCGACAGCGAGTCGCGCACCGCATCGTCATCATCGACGATATAGACGTATCGGTCAGTCGGCATCAGCAGCCTCGCCCTGGCCGGTCTTTGGCAGCGTCAGGCGGAATACGGTGCCGCCGCCCTGGCGGCCGGCGACGGTCAAATGGCCGTGGTGGGCCTCGATGATCTCGCGACAGATTGAAAGGCCAAGGCCCATGCCGCTCTTTTTGGTGGTGACGAAGGGCTGAAACAAGCGGTCGGCGAGCTCAGGCGCAATGCCCGGGCCGGTGTCGGCGATGCTTGCTTCGATCTCATCGCCGGTCGCTCGCGTCGCGACCGTCAGCTCGCGGCGATCGACCGCCTCCATGGCTTCGACGGCGTTGCGCACCAGATTGAGGATCACCTGCTGGATTTGCACCGGATCGACGATCACCGGCGGCAGGTCATGGTCGAGTTCGAGCAAAACCCGCACACCCAGCTGCCGAGCGCCGACAAGACCGAGGGCCAGTGCTTCTTCGACCAATTGGTTGAGATTTTGCGTGTGCCGCTCGGTCTCGCCCTTGCTGACGAACTGCCGCAGCTGACG
>Ga0335074_10014184_pt1 | contig 11184 bp, 9 predicted proteins | sample Lox_Sample_23_FD_206715 | JGI IMG/M metagenome (GOLD analysis project Ga0335074, IMG submission 206715) | Soil microbial communities from Loxahatchee National Wildlife Refuge, Florida, United States - Lox_Sample_2.3 | ecosystem: Environmental > Terrestrial > Soil > Wetlands | place: USA: Florida...
GAGGTAGCTCTGCGGGCTGCCGGGGGCGAGCTGGTAGTAGGCGGCGTTGTCGATGCCGCGGAAGGACAGCGTCGGGCCGAGTGCGCCACCCTCGGCCGTGTGGTTGTACACGACGTCGAGAATCACCTCGATGCCGGCCGCGTGCAGCGCCTTGACCGCCGCCTTGAACTCGGCGACGTGGCCATAAGGCGTGCCGGACGAGGAGTGCCGGTTGTCCGGGGCGAGGAACGCGATCGTGTTGTAGCCCCAGTAGTTGGTGAGACCGCGCCGCACCAGGGCGGGCTCGGGCACACACTGGTGAACGGGCAGCAGCTCCACGGCGGTCACGCCGAGCCTGGTCAGGTGGTCGATGACCGCAGGATGGGTCAGGCCCGCGTAGCTGCCCCGCTCCTCGGGCGCTACCTCGGGATGGCGCATGGTCAGGCCGCGTACGTGTGCCTCGTAGATGAGGGTCTCGTGGTAGGGCGTGCGCGGAGGCCGGTCGTCACCCCAGTCGAAGTACGGGTTGATCACCACGTTCCGCGGCATGTACGGCGCGCTGTCGTCGGTGTTCAGCACCGACGGATTGCCATGCTGGTAGGAGTACACGGCCTGGTGCCAGGTCACCTGCCCTTCGACGGCCTTGCCGTAGGGGTCGAGCAGCAGCTTCGACGGGTTGCACCGGTGGCCGCGCTCCGGCTGGTACGGGCCGTGCACCCGGTACCCGTAACGCTGGCCGGGCTCAACGCCGGGGAGGTAGCAGTGCCAGACGAGCCCGTCCACCTCGGTGATCGCGATCCGCGTCTCCCCGTCCTCGTCCGCGTCCCCGGCGTTGAACAGGCATAGTTCCACGCAATCGGCGACCTCCGAAAACAGGGCGAAGTTGGTGCCCGCACCGTCCCAGGTTGCGCCGAGCGGATACGGAGTTCCCGGCCAAACCTCCATTCGCAGACCCTACCCGCGGACGCTGACAGCGGCCCTGCCGAGCACCGGGTCAAGGTCCAATCCATCCGGAAGTGTGCCAAATGGGACGCCAGGGCCGCCCGCGGGCTCGGTGCCCAGGCGGGAGGCGCAGAACGCGTCCGCGACGGCGGCGGGAGCGTGCCGGACCAGCAGCGACCCCTGCAGGGTCAGTGCGATCAGCCCGGCCAGCCGCCTGGCCCCGGACTGACCCGCCCACCTCCCCATTCCCCCTTCACTGTCCGCCGCCGCGGCCTCCTTCAGCGCGCAGCGCAGCCGCCCGGCGGCGGCGTCCAGGCGCCGGTCGGCGCCGGCCGCGAGATCGATCTCGGCGAGCAGCGTGTCGGCGGAACCGGGGGAGCGGGCCAGAGCGCGGAGCACGTCCAGCGCGGTCACGTTGCCCGAGCCTTCCCACACCGAGTTCAGCGGCGCGTCCCGGTACAGCCGCGGCATGCCCGACTCCTCCACGTACCCGTTGCCGCCGAGGCACTCGAGCGCCTCTCCGGTGACCATCGGCGTGCGCTTGCACACCCAGTACTTGGCCGCGGGGAGCGCCAGCCGCAGCAGCGCGGCCTCGGTGGCGTCGCCGCGCGAGGCGCGATCGGCCGCGCCGGCCAGGCGCATCGCCACCGTGGTGGCGGCCTCCGACTCCAACGCGAGATCGGCGAGCACGGAGGCCATCAGCGGGTGCGTGGCGAGGGTGGTCCCGAACGAGCGGCGGATGCCCGCGTAGTGCGCGGCCGTGACGCACGCGAGCCTGGTCGCGGCAGCGCTGCCGATGACGCAGTCCAGCCTCGTCGCGCTGACCATCTCGATGATCGTGGCCACGCCCCGGCCGGGCTCACCGACCGGCCAGGCGAACGCGGCGTCGTACTCGACCTCCGAGGAGGCGTTGGACCTATTTCCCAGCTTGTCCTTGAGCCGCTGGATGCGCATGGCGTTGCGGGTGCCGTCGGGCAGCACGCGGGGGAGCAGGAAACAGGTCAGCCCCTCCGGGGCCTGGGCCAAGACCAGGAACAGGTCGCACATGGGCGCGGAGCAGAACCACTTGTGCCCGGTGAGCTGGTAGCCGTCGCCCACCGGGACCGCCCGGGTGGTGTTGGCCCTGACGTCGGAACCGCCCTGCTTCTCGGTCATGGCCATGCCGGCCAGCAGGCCGGCCTTGCCGTCTGGAACCCGCAACCCGGGGTCGTAGCTGCGCGAGCCGAGCAGCGCACCGAACCGGCTGGCGAGCTCGGGGGCGTGCCGCAGCGCCGGCACCGAGGCGTACGTCATGGAGATCGGGCAGCCGTGCCCGGCCTCGGCCTGCGTCCACACGTAGAACCTGGCCGCGCGCGCGACGTGCTCGCCGGGGTCGGCGCTGAGCCACGGCGCGGCGTGCATCCCGTGACCGACGGCAACCGCCATCAGCTCATGCCAGGCGGGGTGGAACTCCACCTCGTCGATCCTGTTGCCGCGCGAATCGTGCGTGCGCAGCACCGGGGGATGCTCATTGGCGAGCCGGGCCAGGTCCTGCGTCGCGGCGGACCCAGCGCGCTCGCCCAGCTCGTGCAGCTCAGCCGGGTCGCCGACGCCTTCCCGGCGCAGCGCGTCGATCAGGGCCGGGTCGTCGGCCACGTCGTAGCCCGCCAGCGGCGGGACCTGATTCAGTACCTCGTGCGTGACATGCGGCGCCGCGCGCGTCATAGGGACCTCCTGTCCCCATTCTCAGCGCTCGGCGGCACGATCGCGAACGCGCAGCTCAGCGTCTTCGCACGCGGTCTGCAGGTAGCGCTCGATGACGACGTCCGCCACCTCGGGCGCCGCGCCGAGCGGCGCGCTGACGGCCGCGGCACCGGCGGCCAGCGACCGGTCGCGCACCTGATCGGCGAAGACCCCGGGCGCCAGCAGGTAGCTGGCCACGACCACGCGCCGGGCTCCGGCGGCCAGCAGCCCGGCCACCGCCTCGCCCGGCGAGGGAGCGGCCGCCGACGCGTACGCGGGCACGACACTGAGCCAGCCCCTGGTCCGCTGCCAGTCCGCGGCGACCCGGGCCACCGCGGCGTTGGCGGCCGGGCGGCTCGACCCGGCCGCGGCGAGGACGACCGCCGTCTCCCGAGGGCCCAGCGCGGCCGGCGGGCCGGACACCGCCGTTGCGTCCGACGGAGCCGCCCCCGGCGGGTCCGCCTCGGCCAGGCGCCGGTCCAGCGCACGCAGCAGCCCGCTGTGCGGCCCGAGCGGCTCGCCGTAGCTGATCCGCAGCCCCGGCAGGCGCCGGGTGGCCTCGCCGAGCAACACCGGCAGGTCGGCGTCGCTGTGGTAGGCGGCGGTCAGCAACAGCGGCAGCACCACAGCGGTGGGCGCGCCGCGTTCAAGGCGGTTATTGGAGTGGCCGCCGTACACCGCCTCGAGCACGTCCGGAACCGAGGGAAGGGCGTGACCGAGGAAGGCCGCGCGGGCGTCCAGGCCCGGCGCTCCCGACCGGGCCCGGACCAGGGCCACCAGCTCGGTGACGGCGGCCGCTGCCCTGGGGTCGCTGCTGCCGTGCGCGACAGCAATCAGCGGGGGCCGGGCGCGGCGCTCCGTCAGAGGTGGATACCGCATTCGGTCTTGCCGGTACCCGCCCAGCGCCCGCTCCGGGCGTCGCCGCCGGCCTCCACCCGGACCGTGCAGGTCGCGCAGCCGATCGACGGATACCCGTCGTAGAGCAGCGGGTTGACCAAAATCCCGTGCTCGGCGATGTACGCGTCGACCTGCTCCTGAGTCCAGTCGACGATCGGGTTGACCTTCACCATCTCCCGCCGGGCGTCCCAGTGCACCACGCGGGTGTCGCTCCTGGCGTCGGTCTCTTCCTTGCGGACCCCGGTGAACCACGCGTCGTACGGCTCGAGCGCCCGTTCCAGCGGCACCACCTTGCGCAGGTAGCAGCACAGGTCCGGGTTGCGGCTGTACAGCCGGGGGCCCATCTGCTCGTCCTGCTCGGCGACGGTCTGCTCGGGAGTGACATTGATCACGTTGACCGGGTAGACCGTGGACACCGCGTCCCTGGTGCCGATCGTCTCGGCAAAGTGGTAGCCGGTGTCGAGGAAGATCACGTCAACGCCCTCGCGCACCTGTGATACCAGGTGAACGAGCACGGCGTCGGTCATCGACGAGGTGATGCAGATCCGGCCGCCGAAGGTGTCAAGGGCCCACCGGACCACCTCATCGGCGGGCGCGCCTGCCAGCGTCTCCGCCGCCTCGTTGGCCAGCCTCTCCATGCGGATGGCTTCCTCCCGGCCCGCGGGCGTCGTCACATCGGTATCCGCTGATTCTGCCCCGATCACGTCGCGGCTCACCGGTGCGCTCCTGGGATGGCTCCGGTTCCCGCAAAGCGTAGCCGGAATGAGCGCACACAACTGCGGCAACGCCATTCGCCGTCCGCTTCCTGGGGCTCCAAGTCTTCCTCGCCGCAGTAGGGGCAATAGAACGGGACCGCGCGCTCTGCCGGAAAAGACTGAATACTCACTTTATGTCCTCCTCCGGTGCCCTGGCTACCCATGTGGCGAACGTCTCACCTGTTGTCCGTGTTGCCTCGAAGCGGCGCAGTACCCGCTCGACGTACCCGGGAAGCTCGTCCGCGGTGGTCTTCAGCCCGCGCAGCTTACGGCCGAAGCCGGAGCCTTCGCCGTCTCCGCCCTCCAGGCTTCCTCCAAGGTGGACCTGGAATCCCTCCACTTGCTCACCACCGGGAAGGGTGATCAGCGTCCCCTTGAGGCCGATGTCGGCTGTCTGGATGCGGGCACACGAGTTGGGGCAGCCGTTGACGTTGATCGTGATCGGCTCGCTGAACCCGGGCAGCCGCCGGTCCAGCTCGGCGATCAGGTCGGAGGCCCGCTGCTTCGTCTCGACGATCGCCAGCTTGCAGAACTCGATGCCGGTGCAGGCCATGGTGTGCCGGCGGAACACGCCCGGAGACACCGGCAGGTCGGCGGCCGTGAGCTCGGCGGCCAGCGCCGCCGTCCGGTCCTGCGGAACGTCCAGGATCACCATCTTCTGCTCGGTCGTGGTCCGGACCCGCCCGCTGCCGTACTCGAGGGCCAGGCGGGCGACCAGGTCGAGCTTGTCGGCCGTCATCCGGCCGACCCGGGGGGCGAAGCCGACGTAGTACCGCCCGTCGCGCTGCATGTGGATGCCGACGTGATCGCGCTGCCCGCTGCCCGGGGCCTTCGGCGCGGGCCCGTCGGTCAGCGGATAGCCCAGGTAGTCGCGTTCGAGCACCTCACGGAACCGCTCCGGGCCCCAGTCGGCCATCAGGAACTTGAGCCGGGCGCGGTGCCGCAGCCTGCGGTAGCCGTAGTCGCGGAAGATCGACGTCACCCCCGCCCAGACCTCAGGGACCTGGTCCGGCGTGACGAAGGCGCCCAGCCGCTTGCCGATCATGGGGTTGGTGGAGAGCCCGCCGCCGACCCACAGGTCATAGCCGGGCTCACCGTCCGGTCCGATCACTCCGACGAACGCGATGTCGTTGATCTCGTGGATCGTGCATTGCGCCGCGCAGCCGCTCATCGCCGACTTGTACTTGCGTGGCAGGTTGGAGAACGCTGGGTCCCCGACGTAGCGCTCGGCCGTCTGGCGGACCTGTGGCGTCGCGTCGATGATCTCCTCGGCGTCGATTCCGGCCAGCGGGCAGCCGAGGATCACCCGGGGCGTGTCGCCGCAGGCCTCCGTCGTCGACAGATCCACGGAAGCAAGGGCGTCCCAGATCTCGGGCACGTCCTCGATCCGCACCCAGTGCAGCTGGATGTTCTGGCGGTCGGTCACGTCGGCGGTGCACCTGGCGAACCGCCGGGATACGTCCGCGATCGTGGCCAGTTGCTCGCTGCTCAGCTGGCCGCCGTCGATGCGGATCCGCATCATGAAGAACGTGTCGTCGAGTTCCTCGGGCTCGAGTACGGCGGTCTTGCCGCCGCTGATGCCCGGCCGGCGCTGGGTGTAGAGGCCGAACCACCGAAACCGTCCGCGCAGGTCGGCCGGGTCGATCGAGTCGAAGCCGCGCTTGGCGTAGACGTTGATGATCCGGTCGCGGACGTTCAGGCCGTCGTCGTTCTTCTTCAGCTCCTCGTTTTTGTTCAGCGGCTCGCGATAACCGAGTGCCCACTGGCCGTCCCCGCGGCCCTGACGGCGGCTGCGCTGGCTCCTGGCATCCGGCGGGGCGGGTTCGGCGGGCAGGGCGGGCAGGGCGGGTTCGGCGGGCTCAGTTTGAGCTGTGCTGCTCGGCGCTGGCATGTGCTGCGTCCCTTCGGTCACGGGGCGCGTGCCTGAACGTTGCTGGCGGCAGCTTGTGCGGGCGTCTTGGTCCCGCTGGTGCCCGGCCCATTGCCGGGGACGCTGCTCGCGGCACGCGCCCGTCAGGAATGACGGACTGTGGTCAGCGTCCACGGGAGACAGAGCGCGCTCCCGATGCGAAGGAAATCAACGTGCCTGCGGATGACGAGCAGCGGGTCAGCCCGGGACACCGGGCCTGTCCGCGCAGCAGCATGTGACGGTCGCCGAGCCGGTTCCCGAGACAAAGCGCTGGCTCCCATGTGTGAGGCGAACTTCTGTCACAGCACAACTTCGCGGCGATCGTGGCTATTCCGCCCGGGACGGATCAGCCTTGCCGGACCCAGCCGAGCCTCGGCTCGGCATCGGTATCGGGCTGCCGGTGCTGGCAGTCACACCACGTCCCGCCCGGGCACTTCTCATGGTGCTGCTGGCGGCACGACAAGCAGATCATGCTTCCATTGTCGCGCGCCACGCTTCAACTGTCTCGGCGGCGGGGGCTGGCGGGTGCGGTGGCTATGGGCTTACACGACGCCGGGCCGGGCCTGGGCCGGTCAGGCCGCGTTCGCGCGGCGCATCCTGCGGCGCCGCTCGGCGGACCGCTCGTCCTCGTTCAGCCCACCCCAGGTGCCGTACTTCTCTGGACGGCTCACCGCGTAATCAAGACACTCCGCCCGGACCGGGCATGCGGCACAAATAGACTTGGCCTTGCGCTCCCGGATGTCCCGCTCGGGCTGCCGCTCGCCGTCTGGGCCGAAGAAGAGCACGGTGTCATTGCCCCGGCACGCAGCGTCGTCTTGCCAGCCCCAGTTCGGTCGCGGAATCAGGACCGCCTGACGGCGTACCTCAGACATGAACAACTCTCCTCAACCAGCTCATCGCTGGACGCATAAATTCTCGCGTGATGCGGCATTCGCCCCGTCGCAAGATGCAACGCATTACGTGGCCGTAGTGTTCCCGCGAGCACAGGGCATGGCCGGTGAGCGATGCGGCGGCGATGCCGCCGACCGTCAGCGAGCCGACGCATAATCATGCCATCTGTGCCAGTGCTCATGCAGGCAAGATCGGGAAACTGGCCAAGACCGTACGCAGCGGCCGGGCCCAGGTATGGCTGGCCAGAGTCGCGATCAAGGTAGACAAAGGCGTTGGTTCGGCGTAACCATGGGCACCATGTCGGCATCCGATGCTGCCCCGCTGCCCCGTCTGGGCGAGGTTTTCTTCGACGTTCGGGGCAATTCCCGCAGCATGCGGCTCAGCTGGTACGCGGACACCGGAGTGGCGGTCCTGAGCATCTGGCAGGGCGGAATGTGCACCGGCACCTTCCGGCTCGCCATTGCTGATCTGCCAAGAATGGTGGAGACGCTGCAGCGCGGCCCGGGCGGGCAGCAGCCCGGATGGGACGCGGAAACGCCGGGTCAGGCGTTTGCCGGCGCCCCCGGTGATGCCACGGCGCAGGGCCGCGCCATGGGCCCGATGTCCGGCCAGATGATGCAGCCCGGCCCCGCTGACTTCCCGGCTGGGCCCCCGGACTACCTTGCCGAGCCGCCAGGCCCGCGGACCGGGGTGTCCGAGTACCCCGCGGCGCCCGCTGGGTATCCGGGAGAGCCGCAGCCGCCGCAGCCTCAGGATCGCCGGGGCGGCGCCCCCGACTACCTCGCCGACCCGCTCGAAGCGCTCGGCCAGCTCGGCGTGCCAGAACCCGCCGGGCCGCCGTCGGCCCCGTACCAGGCCGGCGCGCGTGAGTACCCGGCCGAGCAGCCCCCCGCTGAGCCGCCCCGGCCTGCTGACTACCTGACCGGGCCACCGCCCGAGGAGCGCCCCCGGCCGCCCGCCGACTACCTGACCGGGCCGCCGCCAGACCGCCAGGCCCGGCCCGCCGACTACCCGACCGGGCCACCGCCAGACCGCCAGGCCCGGCCCGCCGACTACCTGACCGGGCCCATGCCGGATGCGCGGCCGCAGTCGGCCGACTACCTGCCCGCGCCACCGGAGCGGCAGATGCCGCCCGCCGACTACCTGCCCGCGCCACCGGAGCGGCAGATGCCGCCCGCCGACTACCTGCCCGGGCCTTCGGGCTACCCGTCCGGTCCGCCCGGCCAGCGGGCCGGATACCCCGCGGACCTGCCTGCCGCACCGAACTATCCGGGCGCCGGCGATAGCGGGGCTTATCCGCAGGACACCGGCCGGCAAGCGCCTTATCAAGACGAGCCGGCAAGCGATCCTTACCTGGCCGCTACCGGCTCGATGGATTATCAAGGTCGGGCACCCGTATCCCATTACCCGCCCGGAAGTTCGGCACCGAGATCCGCGTCCAGATCGCCACGGCGCCCGGCACCCAGATCAGCCGGCCATGAGGATGCTCTCGGCCCAACTACCGCCGATTACCCTGTGCATTACGGCACCGCCGTTACCGATGACATCGGCGATGAACCACCGGTGGAATCGTTCCCCTACCAGCCACGCCGTGGCGGCCGCTGAGCACTGAACAGCGCGCCGAACCCGGATCCGACTCCATCTGATCCAGTGCGGTTTTCCGCTCAAGATAAGCAATCTAAAGGCGCCATGGAAACCCGTGGGCAGGGCGCCGTTACAGATGCCGGGTGCCTGGGGATATATTCGCGTCGGGGGAAGGGGGAGTACAAGTGGCACAGAAGGTCTCAGTCACATTCGCGTGCGACTACGACTCAAAAGAGATCCCGGACGGCGAGCAGATGACGCGCGCGTTCAGCCTAGACGGCAGGGACTATGAGATCGACCTATGCGAGAAGCACAGCGAGAAATTCGATGAGGTATTCAGGCGGTTCGCCGACCGGGCGCGCAAGGTAACCGGCAGGGTGGGCAGGACCAAGCGCAGGACGGCGGCCCACCGCCAGCACAGCGCCGAAGTCCGCGCCTGGGCCAAGCGCAGCGGTATCGACGTCAGCGACCGCGGCCGGATTCCCGCAGAGGTCATCGCGAAGTATGACGCCAGTCACCGCTAAAGCGCCCGCTCAGCGAGCTGTGTTGCGGGGTAGCTCAGCTCTTTGGGCGCCTGGCGGGGCGCCGCCCGGCGTGAGGCCTGGCGGGGCGCCGCCCGGCGTGAGGCCCGGCGGCGCACTGTTTCATGATCGTGGTTGCCGACCCGCAAAATAGCGCGGCTCAGCGACCCAGATCATGGCTGACGGCCGGTACCGCGCTCGGATTCCGGCCCCTCGGGACCCGGCTGCGCCGGAGCCGGGGGAGCCGGTGTCACTGCCGCGGCACCGGGCCGCGTGTCCGCTTCGGCAGCGGCCGGATGCTCCACGGCTGGCGCTCCGGCCGCTGCCGCGGTTCCGGCCTCTGCTGCAGCCGTGAGCGGCGCGGCGGCTCCCGCCGCTGGCTCCGCCTGGGCGGCCGATCCCTGCGCGGGTGCGGGCGCGGCCCCGGCCGGCGGAGGCAGCGCGCCGATCGGGCCGACCGCAGCGGCCAGGACCTGGGAGTTCGGGATGTGGACCGGGCCATTCGGCGTCTCCAGCCGGACGTACGTGATGCTGATCTCGCTGACCATCCCCTCGAGCAGGCCGGACAGCGCGCCGGACCGGATGCCGATCTGATCACCGACCCGGAACGGCCGGGCCATCAGCAGCACGATGCCCGCGAAGACGTTGGCGAGCGACTGCTGCGCGGCGATCCCGAGCAGCACGCTGGTCACCACGCCGCCGACGATCAGCTGCGTGACCGCGATGTCGAACAGCTCCAGCGTGAGGACCACCGTGATCACGGCGCCGATCACAAGGATCGCGAACCGGACCACCCCGGCGTGCTCCGAGCCGAACGACCGCTCGAGTACCTCCCTGGCCTTGTTGCCGAGCCCGAGGGTGCCGGCGCCGGCCAGCAGGCAGAACGCGATCGCTGCGCCGTAGGACAGGATCTGGTTTCCGCCAGATCCCAGCGGAGCCAGCACCGACTGGCTGGTGGCATGATCCTTCGACAGCTCGTGGGCGACGTAACGGGCCTGAACGGACACGGCGGCGGCGACGATGGCGAGCAGGATGGCGAAGATGTACCGCCACGGCCTGGTGCGCGCCTTCACCTTGGCCACCTGCTGTCGCGCCGCGTCGAGCTGAAGCCTTTCCTGGAGATCCACCTGCCCTAAGGTATCGGGGCTATGCAACGAAAGGTCCCGGGGATCTGACGGTCCCCGGGACCCAGCGAGCGACTTGAGCCTGACCTCCGGTCAGAGGTTGAACAGCGGCTTGCCGACCGGGAAGACCGGCCTGCCCTTCAGCCCGTTCATGACGCCGGCCGCCGAGGTGTACCAGGCAACCAGCGCGGTCAGGACGCCGATGTAACCTCCGATCTGCACGGCGCCGCCGATGTTGATGTCCGGCGGCAGGATCGGGACCTTGGTGGTCAGGTTCCCGATGAACAGGAAGATCTCGGTGATCTCCAGGGTCAGGAACACCAGGAACACGGCCATGTTGACCTGGCTGCTGATGATCAGCATGTACGTGTTGAAGATCGCGAACGCCAGCAGAATCCAGCCGAGGTCGCGGTTCAGCGAGACGAGCGCGGTGAGCTTGACGGTCGGCGCTATGAAGTGCAGCCACAGGCCGAGGCCGATCCAGAAGCCGCCATACGTGGAGAACGCCGTCGCTCCGAACACATTGCGGTTACGGAACTCCCACATGCCGGCCAGAAGCTGGCACAGGCCGCCGTAGGCGATCGCGTAGCCCCACCAGTCACTGCCGGTCGAGCTTTTCGCCCAGCCCGCGTTGATGGCAGATAGCAAGAACGTGGTCAGGGCGAACGCCGCCAGCCCGAGCGGCGCCGGATCGGCTACCGCGAGTGCCGGTGCTGCCGGTGCTGCGGGAGCGGGAGCATCATCTGTGGAGCTCAAGTGATTCCTCCTGTGGGACTTGCGCCGCCCGGACCTGGAGGCATGTCGCCCGCGGGGCAGGGCAGGCGCACGGATGGACGGAAGGAAACATGGTTGGCCGACCG
>Ga0335074_10014185_pt1 | contig 11183 bp, 10 predicted proteins | sample Lox_Sample_23_FD_206715 | JGI IMG/M metagenome (GOLD analysis project Ga0335074, IMG submission 206715) | Soil microbial communities from Loxahatchee National Wildlife Refuge, Florida, United States - Lox_Sample_2.3 | ecosystem: Environmental > Terrestrial > Soil > Wetlands | place: USA...
GGTTCCGTCAGGGCCGGCGGTCTCGGCGCCCCGAAGAGCAAGCGCGGATCGAGCGCCACATACTCGATCCCGCCAGCTACCAAATGAATGTGACGCTCGCCGCGGACCTGGATGACGGCCGCCGGATCACGGCCGGCGGCTTTGGGTTCGGAGGACCGCGTTACGGCGTGGGCGCAATTTGGCACCGGTATCGCGGCCCGCAGCTCAGCGACGATCCTGAGGAGAACGACCGGCTCCTCAACGAGACATATCGTGTCGGGCTGCCGGATATCGAGGACGCGATCAATCAGATGCTCGGCCGCGACCCCGATCAGCACCGCCCGCCGCGGCTCTCCTGGGGCCACCTGCAGGACGCGCTGGACAAGGTTGGCATCAAGGTGACGGAGGACGACTTGATTGCTCTCCCTCTCGAAATCGAACTCTCCGAGCCAGTGCAGGCCGAGATCGCACCGGACTAGTCGACTCGTCCCGTTCTGTCCGAGGATGCAGCCTGGTGGCGATACAGCTCCCGCCGCAAGAACCGCACGCTCCCGCTTTGATCGGAGACGAAGGACTCATGCAACCGGTAGGTTGCGTTTCCGCGGAAACGTGTTTCAGTGCAGCTTGTCGACCAGGGCGACGGAGCTCCAGCGACGGGGAGTGCGCTCATGGGAGAATGCGGTCATGGGGTTCATGGCTCGCCTCGGCGATCCGAGCAGCTGGGGCCATCGGCGCGTGCTGACCGGCGAGCTGCGTTCGAGGATGTCCTCGAGAGCGATGGAGCGGCTTCCGAGCGGGCGCACCGCCTACGCACCGTTGCCTGAACCGACGCAGCGCGGCGGTCGGCGTCTGCCGCGCCGCTGGCCGCGATAGTTGCCCGCCCGCCACCGAACGGGTGACGAGCCGTCGCACGCAGACCGAGTAGTTCAGTTTTCTAGGATCTTCCCGCCACGCCCCCGGCAGGACTCGAACCTGCGACCCGCGGCTTAGAAGGCCGCCGCTCTATCCAGCTGAGCTACGGGGGCGGTCGGTTTAACAGTACGTCCGGAGCGCCCGCGCCGCGATGAACTCGCCGGCGGTGGGTCCGAGACGGCGCACGGGCGACTCCCGAAGGACGGTCCGGGGGCTTGAGCGCGTGGGGTCGCCAGGCCGGCGCGATCCGGCGTAGGTCGGGGCGCCCGGATTCGAACCGGGGACCTCAAGCACCCAAAGCTTGCGCGCTAACCAGGCTGCGCTACGCCCCGAGGAATGAGGGCTGAGTGTAGTGGCCGGCCGCCTCGGGCCGGCGAACGTCCCACGTCCCCGTCAAGTAGCCTCAGGCCCCGGCATGGCCGATGTCGAACCGCTGCGGGCGCTGCATTACGACCTCGAACGGACTGGGGGTCTCCAGGACGTCGTGGCCCCACCGTACGACGTGATCGATGCCGACGAGCGCGCCGACCTCGAGGCGAGATCGCCCTACAACGTCGTGCGGGTCGATCTGCCGGTCGGAGGTGACCCGTACGAGGCGGCGGCCACGCAGTTCGCGGCATGGCGGAGCGAGGGCGTGATCGTGCGCGACGAGCAGCCCGCGCTGTGGGCGCTCGAACAGACCTACACCGGCCCGGACGGCCAGGTGCGCAAGCGGCGTGGCTTCCTCGCGCGCGTGCGCGTGGAGGACTACGGCCCCGGCCGGATCCGACCCCACGAGCGCACGCACCCCGGGCCCAAGGAGGACCGCCTGCGCCTAACCCGCGCCACCAAGGCGAACCTCTCCCCGATCTTCTCGCTGTTCGATGATCCGGCAAACACGGTGGCCAAGACGCTGGAGCACGCCACCGCCGTCGGGGAGCCGTGGGGCCGGGCCATCGACGAGGATGGCACCGTCAACCGCGTGTGGCGGATGGCGGACCCGAACGCGATCACGACCATTACGGACGCGTTGAAGCCCACCGAGCTGCTGATCGCCGACGGCCACCACCGCTACGAGACCGCCCGCGTGTACGCCGATGAGGTCGGTGGCGAGGGTCCCCACCGGTACGTCCTGATGTGTCTGGTGTCGCTCGAGGACCCCGGGCTGACCGTGTTTCCGACCCACCGGCTGCTCCGCGACCTGCGCCCCGAGCAACAGGAGGCGCTGGCAGAAACCATCCGGCGCGACTTCGACATCCGCCGGCTCGACAGCACCACCGAGCTCGCTCCTCTCTACGGGCAGCCGGTCTCGCTGGGCTACATCGACGCACGCTCTCGACAGCCGTTCATGCTCACGCTCAAGGATCAGGCGATCGCGGACGCGGTGCTGGCCGACCACGCCGCGCCGTACCGTCATCTCGACACGGCAGTGCTCGAGGCGCTGATCCTCAAGGGCGCCCTCGGGATGACCGACGAGGACATCGACCACCTCACTGGGCTCGGCTACGCGCGGAACTTCGACGAGGCGCTCGACCTGGTGATGACCGGCCATTACGACGTCGCGTTCTTCGTGGCGGCGACGCCCATCGAGCAGGTCCGGGCGGTCGCCGGCGCCGGCGAGAGCATGCCCCCGAAGTCGACCTACTTTTTCCCGAAGGTTCCCACCGGCCTGGTTTTCAATCCGCTGGACTAAACAATCGGCGCGTCCGACGATCGCGCCTAGTCGACTACGTTGACACCAGCGGCGCGCAGCTCCTGCACCGCGCGCTCGGCGTCACCTGGCTCCAGCTCAACGGCGCGCGTTGCGTCACGATGGACGGTCACGTCAAACCCGGCTCTCTTCGCGTCGAGCGCGGTTGCCCGAACGCAGTAGTCGAGCGCCAGCCCGGCCACGTCGACCGTGTCAACGCCCCGCGAGCGGAGCACCGACTCGAGCCCCGTGCCCTCGAACCCGGAGTAGCCCTCCGTGTCGCGCGCCTGGCCCTTGTCGACCACCAAATCGACCAGGCGACGATCGATTCCCGCGCGCAGTTCGGCCCCCGGAGTGCCGGCAACGCAGTGCACGGGCCAGGGACCGCCTTGCGCGGCGAACGAGGCGTGGTCCGGCGGATGCCAGTCACGCGTGGCCACCACGAACGACGCCTCGGACGCGAGCTGATTGACGCGGTCGACGACCGCATCACCGTCGGGCACGGCCAGCGCGCCGCCGGGACAGAAGTCGTTCTGCACGTCGACCACGATCAGTGCACGCACGTACCGCGAATATAGTCACGCGATGGCGTCGCGGAACGATCATCTGGCCGACGATCTCCGGCGGGTGCTGCTATCCGTGCCCGACGCGCTGACGCTCGAAGTGCGCGGCGCGACCAACGCCGCCGTCCTGGTCCCGCTGTACCTCGACGCGGGGCAGCTGCACGGCGTTTTCACCAAGCGGCAGGACGACCTGCGGCGGCATCCGGGGGAAATCTCGTTCCCGGGCGGCCGCTACGAAGAAGGCGAGCTGGACCTGAGCGCGACCGCCTTGCGCGAGGCGCACGAGGAGATCGGCTTGCCCGCCGACGCGGTCGAGATCGTCGGCGCGCTCCAGCCCACCCCGACCATCGCCACGGGCTATGCCGTGTACCCGTTCGTGGGCCTGATCGATGCCGGCCGAACGTGGACGCCGAGCCCCCGCGAGGTGGCCGAGGTGCTCGAGCTGCCACTCGATGCGCTGCGCTCCGGTTACGCTCGCCGGCGGCTGATTCGCCGCGGCCTGCCCATTCGTACCGACACCTACGTGGTCGGCGATTACCTGATCTGGGGGGCGACGGCCCGGATCCTGGCTGACCTGCTCGACCGGATCGGGCCGCTGCTCGCCTCCAGAAACTCCTCTCGGACGGGGCTCAGCCCTTCTCGATCGGGACGTTGACCAGGTTCCCCCACTCGGTCCACGATCCGTCGTAGTTCTTGACGTCTGGCTGGCCCAGCAGCTCGTGGAGCACGAACCACGTGTGCGCCGAGCGCTCGCCGATCCGGCAGTAGGAAATGATCGGCTCGCCCGACAGCACGCCCTTGCCGCCGTACAGGTCGCGGAGGTCATCGGCCGACTTGAACGTCCCGTCCTCCTTGACCGCCTGGGCCCACGGGATCGACTTGGCGCCCGGGATGTGGCCGGCACGCTGGGCCCCCTCGCTCTCGTAACCGGGCATCGCGATCAGCTCGCCCGAGTACTCCTGGGGTGAGCGAACGTCAACGAGCTGGTGCGCGTCGTGCAGCGACGCCATCACCTCGTCGCGTTTGGCGCGGATCGTGTCGTCTCCGATCTTTGCGCTGAAGCTGGCCGCGGCGTAACTCGGCACGTCGGTCGTCGTTGGCCGGCCCTCGGCGATCCACCGCTCCCGCGGCCCGTTCAAGAGCTTGACGTTGTCGTGCCCGTAGTACTTCAGATACCAGTAGGTGTAGGCGGCGAACCAGTTGTTGCGGTCGCCGTACAGGATGACCAGATGATCGTTCGACACGCCGTGACCGCCGAATAGCGCGCCGAAGTCGTCGGGGCCGAGGAAGTCGCGCTTGACCTGGTCCTGAAGATCCAGTCGCCAGTCAAACCCGATCGCGCCCGGAATATGGGCCTCCTTGTACAGAGCCGGGTTCTCGTCGACCTCGACGATCCTGATCGAGTCGTCGTTGAGGTGTTGCTCGAGCCACTCCGGCTCGACCAGCACGTCGTTCGCGTAGTCCGCCATCTGTTCCTCCGAATTCCGATCGCCTTTTATATATTTTTGTTTTCAGTTTATCGCGGGCCGCCGGACTCCCCATCGAGCGCGAGCTCGACGGCGGCGACGGCGGCGGCCGTCCACGCTTCGGGATCGGCGGGATCGGCATCGAGCAGTACGTACGGGATGCGGGAGTCCTGGCAGTGGGCTCGCACGCGTGCCGCCCCCGCCTCCAGAACCTCCGAACCGACCGAGCCCGCCGTCTCGTACACGACGCCGCGCACCGTCGTGTCGACCATCCGGGTCAGAAGCATCTCCAGGCGAGAACCGTGCAGCACCGCGAGCTGCGCCGGCGTCCCCTTTGCTGAGCCAAGCAGCACGCATGCGACGGCCACGTGGTCGAGCGCCCGGGCCAGCGTTCCCACCACGTTCGGATCTCCGACGAGCGCCTCGGCACCGACCCCCTCGATCTCAACGGCCCGAGCCGAGTCGCGCGTCGTGCCCCGTACAGCGTGGCCGCGCCCGATCAGCTCAACGGCCAGCGACCTCCCCCGGCAGCCGCATCCGATGATCAGACAGCGGGCCAAAACGGTCCGCGTCGACCCCGGTTACTGCTCACGCCGGCCCCGCCTCGACAGCTCCCCGAGCACCCGCGCCTCGATCTGCTCGGCCGTCACCTCCGCCTCTCCCCTGGCGCGTTTGCGCTCGTTGTGGGCGCGCAGCATCTGGTCGAGATCCTCCGCCTCGAGTTCCTCGCGGCGCTCCGCGAGCTCCCGCGCGGATTTGAGTCCGACCTGCTCGAGCCCCGACCCGGGGTAGTAGCTCCCCAGGAGCCACAGCACGATCACCACGACTCCCAGGCCACCTACCACCACGAGGGTAAAAGGATCCACCGGTCGCGAGTCTAGTGGCCTCGGACGACTCCACAAGTGGCCACCGCAACTTTCCGGTGGGGTAGCGTGTTTTCAAGGCCGTCTCACCGCCACCGCAGGCCGAGAGCCGGGAGTCCAGCGGCGGCGCCACATACAACACGCTGGGAAAGGAGCGCTATGCGCCTTCGCCTTGCCGTGCTCGCGTCAGTGGTGACCACGCTCTTGGCTGTCGCCGTACCGAGCGTTGTCATTGCTGCGCCGCGACACAATCAGGGTCTTACCATTAACGCCATCCCCAATCCGCTACCCACTGCGGGGGATGGCGTGTTCATCTACGGTCGCCTGAACGTCGCCCCCGTGGGTGGCCAGACGATCGTGCTGTACCACCACCTCGCCGGGTCCGGCCTCGGTTATACCCGTGTGGGTGTAACCAAGACGTTCCCGGGCGGCTACTACTACTTCACTCGGGCCGAGGACGTGGTGTGGACCAACCGTAGCTGGTTCGTACGCGAGGCGGGGGTCCACCAGATTCACAGCCGGACCGTGCACGAGCGCGTCTCAGCGGACGTCAGTATGGCCGCCAGCACGAGTTCCGCAGTTACTGGACAGCCGGTCACGTTCACGGGATCGGCCACCCCGAATCACGCGTTCGAGCGGGTCATCCTCCAAGAGGAGAACAACGCCGGCAACTGGCACGACCTCAAGGCCGGCCGCCTCGACGGCGGATCGAACTATGCGATCACGTACCGCTGGAGTTTGGCCGGCGACCACACCGTCCGTGTCCTGTTCCCGGGCGATGTCCGCAACATCGCCGGGAGCGCGAACCCGGTCACGGTCGCGGTCCAGCAGAAGCAAGTGCCGGGCTTCACGATCAACAGCTCCGATCAGCTGATCTCCTACGGCCAGTCCGTCACCATCTCAGGTGTGCTCGCCAATGCGCCGGTGAACACGCCGGTCACTCTGTGGGCGCGGAACGCGTACCAGAATCAGTCCACTCCGGTTGCCGATACGACCACAGGCTCCGGTGGCAGTTACACGTTTGCGCCCCAGACGCCGAGCTACAACACCGTCTATGAGGTCCGGACGACATTGGCTCCGCACCGTCACAGCGCGGCGTTGTTCGAGGGTGTCGAAGACGTCCTGAGCATGACCCCGAGCTCAACCACCTCACAGATCGGCGGACAGGTTACGTTCACTGGAACCGTGCTTCCCGATAAGGCGGGTCACGTGATCTACCTGCAACGCCTCGGAGCCGATGGCAACTGGCACAACGAGGAGATCCGGTACGTCACGAACGCGTCAACGTTCAGGTTCGGCTGGACATTTGGGAAAGCGGGCTCGTACGAGTTCCGCGCCCGCATCACCGATGGTGGCGGCAACGTCGGTGGCGCCTCGGCGCCGGTGACCATCCAGGTCGCGCCGACGACGGTCAGCCCCACGATGCTGCCTCCAGCCTCCTAGGCCAGGGGTACGTCGGACCTGCCGGCCCCCGTCGCCGCGACGCGACGGGGGCTGGTAGCGTCCCCGCGCATGGACTTCGAGCTCACCGACGAGCAGCGCCTCGTCCGCGAGACGGCACGCGACTTCACCGACAATGAGATCGTCGAGCGCGCGCGGGAGAACGATCGCAACGAATACTTCGACCTCGAGCTGGTGGCCAAGATCGCGGCCCAGGGTTATCTCGGCGCGATCGTCCCGCACGAATACGGGGGCGCTGGACTCGACTACCTCACCTACGGGCTGATCGTCGAGCAGATCGGCCGGGGCGACTCCGCGATGCGGACGGTGGTATCGGTGCAGACCTCGCTCGTATGCTCCGCGCTCTTGCGGTGGGGCACCGAGGAGCAGAAGCAGCGCTACCTGCCCAAGCTCTGCTCGGGCGAATGGCTTGGTTGCTTTGCGCTGACCGAGCCGGACACCGGCTCGGACGCGGCCAACCAGCGCACCCGGGCCAAGCGGACCGACAGCGGTTGGGTGATCAACGGCTCCAAGATGTTCATCTCGATGGGCAACTACGCCAAGCTCGCGCTCGTGTTCGCCCAGACCGACCCCGAGCAGGCCCATCGCGGCCTGGCCTGCTTCCTGGTCGAGACCGATCAGGCCGGCTTCCAGCCGCAGGAGGTCCACCACAAGCTGGGTCTGCGCGGGTCCGACACCGCCGCGATCTCCCTCGAAGATGTCGAGGCGCCCGACGACGCGATGCTGGGTGAGGTCGGCGACGGCTTCAAGGTCGCCATGAGCTCGCTCGACTCGGGCCGCTACAGCGTCGCATCGGGATGCGTGGGGATCTGCCAGGGATGCCTGGACGCTTCGATTCGCTACTCCAAGGAGCGCGAGCAGTTCGGCCGCCCGATCGCGGGCTTTCAACTGGTCCAGGAGATGCTCGCCGACATGGCGCTCGAGACCGACGCCGCCCGGATGCTCGTGTGGCGGGCCGGGTACCTGAAGGACAGCGGTAAGCCGAACACGACCGAGACTTCGATCGCGAAGCTGTTCGCCACCGAGGCTGCCGTCCGCTGCGCGAACGCCGCGATCCAGGTTCACGGCGGGTCCGGCTACGTCGATGACTACCCCGTCGAGCGCTATCTGCGCGACGCCCGTGTTACGACGCTCTACGAAGGCACTTCGCAGATCCAGAAGCTGATCATCGGGCGCGCGCTGACCGGCGTCAACGCGCTCGTCCCGGCATAGATTGGGACACCCCCCCACCCCCCCGCTCAGCCCCGCCCCCCCAAAGACGATCGCGGTCGCGGGCGCGGGCACGATGGGCGCCGGGATCGCGCAGCTCGCGTGCCTGTCCGGCGCACGCACGCTGCTGCACGACCCGGTGGCGGAGGCACTCGAGCGGGGACTCGAGCGGATCCGCGCGCAGCTCGGCCGGGGCGTCGAGCGCGGCCGTCTGAGCGACGCGGAGGCGCGGGCCGCGCGCGACCGGCTCGAGGCGGCTCCGTCACTCGAGGATCTCGCCGAGGCCGAGTTGGTAATCGAGGCGGCGCCCGAACGCCTGGAGCTGAAGCACGAGCTGTTCGCACGGCTGTCCGACGGCATCGTCAGCGACGAGTGCGTGCTCGCCAGCAACACCTCATCGCTGCTGGTGACCGCGATCGCCGCCGCAGCCAAGCGGCCCGAGCGCGTCGTGGGGATGCACTTCTTCAATCCGCCGCCGGTGATGGCATTACTCGAGGTGGTCGCCGGTGAGCAGTCCTCGGACGCCGCCCTGGCCCTCGCCCGCGCCGCCGGGGAGGCGATGGGCAAGCACGTGATCATCGCCGTGGACGGCCCCGGCTTTCTCGTGAACCGCTGCAACCGGCCGTTCGCCCTCGAGGCGCTCAAGCTGCTCCAAGAGCGGATCGCGCCACTCGAGGAGATCGATCGGATCTGCCGGCTCGAGGGGGGATTTCGGATGGGCCCGTTCGAGCTGATGGACCTCGTCGGGGTCGACGTCGGTCTGGACGTCTCGCGCTCGTTCTACGAGCAGAGCTTCGGCGAGCCGCGCTGGCGCCCCTCGCCGATCGCCGTGCGCACCGTCGCCGCGGGCCGGCGCGGACGCAAGTCCGGTAGGGGCTACTACGACTATTCAGATGATTCAGGCCCACCCCCCCACCATCGCCCGCCGGATCCCGACCCGCCGCGAGCCGGCGGCGGCGACGGACTGATCGTGATCGCCGGCCACTCGCCACTCGCCCGATCGCTGGCCGACGCCGCCTCCGCCGCCGGTTGGGACGTGGCCGACCCCGAGGAGGCCTTGGAGCGTGAGCCGCCGTTCCTGATTCTCGATCTGACCCACGGTGACGAGCCGCACGTCCCCCTCCAGGGCGGGCCACAGGCGATCCTGTGTGCGGCGGGTTCTCTGCTCGCACTGGATCCGGGGGGCGGCGCGGCGGGCTTCCATGTGCTCCCACCGCTCGAGCAGGCGACCCTCGTGGAACTGACCCGCGGGCCGGACAGCGCGGTCTCGGCGCAGTCCGCAGCCGAGAGGTTCTTCGCGACGCTCGGCAAGCACACGGCGTGGGTCGGCGACGCACCGGGTCTGGTGCTGGGCAGGATCGTCTGTCAGGTCGTCAACGAGGCCGCGTTTGCGGTCGCCGAGGGGGTCGGCGACGCCGGCGCCGTCGACGCCGGTATGGTGCACGGTCTCAACTACCCGCGTGGGATCCTGTCCTGGGCGGATGAAATCGGCCTCGACCACGTGTTAGCCGTGATCGATGGCCTGTACGAAGAGCGGCGCGAGGAGCGCTATCGCGCAGCGCCGTTGTTGCGCTCGCTGGTGTTGTCCGGACGACTCGGACGGCAGACCGGCGAGGGCTTCTTCAGTCACGAGGACTAGGACGCCTCGACCGGCGTCGTCGGCCGACCCGACCGGGCGCCGACCAACTGAATCTTTCGTCCGGCCTGATCGGGATTGGCCGCTATTTGCGCGATAACTCTTGGATCGAACACTTTCGCATCACTTCACCTGGCAAATTGGCCATTTAATCTGCGGCCGTGTGAGCCCGATAGCGATGCTGCCGATTCTCCCGTCATGCCGATGGCTCGCAGGGGTTACCACTCGACAAAGAGCGGTCGGCGTCCCCTCCTCCCCCGTCTCGTGCTCAGCCTCCTGACGGCCATCGGTAGCACGCTGCTTGCCGCCGTCCCGGTCGCGGCCGCGACCCCGGCCCACTCCAAGCACCACCACAAGCACCATAAGGCGCGCGGGGCTCACCGGGCCCGCGCCGCGTCCGGCTGCTCTGGCGCGAACGACAACGTTGGAACCGCTTCAGCCCAGGTTCTGCGCGACGCGGTCGTCTGCCTGATCAACCAGGAGCGGGCGGACCACCATCTTCCCGCGTTGAGCGCCTCACCGCTGCTGAACCGCTCGGCCCAGGGCTGGACGAACGTGATGGTCTCGAGCGACGAGTTCACGCACGGCGCCAACTTCGCGTCCCGGATCAGCGCCGTCGGGTATGACTGGCGCATGGCCGGCGAGAACATCGCCACCGGCTACGCCACCCCACGCGGCGTCGTGCGCGCCTGGATGGCGAGCACCGGCCACTGCGAGAACATCCTCAACCCCACCTACCGGAACGTCGGCACCGGCGTCAGCCCGCGCGCGGTCAGGGGATTCGCGACCGGCTCCGGGACCTGGACCCAGGACTTCGCGCTCGGCATGAGCTCCTCGCCGCCGTCGAACAACTTCGGCCCGGCCGACGGCTGCCCTTACTAGACGCCAGACGTGGTCGGCGCGGCGCCTAACGGCGCGCCTCGGTAACGCGCTAAGCCTCGACGGCGGCGCTGGCCGCGTCCTCGAGCGGGAACGGCGTGTCGCGCAGGTACCACTCGGCGTCGAGCGCGGCCTGACAGCCGGAACCCGCCGCGGTCACGGCCTGGCGATACGTGTGGTCGACGAGGTCGCCGGCGGCGAACACGCCCGGGACGCCGGTCAGCGTCGACTTCCCCTGCGTCACGACGTAGCCCTCGGAGTCGGTCTCGACCTGACCCTCCACGAGCTGTGACTGGGGCTCGTGCCCGACCGCGATGAAAGCGCCGGTGACCGGGATCTCGCGGATCGAGCCGTCGACGGTGTTGCGCAGCCGCGCCACCGACAGCGACCCGTCCGTGCCCGTGAACTCCTCCACAACGTACGGCGTGAGGAATTCGATATTCGGGATCGCGCGGGCGCGCTCGAGCATGATCTTCGAGGCCCGGAAGTCGTCGCGCCGGTGGACGATCACCACCTTGGCGGCGAACTTGGACAGGAACATCGCCT
>Ga0335074_10014189_pt1 | contig 11181 bp, 8 predicted proteins | sample Lox_Sample_23_FD_206715 | JGI IMG/M metagenome (GOLD analysis project Ga0335074, IMG submission 206715) | Soil microbial communities from Loxahatchee National Wildlife Refuge, Florida, United States - Lox_Sample_2.3 | ecosystem: Environmental > Terrestrial > Soil > Wetlands | place: USA: Florida...
GCGCCGGTGCGGCGGACGAGCCGACCCCGAGGGCGCGTGCCGCCAGCAGGGCCGCGTCCGGAGCCAGGTCGTTGTCGGGGTGCGCCCTGGCGCGAAGGTCGGTGACAGCGTCGTCGAGTTGTGCGGGCACCCCCACCAGGCGAACCCTAACGGCGGCCAGAGCGCGCGCCCAGCGCCTGCGGCGCAGCCTGCTGGGCAGGTCTGCCTGCCCGATCGGGCAATGCCAGATAGTGGCGCGTTAGCCGGATGGGCACAGTAGAAACAAAGTCATGAAACTAGGCCTTCATCTCGCTGACCTCACTTGGCCCGGCGGTGCGCCGGCACTGGGCTCGCGCTTGGGCGAAGTGGCTCACGCCGCCGAAGAAGCAGGCTTTGACCGGCTCTCGGTCATGGACCACGTGTGGCAGATCGGCCATCTCGGCCCCCCCGAACACGAGATGCTCGAGGCGTACACCACCCTCGGCTACCTGGCCGCCCACACGCGGCGGGTTTCGCTCATGACCCTCGTGACCGGCGTGGTGTACCGGAGCCCGGGCCTCCTCGCCAAGATGGTCACCACCTTGGACGTCCTGTCCGGCGGCCGGGCCTGGCTCGGCATTGGGGCGGCCTGGAACGAGGAGGAATCCCGCGGCCTGGGCCTATTTTTCCCGCCAACCAAAGAACGTTTCGAACGGCTGGAGGAGGCGCTCCAGATTTGCCTACAAATGTGGTCGGGTGAGCAAAAGCCTTACCAGGGCCGCCACTACGAGCTGGAGCGCACGCTCAACAGCCCCCAGGCGCTGAGCCGGCCGCACCCTCCGGTCCTGATCGGGGGTTCAGGAGAAAGGAAAACCCTGCGCCTGGTAGCGCGTTATGCGCAGGCTTGCAACCTGTTCAACAGCCCCGACCTGGCCCATAAGCTCAACGTCCTGCGCGAACATTGCCAAGCGGAGGGAAGACCGTACGACGATGTGGAAAAGACCTGCGGTTACACTTTTGACCTGGGCGAAAGAGGGGAGAACGTGGGCCGGGTGATCGAGGACCTAAGGGGCCTCGCCGCCATTGGGATGCAAGTGGCGCACGGGCGTGTGGCGCGGGTGTGGGAGCTGTCGCCGCTCGAAGTGATTGGGAAAGAAATCATCCCGGCCGTGGCCGGCATTTAGCGGGGGTAGCCTCAGTCATGACAACGGGACCGTTCAGCCCCATTGCAGGCGCTCTCGACCTGGGAGGGCCCGGCGGGGGGCACTTCAACGCCGACGCTGTGTACTTCGAGTACAGCAAGGCGGCCGACCCGATCGCTTCGGGCGCCATAAGCCCGGTGCCAGCAGCGCGCTTTGGGCGCGAGCACTACGCGACAGGTGAGAGCCGGGTCGTGCCGATCGACCTCGCCGCCCACCTGGGCACACCAGGGCCGGCCACTTCTCCATCGTTGTGCGCCAACTTTGTCCGGGTCTGCGCCGGTGACGACCTACCGACCCCGGTCAACGCGAGTTCTCAGCTGTACCACGTGCTGTGGGGCCGCGGGACGACAACGTTGCGCGATGGTGCTCTCCACTGGGAGAAAGGTGATTTCTTCACGCTGCCCGCGGGTGCCGACGCGGTGCACCGCGCGAGCGAGGACAGCGCCATGTACTGGGTGCACGACGAGCCCTTGCTGCGCTACCTGGGGGCCACCGCCGTCGAGGCCCGCTTCCGCCCGACGCACTACCGACGGGCCGATGCCGAGCGTGCCCTCGACCAAGTGGCCGCCGACCCCGAGGCAGCCAACCGCAGCCGGGTGAGCGTCCTGCTCGCCAACCGCGCCCTCGACCAGACCCTGACGGTCACCCACGTGCTATGGGCGATGTTCGGGCTACTGCCTGCGGGCGGGGCCCAACCACCGCACCGTCACCAGTCGGTCGCGGTCGACCTGGTGCTGGACTGCCGTCCCGGCTGCTACACGTTGCTCGGCGACCTGGACGACAGCGGGGAGCGACTGGTCAACATCGAGCGGGTGGACTGGGAGCCTGGCGCGGCCTTTGTCACCCCACCCGGACGGTGGCACTCGCACCACAACGAGTCGGGCGCCCCTGCCCACATAATCCCCATCCAGGACGCCGGGTTACACACCTACCTGCGCACCCTCGACATCCGTTTCATGTCCAAGGAGCAAGCGGCCAGAGCCTTGGGCGCCCTCACCGCTGGACCGGCGCTTGTCCCAGCCGGGGTGGCCTAGGTCGGCCTCAGCGTTCAACCTCGCCTGGGAAGCTGCCAGCTGGGCCGGCCGGCGCGCTCGACGGCGCGGCAGACTGCGAGGAGCTGTGCCTCCGCACCAGGACGCCCGACAGCGCCGAAACCAACAGGCAGGCCATCTACCAGGCCCATGGGAGCGGTCGCGATAGGCCAGCCGGCTATAGCTGGGGCGTGTGTCACCGCTGAAGCGGCCGCGGCGCGGTCGCCAAGTTGTAGGTCGATCTTCCAAGCCGGCCCGTAAGTCGGCGCAACCAGGACGTCGGCACCGGCCAGCGCCGGCTCGAGACACGTAGCGAGCGCCCAGGCCAGGTTGCGCTGGCGGGCCGGAGCGTAGGCCTCGTTCCTGCGGCCACCCAGCGCGAGCGCCTTCTCCGAGAGCTCGTGGCCAAAATAGGGAAGCTCGTGCGCGGCATTTTCTTTTTCGTGCTCGACCACCGAAAGGAGGTCCTGCGGGCCGCCCGAGCCTCGGGTCGGTAGGTAGGCGTTCAGGTCGTCGAAGAACTCGCACAAAAGCACGGTGAGCTCGTCGTCGCGCTCGACTTCGCCCGGGGTAGCCGCGTCCACGTCGTGGAGGACCGCTCCGGCAGAAGCCAACCGGCCCAGCGCAGCGTCGAACAGGTCGTCGGTGCCTGGGTGACCGGTCCGCCAGGTCCTCGCCACGGCGACTCGCAAGCCGGCGGGGCCCTCGCGCGCCCGCTTGAGGATGCCCGGTACTCCCATCAGCACCTCGAGCAGCAAGGCGACCTCGTCCACTGTGCGCGCCAGCGGCCCCGGGCTGTCCTGGCTGGCGCTGATCGGGACGACGCCGGCAGTCGGCACGGCACCGACCGTCGGCTTTATGCCGGCGACGCCGTTGAGCGAGGCAGGACAAGTGATGGAACCGTCGGTCTCGGTGCCGACCGCGAGCGGGGCTAGCCCTGCGGCCACGGCCGCACCAGAACCCGAAGATGAGCCGCCAGCGCTGCGGTCCAAAGCCCAGGGGTTACCGGTCAGGCCTCCCACCGCGGACCAGCCGGACGACGAGTGCGCGGAGCGGATGTTTGCCCATTCCGAGAGATTGGTCGTCCCGAGGACTACCGCACCGGCCCTGCGCAAACGCTGCACCAGGGGGGCGTCCCTGGTCGCGGGGCGGCCGGCGAGGCTGGTCGCGCCCGCCGTCGACGGCATCCCGGCCACCTCGACGTTGTCCTTCACCAAGACGGGGATGCCATGGAGAAGGCCCCTCGGCACTGGCTCGTCGCGGGCGGCGGCCGCGTCGCGGGCAGCAGCCTCGTCGAGGGCGTGCACCGAGACGGCGAGCACGCTCCGCAACGCCGTCGGTGAAGACGCCGCGTCGTAACTTTCTATGCGCTCAAGCAGGCACTCGACCAGCTCCACCGAGCGTACCCGCGCGTCTTTCAGCTGGAAGATATCTGCGTAGGGCAGCTCGTCGTGCACGCACCGACGATAGGTCCTCAGGGCGCCGACCGTGCAGCCGGCGCCGCGCTCAGGCGGGCGGCGCCAGTGGTCTGCCCGCCAGCGCACGGCCCCGGCAAACCGTGGCCCAAAACTCCGGCCCGGGCACTGGAGCGCCGAAATGGTACCCCTGGCCCACCTCGTAGCCCGCGGCGAGGAGGAGCCCGGCCTCCACCTCGTCCTCGACGCCCTCGGCCATGACCTCCAGGCCAAGCGAGTGCGCGAGCTCGGCGACACCGCTGGCGAGCGCAAATGCCCTCGGGTTGGTGGCGATGCCGGCAATAACCGACCGGTCGACCTTGACGATGTCAAACGGGAACCGATGTGCGCGCGCAAGAGCCGAGCCGCTGGTCCCAAACGCATCGACCGCCAGCTTGATGCCCAGGTCCTTGAGGCGCTCGGCGTTGCGGTTGGAAATATCGCCGTCCAATGCCGAGAAGGGTTCGCTGAGCTCCAAGGTGAGCAGTTCTGGTGGCAGCCCGCTGTTCGCCAGGGAAGCACTCAGGTCGCTCACAAACGAGCCCTGCTGGATCTGCCCCGCGGCCACGTTGACGTGCAAAGCCAATGCCCTCCCGGCGCCGCGCCAGGCCATCGCCTGGGCGCAGCCCTGGCGTACCACCAAAGCGTCGAGAAGGGGCATCAAACCGATCTCGTCGACGAAAGGAAGGAACTCGAGCGGCGGGATCATCCCCTTTTCCGGGTGGGGCCACCGGACCAGGGCCTCTGCCCCCAGGGGGAGCCCACCGTCGAGGCGGACGATGGGCTGGTAGTGGATGGCCATCTCACCATTGAGAAGGGCGCGGCGAAGGTCAGCTTCGACCTGCACCCGGTTGAAGAAGCTCGCCCGCATCCCGGGCTCGAAAAGGCTGTAGCGGCCCCGGCCCGCTTTCTTGGCGTGGTACATGGCAATATCGGCGTCCTGAACGAGGTCTTCGGCCTTTGTGCCCGCGTAAGCGAGCGCGATGCCGACGCTGGCACCCACGTAGAGGCGTTGGCCTCCGATGGCGTACGGCGAAGACAGGTGGCTTATCAGGCGTTCGGCGATGGCCAAGGCACGGGCACTGCAGTCCCTAGCCACCAACATCACGGCGAACTCGTCACCCCCGATGCGCGCCGCGAGGTCCGATGCCCGCAATGCGCTGGTAATGCGCCGCGCCACTTCGACCAACAGCAGGTCGCCAACGCCGTGCCCGAGGGTGTCATTTATGAGCTTGAACCGGTCGAGGTCGATGAACAAGACGGCGACCTCCTCACTCACGGGGCCCGGCTTGCCGAGGCAACCTTCGAGGGACTCCAAGAAAAGGGCTCGGCTCGGCAAGCCGGTGAGCGAGTCGTGCTGCGCGCGGCGCATCTCGGCCAAGGCACGGGCCTCGCCCAGGGCCAAGCTGGCATGATCGGCGAAAGCGACGAGCATCGCCTCGTCCTCGGGGCCAAAGGCGGTTGTCTCCTCGGCGGCGGTGAGCGACAGCGCGCCAACGGTGGTAAGGCCCTCACGCACGGGCGCGGCGATGGCCCCCGCCCTTGGCCGCGCCTCCGCTGGCCCTTCGGACGCACGGCCGGTGCAAGCCACAGCGTCTGCCGCCACCGCCGCAGCCGCCGCGGCTGCACCCAGGTCGGCGACCCCGCGGTGGCACAACTCGCCCTCGGGAACGGGTGGCGGCGGCAACAGTGCCGCGGGCTGGCCGCCCAGGCCGGCGTTGTTGAGGTGAAGCGATACCGCGGCGCGCTCGCCGACAAGATGCTGCGCCCCCTCCACGATCATTTGGAAGATCCCGGCGATCGGCTCGTGGCGCGAGACCGCCCGCTGGACCACTGACAGCCGCTCGAGCAGCTGCTGGCGGTCCCGTAGCGAGCGCAGGAGAGCCGCGTTCTCGTCGGCTTGACGCTGGCTCTGTTCGTGCAGGCTGCGTTCAGCAGTCAGGATCCGGAGCATGCGCAGGGTAAGGCCCAAGGCACGGCCCATACCGCGGACGAGGTCAACCTCTTCTGCGGTGAAGCCATCGCCGGGCATGCGCGCCACAAGCAGTCGCACGGGCGGGTCACCGGTCTCCCGCCCGACCACGCTCAAACAAACACCTATGCCGGCAACGTCAATGCTTCCCCTGAGCATGCCCGCGGCACGCAGAACGTCCTCCTCGGGGCAATGGCCCGGGGAGAAGCCCAGGGTGTGAACGACCCGGTCAGCGAGGACGACGGCGGCGAATTCGGCCTCGAGGAGCTGGGCCGCGCACTCGGCCGCGTTCCGGATGGCCGTCTTCTCGTCGCCAGCGGCAGAGACGTACGCCATGAACTCCACCAAGTGCTGGGTGGACAAGAAGTTCACGGTCGCCACGGCGAGGCCTCAGGACAAGGCGAGGACGACCAGAGTCTGGTTGTGGAAGCCCTCGATGCCTCGGGTGCGGGCAATCTCGCCGTAAGTGTAGAAGCCCGCGTACGGTAGGCCTTGGGCGTGGTCCGTGAGGCGCGCGCCCTCATCGGCTATCCCATCGTCACCAACGACGGCGCGCAGGGCGGCGCAGCTAAAGGTGAGGTAACCGATCGGAGCGCAGCCGCCCAGCCGCGCCACGGCGTCCTTGCAGGTCCGGGTCACGGCCGCCAGGATGGCGTCCCGGGTGCCGGTCATCGGCCAGACGACGCTTCCTTGCGGGATGCTGATCCCGCCGCCCAAGGAGCGGTCCTCCATGCGGACCTCCGTGCTGAAGTTGACCACCTCTTCGCCGCTCCGGCGCTGCACGCCGACCGGCCGGCACAACGCAAACTCCCTGAATGCCGCCTCGTCGGTGTAGACGTCGGCGGGTGCCCCGAGGCGCTGCAGGTAGGCGTCCAGCGCCGGCCCGTGGTCCAACTCATCCACCCGTCCCCTGGTCGCGGCGGTCACGATCATGGCCTCTCCCACCTTTGACCAGCCATGCCCGACGCTGATCGACAACCGTGAGGTGGAGCGGAGGTACGCGCCTACGGCGGCGCCACTCAAGACGTCGCGCCCGTGGAACTGAAAGGTCTGCTGCATGCGCCATGCATCAGCAGCTGCGCCACCAAAGAAGGGCACACTGGCACCGAGGACGCTGTAGGCACCCCTCATGATCATTTCCTGGTCCCGGGTTAGCCCGTCTGTCAGCAGGATGAGCACCCGGTGGGGGTGCTCGGGGTCATCGCCGTCGGCCGCGGCGCGAGCCGCCAGCAGTTCGCCCGCCTCTCGCTGGCGGCCCGAGACGTTGGGTTCGGCCGCGGTGCTGACAGCGAAACCTGCGCCGCCGAGCGCGGCCACAACGACCGACCCGTCGTACGGGCCTCCCGGGGCGATCTCGCCTTGAGTGGTGCAGCCAACCACACAGGCACCATCAGCCACGTCGTTGACGCCCTCCAGCATCCTGGAAAGGTCATGCAGGACCGAGGCGAAAACAATGACGAGCTTCGCATCCCGTTGCTGGAGCGCGGCAGCCGTCGCGTCCCGGCCCGCCTGGTAGCTATCCGGAGCATTCGAGTGGCCGACGGCCATCCACCTCGATGTGCGATCAACTTCCGCGGCAACGCCGCTTGCCTGATCCGTTGCGATGGTCATCAGGAACTCTCGGCAGATCTGACCTCCTCCTGAACGCCCCCGCGCACTTCGTGGCCGACCAGGAGGTCGCGCCCCTGCCGGCGACGCCGGTTTGCGCTCTTTTCCTGCTGCCTCGCTGGCAGATGCCTCGCCGGCAGATGCCTGGCTGGGCAGATGCCTGGCTGAGCAGATGCCTCGCTGGCAGATGCCTCGCTGGCAGATGCCTCGCTGGCAGCTCGCAAGTCGGCTAGTTCTCCCAGCGTGGCCCGGCACACGACGCACAAGGCCGCACCGCCGGACGGGCGTGGCGCGGCGCGGTGCGGTGCGGCGCGGCGCGGCGCGGGTGGTCAGGTTACCGAGCGGCCGGCCCACTGGGTTTATGTCAGAAAGTCGGCGCGGCGCGCCCTCATCGGCCCGCTCGACGTCAGAAATTCGGCATTGCCCCAGCAACGCGCCGGCGGCCCTTTCCGCTTTGCCGACTTTATGTCGAAAAACGGCAGAAATTCGGCGCGGCGGAACGGCCAATGTCAGAAAGTCGGCATTTCTGCAGGTCGCCGCCCGGTGGTCGCACGTGGCGGATGTCAGAAAGTCGGCAAAGCGTAAGAAAGTCGGCAAAGCGTAAGAAAGTCGGCAAAGCGGTACCCGGCAGCTGGCCCCCCTTCGTCGCACAAGGAGGCCGCAGGCCCTGAACCCGGCCGCAGCCCGCCCGCCCGCCAGGTCAGGGGTCTCAACCGGCGGCGGGCACCACGCTGACGTTGCCCGAGTTGGCCGAAAGCTTGATCACATGTTCGGAACTGGGGTTGGTCGGCACGTCGATGTTCTTGCTGCCGAAGTCGGTCTCGACCGTCACCTGGTAAGCGATGTTGCCTGGGACGGCGATGTTTATGTCCCCAGAAGCGTCGTGCACCGCGAGGTAGTCGGGGGCCCGGGTGAAGCTGAGGTCGACGTTGCCCGAGCTGTCCGAGGCGGTGACCGTGGCGGCACCCAAGCCCGTGGCGGTGATGTCGCCGGAACTGTCCGAGAGGATCAGGGACCCCGAAACGTCGCGCAACGTCAGCCCCCCTGAGCTGTCTCGCAGCCGGAGGCTACCGTTCACGTCAGTGGCCACGAGAGACCCGTCGCCCAGCGCTACGGTAAGTCGCGCCCCGGCGGGGGCGGCGAATTGCAGGTTCGCCCCGCAACTTCCTATCCAGAAGCAGTTGGGCCCTTGGACCACTAGGTGCCCGGCGGCGGACTTCCGGCTCACGCTGGCGTGGACCAGGCTGTAGTACACCGTGCCCTGCAGGTGGGCGTAACGGTCGGGGCTCGGGACTACCGTGAGGTCCCCACTGCCATCATCGATCTGGACGGCCGCCCCGGCGGGCAGCGCTACCGGACGCAATTGGTACTTGGCCTGGGCGACCAGTGAAACATAGTTGAGGCCGGCGTAACCGATCGAGGCCAGTGCGAACGGCAGCCCCAAGGCTAGGGTGAGGCGCCGGCCCCGGGTGAGGGCCATCTTCTCTGGCCTGGAAGCTTGGTTATTGCCCACGACGCCCGTCCTTTCAGAGCCCGAGGTAGGTGAGCACGGCGATCACCCGGCGGTGGTCGGTGTCGGTGGGAGAGAGGCCGAGCTTGGTGAAAATGGAATTGACGTGCTTTTCGACCGCCCCGGGCCCGACGACGAGAGCCGAGGCGATGGCCGAATTGGAGCGGCCTTCAGCCATGAGAGCGAGCACTTCACGCTCGCGAGCGGTAAGCGATGACAGCGGGTCGGTCCTTCGGGTCAGCAATTGGGCCACCACCTCGGGGTCGATGGCGCTCCCGCCTCCGGCCACCCGCTCGAGGGCGTCCACGAAATCTGCCACATCGGCGACCCTGTCCTTCAATAAGTAGCCCACACCACCACCGCCCCGGACCGCCAAGAGCTCGGCCGCGTAACGTTCCTCGACGTACTGGGACAGCACGAGCACGCCGACAGCAGGCCAGCGTTTGCGCACGACGAGTGCGGCCCGCAGCCCTTCGTCGGTAAATGTGGGCGGCATGCGCACATCGACGACTACGGCATCAGGTGGAGCGGACGCGACTTCTCGCAAGAAGGCCTCGGCATCCCCCACCGCCGCCACTACCTGGATCCCGGCATCGGCAAGCAACCGCACCAAGCCCTCGCGCAGTAGCACCAGATCTTCGGCCACCATCACGCGCATGGCAGCTCCGCTTCGATCTCGGTGGGCCCCCCCAGAGGGCTGCGGACCCACAGCCGGCCATCGACGGCTTGCGCGCGGTCGGCGAGGCCCGTGAGGCCGGGGCCACCGGGACGGGCTCCTCCCCTGCCATCGTCTCGCACGACTACATGCAATACCTGCGAGTCTGACCGTACGGTGACCGAGGCGCTCGTAGCCTGCGCATGTTTGGCCACATTGGTGAGCGCCTCGGCCACGATGAAATAGGCGATCGCCTCGACGGTTTGCGAGGGCCGTGTTTGTAGTTTGACGGACACGGTCACGGGCACCGGGCACAACGCCGCCAGCCCCGATAGGGCAGCGTCGAGGCCACGGTCCGCCAAGACCGGAGGGTGCAGGCCGCGAACCAGGCTCCGGAGCTCGGCCAGGGCGGTCTTGGCCTGTTCGTGTGCCTGCTCCACGAGTGCCCGGGCGGCTTGTGGGTCGTCGTCGAGGTGGGTTCGGGCACGGCCCAAGTCCATGGCCAAGGAGACCAGACGGGCCTGAGCACCGTCGTGCAGGTCGCGTTCGAGACGGCGTCGGTCCGTATCAGCCGCCACGACCATGCGGGTCCGGCTCTGCTCGAGCTCGCCGACGCGGGCTGCGGCCAGTTGTGCGGCAGGCAGACCGAACAAGGCCTTGTCCAACCACACGTTCGCGCGGGCACAAGCCCAGGTGGCCCAAGGCGCCATCATGAGCAACAGGGCGCCGCAGACCACGGAAGCAACCATGTCCGAGGTCCCCACTATGCCCCAGCCGAAGGCCGATGCCCGCCCGTTGGGCAGGTGAGAGTTGTAGGCGGGGAGGAACAGCAATGCCACGGCCACGCCCCAAACGGACGCCGCCACCGCAAAACCGCAGGTAGTGAACGGCAAGCCGAGCACTACACCGGCCAGTTGGCGCCAGCGGGCCGGGTCCTTGAGGACCACCCGGCCGCGCGCCCAGCCGCCCTTGTCGCCAGCGCTGCGATAAACGGGAGGTGTTATCCGGACATCGAGCATGAGTGCTGCGCGAGCACGCTCGAGCGTGGCCAGGCCGCTGCAAGCGACGAGAGTGAGAGCGGCCACGGGTACGCCGAGCAGGGCCAGGGGGAGCAACCCGACGCTCAGCGCCACCCCGACGATGGCCAGCGTGAAGGTCACTACGGCGATGGGGAGACCGCTTAGCAGGTAGATCATGGCCAGCCACGTGCGGGCGGCGAACACCGCCAGCACCGTCCGGCCGAGCAGGGTGCTCCTCATGAGACCACTGTAAAAACAAGGCGGCCCGCCATCCATACGGCGTGCCCACGACTTTGGCCGGGGGTTGCCCTCCCTTGATGGACGTGGGTTGGCCGGGTTCCTTCTGAGCGTTCCCCAGACGAGCCTTGTACATATGGAAACCAACGCCGGAAGCCTGCTGACCCTTGCCCCACCGAGCCCACAGCCTGTGGCCGGCGGCCCGTCCGTTCCCACCGGTTCCATGGCCCGCGTGGGTGCGTTCGTTGTCCGCTACCGTCGGGCGGTCCTGGTCTTATGGTTCGTGATCGGGGTCGCCGGCCTGGCCCTCGTGGGCGATGCGACTTCGCGCCTATCGTCCAACGAGAGCCTCCCGGGGCTCTCGAGCTACGCGACGAGCCAACGGATCCTGCACCTGTACGGTACGGGCGCTGACAATCCTCCTGATGTGCTCGTCATCTCCTTGGCACCCGAGACCGGCGTGCGCTCGGCTCCTGGCCGGGCCGAAGTCGCCACGGCTCTGGCGCCGCTCGACCGCGACCGCTCGCTCCGGGTG
>Ga0335074_10014190_pt1 | contig 11180 bp, 9 predicted proteins | sample Lox_Sample_23_FD_206715 | JGI IMG/M metagenome (GOLD analysis project Ga0335074, IMG submission 206715) | Soil microbial communities from Loxahatchee National Wildlife Refuge, Florida, United States - Lox_Sample_2.3 | ecosystem: Environmental > Terrestrial > Soil > Wetlands | place: USA: Florida...
CGGCAATTCCCAGCTGGTCATGGACTGCGAGCCAGTCTTCGACTACGGCCGGATGCGGTACAACTGGCGGCACACCGAGCGGGGCTACTACCAGGCTCGGGTCACGCCGGAGGACAGCGACCTCACCCTGACCCTTACCTCCGACATCAGGATCGGCCTCGAAGGCGCCAGCGCCAGGTCCCGCACGCTACTGCACGAAGGCGAGACCAGGTTTGTCGCACTGTCCTGGGGCAGCCTGGATCCGCCAGAGGAGTACGACGACGCCTACCGGCGACTGGTCTGGACGGCACACCACTGGCAGCACTGGCTGGCGCGCGGCGACTTCCCTGACCACCGCTGGCGCAGCTACCTTGCCCGCAGCGCGCTCACCCTCAAGGGCCTCACGTTCGCGCCGACCGGCGCCATCGCGGCAGCACCCACCACATCGCTGCCGGAGACGCCGCGCGGCGAGCGGAACTGGGACTACAGGTACAGCTGGATCCGCGACGCCGTGTTCGCGCTCTGGGGCCTGTTCACACTCGGCTTCGACTGGGAGGCCAGCGACTACTTCGCGTTCCTCACTGACCTGGTCGAGCGCGACCGCGGCAACATGCAGATCGTCTACGGCATCGACGGGCGGCGCGACCTCTCCGAGCACACTCTCAAGCACCTGCACGGCTACAACGGCGCGCAGCCCGTCCGGATCGGCAACGAGGCTTACTGCCAGCAGCAGAACGACGTCTGGGGCGTCGTACTTGATTCCCTGTACCTGCACACCAGGTCGCGGGACAGGCTGGACGAGCGCACCTGGCAGATGGCCAGGCACCAGGTAGAGCACGCGCTCGAGCACTGGCGGGAGCCCGACCGCGGCATCTGGGAGGTTCGCGGCAAGCCCCGGCACTTCACTTCGTCGAAAATGATGTGCTGGGTGGCGGCCGACCGCGGCGCTCGGCTCGCGCGGATCAGGGATGATCCGGACGCGGCGCGGCGCTGGCAGCGGGCGGCCGACGAGATCCATGCCGACATCTGCGCGAATGCGGTCGATGACCGCGGAGTGTTCTGCCAGCACTACGAGACGACAGCGCTGGACGCGTCGTTGCTGCTGATGCCGCTGCTGCGATTCCTGCCGCCAGATGACCCGCGGATCCGTGCCACCGTGCTGGCAATCGCGGACGAGCTGACTGTCGACGGGCTGGTGCGCCGCTACCAGGTTTCGGAGACCGACGACGGCCTGCCTGGTGAGGAAGGCACGTTCACGATCTGCTCGTTCTGGCTGGTCTCCGCGCTAGCCGAGATCGGCGAGCACCACCGGGCCAGAGACCAGTGCGAGAAGGTGCTGTCCTACGCCAGCCCGCTGCTGCTGTACGCGGAGGAGATTGAGGCGAGCTCCGGCAGGCACCTTGGCAACTTCCCGCAAGCCTTCACGCACCTTGCGCTCATTAATGCGGTGATGCATGTCATCGAGCACGACGAGGAGGAAGCGCGGCTGGTGATGTCAGGCAGCGCCGAGCGCCCCAGGCAGTTCGGCAAGACGAAACGGCGCAAAGACAAGGTCGACTGAGGGCGGCAGCAGGCTTCTCACGGAAGGCGAGCGATGGGCGCAGTCCGCGCGCCTGCGGCTGCCACGAGGTCGGCCGGCGCCAGTTCGATCTGCATCCCGCGCTGGCCGGCGCTGCAGAAGATGGTCGGATAGCCGAGCGCGGTCTCATCGACCACGACTGGCAGCGCCCGGCGCAGCCCGAGTGGCGCGATACCACCCGTTACGTAGCCTGATGCCCGTTCCGCCAGCGCCGGGTCAGCCATCCCTGCCTTCTTGCCGCCGGCCGCGCTTGCCAGGGCCTTGGTGTCCAGGCTGCCCGACACCGGCACGACCGCGACCGTGAGCTGCCCGTCGACGTCGGCGACCAGAGTCTTGAACACCCGCTCTGGTGGCACGCCGAGAGCCTGACTGGCTTCCTGGCCGTAGGACGAGGCTGCCGGATCGTGGGTGTAGCGGTGGATCGTGTGCGCGATGCCGAGGCTGGCAAGCAACTGCGTCGCCCTGGTGCCGCCCCGTCCTGCCACGTTCGGTGAGCCTAGCGCCGCAGCCGGGCCAGTTGCCCGCGACACTGGAGCTGTGACCGTCTGGCTGCTGCACGTCGACCTCGACCAGTTCATCGCGGCCGTCGAGGTGCTGCGCCGACCGGAACTGCGCGGGCTGCCCGTCGTCGTTGGCGGGGACGGAGATCCGGCCAAGCGCGGCGTGGTCGCGACAGCCTCCTACGAGGCGCGCGTATTCGGCGTCCATTCCGGGCTGCCGATGCGGACTGCGGCGCGGCGCTGCCCTGACTGCGTGTTCCTGGCGGTCGACAAGCCCGCGTACGAAGCAGTGTCGGACGACGTGATGACAGCGTTGCGCAGCCTCGGCGCTGTGACTGAGGTGATGGGCTGGGACGAGGCGTTCCTCGCGGTGGACACCGAGGACCCGGAGGGCTTCGCCCGGCAGATCCAGGAGCGGATCAGGGCGGCGACGCAACTGGACTGCACGGTCGGCATCGGTGAGAACCGGTTGCAGGCAAAGCTCGCGTCCGGTTTCGGGAAGCCTGCCGGGATCTACCGGCTTACTGGCCAGAACTGGTACGAGGTACTTGGCGATCAGCCAACCAGCGCGCTGTGGGGCATCGGCGCCAAGACGGCCGGCAAGCTAGCCGAGCTCGGCATCAGCACAGTGACCCAGCTCGCCACGGCCGATGTCGGCGCGGTCGCGGCGCGGTTCGGGCCGACGACCGGGCCGTGGCTGGTGCTGACCGCTCGCGGCATCGGTTCCGACGAGGTCAGCGCCGAGCCGTATGTGCCCAGGTCTCGCAGCCGGGAGGTCACGTTCCAGGAGGACGTCACCGACTGGGATCAAGTCCGGGCTGAAGTAGTCAAGATCGCAGGGCAGGTAACAGCGGATGTGCTTGCCGAACAACGGCCGGCCGTCCGGATAGTGGTGAAGGTCCGCTACCGTCCGTTCTTCACCAGCACCCACGGAGTTCCGCTTGAGCACCCGTCCAGCGAGCGCAGCGTCATCGAGGAGGGCGCGCTCGCGGCACTGGAGAAGTTCACCGACCGGCGGCCGGTGCGCCTGCTCGGCGTGCGCGCCGAGTTCGCTGATGGAGGCTCATAACGGGCGGACCGGCCCGGTGTCACGGAACGACGGGCTGTCTCGTCTCAGAGTCTGATCAGGTTACAGGTCAGACGGCAGGAGGAAGAGCGATGCGCGTGCTGGTAGTCGGGGCGACAGGCGCTATCGGCCGGCAGCTAGTACCGCAGCTGGTGGCCGCGGGCCACCAGGTCAGCGCGACCACGCGGAGCCCTGCCAAGCTGGATGCGCTGCGCGCCACCGGGGCGGACGCGCTGGTGCTCGACGGTCTGGACGCGACGGCCGTAGGTGCCGCTGTCGCGCGGACCGAGCCAGCTGTGATCGTGCACGAAATGACAGCGCTCCCGGCCAGCATGAACTTCCGCAAGTTCGGGCAGACATTCGCCGCGACCAACGAACTGCGGACAGCCGGGCTTGATCATCTGCTGGCCGCGGCGCAGGCACAGGGCGTCGGCCGCTTCATCGCGCAAAGCTTCGCCGGGTGGCCGAACGCCCGGTCTGGCGGGCCGGTGAAGACCGAGGACGACGCGCTCGACCCGCAGCCGCCCAAAGCGATGCGGACCACGCTGAACGCGATCCGCCATCTGGAGAACGCGGTGACCACAGCACCGCTGCAGGGGATCGCGCTGCGCTACGGCCTCCTGTACGGGCCCGGCTCGTCGGAGGCATTCACCCGGCTGCTGCGCCGCCGCCAGGTTCCGGTTGTCGGCAACGGCGCGGGAGTCTGGTCGTTCGTGCACGTGACAGACGCGGCGGCGGCGACGGTCGCTGCGGTGCAAGGCGGCGCGCCTGGCGTTTACAACATCGTCGACGACGAGCCCGCCACGGTCGCGCAGTGGCTGCCTGTGATGGCCCGCGCCGCTGGCGCAAAACCACCGCTGCACGTGCCGGCCTGGCTCGGCCGGCTCGCTGCCGGGGAGGCCGGACTGTCGATGATGACCCAGATCCGCGGGTGCTCGAACGCGAAGGCGAAGCGAGAGCTTGGCTGGCAGCCGGTCTGGCCCAGCTGGCGGACCGGGTTCGACAGCGGGCTCACGCGGGCTTACCCGGCCGCCCGGGCCGTGAGCTGACTGAGAACGGGTTGGAGATCAATGACCGGCAGGAGCGCGGAAACAATGCCTGGCGATCGCCAGGACACGGCTGCGGTGTACGAAACCCTCAGGCCGCTGCTGTTCTCGATCGCTTACCGGATGCTCGGCAGCGTAATCGAGGCCGAGGACATCGTGCAGGAGGCGTTTCTTCGTTATCACAACGCGCTGGCCAGGCAAGGCGAGCCCGACTCACCGAAGGCCTACCTGTCGGCGGTCGTCACCCGGCTCTGCATCGATCAGCTCCGGTCGGCCCGTGTGCGGCGCGAGTCCTATGTCGGCGAGTGGCTACCCGAGCCGCTGCTGACCGGCCGGCTGCACGGGCCTGACTACTCGCTCGCTGGCCAGCCAGCGCCTGATCCGGCCGCCGCGGCCGAGCAGGCCGATTCGCTGTCAATGGCCTTCCTCCTGCTTCTTGAGCGGCTGACTCCGCTGGAGCGGGCAGTATTCCTGCTGCACGATGTGTTCGGGTACTCCTATCCCGAAGCGGCCGGCGTTGTCGGCCGGAGTGCCACCACGTGCCGTCAGCTCGCGCACCGGGCCAGGCAGCACATCGAGGCCGCGCGGCCGAGATTCGATGTGGCCTCACGCGAACGCGACGAGCTGGCCGGCCGGTTCTTCGCCGCGGTCAGTACCGGCGACATGGCCGGCTTGCTGAGCTTGCTGGCAGCTGACGTCGAAGTTCATGGCGATAGCGCTGGGGCGCCGGTGTCCTGGCGCAAGCCGATCATCGGTCGTCAGCACGTCGCGACGCTCATGGCAGCGCTCGGCAACCAGCTAGGCCACTCAGGCTGCTCGCTTGACCTCACCGAGATCAACGGACAGCCTGGGGCGCTCGCGCGCGACCCGGACGGCCGGCTCGTTGCGGTGCTGAGCATCGACGTGGCCGATGGCCAGATCCGGACCGTCCGATCCGTGATCAGCCGCCCCAAGCTGCAGCATCTCGGGCCGCTCGCTGATCTGGCCCAGCTGCTGCAGCGCCGAGGTGGCCAGACCCCTAATGACGGCGCTGGCGGCCCCAGCTAACACCAGGCCGGCGCTGAACTAGCGCCCTCAACCCGGCGGCGTTAAAGGATTGGCGGGGAGTCCGCCGGCTAGCCCGGCGATCATGACCCGGACTAGCGCGTCGAGGTAGCGGCAGTAGGCGGCGGGCGAGGCCGCGCTGGATTCCAGCCCGCGGGCGGACGCGATCAGTAGCTCGGCGGCGGTATCCGCGGTGAGGCCCGCCTGCTCCAGGTCCAGCTCTCCGGCAGCCGCGGCTTCGGTTAGGACGTCGCAGACCAGCCGCTTGAAGCGGTTCGCGGCGTCCGCGATCAGGTCCGCCGACAGACGGTGCTTGGCATCGAGCAGTTCGGTCGCGTGCGGGGAGCCGCGGACCGTCTCGACGTATGTTCCGAACCAGGCCGCATGCATCGCGGCCAGCTTGTCAGCAGTTGTTCCTGGCTGGCGACGGGCGGTCTCGGCGCCGGCGAGCATCTGCTGGGCCAGGCGCTGGCTCAGCGCCTGGAAGATCTCCTCCTTGCTGGCGAAGCTCAGGTAGATGGTGCCCTTGCCGATCTCGGCCTCGCGGGCGATGTCGTCCATCGTGGTGCGGCGGTACCCGTACTGGCCGAACACTCGCAGCGCCGCGTCCAGGATCGCTGTGCGCCGGCTCTCGGCATGCCCGCGGGGCTGGCTCACGCCGGAATGGCCAGGCGCCTGGCAGGCTGCACGGCGATCTCGGAGATGCTCAGCTCCATGGGCTGGGTGATCGCGAACAGCACTGCACGGGCCACGTCATCGGCTCGGGCCAGGACCGGCCCGCCGGCGTCCGCGGCGCGGTCCAGCACCTCCTCGGGAAGCAGCCCTCCCGGAAGCGGCTCGATCTCCTCGCCGAGCAAAGCGGCTAGCCCGCTCAGCAAGTCCGGCTGATGGCGGGCGAGATTGGTCGCCGTCAGGCCCGGGATCACGGTAACCACGCGGATCGTGTCATTTTCCAGCTCCTGTCGCAGCGAGGTGGTGATCGCGTTGACCGCCGTCTTGGTGGCCCCGTAGAAGCCTGGTGCCTCGCGGCGGGTGGCGCTGGAGGAGATGTTGACGATGTGGCCCTCGGCATGGCATGCCCGCATGGCGCGGACGGCCGCCTGCGACCCCACGGCCAGCGCGAGCACATTGACCTCGAGCATCTCCCGCCACACTTCCGGGTCGCCGTCGGCAAGCGGGCCGAGGAACGACACCCCGGCATTGTTGACCATCACGTCCAGCCGTCCCGTATCGGCCATCGCCCGGTCGACCAGGCCCTGCACCTCCCCTGGATCCCGCAGGTCGGCCGCTACCGCGGAAGCCGTGCCGCCAGCCGCTGCCACTGCCGCCACGGTGTCCGCAAGCGCTTCCTTCCGCCGCCCGGCCGCGAAGATGTGCGCCCCTGCCTCGCCCAGGCGGAGCGCGATCGCCCGCCCGATCCCGCTGGACGCCCCTGTGACCACAGCGGTCTTCCCGGTGAACACTCCCATGCCCCGTACCTCCCAGACCATGACCGGCTGACTGAATGACTCAGATGACAAATCTAGTCAGCCAGTCAGCTGACTGCAAGGCGCAGGCTGGCGGGTACTTCCAGCAGCGTCCCGGCCGCGACGCCAGGGCGGCGAGGTCGTACTTGCCGGGCCTTCTCGTTCCCTGCATCGCGCCCGGCAGAGGGCGATCTGGCACCATACGCTAATCTGCCGGCGCGCATCCCTGCGGGCGGCGCAGTACCAGGCGAGGAGAATCATGGTCGTTCCGCTGGCCGCACGCTGCGTGGCGGGCGCCGTGGGCATTGTCCTCGTCGTCACCTCGGCGGACAGCGTGATCGGCACGCTGATCGTGCCGCGGCCGGTCGCCAGCTGGCTGACCAGGCGCGTCGATCACTGGGTCGCCGGCGCCTATGTGCTGATCACCAAGCCGGTACGTGATTTCAAGCGGCGCGACCGGATCCTGGCCGCGCACGCGGCGACCCTGCTGCTCTGCCAGATCATCGCCTGGCTCCTCATGTTCTTCATCGGCTTCGCGCTGATCTTCTGGCCGCTCATCCATGGCGGCGGTATCACCAAGGCGTTCCGGCTGGCCGGGCCCGGTCTCTGGGAGATCGGCTCTGATATAGCCAGGGGCGGACCGCAGCAGGCCATTCTGGACATCGCCTCGCTGTTCGGAATCATCACCGTCACGCTGCAGATCGCGTATCTGCCGACGCTGTACTCAGCGTTTAACCGCCGGGAGAACGAGGTTGCGCTGCTGAACGCCAGGGGCGGCGTCCCGAGCTGGGGCCCTGAGCTGCTGGCGCGCACGCACTACGCGCTCGGCTCCGGCGTCTCGGCCATCGACACGCTCCCTGACCTGTATGCCAACTGGGAGCGGTGGGCAGCCGACGTGGCCGAGAGCCACACAACTTACGTGCCGCTGGTGTGGTTCCGGTCACCCAAGCCGCTGTCGTCGTGGGTGACATCGTTGCTGGCCGTACTCGACTCGGCTGCGCTGATGCTCGCCCTGAATCCGTCAACGGCGCCGATTGTGCCGGCCCGGCTCTGCCTGCGTGCAGGGTTCACGTGCTTCGGCGACGTCGCCAGAGCGATGGGCTTCACCATCCCGGCCGAGCCCGACCCGGCTGAGGGGATCAGCCTTAGCTACGAGGAGTTCCTGGAGGCCATCGCCCGGCTCGAGGAACTTGACTTCCCGATCGAGCGCGATCCGGAAGAGGCGTGGCCGGACTTCGTCGGCTGGCGGGTCAATTACGAGCAGGCGGCATATGCCCTCGCCTACGAGCTCGATGCTGCGCCGGCCTTGTGGTCAGGCCCTCGCCGTCAGGGCCTGCCGGCTATCGCGCCTATCAGGCCGCCGCGAGGCCGCGCGAACGGCGACCCGGGCGCATCGGCACTGAGTCCGGACAAGCCGCCGCCGCCCGGCAAGCCCGGCGTACAGCACAAGCCGGAGGGGCCCGGCAAACCAGCCGCCGGCTAGCTCGCGGTTGCCGGGTCTGTCTGCGACTGGACTTGATTGAGGTCGGTGTCAGTGGCGCTTCCAGGCCCATCCGCATCTGTGCCGGCATCCGACGATGGCGCTGCCGCCTGACGCTCGCCTGACCCCTCAGGGCGGAGCAGCTCCGGCAGCTCCGGCAGCGGTACAAGGCTGCTGAATTCCTCGGCAGGCGGAACGGCAGGCTCGGGCACCGGGGATCCAAGCTCCGGTTGCGGCACCCCGCCGAACGCGGGCGACAGCACCTGCGCGGCAGCCCGGACCGTTGCCTCTCGCAAGGTCTCGCCGACCAGCCGGGCGGCGTAAGCGAGCAGACCCTGGCGCTCGGCGTCAGTCTCTTGCCCCGCTGCCGCGGTTAGCTCCTCGGCCAGCCTGGTTGCCAGCGACTCTGCGGTCGGCCACTGGCCGACTGCGCGCCGGGCCTCAGGCGTGACTTTAAACACGTACCAGAATCGCGGATCGCCACCGGAGTCCGTCTTGCGGAAATCGACGTACACCGGGTCCATGCTTTCCAGGGCCTTGGCCACCGCTCCGTCATCGAGCCCGGTCCTGGCCGCGATGTCGGTGACCGTGACCATGTAACTTTGCTCAAGCAGGCTGACCGTAGCGTTCAGGACGGGCAGGTCCCTGGCTGCCCAGGTGTCTTGCACGAACATCTGCCTAACCGGGACATGGCGGGCGGCCTCAGGCAACTCGGCCATGTCCCTGAATCGTCGGGTCCGCCCCGGCGCCAATGCCGGGGCAATCTATCCGGCGCCTAAGAGACTACCGACAATAGAGCCTGCAAGCAGCGACAACGCGGCTTCACCGAGCCGCAGCCGAACTAACGCCGGGGGCAGAGCACATCTAAGCGGGACAAGCATTCACCTTCCGATTGCATGTCCTTGAAGGCTCTTCAGGAGACCCAGCTAACCGACTTGCCCTGACCGGCGGCCGGGCACGCTATCCAGATCGCTAAGCTGTGCGCGCCCGCAAAGCGGCGGGCGCAGCGCACCGAGAGGAAGTTCATGAATAACGACACCGGAGTCGAGCGGACGCTGGTACTGCTCAAGCCCGATGCCGTGGCCAGGGGCCTGGTGGGCCGCGTGATCACGCGCTTCGAAGAAGCCCTGCTGAAGATAGTCGCGGCCAAGATGGTCTGGATGGACGCTGACCTGGCCAAGCGGCATTATTTCGATCTCGAGGAGCGCTTCGGGCCCGAGGTCTTCAATGCAATGGCCACCTTCATGGAAAGCGGCCCGGTCATCGCTTTGGTTCTCGAAGGCGTCGAAGCCGTCGCCTGCACCCGCAAGATCGTCGGCTCGACCTATCCCGACCAGGCGGAGCCTGGAACTATCCGCGGCGATTTTGCAAACATGAGCAGGGCCTACGCCAATGAGCGGCGCATAGCCGTGGCGAATCTCGTGCATGCCTCCGGCAATGTCAAGGAAGCAGCGCACGAGATTGGCGTCTGGTTCACCGAGGATGAGATCCACGACTACCCGTCACCCTTTGACCGCTACGCCCGGTAGCTGAACCGTAGCGGAATATCACACGTTCCCCGGAGGGGCGGCAGGGCTTCATTGCGCCGTCTTCTCGCGGTTCCTGGACCGCTCAGGCAGTCCGCCCGGTGCTGGCGCGCTGTTCGGCCTGGCAGTGCGGGACCGTAGCGGGGTCTACTACGTAGACGACGCCCAGAACACACTGCGTTTGCTGCACTAACCAGCCGGCAGTCGCCTAGCCAGATCTAGCAGCTGATCTCAAGGGGTGCCTCGTAGCCGGCCCTCTCGGTAACTAGCACGGCCAGCCCGCTGCGAGGCACCCATCAGCCCTGGCCGCAGTGGCTACGCCAGGGCCGGGTCTTCTTCAGCCTCGTTCCCGGCCTGTTCGGTGTTGTTCTCTGGACCGCCTAGCCAGCGGTCCAGCCAGCTGAACTGCTCGGCCAGCACGTGCAGCACCGATTCGCGGCCAATGTAACTGTGGCTCTCATGCGGCAGCACCACGAGCCTGGCCGTCCCGCCGGTCGCCTGGATCGCCTGGAAGAGCCGCTCCGACTGGATCGGGAACGTGCCTGAGTTCGCGTCTTTCTCGCCGTGCACGAGCAGCAGCGGTGCGGCGATCTTGTCCGCGTAGCGGAACGGCGATACCCGGTCGTAGACGCTCGTCGCCTCCCAGAAGTTGCGCCGCTCGGTCTGGAAGCCGAACGGGGTGAGGCTGCGGTTGTACGCTCCGCTGCGGGCGATGCCTGCCGCGAACAGGCCGGTATGCGCCAGCAGGTTGGCTGTCATGAACGCGCCGTAGCTGTGGCCGCCGACCGCCACCCGCTGCGGATCGGCAATGCCCATGTCAGTAAGAGCCGCGATGTGCGCCGCCGCCGCCGCGGTGATCTGCTCGACGTAGCTGTCGTTCATCGTCTCCGGGTCGCCGATGACCGGCATCGTCGCGCCCTGCAGCACCGCGTACCCGCGCAGCACGAACCAGACGGGATCAGATGACATCAGCTTGGTGAAGCGCTCTGTCGTGCCGCGGACCTGACCGGCGGTCGCCGCGTCGCCGTAGTCAAGCGGGTAGGCCCAGATGACCAGCGGCAGCCGGCCGTCGCGGGCCGGGTCGTAGCCCGGCGGCAAGTGGAGCATGCCGGTGAGCTGCACCCCGTCGCCACGGTCGTACTTCAGCAGCCGTTTGTCCATGCCGGTCAGCTGCGGGTGCGGGTCCGGCCAGTCGGTCAGCTGGATCCGCTCGGTACCGTCCAGCCGGATGACTGCCAGGTTCGGCGGCTCGGTGCGGCTCTCGTGCCAGATCAGCAGGTGCTCCCGGTCGTCGCCGGGGAAGCCGAGCGCATGCTCGTAAGCGCCCGCCTGAGACTGCCAGAGCCGTTGCTTCTGCAAGTCAGCGAGCTCTAGCCGGTCAAGGAACGGCCGGTCGCCGTCCGGGCTGGCGCCGTCGCCGCGCAGGTAGATGTGGTTGCCGTCCTGCAGTACCGTCCGGGTCCCGTCCGGGTGCACGGTCATCAGCGGCGAGCC
>Ga0335074_10014191_pt1 | contig 11180 bp, 8 predicted proteins | sample Lox_Sample_23_FD_206715 | JGI IMG/M metagenome (GOLD analysis project Ga0335074, IMG submission 206715) | Soil microbial communities from Loxahatchee National Wildlife Refuge, Florida, United States - Lox_Sample_2.3 | ecosystem: Environmental > Terrestrial > Soil > Wetlands | place: USA: Florida...
GTGTAGGAACGCGATCCACTCCGAAGAGAAGTCGCTCAACAGGCCCTCCGCGGCCGCCGACTTCAGCGCGCCCTCGATCTGCTGCTCGACCGCGGTGCCGCGCTGGTAGAACGGCCGCTCCCACTGCTCGCCCGGGTCGCGGAACTCGAACCAGTCGCTCGACTCCAACGCAGTCGAAGCCCGGTTCCAGGTGCCGCGCCCGTCCTCGAAGCTGACGGGCCAGCCACGCGTCAGATGACGGAAGACCGATGGCTGGGTGTCGACGGTGACGTCCTCGTAAAGCGTCGCGCGCCGCTTGTTCGGGCGGTACCAGGAGAACTGCCGCTCGGAGTCGTCGCCGGCGGGGGCGCCGTCGTCGACCCGCTTCACCGGCGGGGCGGCAGCGGCCGCCTCGGCGGGGGGCGCGGCGTCCGCGGAGGTCGTGAACTTGTCGATGTAGAGCCGCTGCTCGTCGAGCTTGTGGCCGTCGATCAGCATCGACTCGGCAGCCTCGACCATCGGTGGCGGGCCGCACATGTAAACGTCCGGCGCCGCGAACGCGTCTTCTGAGGCCAGGAACGCATCAACCGCTTCATGCACGAACCCCCCAACGACCGGCGTGAACATGAAGTCCTTGAACGCGAGCGAGCGGATCTCGTCGACGTGGAACAGATCGTCTTCGGTCCGCGCCCCGTAGAAGAACCGGATTGGCCGCTCGCATCCCGTCGCCGCGAATGAGCGCAGCAGCGACAGGATCGGCGCCATCCCTGAGCCGCCGGCGATCATCAGGATCGGCGCCTCGCCCTCGCGCGGGCGCAGGGAGCCATACGGCCCCGTGTAGCCGAGCTCGTCGCCCGGCTTGATGGTCCCGTCTTCGAGCAGGCCCGAGAACTTCCCACCCGGGTAGCGCTTGATCATCAGCTCGATCAGGTCGTCTCCAGGGATGTTCGCCAGCGAGAAAGAGCGACGCAAGCCATGTACGCCCGGGACGTGGACGTCCACGAATTGGCCGGGCGTGAAATCGAATCCGGGCGCCTTCAACACCAGCCGGGTGATATCGGACGTCAGCGCCTCGACGGCCTCCACAGTCGCCGCGCCGTCGCGGATCTCATGCGAGAGCCGGTAGTTCTCGGGGTCGTAGTGGAGCAGCTCGACCACCAGGTCCTGCTCGGGCATCGCCCGGCACATGAGCGAGTATCCGCTCGACTGCTCGGAGTCGCTCAACGCGAAGTTCGAGTAGCGCTTCATCGCCACCTCGCCCTCCATCAGGAAGCACTTGCACGCCGAGCATTGGCCCTCCCGGCAGCCGTACGCGAGGTTCAGGCCCTGCCGGAAGGCGGCGTCGAGCACGGTCTCATCCGACGCGCACTCAATCTCCTCGCCGATCGGCTCGAACCGGACCTTCATGGTGCGACGCCGGTCGCCAGATCGCTGACCGCCAGATCGATCGGAACCGAGCCGTCGCCAGGCACGCAGTCGGAGTGATCGCCGGTCGGCAGCCCGAGCTCGCGCGCCACGCGGATGTTCGGGCTCTGGACGACGATGTTGTTGGCCTTGATGTCATCGAGCGTCCAGCGATGGTCGTGCTCCAGATGAGGTTGCCCGATCGTGGTCACGCCGTCGGCGCGCACGAACCCGAGGTCGCGCACGATCTCCGAGGCCTCCCAACCGTGGTAGCGGTCGAAGAAGTTCCGATCGCCGGTGTAGCGGCCGGGGTTCGACTCATCGAGCCAGCGGCACTCCTGCGAGCAGTAGAACCGGGTGCGGCCATCGACGACCCGGTGGCGCCGGTCTGTCTCTGAGACGCAGAAGCCCTGGCAGGTCCAGCACGACGGCGGCGAGAGGTTGATGAACTCGAGCGGCATGAAGCCGGAGCCTGGGTACAGGCCGTGGCGGTAGGCCTCGAAGAACGCCCCGTACTGCGAATACCAGCCGGGGTACTTGCTCTCGAACCACTCGAAATCGCGGTCGTCGAGCGGGTCCATGCGCCAGTTCGCGAACGGCCACGCCGCGAACATGAAGATCGCGTGGCGGTGGTGGATGCCGGCGACGAGCCGCTCGCGCGCGCGCTCGAAGATGTCCGGCGGGATATCGAGCCCGAGCTTCCCGAGCTTCATGATGTACGCGCGGTGCCAGTCGTCGCGCACCCAGCGGTCCCACTTGTCGAGGAACGACTCGGGGTCTGAGCGGTCGCGGGAGAAGTACTCGATCACGATCGCACTGAACACGTCGATGAACGCGTGGTTGATCCAGAACGCCTGCTGCAGGTCACGTTCGATCAGCGGCGCGTTGTGGTCGTCCTGCAGCACCGTCAGCAGCGTCGCGTAGCCGTTGGAGATGTGGCGCGCCTCGTCGGACTGAACGCTCAGATAGGTCGTCGGCAAAGTGAAATCCCCGTTGCGCGCCGCCACGTCGGGTGTCGCGACGAACACGATGTTCGTGAACGCGGTCTCGGCGACAACCTGGAGCGTGAACGCGCACTGGATCGGGTCGCCGACCATGAAGTGACTCAGCATGTTCAGGCCGGGGTTCAGCATCACCGAGTTCGCCAGCGCCTGCGGGCCGACGTTCCACCCGGCCGGGTCCGGCGCGTTCTTCGCGTACCAGCGCGCCAGCGACATCTGCAATCCGGTGTGGCGGATCTCGTCGACGAACTGCACGTGGTAGCCGTTGCGCAGCTCGTTGTTCGGGACCGCGCTCATCAGCATCGACATGCAGCGGCCGGCGCCGATCTCAGCGAAATTCGTCACCGGAATGAACGCCTTCAGGATCTCCAGCCACCGCTCGTGCGCCTTCGCCGGCATGTCGGCGCGGACCGCCGCGTCGTGCCCGCCGTAGACCCGCTCGTCCTTCTCGAGCTCCATCGGCAGGTACTCCCGCATGATGTGCTTCATCGGGTCCTTTGCCTTATTCGGGAACCGGTAGCGGGTCGGGTAGCGGACGGCGGGCTCGAAGTAGGTGGGTTCCCACCCGAGCTGGGCGATCCGCTCGTGGGTCTTGGTGATCGAGCGGCGTGCGGTGGCTGTCATGGCACGCACCCTACGCCCGTGTAGGCTGGCGTTCTCCGCCGCGGCACAACTTGTTCACGGCAGCGCTTTGTCACAATTTGATAATCGCGGAGGATGCCCTCACGTACGGCCCGATCCCGCCCGAGACGATCGCGGCGGTCCGGCCTGCGCTTCCGGCGATCGTCGAGCAGATCCTCGCGTCGATCCGCTCCGAGAACCCGATCTATGCCGATGTGCTCGAGGACCCGGAGGGGATCGGGATCAGGCTCGGGATCGAGCAGGCCGTGAAGACATTCCTCGATGCGATCGAGCAAGGCCGGCAGCCCTCGCGCGACACGTCCGAGGTGTGGCGGCGTCTGGGGGAGGCGGAGTTTCAGGCTGGACGCAACCTCGACGCGCTGCGCGCCGCGTGGCGGACGGGTACTCGCGCTGCGTGGCGCGGCGCGGCCGAGGTCGGTGCGGCAGCCGGCGTTCCGACCCCCACGGTGATCGCGCTCGCAGAGGCGATCTTCGTGTACGCCGACGAGCTCGGCACGGACGTCGTCGAGGGCTATCTGCGGATCGCCTCGGATGAGGCCGGTGAGCGGGAGCGCCGCCGCCGGCGGCTGGCGGCTCTGCTGCTCGACCCCGACGACCACGAGCCGGAGGCGATCGCGCACGCCGCGGAGCTTGCGCGCTGGCCGCTTCCGCAGACGCTCGCCGTGCTGGCGCTGAGCGGCGACGATCCGGCGGCTGTTGCCCGGCGCATGGATGTCGATGTGCTCGCGGGAACCGACGGTGATGGCGCCTGGCTCGTCGTCCCCGATCCCGATGGACCCGGTCGCCCGGCCGCGCTCAAGCGGGCGGTTGCGGGGGCCACCGCGGCACTCGGCCCGACCGTCGTACCGCGTGAGGCACACCGCTCGCTGCGCTGGTCGCGGGCGGCGCTCGAGCTCGTCGAGCGGGGTGCGGTCGGAGCAAAGGGCCTGACTCGGGCGACAGATCATCTCGCGACGATGCTGCTGCTCAGCGACCGAGAGCTGGCGGAGGCGCTCGCCTCACAGCGGCTTGCGCCACTGGAGGCGCTACCCGATGCCGAGCGCGAACGCCTGCTCGAGACGCTCACCGCCTGGCTCGCCCACCAGCGCCACACTCCCGGGATCGCAGCCGACCTGCACGTCCACCCGCAGACCGTCCGCTACCGCGTCAATCGGTTGCGTGAGCTATTCGGCGAGACGCTGGACGCGCCCGAGGGCCGGTTCGAGCTTGAGCTCGCGCTGCGGGCGCGCCCCGGTGGACGTTCACGCGGGTAGCCGATACTGTTGCGAACAGAAATGTTCGCCATTGTCGGCGGGAGGTTGACATGAATGGCTCGATCGCGCGATCCGCCCTCGCGGTGATCGTGACGTTGCTCATGGCTTGCGCCACCGCGCATGCCGACCCGACGCCGGGCACGGTGCAGAACTTCACCTACGGCTCCGGGCAAACCGCGCATCCGTACATCGTCTATACGCCACGCGGCTGGGTCCCCAGAGATCACCTGCCGTTGCTGGTGATGCTGCACGGCTGCGAGACGACGGCGTACGAGCAGATGGAGGCCAACCTCTACAACCCGCTCGCCGACCGGAAGCACTTCGTGGTGCTCTATCCGGACACGGACGCGATCGAGAACTCGCAGCCTGGGCCCCTCGCTCGCTGCTGGCAGTTCTTCAATCCAGACGACTTCCAACGCGGGGAGGGCGATGGCGCCGCGGTCGCCGCGATCACGCACATCGTCATGAACGCCTGGGGAATCAATTCCCAGCGCGTGTACCTGATGGGGATGTCCGCGGGCTCGTTCCTCAGCGCGGACATGGCCGCCGAGTACCCGGACCTGTACGCGGCCTCGGGCGAGAACGCGGGCGGGGCGTACGCGGACTTCACGTGCGTGTTCCAAAGCGAGGTCTCGCTGTCCGCCGAGCAGAGTGCGCAGGAGGCGTACGCCGAGATGGGTTCGCGGGCTCGCGTCGTGCCACGGATCGTGATCGGCGGCGACGCAGATCAGGGGATCCCGCCCGCGTGCGCCGACAAGGCGCTGCTCCAGGGTCTGCGGACCGACAACCTCGTGCTCGACCACAACCAGACTGAGCCGATCAAGCTCACGCCCGCCTCGGTGACGGATGGGCAGGTGCCGGACGGACTGTCGTACACGGTCAGCAACTACCGAGACGGCCATGGCTGCCTGATCGGTCAGCGCTGGCTCGTGCATGGGATGAACCACTTCTGGTCAGGCGGCTCGAGCAATCCGAAGTGGGCCAACTTCACCGACCCGAAGGGGCCAAGTGCGGCTGACGCGTCGTGGGCTTTCTTCTCGCGTTTCACGCTCGCGAACACGGCGTGGTCGTGCAAGCCCCCGGCCAAGGCGCATAAGCATCACAAGCACCACAAGCGGAAGAAGCGACACAAAGCGAAGAAGTAGGGAGGACCGATGGCAGAGACGACCACCAAGGCTCGCACCGCCGCCAGCAAACCGGCGACAGATCCGGTCGCGAAGCGGGTGACGGCACTTCGGCGGCAGGCGAAGACCGACCCTGAGGCCGCGCGCGAGCAGGCGTGGGCCTGGATCGAGGAGCTGAGCGTACGCTCGCAAACGGAGCGAGAGGGCGCGACCAATGAGCTCCAGAAGCTGTTCAAGCGCGGGAGGCCGGCGAGGCCGACCGGCCAGACCGAGGGCATGCTCGTCACCTGGACGATTAACCCGCTCGCCGATCGGGTGGTCGGCAAGATCACGGACACATGGATGCCCTGGCTCGGCAAGAAGTTCGACCCGTCGAAGAAGCGCGGCCTGAACACGCTGACCGACTCGGCGCGCTGGCCCGCGAAGCTGATCTGGCCGCTGTACTCGACCAAGGACTCACCGCTCGGCCGCAGCGCGTTCGACTTCAAGACCTACACGGAGGCAGGGAAGCTCGACCCCGATGTGAAGGTGCTGGTGATCGATTACGAGAGCGTCCCCGAGAACCCGAACCTGCTGATTCGCCAGATCCGCGACGAGCTGGTCGAGATCGTGCCCGGAGCGAACCTCGGGAAGATGCTCGTCAAGGTGCCGCGCCGGCGCGAGTTGTTCCCGGCGCTCTACTTCGCGCTGAAGTCGGAGATCTGAATCGTCTCGGCGTCGTCGGCCATGTCGAGCGGGAGACAGACTTCGCAGAAGTCAGAACCGAACGGCGTCATCTCGACCTTGTGATGGACGGTCTTGACCCGGCCGGCACGCTTGATCGCTTCGGTCGCATCCGGCTGAGCTTCGATCACGTGGTAGCGCATCGGGTCCTCGAGCGCGTCGTCCGAGCTTGCGATCAGGCCGAGCCGGCGGAGGTTGTTCAAGTAGGCGGGCACGCGGTCGAGGTGGCGGCAGCCGGCCTCGGTCCCGATCATCGTCAGCCCCTGAGCGACCAGCTGCGTCCCGACCCCGATCAGGTTGGCAGCGCGGATGTCGACGCTTGGCTGCGCGCCGTCGACCATCAGCAGCCGCAGGATCCGGACCTCGTCGGGCGCGAGCTCGGACAGGATCCGCGCGTACGCCGGATGGGTTCGGTCGTCGAAGTCGACATCGGCCGACTCGCGCAGCAGCTCGGCGCCACGCTCGCGCAGCGACATCCGGTCGCGCGGGCGCTCGCGCGGAGGGCTCAGCTGGCGCACGCGGTTGTCGAGGTCGGTGACACCCAGCAGCTCTCGCGCGTACGCGCGCAACCCCGCGCTGACGTCCTGCACGAGCTGCGGCGATACCGAGGCACGCGCGAGCCGTGTGCCGACCCGGACCGAAGTCCCGAGCGCCCACACCCCGGTCCTGATCCAGATCCCGGCGGCCACCCGCATCAGCGCGGGCAGAACCTCGATCAGAGGATCGGGCTGCTGCTCATCTGGGACTGATCCGTTGGAGCTCATCGCGTCTCATCCGAAGATCGCGAGATGGATCAGCCCCGCTCCGAACCCCAGCACCGCCCCGTGCAGCAACAGCAGCCATTCGTCCTGCTTGGTCGCCGTGCGCAGCAGCTCGCCGAAGTCCTCTGGGGTCATCTCTCGCATGCGTGCTGAGATCAGCTTACGCATCGTTCCCGCCTGTTGGCGGCTGAATTCTGGGTCCTCGAGCGGGCTCATCATCTGCGCGGCCGGCTCGGCCGCGAACGAGTCGCGGATCCGCTCGTACTCGCGCGTGCCGAGCGCGACCCGCACCGCTGCGCGTGCCGGGCCGGTGGCGCGATCGATCGCTGGCCGCATCGCTGACTCGATCAGCCGCCTCGTCCGGTCCGCGCGCGGCCCGTGCAGCAGCTCGTCGCCGAAGTTGCCCATCGTCAGGATCTCGTCCGAGACGATCCGCGCGTACACGTCGGCGAGCTCCGGCTGCCGGCGGATGAAGAGGCCGTGCAGCATGAAGGGGCCTATGCGGTGCGGATGCGCGGGCTCGTAGATCATCCACAGTGCAAGCCAGTTCGTGACATAGCCGACGAGCACGCCGAGGATCGGCAGAAGCCACCAGTTCGTGACGAAGTGAGTGAGTGCCGCGACCGGGATCCCGCACGCGAAGCCGAACACGAAGCCGAAGTTCTTGATGAACCGGAGCTCCTCCTGTCCCATGTCGAGAAAGATCCTGTTCGCGAGCTCGGGTTGCTGCTCGAACCGCCTGATCACCATCAGCTTTACGTCGATCAGCTGGTCGATGTTCTCGCCGATCCGATCCGTCAGCTCGAGCACGACCGCCGGCAGCTGCTGGAGCACGCGCCCGTATACGAGCTCCTTGAATTGCGGGGGCAGATCCCGCCACAGCCGCGGGTGCTCGCGGGACATGATCCGGTCGACGGTCTCGCGCATGTCATCGCGCGTGGATTCGACGATCTGGGTGGACATCGCCTCCGCGTCGAACTGCTCCCAATATTCGCCCGGCGTGCCGAGCTTCGCGAGCCCTGCATCGACCGCGAGGCTGCCCATCTTCGCGGCGCGGGAAGGGACGATCCCCTGCCACCCGATCCCGCCGAGCATCACCCCGGGGATCTGCTGGAGCTTGCGCGGCAGCAGCTTCGCGAGCGACCGCAGCGTGCGCGACCGGTAGCCGCGGAAGTGCACCGGATAGAACAGCATCACGACCCCGGTCCAGTTCGTGACGTAGCCGATCACGCCGGTGAACAGCGGGACCGTGATCAGCGCGAGCGTGCTCTCCTTCAAGGACCGCAAGGATAAGCTTGCGCACCCGATGGCCTTCATCGCACTGATCACCGGAGCATCCAGTGGGATCGGCGAGGCGACGGCCCGCCGCCTCGCGCGCGGGGTGGGAGGGGACGAGGTCAAGCTGATACTGGTCGCCCGCCGTCGCGACCGGCTCGACTCGCTGGCGCAAGAGCTCGGCGGTGCGACCGTCGTCGCCGTCGATCTGACCACCGCCGAGGCGGCACAGACCGTCCGCGGGGCGATCGAGCGCGAGCACGGGGGCCAGCTCAACCTGCTCGTAAACAACGCCGGCGCGGCTTGGCGGGGGTCGTTCGCCGACACGGGGTGGGCGAACATCGACCGGCACATGCGGCTGAATTTCGAGGCGCCGGTGCGGCTGACCGAGGAGCTGCTGCCGTTGCTGCGGGCGACCGCCAGCCGTGCCAGCGCGGCGCCTGGGATCAAGGCGCCGGTCTCGATCGTGAACGTGGCGAGCACAGCCGGGCGCGTCTCGCGACCCCGCTCTGCGGCTTACTCGGCCAGCAAGTTCGCGCTCATCGGCTGGAGCGACGGCCTGTACCACGAGGAGCGCGAGCACGGCGTACACGTGGGGCTCGTGGTCCCCGGCTTCGTTCGGACCGAGGGGTTCCCCGCGGCCGAGTTGCCGAAGCTGGTCGTCTCAGACCCTCCGATCGTGGCCGATGCGATCTACGAGACGGGACCTGGTGGCAAGCCTGAGCGCTACGTGCCACGCTGGTACTGGATCCCGGCGGCGTTGCGGATCATCGCCCCAGGCCTGTTACGCCGGGCGCTCGCGAGAAACGACTTCGCGACCGCCACGGCGACCAAGAGCGATGCTTAGCTACATTCGTGTAGCAACACCTTTCCCTTAGGCAGAGGAGCAAATTGACAATGAATGCACCCGCACGCCGCGTGGCGGTGCTCGGTGGCAACCGGATCCCGTTCGCCCGCCAGGACGGCCGCTACGCGAAGGCCTCCAACCAGGACATGCTGACCGCCACGCTCAACAACGTGGTCGACAAGTTCGGACTACAAGGCGAGACGCTCGGCGAGGTCGCCGCCGGCGCCGTGCTCAAGCACAGCCGCGACTTCAACCTCGCGCGCGAGTCGGTCCTCGGCTCGAAGCTCGCCCCCGAAACCCCCGCGTACGACGTCCAGCAGGCCTGTGGCACGGGCCTGGAGGCGACTATCCTCGTCGCGAACAAGGTCGCGCTCGGGCAGGTCGACGTCGGCATCGCGGGAGGCGTCGACACGACCTCCGATGCGCCTCTGGCGATCAACGAGAACCTGCGCGAGATCCTGCTCGAGGTCAACCGGGCGAAGACGAACGCCGCCCGGGTGAAGGCGCTCGCGAAGCTCCGCCCCGGCCAGATCGTGCCCGAGATCCCGCGGAACGCCGAGCCCCGGACGGGGCTGTCGATGGGCGAGCACGCGGCGATCATGGCCAAGGAGTGGGACATCGGCCGTGAGGCGCAGGACGAACTCACGGTCGCCAGCCACCGGCATCTGGCCGAGGCGTATGACAGCGGGTTCGAGGCCGATCTCGTGACCCCGTATCTGGGTCTCGAGCGTGACCAGAACCTGCGCCCGGACTCGAGCATCGAGAAGCTCGCAAAGCTGCGGCCGGTGTTCGGCGGTGCCGACGGAACGATGACCGCCGGCAACTCGACGCCGCTCTCGGACGGCGCCTCCGCGGTGCTGCTGTCATCCGAAGAGTGGGCTGGGGAGCACGAAATCCCCGTTCAGGCATATCTGGTCGATGCCCAGACGGCGGCCATCGACCACGTCCACAAGCGTGAGGGCCTGCTGATGGCGCCCGCATACGCGGTCCCGAAGCTGCTCGCCCGCAACGGGCTCTCGCTCCAGGATTTCGACTTCTACGAGATCCACGAGGCGTTCGCCTCGCAGGTGCTGTGCACCCTGAAGGCGTGGGAGGACGACGGCTTCTGCCGCGACCGGCTCGGGCTCGAGCGTCCGCTCGGCGCGATCGACCGCGCGAAGCTGAACGTGCGCGGTGGCTCGCTCGGCGCGGGCCATCCGTTTGGCGCGACCGGTGGCCGGATAGTCGCGAACCTGGCGAAGATGCTGTCCGACAAAGGCTCCGGACGCGGCTTGATCTCGATCTGCGCGGCCGGTGGGCTCGGAGTGACCGCGATCATGGAGGCCGCTGAGAATGAGTGACCGCTACGCACAGCTGATCAACACGCCTGTCGGGCGGGTCCTGTCGAAGCAGGTCGGCCTGCCCGCGCCCGTGAAGCTTCAACGCTACGAGGCCGGCCAGCCGGTGATCGACGGTCCCGTCCTGATCGGTGGGAGCGGGAGAGTCACCGACGCCGTCAAGCGCGTCCTGACCGACATCGGGGCCGAGACGTTCGCTTCGCTGCCGGGCGCCGAGCAGCAGACGTTCAAGGCGCTCGTCTTCGACGCTACGGGGATCGAGGACCTCGACCAGCTCCGTGACGGTTGGGCGTTCTTCCATCCCGCGATCCGCCGCGTACGCACCTCGGGGCGGGTGATCGTGCTCGGCACGCCGCCGCCGGAGACCGCGTCGGCGCGCGAGGCGAGCGCTCAATGGGGGCTCGACGGTCTCGTGCGCTCGATCGGCAAGGAGGTCCGCAAGGGCGCGAGCGCAAACCTCGTCTACGTGTCCCCCGGCGCCGAAGGTGAGATCGAATCGACGCTCCGCTTCCTGCTCTCACCGCGCTCGGCCTACGTGTCCGGGCAGATGATCCAGGTCGGCGCACCGGTCGCCGAGGCTGGCGAGTTCGATTGGGAGCGCCCGCTGGCCGGCAAGGTCGCGCTCGTGACCGGCGCGTCGCGCGGGATCGGCGAGGCGATCGCGACCGTGCTCGCGCGCGACGGCGCGCACGTCGTCGGCGTCGACGTCCCCGCGCAGTCCTCCGACCTCGATGCGGTGACGGGCGGGATCGGCGGATCGTCGCTGGCACTCGACATCACCTCCGAGGACGCGCCATACCGGATTTCGTCGCACCTGCTCGATCAGCATGGTGG